>NODE-847-length-10612-cov-5.34224_pt1 | contig 10612 bp, 10 predicted proteins | sample MGYA00139097_ERZ477577 | MGnify/ENA metagenome assembly ERZ477577 | reverse complement strand
AGAAATACCGTCTATTCACGGAATAAACCGCAACAAATCTCAACAAATCAGAACCAACGCACTCCATCACACATGCACCCCATGAACGTGATGATCACGGCGTGAATAAATTGGAGACGCCTGTCGAGCCGAGATATCATAGGATATCATCACCACCGCCTGATAGGCCCGCACCTCCCCCCTTGATCTCTCTATGCCATCTGCAATGGACGGTCTGCTACAGGATCCGCCGAGGCTGGTGAAACCCCAGAATGTCAAGTCTCGCTTCTGGACCCATTTCTCGAGGTACGATTTGGAGTTCCACCCCGACAAGAAGGTGAGATATTGAGATATATAGTTTGGTATTTGGTGGTATTATGAGTAGGAACCGCTTTGCAAATTCGCCGCTCTTCTAACTTATATCACATACACATCATAATATGTTAGACAACCGCCCGATGCAACCTCTGCGGAAAAGACATCAGTGTCAAGCAGGGTACCGGCGGACTCAAGAATCATATGAAGTTCAAACATCCAGCAGAGAACGCCGTCTTGCTGGGCGACGATGCTGCGTCTCAATCCACCATCCAATCATCCGTGGCCGCCGCCGCTGCCCTGGGAGCAACTGGTACCCCCTCCCGCGGCGGAACAGCCGTCATCCCCGTCAGGAAGAAGTCGAGGCAGGACAATCTTGCGGAAATTACGTTTAGGATGGATCACGAGAAACGTATCAATGAGAAGCATTGGATGGACATGTGGTCGATCACTTGTCGTGAATTACGCGAGGTTAGGAAGGAGTTGAAGTCGGAGGATGATGAGGATGTGGTGAGGGAGTTGGAGGGGGACGTTCGTGTTCTTAGGAAGAGGAAGGCTGATTATGCCGAGATGCTTGGGTTGAAGGATGATGCTGTTACTGATGCAGTCTAAATCAGAGGGTGTGATAGGGTCCAGTATATTTAAAGCTTTGGGTGGTTGTAAGAGTCAAGAGTACACTGGAGCACATATTATTTGCTGAATGCATTTCCTGTTGTAAGATATATTGTTTACACATGCGTAACTTTTGCTCTTCTGCATGTTTTAATCTCTATCATCATGTGATTTTGACACCATAAGCTTCAACCACGCTGCCAACTGCACCTACACTAAACGGCTTCCCAAATGCATTACCAAACACAACCTCATCCAAAGGAAACCGTGGCGACATGTTACTACTGCCATGACTCAAACCCACGTCATCCGTTTCTTCTTCTTCATTCACACCAACCTTCCGATGGGGCGAACCCGTACTTACAATCAAGGGGATGCTGTACCGCCCCCTCGGTATACCAAGCACCTTCCTAACGCCACTGGCATCAAACCCCTCCATTGGACAAGTGGCAAGTCCTCTCGACGTGCATGCCAACATATACGTCATGGCGACTAGCATCGTATTCTTCTGCGACCAAGTTTCCGCAGATGCCAACGTCGGTAATAATTGTACATTGTAGGGTATCAACGATGATAGCAATCTGAAAGACGATTGCTTCATGGAATGCAAACACCTCATGAAGAATGAGAATATCGATACGCCCATTCGTATCCCCAGAGATATTGGCACGGATAGAAAGCGAGGCAGTGGATATCCGCTCGAAAATAAGAGAATGAGCATGCGCAGTTTGAGCAATGCTCGTGGGGATAGGGCACGTCGTGTCCGCGAGGTGTTTGCATTGTCGTTATTACTCGTGGCTGCCACCGATGACGACGATGATGATAGAGCTGGGGGGTCCATATTCTCAATTAAAAAGTCGACAAATCGTCTCCCATCCCTTCCGCACTCTTTATCCGCCAGAAAGACCGCAGTGCAATCCGAATCCCTAACACGGTCTGCATTCCTCCCTAAGCAATTTCGAGCAAGATATTCCTTCCCGTCTTTGGAATGTACCAGTATGACGCGGTAGGGTTGGGCGTTGAATCCGGTCGGTGCACGTTGCGACAGGGCTATGCATTGATGTGCCCTTTGGACTATCGATTGGTCGGATAGAGAGGCGATGGGCGTGGATATGCCGTGGGTGATGTTATTATTGTTTTCGTGTCGTGGCTCTTGGTACCGCTGGAATCTGGTGCAGGCATATCTTGCATTCACTATCGCATCAAACTCGTCCTCCGCCGTGCTCTTTTTGGATATTGTTGTTGCAACTTTTGTATCGTTGTAATAGTCGTAAATTGAAGTATATTGTTGTTGATATTCCGCATCCTCAATTATGTCAGTGTTGACATTGGAAGAATCTGATGCATCTATTGATAAGTAGCGACGCCCTTCCCGTGATCTGACGAAGTTGTGTCCATGATGATATCTAACAAACCCTCTCATAATATAAGTTGATGGAGAGAAAGCCATCGCCAATCCAATTCCACCAGGATTATTTCTGCAGGAATCGCCATCACCACCGCACCCGACAACACGACGATTCTTTCTTCTGGTTATGATCCCACCGCTGTGAAAGGAGGACAGAGCCAACAATATGCAGAAACATCTTGATGATGATGCCATCTTGAGAATGTTGGTATCCTTCATCATCTGCCCAGACGCCTGGCTGGAAGGAGTCGTCGGTGCATGTGGCGTCGGGGAGCTGAGGAGGGCACACTAGAGGTAGGAGGGAGTATTTAATCCAAAAGAGCTCGCAATTCTTTAGAAGTAGCACGAAACATACGCGAGCTCTTTTGAGAAAACATCATCCGAGCAAACGAAACGGGAAACGGATAGTGTTTGAAGAGCAAGGCAACGAAGCGGAATAATACCTAGCTGCGTGAACCACCTCGGAGGCGGTGCCAAGTTGTTTTGATGGCGGCGTTGAGAGATTGACAATTTTTCAACCCAACAATAGGTGGCAAAGAAAGCAGGAGTCCTCGCCCAGTCCAAACTACAAGAAGCAGCTGATATTAATCATTAATCATGGCGGAATTTCATCCCCTTTCTCCCCAAATCCAAAGCGAATACTCCATCTCATCGGACCAGAACACTTCCTTGGACGACATATCCCTCGCTTCCTCGCGAAATAACACATCAGTATCTCGACACAACAATAATACATCGATGAGCAGCTCCGCCTCCGTCTCATCTAGATTTAGCAGGGCCAGTCGCAAATCTCTAAAGAATTCCGATTTAGGCGTCCCGCTAACCTCGACGTCGTCGTTGGACGAGCGCGACGAGGAGAGTGGAGGGGGCGACACGGATGGCGATTGGGTAGGCGCCGCGCCGCCCACGGCTGCATTTCACACTAACGGCAGCAATGTGACATCACCAACAACCACGACAAATAAAAGTTACATCTCCGAGGACGATCCGTTCTACATGTTCCGATCCGACTTGCAAAAGAAGCTATCCATAGTCGATGACGAATTGGATAAATACCTGACCGTGGTACGCACCACCGACACGGCGGTGAATACCCACGAGGTGAAGGAGACGAAAAAACAACTGAAACGACATCTAAAACATGCCGAGTCGACATTGAGCGATTTGGAAACGACAGTTCGAGTGGTTGAACGACAGCGTGAGAAATTTACTCATATTAACGACAATGAAATTATGGAAAGGAGACGATTTGTCGATGAGAGTAAAAGTAGGATAGGGAATGTTAGGGGGGTGATGCAGGGGGAGGATGTGAAACGTAAGTTTGTCATGGATGAAAGGGCGTTGACGGAACGTAGAAGGGGTGATCAGGGTGGTGGCAGTGGTGGCGGTGCGAATGGCACGAAGAATCAAGATTATAGCACGGTAGAATCACAGGGGAGTAACGGCGAAGAGCGATCGGAGACGATGCTAATGATGCAACAGCAGGACGAGACGCTCGACGATCTCGACATGGCGGTGACGCGTGTGGGGTACATGGCAGAGACTATACACGAAGAAATCGATATGCAGAATGTGATGCTGAAGAGTCTCGAGGAAGATTTGGCGGATGCGGAGGAGCAATTGGGCGTGGTCATGGGAAAGTTGGCAAAGTTGCTAAAGACGAAGAGCAAATGTCAGATTGGGCTGATATTGATGTTGAGTCTGATTGTGTTGGTTTTATTCTTCCTGGTGCTGTACTTCTAAAAGTAGGGAAGGATTAATTTACACCCACAAATCACCTAAGGCTGTGTGTTGTTGCACAGTGCAAGCAACCCATGACCAGAGGGGAACATTGGCGTGCAGAAGTAGTTGGCAGATAAAACATAACCCCCTCCAACAGGATAAAACATCACTCCCCTCACCATTAATTTATGAAAGTTGATCAATCAACGAACTCCTCATATTCGTGACGATATTACTCTGCTGTCCCTGCTGTCCCCCCGCACTCGCTCCCCCCGCCCCGCTCAGTCGGAATATATTCTCAATAACACTTATTTCCGTACTGGTAGTATCCAACCCAACAAACGCCGACCAATCATTAACGATTAACCCTCCGCCCAACACGTCCGATCCTCGATTGACGGTACCCGCCACGAGCGGCACCTGCAATAGACTCGACAACTCCTCGATATCCTCGACGGTCGTACGCGGATGGACCATCCCCCCCTGATTCGTAAACTTGCAGTAACTCCCGACCAGCGCCTGCCCTCCCACAATCTGACGGAATACTTCCACACCCAGCACGTCGGATATCACATCCTCAGTCTCGCGATCAACATCCGGATGAACTAACGCCACGTGATCATTGCATGCGATGATATTACCCAACGCCGACAGTCGCTCCTCCACGCGCTGGACCACCACACTGTCGGGGAGCGAATTCCTCAAGTGTGCCAATTCCACATCCGTGGCAGTGTTGGGGACCAACAGTCCCCTGCGATTGCCGACGGTCGTCCTGCCGACGAAGCGACATCCGGCGATGGTCGCGTGTATCACGGGAATGTGTTCGGATAATTCGGACTCGAAGACGGAGTAGAAATTTTCGGAGCGGTTGATGCCCGTTAGGCAATATCCGTTGGTTAGGGCGGCGAATACCCCGATTTCGTTGGAGTTTTCGAAGGATGCTCGTGTTGCCATTATTGTTGTATTGGTGGATACTTGATTTCAGTTTGATGGAAAGTGATATGTTGAGAAGTAGAACCTCTTGATTTGCAAATTGATGGAAGGTTATAAGCCAGGCAGATTTTATCAACAGAAACGTTTGCCGATGCTACTGCTCTCTGCTGCTGCTGTGTTTTTGTGGCTGCTGCTGATATGTGGTTGCCGCCGTCGATGCTGTCGTGCCATTGTCGTGCGCCTTCTTGAATGCTTGATTTTGGATTTTGGTGGTGCCTCTTTCCCGCCATTTGGCGGGAAGGACAAAAGATACCTTCTCAAGAGGGATCTGGAAAGCAATCAGAAGGCAACTATCCTACAACCTACGCCTATCAGCCATACAACAATGGAGACCACCACAGCAACCAAAGAGCCCGTCAGCCCAAAGTCGGGCGGCAAGCCGATTCTAAAAACGTCATTTGAATTTACTCACCAGACATCGTCGTCGCCTGGGAATGATGACAAACCGAAGTCTGCACCCGGCACGCCCGGGAGGGAGAAGAAACACTTGACGTGGGACGAGCATGCGATCGAGGAGCACGATCAGCTGAGGGGCACGAGGATGAAGGTGCGTGCTTTTGCATTTGATATTAAGGGCTGGTTTTATCTGTATTCTTTGTGCTCACTAATTTTCTGTACTAATTTGCTGTCGTCGTTTTGATGTACACATGATGTGTGCTCTGTTAATGCTTCTATTGCAATGAATTTTACTGCCAAAAACGCAACAACAATATCTTATCTGCAAATAATAACACAACAACATATGAATATAGATTGACGAACCCAACACACCATACACCCACTACGATCACTCCGACGGGGAAGAATCCAACTCCTCCGGCCGACATCCAAAGTCGCCCGACGAATCCCACCCCGCAAACTCCAAGGGGCAACCCACCCTCGCAACCGAATGGAACGACATCTCCTCCAAACTCCAGGCTGTGGCACATAAACGCGATGCGTCGTCCGTATCACCTGCTCCATCCCGGGGTAGCGACAGCGAGGACGAGGCGAAAAGGAAGGAGCACGATAAGCAGTTTCGAGATATGAGGAAGAAGCATTACAATGAGGTCGAGGCCATGAGGAGGTGGAGGGCGGAGCATGCGAAGGATGAGGATGACGAGGATGCGGATGATGAGGAAGAGGATGACAATAAGAATAACAAGATGGAGGAGTAGATGATGGCACAGCTGTTGTGAGTCTTAGGGTGCACTTATGCTACATGGTGGGCCATGCAACAATAGATGAGTATGACAAGGAAAATTGATTGTTACGGATGGATAAATTGTTGATTCTCCGCGGTTGTGATTGGGGGTAAGGAGGCAACAGTGAAGAGTCGAAAAATACTCAACAAACAGCTCTCCGGCCATTGCCAGTGAATAGCACTGCGACAACATCCACATTGGATTGACAAGCATAGAGAAGACTTCCCGTGGTAATTTTGCAGCAAAGTTGTTTTTTTACTTAGATATCACGTCGTGAAGAACAAATGCAACAATCCCTTCGAATACTGTATAATTTCATTGGCACCCAATTTACTCTCGCCATATATCCTATCCACAAATGTTATTGGCACCTCACCAATCCTCAACCCGGCCTTGTGCGCCATAACCAGTATCTCCATTTGGAATGCATACCCCTTACTCTTCACTTGGGGTAATATCATTTCGATAGCATTTCGTTCGTACAGGCGGAACGAACCAGTTAGGTCGGATGCTCCACCGGTTGCAAGTAGGAAGCTCGCTAGGAAATTTGCACCACATGATGTTAATTTGCGATATGTATCCCAACCCGCGACGCCTCCTCCCTTGCGATATCGTGTCCCCGAAACTATGTCCACCTTCACCTTATGTGTCGGTGCATCCATTACTGCAATCATTTGGGGTATAAACTTCGGATGGTGACTCAAATCCGCATCCATTAATACGATACGTTGTCCTGAGCTGGCCTTTAGACCCGCTGCGTAGGCTGTTCCCAATCCCAATTTTCCTGGACGGGAGACTATTTTTAGATGCTCCCGACCGAATATTTGTTGTAGGGATTTGGCCACGTCGAGTGTTTTATCGGGAGAAGAGTCGTCTACGACAACAATCTCGTAGTTTAATTTGGCATCTGTGAATGTGTCATGTAGTATTTGCGTGATTATGGGGAGATTGTCGCGTTCGTTGTACGTTGGGAGTATTACCGAGTAAAGCATATTGTAATTGCTGTCTTCGTTGCTGCTGACCGATAGTGATGAGCACGTCAGCTGATCTTTTTCCATTGTTGGAGGCCTCGGCGTTACATAGCTGAATTATGGTCATTGTGTAAAATGGGATCTAGATAGTACGATGCTGGGGTGAATATCTTTTCTTTTATGTCTTGCCCGTCAATGCGCCGAAAAGGCATCATACCTATATCAAGCTTGCCTAGTCGTTTGCAATAAAATGGACATCGCCATCCTAGGCTTCGGCTCCGCCAACAGGGCGCTTGCCCGAATGCTGCTTGAGAAATCCGAACCTTCTGCAAATCCTTGCAAAGAATCACGATGTATTCCCATCGGTAATTCAAGAGGAGATTATGATACTCGTTTGGTGCCGTGGAGAGTCGTGTGCATCATCACCCGTCGACATGGACGATGCTGCGTGCCGTTATCATCGAAATATGATGAGATTGATTTACAAAGAGCATTGGCGTGTGTAGAATCCGAAGAAAAGATGCTGGATGATTCTCTTGTCATCTGTAAAGACGACGGTGCTCCTGCGGAGAAAGCCAATTTTGAACAAGACATCTGCGTTGGTCAGACTGATACACAACAAACTTTAAATCTTATCAGTCTTCTGGGAAGTACAAAGACTACTAACATTCTGGTAGAGGCGATAACAAGCGATCCAAAAGGTAATGGTGAGCCGGCAATTTCGTTCATCAAAAAGGCATTGGAATCTAAAATGCATGTGGTCTCTGCAAACAAAAGCCCTCTTGCGCATTGCAATCATGATAATGAGGAGACCTACTGGACATTGCAGCAATTGGCACGTAACAATAATGTCATGTACATGCACGAAAGTTCAGTCATGGACGGAGTGCCCATCTTCTCTCTGTGGAAGTATGCATTGCCACATGCAAAATTGATTTCAATTAGAGGATGTTTGAATTCGACGACTACCATGATATTAACTCGAATGGAAGGCAATCTAGACGAATCTTATAGCAATGGTGAATCGTTCGAGGAAGCATTGAATGCAGCAAAACAAATGGGCATAGTGGAGGAAGATGAGAGCTTGGACGTGGATGGGTATGACGCTGCTGTTAAATTACGTGCGTTGCTTGTGGTATTAACAGCAAAGTCAGCATGCAGCAATGCCAATATATCTATACCAAGTATGGATGAGATACTCAGTGGTGAGACGTCTATACGAAATGTGAAACGAGAGGACATATGTTGTGCATATGCAAACGGTAGGCAGAAGTATAGAGTGGTTGCCACTGCCAACTTGATAGATTATGGCCATGGCCATTCAAAGAGGTGGGAGGCATCCGTTCAACTGCAGCTCCTCGCACCGACAGATCCATTGTACAATCTCTCTGGTACAGACGCCTCTGTCACATTTGGCACTGACGTCTTGGGGCCGGTGAGTGTGGTGTCGTCCAATCCGACTTTGGTGGATACTGCGTACGGATTATTTTCGGATCTCGTGCGTGTTGCAAGTGAAGCAATGGAGCGGACGGAGTGACTATTCAACAAAAACTTATTATTCGTTCATGCCTATTGTGTCAACAATACTATGAGCCCTCAGGCAGGTATCTCAGTGTTATCACATCCTTCCTACCCAAGTGCGGTTAATGTGACCCCTAATTGTCATACTACAAGCCTATTTCTATTATTACGACCTCTTCATTCTTCTCTTCATCCTTCTCTTCACATTGTTAAGCAACTGTTACAGTGGGCGTCGTCCTTCCTCGGGCCAATATCATGGTCCTTGCCGGATTCTGACTCCTACTGTTCAACAGTGTGGAAAGTCTATGTGCCGAATATCCCCGGCAGTCGACCTCATCCACAAATAAAAGTAGGTCGCCCACACGTATCTTCCCATTCAAGGCACTTGTTTCTTTGATTGCATACACGACAGGTATATCCCCACGGGGATTGTCGAGCACTATCCCTAGCTTGCCCGGTGGCGCCACGACCTTAATGCGTTTGAAATCGCTGGTGTCTTCATTCGTCTCCGTGCCATCTTCGAAGGGAGTTTGATAGATATCTTCAAGGGTTGTATCATCCCCAAAGATGATGCGATTGCTACCTGAAAAGACGGTGGAGCCGCCCACAGTTCCGGTCGCGATTGACTGCGGTCGTTTGACCCCGTAGGCGTATCGTTGTTCCTCGGATGACATCATGGTGCTTTCACCAACCGTCTTGTCGCTATCAATGGCTGGATTGGGAGAATCACCAAGATATGGATCTCCCAAAGTACTGATATCATCGTCTGCCCCTTCTCTAGATTCTATCACCCCAAAACAGAGACTTTTCGGCTGATGAGTTTGCAATGCCTCACTTTTCATTTCCGTTTCCACGCCATCCTCTTCCAGTGATTTCTCTTGCTTTGTGGGAGTAGATGATTTCGATTCCCCCTTCCTCCGCATTCGCGTTGCGTAATACGCAACAGCTACAACAAATAGGATGAAGCATGCGCCTCCAACCAATCCTCCGATAATGTAAGGCAGCATATCATTACCACCGTCCCCTTCTTCACCTGTATCACCTTCTGCTGTATCTTCACCATCCACTTCTGTCAAATCAATCTGGGTAGCTCCATTCACAGCTAGTGTCATGCTGTTCACATTCCTAAAATAAGTGGAACCCTCTTTTCGATCCTCTTCTTGGAGATCATCTATGTAGTTATCTGTCTGTTCAGGAGTTTGAAATCCAGAGGCCACCAATTCTTCGGCATCCCAATTCCCTTCTTCAGAGGGGAATTCCATTGTTGTCGTATATTTGATTTGGAGCGGAGACGATACTGAGTCTTGTAGCCTACGCAAAGACCGGCCAACATTACTCAATAATATATTCTGATCGTCTAATTCCACCTTGACCTTCACCAACTTTGGTTCTATGCCAATTTCGCTCGCCGCACCCTCGCGAATCGTCTTCTCGGTCACTTTTCTCCATATCTTTTCGGGCTCTTCGGATCTGAACAGATCCGAGTGGTAGAGTACCATGGTCGAAGTGACTTCGTATTTTCGGATGGGAACTGTAGGTTTCATTGTTGGTGAGCTCGTTGCAGGCTTCATTGTTGGTGGCGGAGTCGTTGTTGGTGTTGGTGGAGCTACTGGTTTGTCAGTGGGTGAAGAAATAGCATCACTTGGTGGTGTAACTGGTGCAGGCGTCATTGGCAAAGAAGCTGGAGTAACTACTGGGGAAGGCGTCGGTGGACGACTAGAGAGTGACGTAGGCGCTATCGTTTTTGCGCTGCCCTGGTCCAACACAACGGCATCGTATCTATGCGGAATTGATAATGAAAAGGTGAGGTGTTGCATTGAGGTAAATCAGATAGCAGATCAAGATACAAACCAGGGTAAAAGCCTCTCACCTGAATGCCCCCTTGAAGGACAACACACTAGAACTCC
>NODE-846-length-10612-cov-6.27442_pt1 | contig 10612 bp, 6 predicted proteins | sample MGYA00139097_ERZ477577 | MGnify/ENA metagenome assembly ERZ477577 | reverse complement strand
AGCGATACTGAGTTTGCGGTGGACGGTTCCCGGATCCGCTTCGGGCTGGTGGCCGTAAAAAATGTCGGCGAAAGCGCCATTGAATCCATCATCGCCAGTCGCGCGGATCAACTTTTTGAATCGTTGTTTGATTTTTGCGAACGGGTCGATCTGAAAAAAGTCAACAAGCGGGTTATTGAAAGCCTGATCAAAAGCGGCGCGTTCGATAATACCGGTGCCAAACGATCCCAGATGATGACTGCGCTCGAAAGTGCGCTTGAATATGGCCAGCGGGTTCAAAAAGAGCGCACCGACCCTCAAATGGGCCTGTTCGATCTGGGAGACAAGCAATCCAGCATCAACGCCCCCGCTCTGCCGGAAATTGGTGAATGGGATGGAAAACAGTTTTTAACGTTTGAGAAGGAATCCCTCGGATTTTATTTGTCCGGTCACCCTCTGACGCGCTACGAGGAGATATTGGACAAATTTACCAATGCCAATGCCATATCCATCAAGGAGCTCAAGGATGGGGGTAGCATACGCATTGGCGGGCTTGTGCGGAATACCAAAAACATAAAAACCAAAAAAGGGGATATGATGGCATTTGTGACCATCGAGGACATGCACGGGGCGGTGGAGGTTATCGTCTTTTCCCGGGTGTTTTCCGATGTGAGGGATTTGCTGGTGGAGGATCGTCCCGTGCTCGTTCAAGGCCAGGTACAAAAGGATGAAAAATCTGTTAAAATACTGGCGGATACGGTAATTCCTATAGATAAGGCCGAGGAAACCTGGGCCGCGAGTGTCCATTTTAATTTGGAAATAAGCCGCACCGATCGGGAAGGGCTGGAAAATTTGCATGCCATACTCAAAAGACATGCCGGACGGTGCCCGGCATTTCTGCATTTACGAAGTCCGGATAATACGGACGCCGTCATTGCCCTGCCGGAAGTGTTTAAATTAAAGGCGGGGGGGTCTCTGAGCCGGGAAGTAAACGGCTTTCTGGGTTATCATGCCGTGGAGACTCGTTGCAGTAAGGCGCCTGCTTCGGCGGTGCCGAACGGGGGAAACGGCCGCGGAAAATTTCGAAACTAAATAACTATTCGACCAGTAAACTATTCAACGAAGATTGAACTAAGAGGAAAGCATTTCATGGCGCAATCGGCAACCAAGGTTTACGCAATACTTTTGGCCGGGGGAACCGGAACACGATTGTGGCCCGTCTCCCGACAGCTCTATCCAAAGCAGCTGGTTAAGTTCATCGGGGATGATTCCCTTGTGCAAAGCACAGTCAAACGCTTGTCCCCGGTGCTGGATACGGGAAATGTCAGAATCGTGTGCGGTGAGCAACATTTTCATGAGACGGCCAGACATATGCAGGACATCGGTCTACAGGCCGATGGTAAGATCATCTGTGAGCCCAGCGGCCGCAACACGGCTCCGGCGATATTACTGGCAGTACTACATACCTTGAATGTGGAAAAAGACGCCGTTTTATGTGTTTTTCCGGCCGATCACGTCATCGGAAATATCGAGCAGTTTCATGAGCGCTTGGCGGCCGCCATCCGTCTGGCGAATCAAGACTTCATCGTTACCTTCGGCATCCAGCCTCATTATGCCGAAACCGGTTACGGTTATGTCGAAGGGGGTACCGCCGTTTCCGATGGTGCCCTGCGCGTCAAGCGGTTTGTCGAGAAACCGGACAAAAAGACCGCCGAACAATACATCACCGCCGGGAATTTTTTCTGGAACAGCGGCATGTTTGCATTCAAGGCATCCGTCATTATGGATGAATTTCGCAACTGGCAACCGGATCTTCTCGAAAAAATGACTGCGATTTTCAACCCGGATCACCCCATCACCAAAGCGGAATATGACCGACTGCCGGATATATCCATCGATTATGCCGTCATGGAAAAAACCACCCGGGGCGTGGTGCTGCCTTCCGATTTCGGGTGGAGCGATATTGGATCCTGGAAGTCTTTATATGATTTTTTACCCAAAGACGCCAACCTCAATGTTATCGACGGCGACGTGATTGCCAATCACACCCGGGGCTGTTTCATTCTGGGAAGCGATCGTCTGATTGCGGTCAATCAGCTCAAAGACGCGGTGGTGGTGGAAACGCCGGATTCCATATTTGTCTCCGACCTCGATCACAGCCGCGATGTTAAATCGATTGTCGCCCGCCTGAAGGAGACAGGCAGAAAAGAATATCATCAACACCGGACCATCTATTATCCTTGGGGAAGTCGAACATGGCTCGAACAAAAAGAGGATTTCACGGTTGCCAAGCTGATGATTTATCCGGCATCAAACCTGCAGACGGAAGTGGATGCCTCTGCCGTCATGCACCTGGTGGCGGTAAAGGGCAAGGCCAGGATCACCACCGGCGGACAGTCAGTTAATTTAGACCAGGGAATGTCGACGACCGTCACGGAAAAGGGCATGGTGACAGTTGAAAATACGGGAGATCTGGCAATTTATCTGATACAGGTCAGGCTTAAAGCGGGGAAACGAGGAGGTTTGGAAGCTGGGAAGGTGGAAGCGACTGGAAGCTCAAAGCAGAACAAGGCATAGGGCGCAGGGCGCAAGGCCAAAAGAAAGAAACTCTTAGCCTCCAACAGCCGGATGCTATTAACGTGGGGCCGTCTCAAATTGCTTGCCGAATAAAATCCGGGAACATACGTACCCGGTCCACTTCTTTTTTAGAATAAACAAATGGCTCCAAATCTCTAGCCAAGCGACTGAAATCCAGTTGAGCGCTCCGCAAAATCAATCTATCACGTAACTCTTTTTTATTTTGGACAGACAATTTTCGATTCAAATAATCAAAATTAATCCCGGATTTTCCCAGCAGGAAAACAACATCGAAAAAGTCGCGGCCCATTGGCCGGCTGCGGTTAAAAACACAAAAAATTTTCTGTGCGGCCAGGATGTCGGCGGGAACGATGTTAATTCGCGAAAATACATCGAATTTGTTGAGAATAAATTTATCTGGTTTATACGAAAACTCTTGTGGCTCGGTATCTATCTGAATCAGCAGTTTTTCATCCCGATGACCGGAAATGCCGCTGTCGTGCAGCAAACCTGGAAAACGTAGAGAAGCACGGAAGGCGTCATGATAGGTATTTTTCAGTTCAACAGTGTATCCCTGCAGCTCCAGAGCCCTTTTTACCTTTCGGGAGAGGGCTTCGAAATCATGCCGGCCGATATTCGGATTATCAAAATCAAGATCTTCCGAGAACCTGGGACTCCCATGAACAATATGGATGCATGTTCCGCCCATGAAAGTCAGCTTATCGGCCAGCGGTGATTCATAGATGGCCTCCAAAATCTTATATTGCACATATTCCCGCAAGAGATTTTTTTTGAATGGCCTAAGATGTTCCGGATAAAAGGATTCAATCTGTCTAATATCGAGCATTTTCCAACCACCCCAAAAAATGTTTCATCGTTTTTGACAGGCGTTTATGTTTAAAACGCTGCACATAGCCTGTGAACCGTTCCATACGAACGCGGCTAAGCATCTCTTCCCTGTTTATCCGTAGGGAAGCAAAATCATCAGCGGTTCGAACCTCAGGGTTTATGTATAAATAATCCAGGATCGCCTTTTCCACGAAAGCCATTTTTATACCACCGGTCAGCACCGAATATCCAAAAAACAATGACGGTTTTATTGTTCTGTATGAAAACCGTGCCATAGGTGCTTCAAACAAGTACGTACGTCTGGTCGATGCTGAGGTTATCATGTAGATGCTTTCCGGAATCAACCGGTAATAGGACAAGGCGGTCTCAAAGGAAATGTAGGATGGCTTGTAAATTTTATTCGCAATTGCCAGCAGCGTGCCTTCATCGATGTCTAAATCTGAGAAGAGGTAATAACCTTTAATTATTTTTTTGATATATCCCTTTTTCTGCCATTCGCTGAGTCTGCGACGGTCAAAACCATCGTGTGCGGCTCTGATGTCCGTAATGGAAAACACAGGGAAATCTCGCAGAGAATTTTTAAACTGTACAAAATTCATTATATTTCTGATTCATGTTAAATTCAACATTAATACGAAATATATATTACAGCCTTTTATCAGTCAAGGATAATTTTCATATAGGTTTTGCAGCTCGGAGCAGGGGATTAAGATCAAGAATTACGGATTATGGATTATGGAGCAAAAGGAAAAAACTTTAGGATGAGGCAGTGTGGTCAAGCGGAATGGGGAACCTGGAAAGTGGAAGGCGCGTAATATCAGACGGGGGATGAGAAGGACCCGCCGTCGTCCGATACGGCAGGGCTATGGCGCGGCAAGCATGAGGGAAGAGGGAAGGCGGAGCGGTCTTCCTTCATCCATCGGTCTTTCGTAGACCGCATACCTAAAACGGCCGAAGGTCTTGACCGACTCACTTATAATACCCGTAGTATTTATCCGCCAAAGCGCCTGCCTGACGGTTCAATACAAAGCCGAGGAATTTTTCCTGGGGCAGCATTTCGAGGGCTTTCTTGACATCTTTGATTGAGGTGCGTCCTTCTTCGACCACCATAATGATGCTGTCAATCAAGTGCGCCAGTGCGATGGCATCATCGCCGATGAGAAGCGGCGACGTATCGAAAATTATATAACGATCCTCGTAGCGGGATTTCATTTCCTGGATAAGGATTTCCATCCGGGGGGAGCCGATTAGTTCGGAGCTGTTGTCCATCGTCTGTCCACCGGAGATAAGCGTTAGTTTATCAACACCCGGCCAGATGATGAGCTCTTCAAGCGGCTGGTCCTTCAAAAGATAGTTCATCAGGCCTGAATCGCTTGGAAATCCCAGAAGCTTGTGGACATTCTGATGACGCAAATCACAGTCAACCAGCAAGACCGTCTGATTGTAGACTTTTGAAAACGTCAGCGCAAGATTGATAGCGGTCAGGGTTTTACCTTCGGCGGGCTGGGGGCTGGTGATCATCACCGTGTTCCACCCCTTTTCCTTAGTGAGCAGCTGGATTTTGGTCCGTAAAACCTTGTAGCAGTCTATTTCAGGCGAAGTCGGCTCGATGCAAACGCAGCGGTTTTCTAATATAGTGCTCCTGTTCAACCCGATACGGGTGGATTCGGAGTATACCGGGGGGCGCCACTCTTCGGGGGGTTTTATCTCTTTTATTTTCTGTTTTTCAATCGGACTGGCTTGAACCAGCCCTTCGCGGGCCAGTTTGGCCATATCCAGTGCCTTCCTCAGTTTCATGGATCACTCCGTGATTGAGTAATATGTTGTGTTCGTTACGTTTGTAAATTTCTGTGTGCGTCCGTGTGGGTCTGCGGCTAATTGGTTGTTCAGCAGCCGAAGGCTAAATCGGCAGGCGCCGCATCAGCTTGGCCCAGAAGACATTCAGATCCATCACCACCAGGTGAAACACCACGACACCCACCACGATAACCCCGATGGTGCCGGTGGCCAGGGCGATCCGTCTCCAGCGCCTGCGGATGATGTCTTTTTCGGTGATGATCGGCGGGATGCCGGCCAGCACCGGGAATTTGGTAGCAAGCTCCAATTGGTCGGGGTTGCGCACGGCATCGTCACTGAATTCCCTTATAGCGGCAAAGCCGACACCGGCACCGATTCCCAGCACCAGGCCGATCAACATGATAGCCAGCCGGTTGGGCTTGAACGGCCTTTGGGGCAGCCGGGCGGGGTCGATCAGGGTGAAGCGTTCACCTTTTTGTTCCTTTTCGAGACCCTGGGCCACCCCGGCTTCCATATGTTTGCGCATCAAATCATCGAATTTGGCCTGGGTATTGTTGCGTTCTGCTAATAGGGCATTGTAAGCTTCTTCGACGTCAGGCGTTGCGGCGATACGACGGCGAAATTCCGTGGCGGAAAGATCCAATTCTGTTATCTGATGTTGCAGCAGATTGATATCCGCCCGGGCGTTGGTCAATTGGGCATCCAGGCTGATGTAGGCCGGGTTGTCAGGCGGTTTCTTGTTGGTTTTGCGTGCCGTTTCGGCTGCCGCCAACTGTTCTTCGAGATCTTTAATTTCAGCGCGGGTCTTCCTTACGTCCGGGTATTCATCGGAGAACGTCTTGGTCAGGTGCACCAGCTCGACTTTGAGTTCCTCCAACCTTCGCTGGCTGACCATGTCTTCTTCCGTGTCGAGATATGGTTCGATGCCCGCAAGCTGGCTCTGATAATATATTTTCCTTTCATTCAGATCACGCAACTGGTCCTTTGCCAGAGTCTCTTCTCTTTCAATTCTGTCCAAACTCTGCAAATTGAGCTGCAGCAGCTCCGGAAGCTCGTTGATATGCTCATTTTTAAATTTGGCGACACGGCCCTCCAAATCGGCCAGTTTGTCTTTGATTTTATCCATTTCGGATTCGAGAAAGGCGGCCGTTTCTTTGGCTTGGGTTTCGCGGACCTGGAGGTTTTCCGATAAAAATAAAGAGGTCAACACATTGGCAACCTGCTGAACAGTATTTGGATTTTTGCCCTGATACGAAAGAGTGAAGGCAATGGTGGCCGCCGAGGGTCTCCCCGTTCTGCGATCGACCACCTCCGTGCTGACCGGCTCCAGGATGGTATCCTCCTTCATCTTTTCGATGATTTCCTCGGAGGTCAACTTGTCTCGCAGTTCCGGGTAGAGATTAAAGCGCTGGATAATTTCAGAAAGCTTGGTAAAGCTCATCATCCGCTGGTTGATGGATTGGAGGCGTTGCTCGACATAGCTGGTTACCGTGGTCATCACAAAATCTGCCGGAATGTCCTGTTCCTCGATCAAAATGGTGGAGGTTGACATGTAGATAGACGGCAGGGCCAGGGCAACCACAACTGCAATCAGAAAAACAATCACAGCCGGTAGCAGCAGGCTCCACTTTCGGCGCTTGAGAATATCAATGTAATCCATGGGCGCCATGGGTGCGGTTTCCATTATTTCGTATCCTGGCTAATTTCTGATCCTTAATATCGATTAATTGCCACCCCAGAGGAATAGGCTTCGCCCCAGAGAAATAAGAACAACAGAGATTTCACGGGGTAAACATTCCACAGGGCAGGCAGACTCACACAGACAAACACAGACGAGAAAAGGTTGAAGGGCTTCGAAGAACTAAATTCCTAAATCTTTCTAATTTTCTCAATTTCCCAATTTCTCTCACTTTTTGCGTCCATCTTCCCTCGTCCTCCCCTCTGATCTTCTTAACTTCTCAATTTCTCATGCTTTATTCGTCCCTCGTCCATCTTCCTTCGTCCTTCTCGTCCCTCCAATCCAGCTTCTCAACGGCCGAAGGCCTAATTACGGCACGACAATTAGATCGCCGCGCTTGAGCACAATGTTTTGCTTCAATTTTTTGCCCTCGGCCACATCGTCATAATCAAATTCAAAAATCTTTTTCCCACCCTTTGTTTCGCGAAAAATTTTAACATTCCCCTGTTCGGCAAAAGGGGTCAATCCACCGGCCATGGCCAACGCCTGCATCACATCGATATTGGAATTTAAAATAAATCGTCCGGGATTATTCACTCTACCGATGATATAGACCATCATGCTGTTTACCTGATGAACCAAGACACTGAGGTTAAGGTCCGGCACAAACCGGGCGAGCCTCTGTTCCAGTTCCTTGCTAAACTGGTCTAATGTCTTGCCGCCTGCCGTGATGGACCCGACCAATGGAAAGGATATCTTGCCGTCGGGCAGAACGGTGACCAGCTTGGTCAGGGCCTGTTCTTTCCAAACCGAGATGTCCAGAATATCCCCGGGGCCGATTATATAGTCGACTACCGACGAAGTGGCCGTTTTTTCCTGAGCGAACACAGCAGAAGAATAAAAACAAATAAAAACAACCGCCAAAATCATCCATGCTGTTCTTTTCATGAAGCCCCCCCTGCATATAAGATAGATCATCGGAAAAGATTGTAAAATTGAACAATTAACTAGTTATTATCAGTTATTTTGGGATTTTTTTCAATACAAATATCGTGGAACGTTTTGGGCGATTAGTAGCTACAGACCCACACAGAAACACACAGACTTATTTTATAATATCGTTAGCAACATATGGTTCAATGTCTGTGTCCTTCCGTGTGGGTCTGTGGCCCATCAACCATGTATCTTTAAAGGTAGCGAAACGAACAGACGTTGCCCAACCTGCAACAGCCGCTGGCTTACTATCCAACCTCTGATTCGCCGGAGGCGGAATAATTCAATGTCTGTGTCCGTCAGTGTGGGTCTGTGGCCATTCAACCTCAAGTCTTGATCTTGTTCAAGGTTTCCTCGGCGTCTTTCCGTCCGTAAAATTCATCATCTCCGGCCAAAGCCGTTTCCAGTTTTAGGCGGGCCTTCTCAATTTGATCTGTTTTATAAAGGGCCATTCCCATGTGGTAATTCAAAATCGCACTGTCGGGCGCACCCGCCAGGGCCTGTTCAATTAAGCCCTCGGCTTTGCTGAAATCGCCCAGCCGGTAGTGCACCCAGCCGATGGTGTCTAAAATAGCCGGGTCCCCCGGCCGCTGTTTCAGCGCTTTTTGCGACAGCTCAAGGGCCCGGTCAAGATCCGCTTTTTGATCGGAGAATTCGCTAATCAGAAAGGCCAGGTTGTTGGCCGCAAACCAGTACTTGGGGTCGGCCTTCAGGGCCCGGTCGTATACTTCTATCGCTTTGTCAAACTCACGATCTTTTTCGTAGAGCAGGCCTAATGAGAGGTACGCGGCCGCATTTCGCTTGTTGGCCTGGAGAGATGCTTCAAATTTTTGAATGGCTTCCTGTTTCTTGCCCTGGGCCAGGTAGATACCTGCCATGCTCTGGTGCGGTGGCGGCCACATGGGCTGAAGGTCGATCGCTTTTTGGAGGGCGGCTTCTGCTGCTGGATAATTTTTTAAGTTTGCCTGAACCATTCCCAGCAAATAATGTGAGACTACTTCATTGGGATTTTTTTGAATCCGCCCTTCACATATCGCAATTGCCGTCTTGTGTTTACTTTGCCGTGTGTATTCCCGGATAAGCGCAATCAGCAGCGGGGCGGATTTCTGGTTTTTACTATAGCCCTGTTCAAGGGTTTCCAGTGCCTTGTCGGGTGCATTCTCCTTGATATAGAAACGGTACAGCTTGATATATCCCAAAGGTTTGGTGGGTGTTGCATCTTTAATCAGCTGATACTCTTCTTCGGCTCCTTTGACATCTTTAACGGAGAGAAGGAAATCCCCCAGATTGGCCCGGGCGGCACTGTCCGTCGGATCGATCTCCAGGATTTTACGCAGCTGCTTTTCAGCGGCCTGATTGTCTTTTTTCAGCAGATAAACGCGGGCCATGGCCCGCAGGACATCTTTGGATGCAGGATTCATTTTCAATGCATTCTGCAGGGTATCCACGGCAAGGTCGAGTTCGTCATTCAGTACATGGGCATTGGCCAGCCGTAGATAGGCCGGGATAAAGCCGGGTCGATCACCGATCACGGTTCTGAACTCAGAGACCGCATTGACACCATCGGCCTTAAGCAAATAAAGACTGCCCTTGTTAAAATGTGCATCGATGCTCTTGGGGCTATCTTGCAGGACCTCATCAACATAGGCTTCCGCTTTATCTTCCTGCCTCAGTTTCAGATAAATCCCGGCCAGAGCATTTTTGGCCTGAATAATTCCGGGATTGGCAGGGTCTTCGTCCAGGGTCAGACATTCCTCCAGCGTCTGAATGGCCTGGTACGGTTTTTTCCGGTTCATATACAGCTCGCCAAGCATGATGCGCATTTTGAAACTTTGGGGATTTTGTTCGATCCCTTTTTTTAGCACTGCTTCTGCCTCTTCGAATTGTTTTTTTCCGTTGTAAAACCCGGCCACACGCAAACGGGTGTCCTCGTCGGAGGGGTCATCCGACAGCAACTTTTCGAGTAAATCGACGGCGGCTGCCTGCTGATCGGAATCCCAGTAAATGCCGGCCAGCGAGATCTTATAGATGGTCCTGTCCGGGTCCAATTCGATCACTTTGCGCATCACCGTTATTGCGTCTTCATAACGTCGGCTGTCATTATACAATTTAGCCAGGGCCAGACGCAGATTGACGGTATCCGGGTTGTTCTCGATTCCCTGCCTGTAGATCTTTTCTGCCTCCGGAAGATTTTTGTTCCGGAGATGGGCGCCCCCCAGTGTCAAATACACATTTGGCTCTTTATGGCCCTCATTCACCAAATCTTCCATGAGCGCGATGGCACCGGTATTATCCTTTTTTGATAAAAGTCCGGTTGCCTTCAAAATTAAGGCATCGACATTTTGCGGTTCTTTTGTCAGAATCAGCTCGGCTTTCTCGAGGGCCTGGTCCGTATTGCGGGACAACAGCAACAGTCTGCCCAGCTGCAGCTGGGCTTTTAGATGATCCGGGTTGAGTTCGGCTGTCTTGGCAAAGGACCCGTAGGCCTGCTTCCAATTGCCCTCTTGCTGCTTGATCATCCCCAACCAGTAGTATCCCTCGGCAAATTTTGGATCGATTTGGAGGGCATTTTTAAACTCCAGTTGGGCTTTGACATAGTCGCCTTGTTCGTAGAGCGTTTTGCCTTTCTCGAAGAACTTCATCTTTTTTTCTTCCTGACTGCTGCAGGCAACCATGGCAGCCAGTATGAAGGTAACACAGACCGGCAACATCAATCTTTTCATCATGTATAAAGCTCCT
>NODE-845-length-10612-cov-16.3727_pt1 | contig 10612 bp, 10 predicted proteins | sample MGYA00139097_ERZ477577 | MGnify/ENA metagenome assembly ERZ477577 | reverse complement strand
AGTTAGTTACAGCACTTACCCTTGTGGCATTTGCTATGGTAAGTACACCTACATTCGCGACAGCAAGTGTATCAAAAGGGCAAAAGATTTATAAAAAGAAGATGCGAAAATATTGTGGATTCTCAGGCGTGAGATTTGCAAGAGAGCATACCCAAGATGAATGGGAAGAAATATATGAAGATGGCGAATTTCAATCAGAAACAAAGAAAATCTGTCCTAAATTACCTCTAAAGAAAATTAAAAAATCATGGTGGGATCATGTGTATGAATTCACTTATGAATATGGTACAGGTGGATCACACGTTCCAAAGTGTTAACCTTAATGTAACTTCTTGAAGCAGTTTTTCATATTCTGCTTCATATTTTTTCACACACTTCACAATACTTTCACAATTACGTGCTATTATACTCCATCTCAAAACTCAAAGGATTTATATGAATAATCTTACTAAATTGGCAATTGCTGCTTTACTTGGTATGACACTGCTTTCATCAACTGCATCTGCAGATGTGAAAAAAGGTCAAAAAATTTACCTTAAGAAGCTAAAAGCGCCTTGTAATATCGGTGGTGCTACATTTGCTCAAAAACATACTCAGGATGAATGGGAAGCTATCCATGAAGCTGGTAAGTTTGAGGATGAGGTAAAGAAACTTTGTCCTAAAGTAAAAAAGTTCAAACCTAAATACACTCCACATGTATACGATTTTGTTTATGAGTATGCAAGTGATTCTGGTAACGTACCAGCGTGTTAAGCTTTTTTATTATAAAATAGAGGTGTGGATTTACTTAAGGTAAATCTTCTGAATGTTATCAAACAAAATAAAAGGAATTGAAATGAAAAAATTTGCAATCGCAATGTTACTTGCTGGATCTACTCTACTTATGGCTGATGGTGCTGCTGCTTACGCTAAATGTGTTGGATGTCATGGTGCAAACGGTGAAAAAGCTGCTCTTGGTAAATCAGCAATTATTACAGGTCAGGATGCTGCTAAAACAGTAGAACAACTTAACGGATATAAAGCTGGTACTCTTAACCAAGCTGGTATGGGTGGTCTTATGAAAGGTCAAGTAGCTTCTATGGATGACGCTACGATCAAAGCTGTTGCAGATTATATTGCAGCAATGAAATAAGTTATCTAAACTTTACATTCAAAAGCCTTCTGGCTTTTGAATACTCTCTCTTCTTTTTTTCAAATCAATCTCATATCAATACATTTTATTTAATCTAGCTATATTTTCAAATGATATTTCTGATTGCTTTATGTAGTATTGGAGTGTTTTAATGTATGTAAAAGTAAAAAATTGAAGTGTAGCGTAGTTTATTGGTGAGCATAAAGCCCACCGATAGTTAAGTTATATTAACAAGCAGGTTCGTTGCCTGTGTCGCTTGCATACTCATATGAAAATTCAAAAAGATGCGGTGTCCATTTTTCTTTATATGTTTCCATCGTTGGGCATACTTCTTTTACTTTCGCTTCAAATGTTCCTGCTTTAAAAGCATCTTCCCACTCTTTTTGTGTAAATGTCGCTGCAAACTCTCCACCAGTTTTATCTCCACATTGACCTTTGATCTTTTTTCCGTAGATCTTTTGACCTTTGTTAATACTTCCTGCATCTACAGTTGTTGTGAGCATTGTAAATCCCAAAAGTGCTGTAAGCGCTAATTTAGTTATGTTTTTCATTGTATTCCTTTGATGTAATTTAGATGTTTTAGTATATCTTACTTATGATTATGAACATATATAATATAGATTAATTTAGTAAATTTTTTTTATTGGTCAAAAAAGTGACATAAATATTTATACTACACTACATATTGCTCCCACATTTTCCTGCTTCACATTTCATGGTAGGGACTTCTTTTTTTGGTATTTTTCCGGTATTTTCTGCCGCACATTTTGTACTTAATCTACCCGTCTCCTCTACGCGTACACATGCGTAGAGCTCTTTGGCTGTCATGGCTTTAAGTACACATTCTCTTCTGCTGTCAGACTCTGTAAGCTGGCTTAGAATATTCATTTTCTTTTTTACCAGTACGGCAGAACCATCGACCATAGATGCACCACATTTGCCTGGCCCACATTTCATTCCACCCTCAGTGAGTGATTCATTTTCATTTTTATCTTTATCTGTACATCCTGATATAAGTAGTAGAGTGAAGAATAATAGTGTAGTTAGTATTGATCTCATTTTGTTCCTTTGGATTTTTTTAATTGGTGTTTCTCATACATTTCGTAAAAAATAGGTATGAGCATTAAGCTTAATATCGCTGAACTTACAACACCTCCTATCATAGGTGCAGCGATACGCTGCATGACCTCACTTCCAACTCCTGTCGTATACATGATGGGAAGAAGCCCTGCCAGAATGGCAAATACGGTCATCAGTTTAGGTCTTACTCTTTGCACGGCACCTTCGTAAATAGCATCTGAGAGGTGTTGACTGTTGAAATTATCCCCCATTTTTTTACGCATTCCTTCGACACTTTCCTGTAAGTAAACGATCATGACTATGGCAGTCTCTGCTGCAATACCAAGAAGGGCCAAAAACCCGACTATCACGGCGATACTCATATTGAACTGTAGCATATACAGATAGAGAAGGCCGCCAAGCAGGGCAAAAGGAAGTGTAAAAAATACAATGAGTGTAGGCATCATTTTACCCAGCGCAAAATGTATCAGAATCAATATGACTAAAAGTACAGTAGGGACTATCCACTTTATTTTTTTCATCGCTGATTCCAGGTACTCTGACTGTCCTGCCCACTCCATATAATAGCCTGAAGGAAGCTTTATATCTTGTAAAGAAATGACAGCCTGTTCTTTGTATTTTATGGCACTCATTCCAGCTTGAGGGGTAATGTAGATAAAGGTGACAGGTGTGGCCATCTCACTTTTGATGACAGATGCACTTTCTCTATATTCAATTTTTGCAAAGGTCGAGAGCGGTACAAATCCAAGGGGTGTTTTGACTTGTATATTACGTATGTCATCGAGATTACGACGCTCTTCTTCTTCAAAACGCAGTGCGATAGGGTAACGTTCCAAGCCTTCATACATGGTAGTGATCTTTTTCCCACCAATGGCTGCCGAAGTATACTCATGTATCAGTGCTTTGGAGATATTATAACGCTGTAATGCCTCACTGTCTATATTGATGTCTATAAAGAATCCGGCACTTGCTTGATCAGAGAAAACAGATTGTGTACCTTTAAGTTCACGAAGCTTTGATTCTATTTGCATAGCCACAGATTGTAGACCTTCTGCATCCTTTCCGTAAAGCTTGATACCTAGAGGGGTTCTTATCCCCGAGAGTAACATATCAATACGTCCTCGTATAGGATAGGTCCAAGAGTTAACCAGACCTGGGACCTGGAGGGCTTCTTCCATTTCTGCCATAAGTTTTTCATGTGTCATGCCCACACGCCATTGTGATTTTGGTTTAAAGGTAATGATGGTTTCGATCATACCGAGTGGGGCAGGGTCAGTAGGAGAATTGGCACGGCCTCCCTTGCCAAATACGGTGGCAACTTCGGGAAAACTTTTAATGATCTTATCAGTTTTTTGTGTCAGTGCTCTACTTTGATCTACCGAGATACCATAAGGTGTGACGGGCATATACATGACGGTTTGCTCATTGAGCATAGGCATAAATTCCCAGTTTAGTTTTTGGTAAAGAGGCAGGGTAAATGCAAGTGCCCCAATGGCAAGCAGAATGACAAGATATTTGAGTTTTAACCCATAGACCAGAAGTGGATGATACAACCAAATAAAAAAACGATTGAGTGGGTTTTTTGTCTCAGAAATGATCTTCCCTCTGACAAAGTATATCATCAGTACAGGTACCAGTGTGACGGAGAGTATCGCTCCTGCTGTCATAGCAAATGTTTTTGTAAAAGCAAGAGGATTAAATAGCAATCCTTCCTGTCCTGAAAGTGCAAAGATCGGCAAAAAGGAGACGACTACAAGAGCCAGAGCAAAAAAGATAGGCCGTCCAACGAGTTGAGAAGAGGTAATGATGGTTTTAATGCGTTCACCTTCATCAAGAGGGCTTCCTTTCTCTTCTTCTTGTCTATGAATGGATTTGTGGGCATTTTCTATCATTACGATGGATGCATCTACCATGGCACCAATGGCAATGGCAATACCTCCAAGACTCATAATATTAGATCCAATTCCAAAAAGTTTCATGAGTAAAAATGGTAAGGCAATGGTCAATGGAAGTACAATAAGCATGATAAAGGTGGAACGAAAATGCATTAAAAATAGGCCGATTATGATGATTACGATGATACTCTCTTCCAGGAGAGTTGTCTGTAGTGTTTCTATGGCTGACTCTATGAGTCCTGAACGGTCATAGGTAGTAACAATATCTACACCCTCTATTTTGAGTTCTGACATTTTGGACTTAATGCGTTTGATAGCAGCATAGACATCTTCACCATAACGTACCATCACAATACCACCGACAACTTCTCCTTGCCCATTGAGGTCTGCAACACCGCGTCTGGCACCAGGTACCATCTCCACACGTCCCAATTGAGAGAGTGTAAGCGGTACGCCATCTTTTGTTGTGACTATAAGTTGTCGTATCTCATTTAAATCCTTGATATAGCCTTTGGCCTGTACCATCCATTCATAACCATTTTGTATGACGATACGTCCACCGGTGTCGTTATTATTGTCTTTGAGTGTTTTAGAGATATCTTTGATAGAAAGATCGTATTGAACAAGTGCATCGTTGTTTACGGTGATCTGATAAGTAGGAACAAAGCCACCAATACTGGCAACTTCACTTACTCCATCTACCCCCATAAGCGCGTATTTATAGTAGTAGTCCTGTAGCGTACGTAGCTCATCAAGACTTTTGGTCTGAGAGGTGAGTGCATACTCATATGCCCAGCCTACACCGGATGCATCAGGCCCAAGTGTGACTTCCATCGTATCTGGGAGCTGACTTTGTATGGATGAGAGTTGTTCAAGGACACGGCTTCTCGCCCAGTAGAGGTCTGTACCTTCTTTGAAAATGATATAGATCAAGCCATTTTCATAGGTTGAAAAGCCGCGTACTGTATCGATGTCAGAGATAGCAAGAAATTGTGAGACTAGAGGATAGGTTCCCTGATCTTCTATAATTTCAGGGCTTTGTCCTTTCCATGTTACTTGTACTATGACCTGTGGAGGTGAAAGGTCAGGCAGGGCATCCAGCGGTGTGTTTTTCATAGCCCAGATGGAACCTACGATAAGGAAGAGGGTAGTCATCAAGACTAAAAAACGGTTTTTAACCGAAAGTGCTATGAGTTTTTCTATCATATTATCGTTTCCCTTTAGTGCGTTCTTGCATAATGCAATTGGTTGCATGAGCCCACTGCTGAAGTGAATATAACGTTAACGTCGTGTTTTGGGTTTTGCTTAAAATACGTTCCATACTTAGTAGATTCCATTAATTTGTGCGTCAGAGTCCATCATGAAAAGAGCATTATTTACTAATGTGTCACCTTCATTGAGACCTTTGAGTATTTCATAATGTTGCGAATCTAAAGGTTTTATGTCAATAAGTACGGGCTCATACTCTCCTTTAAATTCAGTAGCAAGAAAAGCATACCATGTTCCATTTTTACGTATTGCTGCAGTACGGGGAATTACAAGACGGCTTTTGGCTGGTGCTGATGCATGTACTTTTACATACATACCCGGCATTAACAGTGCTTGTTCATTGTCCAGTGTCAGCCTCAATGTAGCGGTAGCTTCTTTAGCATTTAGCACGGGATAGAGCAGAGATTTTTTTGCTGTAAATGTTTTATGGATACCTTTGGGCTTAACAATAAAATGTTCAAGGAACGAGAGTTTTTCAATCTCATTCTGATAGAGTTTTACTTCCACCCATACTTTCTCTAAGTTAACGATCTGAAAGAGCTTTGTTTGTGTGTTGAAAGATGCACCCTGGTTAATGTTTTTTTCAAATACCCATCCGGATTGTGGTGCATAGATAGTCGTAAGTTCATTGACTTTCCGTTCCACTTCAATACGTTTTATTTCTTCATCACTTACACCTAAAAGACGTAGTTTGATTTTGGCACTCTGGAGCATCTGAGGTGAAGGGCGTTTTGCATTAAATTCCAAAGAGTGTAAGTAGTCTTGTTTGGACTGGTAGACTTCCGGAGAATAGACCTGTGCCAAAGCATCACCTTTTGCTACTTTTTTATAGAGTGTATCAGCAAACAGTTTTATTACATAGCCAGAAAACCATGCATGAATATCAACTTTTCGTGAGTCTTCTGAAACAATATATCCATAGTTTATCTGTTCTATGGAAGCAGTCAGCATTTTGACTTTTATAGTCTTTACATTAAAAAGCTGCTCAATGGTTGGGATAGGTTCTTTTTGAGTTTCAGCCTGTAAAAAGAGTGTGAGAAATAAAAGTATGAGTGTTATCTTCCTGTATGTAAGGTTCATTACAGTTCTCCTATAAGAGAGTTGAGTCTGGCTTGTGCCCGCAGGAAATCCGCTTTTATGGAGATACGCTGTTCTTCTAGTGCTAATTTTTGTTCTAAGAGATTGGTGTAGGTAAAGAGATCACCTCCCTTTTGAATACCTGATTGACTCAGTTCAAACATATGTTCAAGTTGGGGGAGGCTTTCATTTTGTATAATGTTGTAGACCTGATATGCTTCAGTGAGTTTGGCATAGATGGTATCTATCTCACTCTCCAGCGAAGACTTATAATCCAGTGAATCACTTGCCGCAGCCAAGACTTCTTTCCTGGCAGCTTCAGATCTCAGTTTTTCTGAACCATAAAGAGGTAGAGAAAACCCTACCGTAACAGAAGCATAATCAGGATAATCAGTACGGTTAAAATAGCCTACTTTTACATAGGGATCTGGATTGATGCTTAAGTCTTGAATGGCTTTATTGGCATTAGCAACATTTTTTTCAGAGAGTTTCATGTGATAATTTGGGTTGTTCTGTAATTTTGAGAGATAAGTCTGTAAGGGGTTAGGACGTCTTATCTGTAATGTATCTGAGATAGATGAGACTTTCCCTTGTACAAGGTATTTAAGTTTAGCTTTTTGGCTTTTTAAGAGCATTCTATAGCGTTCAGCCCGTATTTTGATTTTAGAAAGCATCAGGCTTGCAGCCATACTATTTGTATGACTTTTATTTTCAGTGGATGCATAGGAAGTATAGAGATCTATATTTTGTTTAGCTACAGCTTTATACCTATTTAAAATATCGATACGTGCTTCAAGTTCTTTTATCGTATATGCGGTTATACGTATCTCTTCTGAGAGTTTTAGTTTAGCCACTTCATAGGAGTCCAATATGACACTTTTTTGTGCTTGCGTAAATGTTTTACGGGCATCTAATTTACCAAACCATGGGAATTTCTGCTGAAAGTTGATGGCATTGTACTGCATGGGCTCAAGGCTACGGTCATAAGGATCATCGAATTGTATGTCATTGATCGTCAGTGAAAGGTCCGGATTGGAGAAGTTTTGACTCTCTTCTATACGCTCATCCATTGCAGATAGACTGTACTGTATAGTTTGGAGTGAAGGGTGTTTTTTGATTGATTGATTTATGAGTTGGTGTATACTTTGTGCATGGACTAAACTTATCGCCAATAATATAAACAGCATAATGCGCATTATATCTCCTCTATTTGCTTCCTATAGCTTCAGATTTATGGGTATTGTAATATAAGTCTGTGTACAGAGTGTGCAGCATTTATTCAGAAAAAAAATAGGGATTAAAAAAATAAAATACAATAAAACCTATAGATTTACTTGACATTGAAAATATATTTGGCTAATATACTCACATAAATTAAATGAGCACTTGTAAAAACCCTAGAAATTTACATAGGACAAGGGCATTGCACATTTTATTGGTACTTTATAGTCTCCCCTATATTGTTAATAAAGTAACTGAGAAAAAAGCAATGTTGTAAATAATTCTAGGGTCTTTAGAGGTGCTAATTCAGATAGTGTGAATATAGCTAAAGGGGTTTGCCCCAAAAATTTATTTTAGTGAAAGGAAAGAATATGTCTCCAAGTTGTCCAATATCTACAAGAAGAGTTGATTCCAATATGGCAAGAATTATCTCTTTTCAGGTAGCGCTTTTTACTATGATATTTCTGGTTTCTGAAGAGAGTCTCTTCGTATTTATAATACTGTTTGACTTTTTAATAAGAGCACTGCGTCAACCAAATTTCAGTCCATTTCAAATAGTTGGAACATTTGTACTTAAAGGGTGGGGTATCGCACCTAAGCTCTGTGATGAATCACCAAAAAGATTTGCACTATATCTTGGACTGGTGACTTCATTGTTTATTGTCGCTTTTTATTTTGCTGGTTTTGCAACATTTGCCACAGCATTAGGCATTATTTTATTAATTTGTGCATTACTTGAGACATTATTCGATTTTTGTATAGGATGTAAGCTATACTACGCAATACAAATCGTAAAAGGTCTTTTAGCAAATGATAGGAATATCAAGTAAAACAATTTATGCTATCGCTGCACTTAAAGAGTTGGGTTCGATTCCAGACAATGAAGTGCTTAAGATAAAAGAGATAGCAGCAAATGCATCCATCCCTCAAAACTTTTTAGAACAAATACTTTTAGAACTTAAGAAGCAAGGTCTTCTCATGAGTATTAAAGGTGCACACGGTGGCTATAAACTAGCCCGTAGTTTAAATGATATTACACTTAAAGATGTAGTGCTTATCTTAGAATCAGATATATTTTCTGACAATTATCAAACGGATGATCAAGCACTAAAATTTTTTTGGGATGATATAAAACAGCAAGTTTCAACTGTGTTTGAAATTCCTCTTTCTGAACTGAAAAACTATCAACTCAAAGCCGATAAAACACTCAATTATTCAATATAGGAACAGATCATGAACAATACGACTGATTTTAATTACTTCAATACTTTACTTGTCCAAAGTGTAGGTTCAAAAGTAGGACCTATTGCCCCCACTATTACACCGTCTGCTGCATATGGTTATGAAAATGCCGAAGAAGCAGAAGGTATCTTCTCTGCAGAGGTCAATAAACCACTGTATGCAAGAGTGGGGAATCCAACAAATGCTAAACTCGAAACTATCGTAGCGAAGATGGAGGGTGGATTTGGTGCCATTGCTACTTCTTCAGGTATGGGTGCGATCTCTATGGTATGTAGCGCTTTTTTATCTGCAGGAGATGAAATACTTTGTATCGGTGGTTTCTTTGGCGGTACCTATTCACTTGTGAATGAAACTTTGGTCCGTTTTGGTGTGACAAATACTTTTTGTACCGTAGATGACTTTGAACACATTGAAGCAACACTCAAACGTGGTATTAAAATGGTTATTTTTGAATCCGTAGGCAATCCAAGCCTTACACTTCCTGATATACAGCGTATTATAGACCTTTGTAATAAGTATGAAACACTGGTAATGATAGACAATACTCCAACACCACTTTTGGTGAGACCACTGGAAATGGGTGCAGACATCTGTGTGCACTCTTCAACTAAAAACATGTGTGGACATTCAGCAGCTTTGGGTGGTATAGCAGTTTTTAGAGCTGTAAAAGAAGAGGGTGATAAATTACTGAATCCAAAATATGCAGATGTACATAAGATCGTAAAAAAGATGGGTAAAAAAGCTTTTATACCTATCTGTAAAAAACGTGCTATCCGGGACTTTGGTATGACAGCAAATGCTTTTGGATCATTTATGACCATGGTAGGACTGGAAACATTGTCACTCAGAGTAGAAAGAGTGAATAAAAGTGTTGAAACAGTAGCAGCCCTACTTGATGAAAGATTACCAGATGGAGTGAGTGTCAATCACCCTTCGTTGCCTTCAAGTCCTGATCATGCACGATACATGTCAGACTTCGCACAAGGTTGTGGTCCACTCTTGAGCATTGACTGTGGTACAAAAGAGAGAGCGTTTGCTTTTCTTAATGAATTGAGCCTTGTGATTCAAACAGCAAATATAGGAGATAATAGAACCCTTGCACTTCATATGACAAGTACTATCTACAGTGACTTCGATGCTGAAGCGCGTGAATTTTTAGGTGTACATGAAGGGCTCATCCGTGTTTCTATAGGATTAGAAGACCCTAACTCTATCGCTGAGGACTTTTTACAAGCGGCATTTACAGTATAAGCAGTTTGTGTGTTACGTTTTTTCATACTTATATCTTTCTTGTTGGTTCCTCTTGAAGCCAACAGTAAAAAAGATGGATTGGCATATCTCAACACTATTAGAGAACATGCCGGACTCATCAACCTTAAAACCAATAAAGCTTTAGAAAAAGCGGCTACTTCTCACGCCAAATATCTCATACAAAACCAGACGAATGGACATTATCAGAAAAAAGGAAAATCTTCATTCACCGGTACTACACCTTCTAAAAGAGTTATAAAAGCAGGGTATTCTTCTACTTATGTGATGGAGAATCTTTCTATCAATACAGTAGGATATGTAAAATCAATAGATAACCTTTTTTCTGCAATTTACCACCGTCTTGTTTTTCTGAATTTAGATAAGGATGAGATAGGTTTTGCTGGATCCTCAATAGAGAAAAAAAGAAAAATAAAACGTGCTTATG
>NODE-844-length-10613-cov-4.10229_pt1 | contig 10613 bp, 9 predicted proteins | sample MGYA00139097_ERZ477577 | MGnify/ENA metagenome assembly ERZ477577 | reverse complement strand
GAAGTATGTATCCTGTAACGAGTACGTCCAACAGATCGGCCATAGGTTCGGCCAGGGTCAGGCGAAGGACTTGCCGGTTAAGAATCTCCAGCTCCATCCCTGCCATATATTGGTTGTAGACTCCCGGTGCTCCAAGGGTGACGCCCATATCCGCCTGGGCCATACGTTTTAAAGAATACGCCACTGTCTCCGCATCCACGTGGTGCCCGTTGTGAAACTTCACGTCGGATCTAAGCGTGAAGGTCCAGGTCCTGGCATCATCTGAAACCTTCCACGATTGAGCCAGAGCCGGGACGTATTCCATCTTGGGATTATACGCCACCAGGGGATCGAAAAAGGAAGAAAATATGGTCAGAACGTCTTTTGCATCTGTACAGTTGTGGGGTTCCTCCAACCAGAGCCGCGGTTGAGCGATGATCAATTTTTTATCCATGTGTGTTGTCCGTTATATTGATTCAGTGTCCAGCAGATGACAGGCTTCCATGCGACCAGGTTCACGGGAGATAAGCGGAGGCCGCTCCTGAACACATCGGTCAAAGACAAAGGGGCAGCGGGATTGAAAACTGCAACCGACTGGCAAGTCCAGTGCTGTGGGAACTTCACCGGTAATTGCCAGATGATCAATGTGCAGCTTTTCATAGACGCTGGGAGCAGCCGATAATAATGCCCGTGTGTACGGGTGCCTGGGTCGAAGGAATATATCTTCGGTGGGACCGGTTTCGACCAAAAACCCGAGATACATCACTCCTATCCGGTCGCTTATGTGGCGAACTACTGAGAGGTCATGGGTGATGAAAAGGTAGGAAAAGCCAAATTCCTCTTTGAGGTCCATCATCAGGTTCAGGATTTGGGCCTGGATCGAGACATCCAGGGCCGAGACCGGTTCATCGGCGATGACCAGGTCCGGCTCGACAGACAACGCCCGGGCGATACCGATTCGCTGACGCTGGCCACCGCTGAATTGATGGGGATAGCGACCGGCATGTTCCTCCCCAAGCCCTACCCGTTTTAAAAGAGCCATACCTTTTTCGCGAAGCTCGGTCCTGCTGATCGATCCTCCAATAAAAGCCATGGGTTCAGTGATGATGTCCATAACTTTAAGCCTGGGATTAAGCGAGGCATAGGGATCCTGAAAGATCACCTGAATCGTTTTACGAACGGGTACCATCTTCTGGTAACCGTATTCAGTGATATCCTCCCCATTAACCTTAATCCGGCCGCCGGCAGGATCGTACAGTTTGATAATCGTCTTGGCGATGGTGGATTTGCCACAGCCACTCTCACCCACTAAACCGAGTACTTCGCCGCGATCAATATGAAAACTGACTCCATTTACGGCATGCACGATACTTTTTTTCAATCCAAGGCGACCGTTTTCTATTTTCAGGCGGTCAAAAAAACCCGGGCTGACATCAAATCGCTGTTCAAGATCACAGACTTCCAGCAGATGGCTCATATGCTATCTCTCCACCGGATAATAGCAGGCGGCTGCATGCCCCGGCACCAGTTCTGTGAGATCAGGGCGATGGGCCCGGCATTTCTCCTGAGCATAATCGCAGCGAGGTGCAAACGCACATCCGGGGGGAAGGTGCATGATGTTGGGTACCATACCCGGAATCTGACTCAGCCGTTTTTGTCTGGCAGCCAGATTGGGTATCGAACCCAGAAGTCCAAGGGTATAAGGATGTCGGCCGCGAATAATGATATCGTCTCGAGTCCCCTTTTCAACGACACGACCGCAATACATGACAATGATCTTGTCGGTCATTTCAGAAACCACTGCCAGATCATGGGTAATGAGCATCAAGGCCGTACGATGTTCCTTCACCAGTCGCTTCATCAGCTTGAGAATCTGGGATTGAATGGTCACATCCAATGCTGTAGTGGGCTCATCCGCAATCACCAATTTGGGATTCGAAGCCAGAGCAATGGCTATAATTACCCGTTGGCGCATACCACCGGAAAATTGGTGAGGAAAGTTCTTTAATCTTGATGCGGGTTGAGAGATCCCCACGGCATCAAGCAGTTCGATGCATCGATTTTTCCGTTGTTCGCCGTTCATATCACTGTGCAGCTTCATCACCTCTTCCATCTGCGCCTGAATCGTATAAAGAGGATTAAGAGAGGTCATCGGATCCTGAAATATCATGGTGATCTCTTTACCACGAATTTTTCGCATTTCTCGCTCATCCAGATCCAGCAGATTGACGCCATTGAATCGGATTTCTCCGCTTTCGATGCAGCCAGGCGCATCGATCAGGCCTATGATGGAAAAGCCGACCACCGATTTTCCACATCCGGATTCGCCGACTACTCCCAATATTTCACCCTCATCCAGGGAGAAGTCCACTCCGTCAACGGCTTTTACCAATCCATTGAAGGTGTGGAAATAGGTCTTCAGCCCGCCGACGCGCAATAATCCATTGTCCATACCGCTCCTTACCGCAACCGGGGATTTAACTCATCTCGCAGAAAGTCGCCCAACAGGTTGATGCCAAAAACTATTAACATGATGAACGCTCCCGGAAACACCGATGTCCACCACAAACCGCTGAGCAACACATCAAATCCGTTTTTCACCAAGAGGCCAAGCGACGGCTTGGTAATAGGTACGCCAACACCCAGGAAACTCAAAGACGCCTCAATAAGGATAAAGGTGCCTATCTGAATAGTGGCCACAACGATCAGTGGCGTAAGAACATTGGGAAGGATGTGCCGGATGATAATCTTACGGTTTGGCAGTCCTGCCGCACGTGCGGCCTGAACGTATTCCTTTTGCTTTTCACTCAAGGTCGAACCGCGCACGGTCCTCGCGTAGACCACCCAGCCGACACAAGTCAGAGAAATGAGAACCTTGTCTATACCGGTGCCAAATGCGGACATGAGAAAAAGCGCTATTAATAATGAGGGAAACGAGAGTTGCACATCAGCGACCCTCATGATAACTCCATCCCATCTGCCTCCATAGTAGCCGGCAATAAGACCGAGGGTTGCTCCAATCAGGCTGGAGCAGAACATCGCCGCCAGACTGATAAGTAGAGAAATACGTGTCCCATAAACAATGCTGGCCAGCAAGTCCCTCCCCTGACCATCCGTTCCAAGAATGTATCTAGTGTCCCCTCCTGGAAGCCAGATTGGCGGTTTATAGGCATCCATGAGTTCAAGTGAGGCGATGTCATAAGGATTCTGTCGAACCAGAGATGGCCCGAAGGTGACGATAAAGATAAAAAATATGATAATTACCCCACCAATGATCGCCGAGCTGTTCCCCCGAAAATTGTGGATGAATTCAGAAGCCCAGAACGCCTCGTTTTTTTTCATAATGCTCGGCATGATCTCGGTATTTACCTCAGCGTGATTCGGGGGTCGATCAAGGTATATATGACATCAACCAGAAAATTGATAATCACGAACAGAAACGCCACAAACATCAGATAGACAACGATTACGGGCCTGTCGCCCATGTAAATCGAATCGATCAGGAGTTTGCCCATGCCAGGCCAGGCAAAAATGTATTCCGTGATCGTTGCAAAGGCGATCAAGTCACCCAATTGAAGCCCGAAGATGGTCACTACTGGAATAAGAGCATTTTTCAGCGCATGTTTGAATAATACACTCTGAAATGTAGCGCCTTTAGCCCGGGCAAACTTTATGAAATCCTGTTTCATGACCTCCATCATTCCTGCTCGAGTGATTCTGAGAAGAATCGCCAGAGTTGAAAAACAGAGCGTCACAGCCGGCAGGATAATATGCCGGAACCCGTCCATGGTGATTATGCTCAATTTAATACCCATCACCGGCAGCGTGGCGCCTCGCCCGGAGGAAGGGAGGACATTGAACTGTACAGCCAGAACGAATATGAGCATCATGCCCAGCCAGAAATTGGGCAGTGAAATCCCCAGCAGGGAGCCCGCCATAATTCCCCGGCTGGTTTTCTTCTGCGGATAAGCGCCGGCAAAGACACCAAGCGGAATGGCCAAAACCAGCGATAAAACCATGGCCGCCAGCACCATTTCCACCGTAGCGGGCATACGTTCCATGATGAGCCCGAGGGCAGGCTGCCGAAAGACAAAAGAGCGCCCGAAGTCGCCGTGCAACATGTTCTTAAGAAATATTCCGTACTGCACTATGTACGGTTTATCCAGGCCCAGCAACATGCGGGCATTGGCGATCTCGTCTTCGGTGGCATCCAGGGGTACCATCATATAAGTAGGATCGCCGGTAAAACTCATCATGGTAAAAACGATGATTGAGACGACCCATAGAACCCCAATCATCTGGAAAATGCGCCTGATCAAATAACTAATCATCGTTGGTTGTTGCGGGCCTTGTTTTATCCGAGGACAAGGGAGGTGCGGGAAGGCGTTTCGCCTTCCCGCATGAGATTACTTCACATCTATTTCGTAGGCCCAGATGAACTTATCCATCCGGGGTTTCAAATCCACGTTACTTTTCACGGCATACAGATCCTGTTCATAATGCATGGGGATAAGTACTATGTCGCGAACCGCTACTTTGGTTGCTTCCTGAAGAAATTTGTCACGTTCTTCAACACGCGGAGTGGCGTCAGCTTTTTCAATCCACTGATCAAACTCATCGCTGCTATACGCACCACGGTTAGCCCCGCCATAGCCTTTTTTCTTGTCGCGACTATACATCATGGAGTTATACATCCCACCGGCATCTCCGGAGGGTGTGTCCCAACCGCTCATGATAAAACTCGATTTATCAGAAGGTACACGGATATATCCGAAGAAATTTGATTTGGGCATTAGGTTCATCTTCACAGTAACACCGATTTTGGCCAGCATGCCTGCCAAAGCCTGAGCGATCTGCTGATCGTTAACGTATCGGTTATTTGTGGCGTCCAGGCTCATTGTAAAACCTTTTTCATAGCCAGCTTCTTTCATCAGTGATTTGGCTTTTTCCAGGTCAAACGGATAGACTTCCCGGAAATTAAGACCGTCAACGTAGCCAATATGGGAGGCGGGTACAAACTGATCCGAGGGGGTAGCCAGGCCATTCATGATGACCTTGATTATGGAATCTACGTCTATTGCCCTGGCGATAGCTTCGCGAACCCTCACATCTTGCATGGGATTGACAGGCAGGTCGATAGTCGGGGATTTGTCACGGTAATCCAGTGCCAAAACGAGATTGAGCAGACTGGGCCGTGTGATTACCTCAATATTGTCAGTGCTCTTTACACGATCGACGTCACGAACCGCCAGATCCTGGATTACGTCAACTTCATTGCTCAGCAATGCTGCAGTCCTTGTGGCGGGATTGGTGATTGGCCTGAAAGTGACTTTTTTGATCTCAGCCGCACCGAGATAATAATCTTCGAAGGCTACCAGGGTCATATGGTCTTCTTTGACCCACTCTTCCAATTTGTAGGGTCCGGTGCCCATTGGTTTGAGGTTAAGCTGCTCGTCACCCACTTCCTTGACATACTTTTCGTTGAGAATATGGAACTCGGAGAGATCCATATGCAGTACTGCATATGGCTGCGGAGTTTTTATCTCAACGGTGTAATCGTCCAGAGCTCTGGCTTCAGCTATGTAGCGCACCAGATTTGACTGGAGTTGGCTTTTGCAGCGCTCGATGGAGAACAACACATCAGAAGCTTTCAACTCTTCACCGTTATGGAATTTCACCCCTTTTCTCAGGTTGAAAACCCACGTCACATCATCCTTCAGTTCCCAGCTTTCTGCCAACCCCGGCACAAACTCTAACTCGGGGGTGCGCCGCACCATCGTGTCATAAAAATGGTTAAACATAATATTGCTGCTCAATTCATTACCCTGCTGGGGATCCACGTGGACCGCATCAGCCGTCAGTGCGATGGTGATCTCTTTGTCTGCAGCGGCAGCCAAAGGAGGGGACAACATCAGTAACATCAGTGCGCTGGCGCATAGGGCCGAGCAACCGATTTTGAAATAATGCTTCATCTTTTTTCTCCTTTATTTTTTATACATCTGTTCATGAATCCAGTGGTCAACTCGGTAGGTTGGCCACCGCATTGTCAAACACCGCGAAGATCAGAAAATGCCGATCCCATGGTGCAAACTCCAATTAATTCAAAACATACAGAACCCTTAACGATTACCCGTCAGAGTAAATGTGCTGGTTTGATCTGATCAAGCTCTTAATACCGTGTGCTCTTCCAGAAACGTTCCGGCATCCCCGCACTTTCCTGAAAACCTGTCCTGTTCAACATCTTTTCAGCTTCCGCTTGTGCATTTGCCAGTATTGCTCCTTCGTCAACTGATAAAACCTTTCTGTTTTCCATGAGGAGCCGACCATCCACGACAACCGTATCCACATCATGCCCCGAGGCCTGATAAACGAGCCTCAGGGGCTCATGCCACAGAGGATAGAGATGGGGTTTCTGGGTATTGACCAATACCACATCAGCTTTTTTCCCTTCTTCCAAAGAACCCAAATCACGATCCAGCCCCAATGCCGTGGCGGCATCGATGGTGATCATCTCCAAAGCTTTGCCGGCAGTGAGGACATCGACGTCTTTGAAATATGACCGATGAAGCCAGAGACCGATTCGCAACTTTTCCAGAAGATCATAAGTGCGATTGGGGGCACTGGCATCCGTGCAGAAAGCCACGTTTACGCCGCGATCCAAAAGTTCGACCACCGGGCAGCGGTTATTTATATAAGCATTGGTCATAGGACCACTTACAACATGAGTTCCTGTATCGGCGAGAATATCAATTTCCTCATCAGAAATGCCTGTCACATGAGCCAGAGAAAGGTGCGGGCCCAAAATATCAAAGTGGTTAAATGCATAGAGAATGTCCCCTTGGTAAGCGTGCCCATGAACGGGAACGTGAAATTCGTCAGCAATGGCTTTCATCGCGGCGTTTTGCTTGACCAACTCTTCCCGGCTCAATCCTGCCCGATACCCGACACCCGATGGTGTCGGGTAACAGAGCGTTAGCCCACCATTTTTGTCATGGAAACGCATGACCGCTTCGCGCGTCTTGGTCAATGAAGCGGCATGAGAGAGTATTTTTTCAGGACCTCGACTAGCACCGTCCCAATCAACAAAGTGTTTCGGAAAAGGCGGATTTGGCGGGCCAATCCCCAGAATGTCGCGCACCCCGACATCAACCATGCCGTCGATATGGGCTTGGGCATACATCAAATCATCATAGCGGGGATAGGAGCCCAGCATGCTCATCCCTGTCGTAACACCGAACCTGAGACGTTCTAGGCCAGAGAGATGTGCCTCGGCATTCCAAAAATTTGTGGTGGTACCACGGAAATATATCGTCTCCATAAAATCGTCCCAAGAACCAGGCATACCCATACCACCCGTACCTAAGGTCTTGGTTAATCCGTGGCCTGCATGAGCGTGAGCGTCTATGATGCCGGGCATTGCCAGACGGTTGGAGCCGTCTATTAGCTTTTTCGCGCTGAACCCGGTCGCCTCTTCTGCCGGGCATATCACGCGAATCCGGTTTCGTTCGATTCCGATGGATGCATGGCGAAGTACACGTCGCCGTTCGTCCATGGTGATAATGGTTGTATCGTGAATTATGATGTCGAGTTGCATAGCTTCAGGGAGGTCAAGGGAGTTTGGGAAACTGGTCTGATATTGTTCTCTGTGCTCTTTGTTATTTCGTTGAAAATGCGGATCGCTCAGCTATGAGTGATAAAAAAACCGTTGCTCTCAGAGACCGCCAGACCAATTTTGAAGCCAGCCAAATTCTCAAGGGCGATGATATCACTAGCCATTCAGGCCCCCATGATACCCAGGCCCCAAAAACCACCCTTTTGAGTCATTCCCGATCCCCTCTGTCGCTCTCAATTTTTAACGGGAATTCTTGCTGAAATTTGAACATACCGAACTGTTCAAAAAGCGAATCCAACCGCGCCTGCTTTTCTTCCAGATCCTTCCCATGCCTCTTGACCATTTCAAACAGCAGGATGTTGATCAAGGTCATACCTGCCGTATAGGAATCAAAAACAGAGGGAGCTGATGTGTTTATCTGGAAAAGACAATCCGCCAGATTGGCTGCCGGTGCGATAGGAGAATCAGCAAAGACAACGACCTTCCCCCCCACTTCCGTCACATATCTGCACGCCTTTTCGTGGAGTCGTGAATAGCGCCTGAAATCAAACACTACCAAGATGTCGCCGGGTTGAATATTGGCCAGTTGATCAACCACATTGGCAGGGTTCAATAATCTGGTATCATAGCGAAAGCTTGAGACCTTCATAAAAAAATAATAGGCAAGTGCAAATTCTTTACGGGTCCCTAAAGTGTATATGGACTTGCTGTGATCACCTATCAGTGCGAAAAATGTGCTCACGCTTTCCTCACGCAAGACACTCAGTGTATTCTGGATATTAGACCAATCCATTTCCATTACTCTGGAAAAACTATCTGCAGATCCTGTCGCTTCTTGATCCTGGGTTCGAAATCGATCAAGAGGCGAGTTGACCATAAATTGAATGTCCTGGCGAAAATCAGTTCTCGCTTCCTTGATATTGCGATACCCGATCTTTGGAAAGAAACGAGTTACCGTGGTCGTGTTGATGTGCAACTCATCTGCAATTTCAGAAGCATTCTGGAGTAAACTCAAGGGATAGGCCCGCAGCAAATAATCTGCAATAAGGCGATCACTCGGCGTGAATATTTCCGCACCAAAACTTATTTTCTCAGCCAAGCGATTTTTAGGATGTTCCAGTTCCATCTATGGATTCAGCAATAATAAACCAGCGATGCCCATGCACAGATGCCGCCTCTTGAACAACACACTGGGGGCAGTTTCATCAACTCTTAGCGATCTCAGAAGTACAGATCAACCGACCAAAATGCCATAATTATTTCATAAAATTAATTTATGCAAATTTAATAGCAAGACTGGCTTATAAAGTCAATCTCTATGCTAAAATTCACCAAATATCAAATAATTACATTAAGTCGCATCCCATAGAACAGGGTGGTTATCTGGAGGTACTGAGAAGGAAGAGGTGAAATTTCATTAAATCACTGACAGGCCTTTTCCTGTTAATTAGACCTGTCAGTGTCGAAAATGGCCGCTTTAAAAGCCGACTATTTTATCGTTTTGTACCAATTTTCAGGATACTCATCGTCAACGTATACTCGCTCTATCGGGGACAGGGTTTCGATCCCTTTAATCTCAGTTATAAAGCATTCCAGTACACCTTTTACGATACTGCCCTGCTCCAGGTGACCGCCAAAAGTCGGGCAGTCCCAGGCACCGCCAGCGACAAAATGAATGGCCGGAAACGGTTCCGGCTTTCCATTTTTATCCGGTCGCGTATGAATCATTCCACCAAGAGCAAGAACCATACTCAGATTGGCCGTGGTGGCGACAGCTTCTTTGTGCCAGTTCTCGGGATCAGTGGTATCCGGCGCCCAGACCAGATACTTTGCCGGCTGAAGCCCTCCCATAAAAGCGGCATGGATTTTGGCAAATTCGATATCATGATCGATGGCAAATTTCTGAATTGCCAGAAATACGTCTGCACCGGTCGTTAACCGGATAATAAATTCACGTCCGCGAATTGCCTCTACGCTATGATACTCATCGAGTGTCTCGGCATCCCGTTCCCATACTTCTGTCATGGTACTCTCCTTTTGATAACTTTTTTAATTATTAAATGGCACACTCAGTCATTTACAAAAATAATGCCATCCATGGTTTTTACTGCACAACCGCCGACTTTTACCGTCTCAATTGCGGCTTTTGATCCTATAATCTCAACCGTTCCCACCCCTGGTCTTCCTATGAGATGCCCCTGTTCAATCTTGAAAACCAGTCCAGGATGAAGTCCATAGTGGGCGATGAAAGCACCCATACAGCCTGCTGCAGACCCGGTAAAAGAGTCCTCCGAAGACGCTGCTGAAGTGAGTAGACGTCCGTAAGCATCTGTATCCTTGTCGAACCCTTCAAGACAGAAAGTGTATACCGCATCTACTCCTATCCGTTCCAGTAGGGACTGCAAAAGAGATCTGTCAATTCGTACGTTCCTCAAGATAGCCATTCCTTTGACCGGTGCCATAAGAAAAGGAACACCAGTGCTAATAATCTGCAGAGGCATTCCCTCAATAAAATCCTTTCTCTCCAGCCTCAAACTTTTCATCAGCTCTTCTTTTGCAACTATGCTGCCAAATGACGGTTTCTGCTGCGTCATTATTGCTTCATACGGTCTGCCAGTAGAATCCAATTTAATTTCAACTGGGAGCACACCGATGTTAAATTCAAAGTCAATAACGATTGTCGGCTCAGCGCAGGGCAGCTTTCCTTCCAGGGCCAGCATCATGGCAGTAGCTATGGTTGGATGGCCGGCAAAAGGAACTTCGGACCGGGGCGAAAAATAGCGAACTTTCACCTCGGCCATCTCGGAACGAAAAACAAAAGCTGTCTCGCTAAGATTGGTTTCCGAAGCGATTTTTTGCATCTGCAAGTCGGTCAAACCATCCGCTTCCGGCAAGACGGCGCAGGGATTACCGGTAAATGGCTCCGATGTAAATGCGTCTAGGTAGATGACACGATATTTTTTCATTGTATCTTGAGCCTTTTGCAAAACTAAGATTTTCGTTCAAAATCAAGGCATGCGAG
>NODE-843-length-10617-cov-3.88799_pt1 | contig 10617 bp, 6 predicted proteins | sample MGYA00139097_ERZ477577 | MGnify/ENA metagenome assembly ERZ477577 | reverse complement strand
ACATGAAATCAACTACTTATCGCACTTGTTAGCCTGAAATGTGCCTATGACTGTCGAACATGGGATGGAATACTGGTATGATAAATCCATGCATAAATCCTTAACCATTGCCTTCCTGGCGGTTTCGATCTTTATCTCAGGGTTAAGCGCTGATCTGGTGAGAGCACAGAGTTCGGCGCCAGAACCGATGGTAACCCTCACGCCTGAGGAAAAAGCCTGGCTTAAGGCTCATCCGGATATCCAGCTGGGCTATACCGGCGACTTTGAGCCGAACGTCATTATCAACCCGGACGGCACCCATCGCGGCTTGTTGGTTGACTTCCTTGACGAACTCAATAAGCGATTGGGAACCAGTATCACGCTGCGCACGGATTCCGTACCCAAAATTTTTGAGAAAGCCACAACAAAGCAAGTCGACGGCATCCTTGCTCTGCACCCTGAGAAAGCTGATAAATTGGGACTGTTGAAAACCAGGGGGCATCTTGCTGTCTATCCCACGGTGTTTGTGCATCGGAATGTTTCATTTGAGCATCCTGCCGATTTTGCCGGCAAAAAGGTCGCGATAATAGACGGAGTCCATTTTTCGCAAGAAATTATCCGGCCATATCAAGACCAGACAACTGTCCTCTTAGCCAAGGATGCCATGGAAGGGATACGAAAAGTCGAACAGGGAGAAGCGGATCTCTTTATCGGAGCTTCCGTCCATTCCTATCTTCTGACGAAGTACCAATTCTTCGGCATTTCACCCAAATACGTATTTTTCGAATACAAAGTTTGGCAACGAATGGCCATCAGGCCCGACTGGCCGGAGCTGGTCTCCGTGCTCAATAAAGGCATTTCGAGCTTCACGGAAAATGAGATCGATGCCATCGTGGCCAAATGGATTCAGCTTCCACAACAAAAAGGCGCCTTAGAGCTCACTACCGGGGAACGGACCTGGCTCGACAAAAAGCATACAGTCCGGGTTCGGATTGCCGACTGGCCACCCTACCTGATTGTCAGTGACGGCCAACCGCCACAGGGAATTGTTATTGAGTATCTCAAGCTGATAGGAAAGCGGACCGGGATCAGTTTTAAGCATGAAGTGACCGGCGAGTCGTTTGCCGATTTTCTCAAAAGCATGAAACAGAGACAGGGCCCCGACATGACGGCTGTCATCGTGCCAGCACCAGAGCGTGAACAATATTTATCTTTTTCAGAGACCTATATTGCCTCCCCTTACGTTATCTTTATGCGAGAACAGGATAATCCGATCCTGGATATCAGCGGACTGACCGGGAAGACGCTCGCAGTCCCGCGAAGTTTTGTCGTGCAGCAACAACTGGACAGGAATTATCCTGAGATCAGGCAGGCACTGTATGATTCGGATGAGGCAGCGCTGCAAGCAGTGGCAACCGGTCAGGCGGATGCCTATATCGGCAACCTGACCGTGGCCAGCCACATCATACACGGACGCGGTTTTTCCCATCTTCGGGTCGCTGCGGCCAGTCCTTTTGGAGATCAGGCCCTCTCCATGGGCAATCGCAACGACTGGCCGGAACTGACTTCAATTATCGACAAGGCGCTGGCGAGCATCACCGAAGAAGAAAAAACCGCCATCCGTAACAAGTACCTCGCCATAAAATTCGAGCAGGGGATTAACAAAGTCAAGGTATTGAAATGGGCGCTGATTATCGGGGGAGCTGCGGCAGTTATCATATTCTTATTCATGTTTTGGAATACACGACTGAGTAAAGAGATCAGTAAACGGAAGCAGACAGAGGAGGATTTGAAGCAGGCCAGGGATACCGCGGAGGCCGCCAACCAGGCCAAGTCTCTCTTCCTGGCGAACATGTCTCACGAGCTGCGCACGCCTTTGAATGCCATCCTCGGCTTCTCGGGGCTGCTGGCCCGGGGGGAAAACATCGCCCCCGATCAGCAAGAGAAACTAACCATCATCAACCGCAGCGGTCAACACCTGCTCTCCATGATCAATGACGTATTGGATCTTTCCAAGATCGAGGCGGAAAGAATCGAGCTGCAGGAGACTTTCTTCGGCCTGGTTGTCTTGATAAAGGAAATTGGCGCTATGATTCAGTCACGCGCCAACGCAAAGGGACTTTTCGTGGAAGTGGAAGCCGCGACGGTAAACTTTCCTAACGTAAAGGCCGACGCGGGGAAACTTCGCCAGATCCTCATCAACCTGCTGAACAACGCGGTCAAATTCACTGATGAAGGTGGGGTGACCATTCGATGTGCCACCGAACCGATCCCCGAAGCGCCGAAACACTGCCATATAGTGATCGCGGTCGAAGACACCGGCCCGGGGATTGACCCAACCAAACAAGCGGAGATCTTTGAACCTTTTATGCAGGGAATTGATGAGCCTGAGCGCAAGGGCACGGGGCTGGGGCTGTCCATCTGTAAAAAGTATGCCGATTTTATGGGCGGTACCATCGAAGTGCAGAGCCAGGTGGGTAAGGGCGCCCTTTTCCGAGTGCGATTGCCGGCGGAAATCGCCGAAGCGGCGGATGTCAAAACACCCGTTGATGACAAACCAAAGGTGATCGGCCTGTCCCCGACTCAGAAAACCTGGCGAATCCTCATCGCAGATGACAACTTGGAAAATCTGCTCTTGCTGAAATCCGTGCTGGAAGAAGTTGATTTTTTTGTTCTCGAGGCTGAAAACGGCCAAGAGGCAGTGACGTTGTTCAAAAAGGAATCGCCTGATTTCGTCTGGATGGATATGCGCATGCCGGTCATGGACGGGTACCAAGCGGTTCGGCAGATCCGGCAGTACACCGGGGGTGACACGGTTCCAATCATTGCGATCACTGCCAGCGCTTTCGGCGAGCAGCGCAATGAGATACTGGCTTCGGGCTGCAACGACATGGTCACCAAACCTTTTCAGACGTATGAGATCTTTGAGATGATGGGTCGATTTCTGGATTTAGAGTACATCTATGAGCCTGAGAAGGAAGCAGCGCCAGACCGGATAGATGAAGTGGACCTCACCAGTGACATGTTGGCCGGTCTTCCTGAGGATTTGCTTCAAGATCTCAAGAAAAACAGCCTGTCAGCGGACCGAGAAGCCATCTCCGAGGTTATCGATCGCATCAAACCATTGGCTCCGGCTACAGCGAAAGGCTTGCAAATCTTGCTGGGTAATTTTCAAATTGCCCGGATCCACGACCTACTGGCAAAGATCCATGAAAAGTGACTCTGGAAAGATGACAACAGCTATCAAAGAGAGGACTATTTTGAATCGCGATATTCTTATCGTTGACGATGAAATTGCCAACCTGAAGTTGTTGGCTCAGCTTCTTGATCAACAAGGTTATAAAGTTCGTCCGTTGGATAAACCGCAATTGGCTATTGACTCAGCCATAGCTCAGCCACCGGCCTTGATTCTGTTGGATGTGAGGATGCCGGATATGGATGGGTTTGAGGTATGTAAGCGTCTCAAGCAGGATGAGCGTACACGTGACATCCCGATCATATTCATCAGCGCGCTGCACGAAGTTGAGGATAAAGTCCAAGGTTTAGAAGCTGGGGGGGGTGATTTTATCTCCAAGCCGTTTCAGGAGGAGGAGGTCCTGGCCAGGGTGCGAACGCACCTTGAACTGCGTAACATGCAGGTGAACCTGGAAGAGATGGTAGCCAAGCGCACGGATGAACTCGCCAGAAGCGAAGCCAAGTATCGCAGTCTGGTAGAAAACGCCCTTGTCGGGGTTTTTAACTCGTCACTCGATGCCCAATTTACCTTTGTTAATGGCGCCATGGTCCGGTTGTTTGATTTTGACAGCGCAGCTCAAATGATTGCTCGAGGGTCTTTTGCACTCTGGCGTGACCCAAAGGATCGTGAACGGATGTTGGTCGCGCTTCAAAAGCACGGCAGTGTGACCAATTTTAGAGCGGAATTCATTACCCATACCGACCGGTACATCCACGTGCTTTTCTCGGCGAAACAGGCTGGCAATAATATCGTGGGGATGGTGATGGATATCACGGAATTGCAGGAGGCCTATACCAAAATAGAGCAGTTGCAAAAACAGCTGCAGGCTGAAAGCGCCTATCTGCAGGAAGAGATCAAACTCGAACATAACTTTGAAAATATCATCGGGCAGAGCCAAGCCTTACAATATGTGCTGCACCGGGTTGAAATGGTTGCCCCCCAGGATTCCACGGTGATTCTTCTGGGGGAAACCGGGACGGGCAAAGAGCTCATCGCTCGGGCCCTTCATCAACTGAGTCCTCGAAGCAAACGGCCTCTGGTCAAGGTGAACTGCGCAGCCTTGCCCGCAGAATTGATTGAAAGTGAGCTGTTCGGCCGTGAAAAAGGCGCCTTTACCGGGGCGACAACGACCCAGGTCGGACGATTCGAACTGGCCAATAAGTCAACGCTTTTTCTGGACGAAATCGGCGAATTACCCCTCGAGCTGCAGGCCAAACTATTGCGCGTGCTTGAAAGCGGTGAGTTTGAGAGGCTGGGAAGCCCCCGCGCTTTGCATTCCGATGCCCGCATCATTACCGCCACCAATCGGGATCTTGAGGAAGAGGTGCGCAAAAAACGCTTCAGAGAGGATCTGTGGTATCGGTTGAAGATTTTTCCGATTACGATACCGCCGCTGCGTGATCGAATCGAGGACATTCCGTTGCTGGTCGATCATTTTGTTCAATTCTTCTCAAAGAAAATGGGGAAAAAGGCAGCAGCCCTGAAAACCACCAAGTCTTCCATGCAGGCTTTACAATCCTACTCCTGGCCCGGTAACGTGAGAGAATTAAAACATGTCGTTGAAAGTGCCTTGATTACCTTGGGAAAAAATAGACTGCACTTTGATCTCCCCCAAACTGCAGGTTGTGCCACAAGAAAACTCAAAACCCTTGAAGAAATAGAACGAGAATACATCCTTGACGTTTTGAAAGCGACGAAATGGAAGATCAAGGGTAAGGACAGCGCTTCTGCCATACTGGGGCTGCACCCCAACACGCTGCATTCAAGGATCAAAAAACTCGGTTTGCAAAGGCCCTAACCCGGAAAAGCCAGAATTGAAAATTGAAGATTGAAGACTGAATATTTGTGGTCCGCCTCCAGCGGATCTCTTTTATTTATTTTGTCGCATAATAATAAAATCAGATCTCATTCCGCGAAACCCATCATTCCCTGGGCAAGACCGACCCCATCGAAAGTCTGTGCTAAATCTTACATGTTTGATTAATGCACAACTAGAATAAAGCCCCATCATTTTTCCAGGTCACAGACGTGATCCATACCGGACGAGCCCCTAGATCCAGGGACGATATTCCGTACCAGTCACGATATTTCGTCCCTGCGGTCGTTTGTTTATCCACCAGGGATTACCTGCCTTAGTGTTAAATATTAACACATTTTCAGCTATTTATAAATTTTAGCAAGTTTCTTTTTCATGATGGCATGCTAATTGAAAATATTGATATTACAGCTTGCCTATAATTGATCCCTGAAAAAGGAATTTGAAATGTTTTTATACCACTTGAAACTCGTTGTCGTAGAAAAAAAGCTTGATGAGTTTATCGAATCGCTGCGGTACCTATCTAGCGGAATTCGAAAGGAGCAAGGATGCCTTGATTTTAGCCTGTACAGGGATCTTGAAAAAAATGACGCTTATCGCGTATCCGGAGAATGGCAGACGCGCCAGGCCATGGAAGCTCATTTTAAGCGAGAAAAATTTTCAGTGTTGATCGGTGCCGCCAGGGTACTGGGTGAGAATTTTGAAATGAGCATTGGCAAAACTCTGGAAAAAGGCAGTTATCAGTTTGCGAAAGAGAAGATCGCCCTGCATCCAGAGAAAGGCAAAATGCTGGATGCATAATCATAAACTCCCCTGAAACATAAGGGTTTTACAGCCTGGAAAGGTTCAGCAAGGATATATATGGAACAGGTTCAAAACAAAAAGAAGGATATGCTTTTGACAAGCCATGAACCTACCGCTGAGTGTGTATTTCAAAGAGTTTGGAATAACGCAGCTCCCAACAAACATCAAACAGAAAGGAGTGACAATGAAAACAATTGATACAAATCGCAGAAACTTTATGAAGAAAGCCAGCAGTTCACTGATTGCAGCCGCTGCGGGTTCAAGCCTCGCCCTGTCAGCCATTAAGGCGCATGCCGCCCAATCCGCTGTGACCCAAACCAAACAAACCCAGAGTGCAACAACCCCACAAAAAGCGCTGCAAATGCTCAAAGAAGGTAACGACCGATTCATCCAGGGCAAGATGACCCAGCGCGATTTGATGCAACAGGTCAAGGCGACTGGCTCTGGACAGTTTCCGTTTGCAGCCATTGTGAGCTGCATGGATTCGCGTGCGTCCGCCGAATTGATTTTTGACCAGGGTATCGGCGATATCTTCAGTGCACGAATAGCCGGGAACTTTGTCGATGACGAAATTCTCGGCAGCCTGGAGTTTGCCTGTGCCGCAGCGGGGGCAAAATTGATCCTCGTTCTAGGTCATACGGAATGTGGTGCCATCAAAGGAGCCTGTGACGATGTTGTGCTGGGCAGTCTCACCCAGACGCTGTCAAACATCAAACCGGCGGTGGCGGCCGTTCCCGGGTTTGAACCCGACCGATCTTCGAAGAATGATCAATTTGTCCAAGCCGTAGCCGATAAAAACGTTGTACTGACCGTAGAACGCATTCGCGAGCGCAGTCCTATTTTACGGGGAATGGCCAACAAGGGTCAAATTGGACTGGGCGGCGCTATGTACGACGTTCATAGCGGTAAGGTTACGTTTATCTGATGAATAGGAGGCGTTTCGAAGAGCGATATATCCAATGACACGAACAAGAAAGAAAAACCGGAGGTGGTGGAAACCGAGCAGTCCCCGTTGCCAAATACAAAGGGGGGGAACCCATGAGAATATGCATCCAATCAAATCGATTTGCCATAGCCCTTTTCATAATCGTTAGCATAGCCCTATTTTCGAATGTTCGAGCACAAGCCGCCGAAAAGTTCAAGTATTCCACACCAATTCCTGAGGGGATCATGACTCCTGATAAGGTGGATACTTCCATCGGTAGACTGGATTTCACCGATGGCGTTCCCTCTCGCCAAACGGCGGAAAAGGTGTATGACTTCATGGACACCGCCCGGGCAGCCGACACCTTCCTCAAGGGCATGCCTGCTGTGTCATTGGCGAAGCTTCTTGAGGGTTCTCATTCGGTTGGTGCTGTCGAAGCTCATCAGGTTGTGATCTTCGACAAGTTGATGGATTCTAAATCGCTGTTCCTGACCGCGAACACCTCAACGCTTTATGTATTTCCTGACTTAGACCTGAAGAGGGATGGCCCCACAGTTGTTGAAGCCCCTGAGGGTTTGCTTGGCGCGGCAAATGATGGGTTTTTCCGTTTTGTGGAGAACATCACGGGAGGGAAATATCTCTTCCTGCCACCCGACTATGAGGGCGAGGTTCCGGAAGGGTATACCGTTCTGCGCCCCAAGACCTATCGTTTGTGGGTATTGCTTCGCAAAACACCGAAAAGCAAAAAAACAGAGGACGTTGCCGAGGCCGCCGATTTCGTCACTCAAAACCTCAGGGTCTACAAACTGGCTGACGCAGCGAACCCGCCAAAGATGGAATGGATCAGTGTCTCGGGCAAGGAGTACAACACGATTCATTCCAATGATGCCGAGTTCTACGATCACCTGAACGAGGTGGTGCAGTATGAATCCCTTGGATTGTTAACCCCGGAGATTCGCGGCCTGTTTGCTTCAATTGGAATTGAAAAGGGTAAGGAGTTCAATCCCGACGACCGCATGAAGGCCATCCTTAAAGACGGTGTGGCCATCGCCAACGCTCAGGCTCGGGCCATCGTCTGGTACCCCAGGATCGACATGAATCTGTCTGGCGTTCAAATCTACCCAGACACCGGAAGCGCCTGGAACATGGGTTTTCCCGAGCGGAATGTCCACTTTAATGGCAAGGATGGGGCGACGATGAACACGGATGCCCGTGTGAGTTTCCATTATCCATACACCGGTGTAACCCCTGAAATGGCCACTCCCCGCGAAGGTACGGGCTCGGACTACGGCATCGCCTACCTCGATGGTGACAAGAAGCCTTTTGATGGCAGCAAGACATACACCATCAAGCTGCCGCCGGATGCACCGATCGCGAACTTCTGGGCCGTGACCATCTACGATCCCCAGACCCGCTCCATGCTGCAGACCGATCAGAAAAATGCTGGCATCGACAGCCTCCAGGACGGGCTGCGCTACAACAAGGACGGATCGATCGATATCTATTTCGCGCCCGAACCGCCTCCCGGCTACAAGAGCAATTGGGTGCAGACCATCCCGGGCAAGAGCTGGTTCACCATTCTGCGGATGTACAGCCCGCTGGAGGCCTGGATTGGCCAGTCGTGGCGACCCAGCGAAGTCATCCGGACAAACTAACCAACCCGAAGAAGGGATTTTTCGTATACATACGATGGTATGCGCCAACCAAGGAGTTTTTTGATCGTTCCTGGAAAATGGGGAACATAATAGAGAAGTAAGGAGGTAGGAAAATGAAAAAAAGAAGAAAATCAATTATGAACACACAATCGAAACTACGCCGAACACTACAAGCCCTGTTTATTACAGGGATTTCAATCTTTACCATAGCGCCAGCTTTTGCACAGGATCCAGTTCAGGTTACCGCCAACAACTACGTCCGTGCCGAGACAGACTTCCAGATGAAGGACTACGTAGACAAGTTCGATTGCTTTGCCAAATTTCACCACAGTCGTGATCCCTATGACGTAAACAACCAGGTGACGATCCGGGCCAACCGCGACACGCTCTACTCATTCGGTGTGTTTGACCTGAGGTCGCCGCTTACGATCACGCTTCCGGAAACCGAGGGGCGCTATCAGTCCCTGATGATCGTAAATCAGGATCATTCGACCTGGAGTTTCTACGGTCCCAGGACAGGAACTCTGACAGAGGAGAAAGCGGGTACTCGGTATGCATTTCTGGCGCTTCGGACCTTCGCGGATCCTTACGATGAGCAAGACATGAAGCAAGCACATCTGCTCCAGGATGCGGTCAAGGTCGAACAGGCTGACGTCGGTAAGCTCGAAGTACCCGATTGGAACAAGGAAGAAGTCGAGCTGATGCGAAAGACGATCAATGTGGTTGCATCCACGGTCACGGACACTTCCAAGATGTTTGGTAGGAAAGAAAACCTGGATCCGGTCTACTGGTTGCTGGGGGCGGCACTCGGCTGGGGTGGGCTGCCGGCTGAGGCTGCCAGCTATGTGAACGTGGTCCCCGAAATGAACGACGGTAAGACCCCGCACACACTCACCGTGACGGACGTGCCAGTGTATGGCTTCTGGTCTGTGACCCTCTACGACGATAGGGGCTGGATGCCGGTCAATGAATACAACGCCTACTCGTTCAACAATGTCACGGCCAAGAAGGAAAAGGATGGAAGCATCATCATCCACTTCGGCGGTGACCCGAAGGCCGACAACTTCCTGCCGATTGTACCGGGATGGAATTACCTCGTCAGGTTGTATCAGCCGGGACCGGAAATCCTGAACGGCAACTGGACATTTCCAAATCCGAAACCTGTCGAATGAAGTGCTCTCAGTCGGAGGGAATACCAGGTAACAAACAGTGGCAGCGGACGGCGCTATCGCGCCGCCGCTGAACCAGAGGGAGATCAAAATGAAACGATTGGCGCTTTTGTTATGTGCCGGACTCCTGGCGATCTGTATTATCCTGCCGTCGGTGGCAGGCGCCCGGCCAGCCGCATCGGTAAAATTCTCGATCATCCGTGAGGAAAATCCTAACATGGCTGAGAATAGACTCGTTTTACCTTACGCCTTTCCTTCAGAATCTATGGGAACCACCGTGGGGGTTGGCGGTTTCGCCAAAGGGTATCTCCAGGATCAATTAATTTTTGCAGGATCCGTGTTCGCCAGTGCAGATGACGCCAAAGGGGTAGTCGGCGGCTTTTGGGATTACCTCCTGCCTTTTTCAAAAAGACTTTATTTCAGTGCCTATGGCGCCATCAGCTATTTACCGCGAAACCGTGCCTACACCGAGGTACCTAGATTTTCGTCCGATTTTGACTCCACCGTGGCCGGCTCCAATGGTTCGGACAAGGATGATTACATAGAGGATGACGGCACCGACAACTGGTATGGGCTCAAACTTGAATATGTACTGCCTATCGGCAGCATGAAAAATGAGCACAGGGGGCGCTATAAACTGAAAAATGGAATCCTGCAGTCCGGAGCAACCGGCGGCGACAAATGGAATCCGCTCGAGACTGGAGTTTCAGTTCTACTGTTAGGGCAAAGTGGCAGGTACCAGGACTTCAGAACTGACGCAGTTACCTATTCGGGCGATTCATACCCGTTCGAAATCGGCTACCTTTACAATAACACCGACTTTGCCACCAATCCGAGCTATGGAAGTCTTCAGTACCTGGCCTACAGCAGAAGCTTCAACAAAGGAAATACCGGGGAGTGGGACTTCCTTGAGTTCGAGGCCAGTAAGTTTTTCAACCTGGGCGCTTCGAGATTTTCGCGGCAGCGCGTGTTGGCCCTTAACTTCTGGACCGGCAGCTCGCTTTCCTGGAATGAAACGATCGATGAAAACGGCG
>NODE-842-length-10617-cov-4.82901_pt1 | contig 10617 bp, 12 predicted proteins | sample MGYA00139097_ERZ477577 | MGnify/ENA metagenome assembly ERZ477577 | reverse complement strand
TCTGTAGAGATCTACTGTTGAGTTTGCATGAAGCGCTTTCTTTTCAAGCGTTGCTGCAAAGACTCTAAGCATATCCTTTGCCCCTGCCCTCTGCTCTTTCACTGAAGCAAGAACTGCTAGAAGCTCTTCTTCAGAGACAGGTGAGAAGCCATCTTTGTACTCAGTGTTTTTTCCTAGTTTTCTTTTTTGTTGCATACCTACCCTCGTTATCCACAACCAAACGTAAGGACACAAAAAACCTGTGCGTTCTCAGAGAAACGCCAATTGACGTATGCGTGGGGGTGCAATAAGATTCCAGGTGTCGAATCTAGTTCCCTTGGGTTGCAGCCCGGGGTCTTACTGCAAAAGAACCACTCATACTAACGGGTGGTTTTTTTGTGTCTTAAATTTGCTTTTTCTTTCTAACCAACAATAAAAAACGCCCTTCTCCTTAGTGCTTTTTGCGCTAACTCGCGCTAAGTTTAAGTAAAATAAACCTAGTTTGAACTTAAACCTTTCTTAGCACCTGTAAAGGGTGAAAGTTTGGTGAAAAAGTTATGATCTTATGAAGTTATGAAGGTATGAAGTTAGGAAGTTATGAACTTTAGAAGTTGTGAAGTTCATAAGTTGTGAAGTTCTAAATGTATGAAGTTATGAAGTTCGTAAGTTATGAAGTTGTGAACATATGAACTTCATGACTTCATACATTCAGAACTTCGTGGCTAAACTATCAGGATGTGTGAAGGAAAGTTTGGCGTTGGTGAAAAAAAGGCACTTTTGTGCAGAACTGTTTAATGCTATGCACAGAAGAAAGAACAGAGCTTTATTAACTTTCTCAGTACACCAAAAAATACGTTAGCGGTATGGCACAAGATTCAAATGCAGCACTAAACACCGAGCCCCCTTCAGAGCTAATGAGCGTTCCTCAAGCCTGTAATTTTTTAGGCGTTCATCGCAACACGCTCTACAAATTAATCGCTGAAGGCGAGATTCCAGCCTTTAGGCTCACAACAGGCGGAAGGTGGAAATTCAAAAAAGCCGATCTTAATGAATGGCTCGAACTAAGGCAGGTGAGGGGGGCATCATGAAAAAGCCAACAATAGTTTCAGTAGTAAATCATAAAGGCGGCTGCCTTAAGACCACTACCACTGCAAACCTTGGCGCTGCTCTCTCTAGGGCCGGGAAAAGCGTGCTCCTTATTGACCTTGATGCTCAGCAAAACTTAACGCAAAGCCTTATTGGCCCAGTTGAGTTTAATGAAGAGGTTCCAACGCTTTTTGATGCTTTAGTTGATGAAACTGCTCTAACGCACCTCATCACACCGACCATGCAAAAAGGGCTTGATATTATCCCTTGTGCGGAGGATTTCGCTGGAGCTGATATCTCACTTGTTAGTGCTGTTGGCAGGGAAGCAATCCTTAAGGGCTGCCTTGAGCAAACTAAAGGCCTGGAGCACTATGACTTCATTTTGATTGATAATCCGCCCTCAATCTCACTTGTTGTCATGAATTCGCTTGTAGCAAGTGATTTATTTTTTGTTCCTTGCTCAGCTGAATATCTCCCCATGGTGGGACTAACGCTTCTTGGTAACTCTATTGGCAAAATGCAAAAGGTGGCTCCTGATTTAAAGCCTCTTGGAGTGGTGCTAACGCTATTTTCAAGAAATGAGCGAATTTGCCGCCAGGTTGAAAGCATGCTTCGCCGTGAGCTTGGTGAGATGATTTTTGATACAAAGATTCGGGTTAACACTAAGGCTAAAGCAGCTCCAAGTGTACAAAAGACTATTTTTGAGTATGAAAACTCAGCTAAAGGCCGCGGGACTGAGGATTTTACAGCACTAGCTACAGAGTTTTTAGCTAGAGTTGAAGCAGCAGAGTCTGAAGAAACTGAAACAAAGCAGGTAGCAAATGGCTAAGGGCAGTGTAACAGAAAAAGACTTAAGCTCTGGCCTTAATAGGGTCGGGGGGCTTGGCTCTCTTAACGCTAAAAAGGCTGTTAGGGATAATCCTTTTAGAAGCACTGCGGCCTCTGCTCCAGCTCCTGAGCCACACTCTAACCTTGCTACAAAGGTTGCTGAGCGTGAACTGCCAGAGCAGCCAGAAGAGGTTGTCTCAAAGCCAGTTGCTAGAGCTAAAGAGGCTCCTCAACGTCATGAGCCTGAGCAGTATGAAGAGTCACCAGCACGTGTTCCTGAAAAACCAGCTCGAGCTGTTAGGAAGAAGAGAAAGGCAGATGTTTATACTGAGCGTGTAACGCTTCAGATGAGCACCTATATGCGCGATAAGGTTGATTCTCTTGCTCGAGACTTGCAGCGCCAGAAGAGTTCTAAGGATGAGCGAATTACAGCAAACACCGTGATGCGGGTGGCAATTGAACTGCTGCTTTCAGAGTTTAAGCTTAGAAAAAGTGATATCGCTAACTCTGAAGATGAGGTCTTAGAGCTTGTTAAGGCCAGGATTTTGGGGAAGTAGAGTAGGGTGGTGAGGTGTGAAGTTATGAACTTCATAAGTTCATAACTTGGTGGTTAACGTGTTGTATTTATAATTCATCATGCAGTTTGTTAGGAAAACTGTTATAACGGATACCATGGCAAAGAAACTTACCTGGGAAGAGATAAAGGAGCTATACAACCACGAGTGGGTTGAGCTTGTTGATTATGACTGGCCGGAAGAAGAACCAGAGCCGCGCTCTGGAACAGTTCGGGCGCACTCTTCCAACAGAGCTGAGTTCTATAAGCTTGCTGCAAAAGATTCACCGGTTGATTCAGCCATAGTATTTGTTGGAAGGGAACGGCTTCCAAAGGATCAAATCTTTAGTCCTGGTATGAGGCGCATAGTAGCTAGCCATGCGTGAGTATCATTTCGATCCCAACGGGGAGCTCCCGGTTGTCCATGCACTTCTTCAAGGCCCTAAGGGGCAAATGCGAACATCGCTTGTCTTTGACTCAGGCTGTGCTGTTACCCAGGTCCACCATCAGATTTTAGAAAGCATTGGATGTGGGCAGGATGACAACTCCAAAGCAGTAACTATAGGTGGAGTTACGGGGGAGGGGGACCCTGGATACATTGTTTCGCTTGAAAGTCTTCGTGTCATAGGTACTCGTTTTGAAGAGGTTCAAATTGCTGGAGTTGATTTCAGCAAGTGGGCACGATCAGGAATAGAAGGGCTTTTGGGCTGGGACTTGATACGGACATTTCATTTTGAGATGGATGGGCCTAAGGGGTTGCTGAAGGTGTTTTAGGTTAGTCCTCCGCTTTTTTCTGTGTCGATACTTTCTTTCGAGATTTAATTTTCCTGCTACCAGCGCAATTAAAGATATAAAGGGTGCTGATTCAGAAGATGAAGAGGAGCGTCAGGAGATCCTTTCAAATATTTCTGAGTCCCTTAAGCAGTCAGTTGAAGAAGAAAATCTTTCCCGCAGGCTACGTAAGCTAATCGAAAAAGCGTGTAGGAAGCTTAATCGCTACCTGCGGGTTGCTAAGACTCCTGCCAGCAGCAAAAAGAAGCTTAGAGAGAAGAAACGAAGACTTGCTGCCATTCAAAAGAACTCAATTGAAGCACTTCGTAAGGTTAGGAAGAGAGCTAGAAGGGAAGGATAGGGCGATCACCTCAGTAGCTCCAATTATGCCTGCAGACGCTTGTAAGTAGGATCCCAATTCTAAAGGGAGAAAATTAAGTAAACGTCTAAGGGCGTTTCCTTGATTTTCTCCCCCCTGTGAACCCCGTGACCCCTGTGCTCTCTGTGGTAAAAAAAGCCAGGCTAATCATTTGACCTCTCAGCATTCTTCTGAGCCCTTGAAACAAAATTACCAATTCTGTTTCAGCTTACGGTACTGGGGATAAAGAAAAGCCCTTGTTTGACGGCATATCTTCCGGCAATCTGAAACAGATGTCGGGAGAATTGTTTGATAGTGCAGGGAACAGGAAGTACCTGACCCAGAAAGAACGGGGACTTATCCTTTCAGAGGCTTCTGAGAGGGAAGGGGAGCTTAGAACGCTTGTAGGTGTGCTTTTGCACACTGGCTGCCGCATTTCTGAAGCTCTTGAGCTTACAGCGGACAGAATTGACCTTAAAGACGGTGTGATTGTCTTTGAGTCATTGAAGAAACGAAAGCGCGGTGTTTTTCGCGCTGTCCCGATTCCCCCAAAGCTCCTTGATGAGTTAGAGCTTGTTCACCGCATTCGTGAGACTGAAAAAAAGCGCGGTAGAGCTCGTAAAATTCCACTTTGGCCCATGAGCAGGGCTACGGCCTGGCGGCGAATCAAAGAGATCATGGATTCTGCCGGAGTAGGGCAGGGGCCTCACGCCTCACCAAAGGGCCTTCGGCATGGCTTTGGTGTTGAGGCTGTCTCCAAGGGCATTCCTCTTAATATGCTTCAGAAGTGGCTTGGGCATGCTCAGCTATCCACCACAGCTATATATGCTGACGCTGTGGGGGAAGAAGAGAAGAATATTGCGGCGAGGATGTGGTAGCTCTGATTAGTTACAAGGTTACGCCCTTTTTTCTTTTATTTGTTGTTACAGAATGATAGGAGGATTTAGCTAAAGATCTCGTTTTACGACTGCTGTTCCCAAAGGAGCAGGGTATATGCGCAACAAATCTTTGATGAAAAAAGCAAGGCGCCCTTTCAAAGGGTACCCAATGGCCTCAATTGCCTTTTATGGGCCAACGGATCAGTTGGCCACCAAGATCGCGGTAGGAATTATTCTTCAGGAAAATTCTGATACAAGCGATCTTCGTCGCTGGTTTTCGAAGTCCGATATCCGCGAAGATGAACAAATAGCACAAGAAATCGAAGAATTCATAAAAGAACATACGGTGAAATCTGTTGTCCTGACAGACAAGATAATCGGTTGTCCACACGAGGAAGGCAAAGATTATCCTGATGGAGAAGTCTGCCCGGAATGTCCTTTCTGGGCCGGAAGAGATCGATGGACAGGAGAGGTCGAGCAGTAAGTTTTTAGAGTAAAACCTAATGTCTTTAAACGATCTGGAACAAAAGAGAACCGAACGTGCTGTCGAAAGGTTCATGAATAAACGTCGCCCCCCACCACACATTCGACCGAAGCTAGATCTAGGCTATCGAATTGAGAATCAGAGCCTGGTGCTCTATGAAATCCGTCCTCGATGGAACGAACCAGAGGAAATATTGGAACTTCCCTTCGCCAAGACTACTTACGTGCGATCTCGCAACATTTGGAAAATATTTTGGCAACGTGCCGACCTTAAGTGGCATGCATATCAGCCCTGTTCTGAAGTTGATAAAGTCGAGGAGTTTCTAGAGATTGTCGATGCGGATGTTTACGCCTGTTTCTTTGGCTAACGCCGCTTGCTATTCCGCATCCAAAGGGCTCACCCCCTACCCTGCCCTCTCCTTTTGCACTTCTTTTGCTTGCGCGATCGGTTCCACATAGAGCCCTCTTGGATCCCGAATTTGGTTGGTAGCCCAGAAATATTACGGCGATCAACACTATGAAACTTACTCCTTTTTTGTTGCAACTTCTATTAACTGTTGAGCCATTTTTCTCTTCAATAAGCTTCTCCAAATGACCCGTTTATCAGGCTTAAAAGCGGCTCTTTTTCGGGTTTTAATGTTCAGTGCTTGAAGCTTTCATAAGCAAAAAATGCGATGCGTCGATCGTTGCGATTCCATGGTCATTTGCTCGGTTTGTATGCCTTGAATACACAGTGAGATTAAATAGTTAGCGTATTTTGTGTAATAAAAGTTTACACCCTAAACGCTTCGAATCATTTGTGATTTTGACTTTTGCATCAAAAGAAAAACAGGTGCATCGGGTGTAGTATGTTTTATTTGGAATTAGCGAATCATTCCTTGCCATTTTGAGCGACGACTTCATCTCATTGGCTCATTCATTTTTTCCTTATAAGAAAGGTGCTCTTTCCGTACTTCTTTGGTGTGAGCCAGGCAGTCTTTACTTCCAGTTGTTTTCACGATTTTTGGTCAATTCTTAGCTCTGGTTTCTTCTTGGCAATAGAGCATGTAAGTACATGGTTCTTTGGTTTCTATGGGGAAACTATAAGACTGTGTGCTGTGGCATTATTACAGGTAAAGGCAAGTTCTGTGTTTGTGTGCTCCGAGTGGCCTTGAAGTATCCTTAAGCATTTTTCCTGTTCCGGTCCGATAATCGGAAACTTCTGTGAGTTTTGTCCGAGTCCTGTAGGTGACAATAAAATACTTAGCCGATGGGGGCTGCTCTTTAGGCCCAAATGCGGTCTTCCGCTGCCTCTTTCGGTCTTTCTCTTTTTTCGGCATAAAAAGGAGTATCCCATGCCTATAAACGCTGTTAACTCAAGCTCACGAGCACAATATTCTGCGCTTCCTCAGAACCTGGAACCGCACGCTATCCACTCAGAAAACCGCTGGCAGTATGCTTTTGTTCCTAAAACGAGCTCCTGGGAAGGAAAGCCTATGTGCATCGATGAGTTTGATGAAGATCAAAACTGTTGTGTGTCTGGCTATGATATGGAAGCTGTTCTTGAGCAGGCTTACGAGGATGGTCTTGAGGAACATCCCGGGGTAAAAGCCCTTAAGGAACAACCCTGTGTCTCGGCAATGGACCTCGAAACTCTAGCCGATGAACTCGTGCATATCGCTCACAAAAATAACAATAGGCGCAGATCTCAGCCTATCCCTGGCGCTCCAGACTTCATCGACATAAATGAGCCGACAGGATTTATTCCAGATCGCAGGATTTTTCGCTACTGCGATGAGCTCCTCCACAACACCCTCTCGCACAGCTATGGCAGGCTGCGGTCTCTCCCTCAGAAACAAAAACTAGGTGAGAATTTCAGAGCTGTCGTCGAATACTGTTCTCAAGTTCTTATCGGTGATGTTCGCGGCAGAGTTCCAATCTTCGACGTACTTACAAATAATTTCATCGATGAGAACTAAGCTTTTCAATGCCAGTTAAGAGGGAAAGGTCTCTTTCACCAGAAATCTCTCCCTTTGTATCTGTCTCCCAGGCAAGCTTCTCTTCAAGCAAATATCTATTTAAACACCAACCATCATCCGCTCGGTGAACAACGGCCAGAGTTCGCCCGAATTTACCGCGCACTCGTCCGTTACGGTCATACGCTTTCGAAGTTATAATGAGGCGAGTAGTATCTACCGGCAATATCTCTTCAATGTGAGATTTTACCAACTGAGCCGCCCCTCTCTCTGCCTTATTATTCAATTCCGGGGTATCAACATGCTCAAGCCGTAAGCGCTCCTTAAGCTTTATTGACCAACCAAGATCAATTTCAACATCCAGGGTATCACCATCAACTACTCGGCGCAGGATAGCTTCGCGATAAAACTTTATCTTCGGCATAGGATCGAAAAGCGAATCTCGTCTCATGTCTGACAATCTCCAGATATTCCTCCTTAGAGTTCTTCCACAGGAGGTCCTTTATCCAGCCTCTTTCTGCAAGCAGGGGTCACAATTTTTCATTCCCCTACTCTATCAAACCCTTTCCCACCTAGTCCCTCGCCCCTTTCCAGTTTTCTTTAGCTGCCCGTCATCCCGCATTGCAAAAACAACCTTTTTTACAAGTTCACGGTCCAAGGATTTATGCATATTGCATATATCAGAGATAGAAAACGGATGCCCCAAGGATAAAATAGTTTGTTTGATAAGTGAACTTTTACTGTCTCCAGTAGTAGACAATTCCACTCGATTCTGAAGCTCTTGATAGGCGTTCCTTATTATTCCAAGAAAGTAATGCCACCAGGGAACCAAATTATGCTCGGAATCATGCCACCCAGTAGAAGAGCTTTTAAGAACTTCATAGTAATCAACCTTGGTCTCTTCGATTATTCTCTCCAGGCTGACGTACTTACCTACTTCATAGTTTTGTTGATAAATAAGAAGCAGGGTCAGCAACCTTGAAACTCGCCCGTTTCCGTCGCGAAATGGATGAATGGAAAGAAAATCAAATACAAAATTAGCAATAGCGACTAATTCAGGAAGTTCGTTGTTTTGAAGAACCTGCTTGTAACCAAGGCAGAGTTGCTCTATAGCTGCCGGGGTCTCTTTTGCGCTGAGAAGCTTAAAACGAACAGAGCGCTCACCTGAGGGAGAAAACTCTATAATTTCATTATCTCTACTCTTCCATTTCCCAGCATCTCCAACCATGCCCCCTTGAGCAAATGCATGGAGTTTTAGAATCAGCTCAGCATCAATACGAATATCCTGATAATTATCATGAATATGATTTAGCGCTTGTCTGTATCCAACTATTTCCTCTTCAGAGCGATCACGCGGAGCCGTTTTTCCTAGAACAAGAGGAGCCAAACGATTCTTTTCAACCTCAACGCCTTCAATCCTATTCGATGACTCAGAGCTTTGTATAATTGCTGATTCACGGAGCTCCTTTAATATTTCCGGACGAAGCTTATTCCACATCTCCTGCTTTCCTCGAGCCTCTGCACAACAAGAAAGTAGCCAGGTTGTTGATGGTTCAAAACGAATTGAGTTGATGTAGTTTCTCTTAAAGGATTTCACTTTAGAGCTATTAGTTTACTGAAAATATTATATTTATATATTACCCGTTTTTTACCCATTTGCAAAGAGTATTCCCCAATTCCATTTACGTCCTTTCATGGCCTTCTTATCGCTGTACACTGTTTTCTCTCTTAAACGCAAGCAAAGACAGTCAAAACTATTCTGCCCCTAACGCCGAAAGATATGTAGCGTAGCTGTACTTCCTGTCTCTTTTTTTGCCCGTAATTTCCTTTAGAATACCGAGCTCTTCGAGCAGCGAAATGGTTTTAACTGCTGTTGGCTTAGTGGTTTTGAGTAAGCTTACTGCTCTTGGAAGCGATATGATAGGATTTGCTGGCAAAAGTTCCAGCAATCTAACTGCTGCTAATGTGCTTTTGCGATAAGCGAGCACCTCTGCATTGTGATTTCTAGTAATAGCATATAGATCTTGTGCTAACTGGGTTGCTTCAGTGGAAACTGTGTCAACGCCTTCAAGGAAAAACTGAATCCAACTCTCCCAATCTCCCTCAGTTCTTATTCCATTTAAGCGCGAATAGTACTCTTGCTGATGGCGCTTAAAATACAAGCTTAGATACAAAAGAGGAGAATCCAGCAGTTTCCAATCATTCATTATTAGCGCTATTAAAAGGCGTCCCACCCTGCCATTGCCATCAAGAAACGGGTGAATTGTCTCAAATTGTGCATGAATCAGCCCCACTCTTACAAGAGCTGGGAGCTTGCTTTTGCTGTGCAGGTACTTTTCTAGCTGCTCAAGGCACTTTGGCATGCGCTCATGGGGAGGAGGAACAAATTTGGCATTTCCTGGCCTGGTGCCGCCAATCCAGTTTTGTGACTTTCGAAACTGCCCGGGTGATTTATGCTCCCCTCTAACTCCTTTCATCAATTGCTTGTGAAGCTCACGAATAAGCCTAAGCGATAAAGGCAAACCACCCTTTGAGCGAAGCTGTTTTAGACCAAAATCAATCGCATGCACATAATTACAAACTTCCTCAACGTCTTCAGTTAACTCCCCACTTTCAGCCACATCTTCAGACTCAAAAAGGTCAAAAAGTGATGCTTGGGTACCCTCAATTTGAGAAGAGAGAACTGCTTCCTTTCGGACAAAGCCATAAATAAACCAGTTTGTGTCTGGTACCATCTTAGAAGCAAGATTAAGCGTCTTCAGACTCCCTAAAGCACTAAAAAGCGTTTCATTTATCTCTTCATTAAGGTTAAGTGCTGGTCTTGATGGTGGCAGTGCCTTTGGCACAAAAGCCCTAACTTTTTCACCGCCAGCAATAGATGAAACGTATGTGCCTGATATTCTTTTAGTCATACCGTTTCACAAAAAGTAAGAATGCTTTACTAAGCCCAGCCACTAGTAAAGCGTAATTTACTAGTAGGATATCATAGTAAAGCAAGCTTTACTAGTGACAAAAGAGTATTACGCCACCTGAGGAGTTTTTACCTCCATTTCAAGAGAAAATCGCTTCCGAAGCCTCTCAAGTGTTTCGCTTAAGGTCTCCCTTTTTTCAAAAGAAACTTCTAAATCCTTTTTTCTTTCTCTTTTAAGATTTTTGTTTATTAGCGTTGCCTTTTTGTGCAGGGGGGTGTTTCCGTTTTGTGGATGAGGTCTTTCCCTTTTGATGATTTTTTTCACAGTTTCAGCCATGCGGCGAAATAATGAAATTAGCCACCCATCAACAAAAAGCTGCCCGTAGGCGTTCTCGTTCTGCTTTTTGACCTCTACTGTGTGCAAAAAACCCTTCTCACGGAGCCTCCGTATGGCCTCAGTAGCCTTTGCTGGTGTGAGCCCTGAAGCTGCCTGGAGCTCTTTGTAGCGAAAGCGCCCATAGCGCTCTTTGGCTTTAAGCTTTCTTAGCTCTGCCCTACCCTGGCGAATGCGCCTAGCGCTGTAAAAAAGAAAACTTACCGCTTCAGAAGTTGAGAAAACTCCTTGAGCAATCTGCCTTAGCGCAATTCTTGATATCGCTCTAGAGCGCGTATTTTTGCCGCTATGAGCTTTTTTAACCTGCTCGACTCTTGATAGGGCCTCATTGATATTTGTTTGCGAGAGGCGTTTTACGCCCTTCTCAGACGCTTTTGCGTTAACAACTCTGTAGAGATCTACTTTTGAGTTTGCATGAAGC
>NODE-841-length-10624-cov-2.94446_pt1 | contig 10624 bp, 10 predicted proteins | sample MGYA00139097_ERZ477577 | MGnify/ENA metagenome assembly ERZ477577 | reverse complement strand
GGTCTCTTTTTTACCTGTTGTTAATCCTCTAAACCTTCAGACTTAGACGGTTTTCAAGCCATTGTACCCAGAGCGACAAGCTCAGACAAAGAACCAGGTACATACAGGTAATGGTGAGCCACACCTCAATAGTTACCTGGGTGGAGGACATGACCTGCATTCCCTGAAAGGTGAGCTCCTGGATCGATATGATCGAGACAATTGATGAGTATTTAATGGTGTTGATGAATTCATTTGCCAGCGGCGGCAGCATGATGCGCAGCGCCTGCGGCAGGATAATCAGCCTGATTTGCTGCCAGCGGTTCAGGCCAAGTGCCCGGGATGCTTCCCACTGGCCATTGTCAATGGCCTCTATGCCCGCCCTGACAATTTCAGTGATATAGGCTCCCTGAAAAATACCGATGGTTACGAACAATTCGGGGGGCGCGGCCAAGAGTTTCAACCAATAGATACCTGTATCAGAGAGACCCCTGACAAATGAATCGGCACCAATTGCCGGCAGGATCTGGTCACTGACAAAAAAATAGAAAATAAAGACAAGAACAAGCGGAGGCGTGTTGCGAATGAGCTCAACGTAGGTCCGGGCGCAGAGCCTTAAAAAGAGGCGTTTTGCTGTACGGGCAAGGCCCATGATCAGGCCGAGAACACCGGCCAGAAGCATGCCCCAGATGGAGAGCCTGATGGTGGTAAATAACCCCTCAAGCAGGACATTTGCCGTCCATCGGCCGCTCTCCTGGTCAAAACGAACCAGATAGGTAGGGATAATCCCCCAGTTCCACTTGTAATTGAGTGAAAAGGTGAGACGGTAAACGACAAATACAAATGCACCTGCGATGGCGATGATCAGAAAGATATCAAGAACTGTCAGTCGGAAGCGGGCTCTGTTCATTGGCAGCAGAATCAATCACTACGGCCACCCTGTCCGGGTGGCCGTAGTCTGAGAAATAGTGGAAACCTTAAGGTGTCTGCTGTCGGCTATTCAACCTGGTCCGCCCAGTCCCGTGTTTCAAACCAGTATTCATGCCGTTCCTTGAGCCATCCTTCAAGCCATACACCGGTAATCCACGAGTTGAAAAAGGCAAGTGAGTCGGGGTCTCCTTTGCGCAGCGCAAACCCGATCGGTTCCTTGGTAAATGTTCCTTTAACTGGCAAAAACAGCGTATCGCTGTATTGCAGGGCCTCAAAAGCCGGCCTCGGAGCGGAACCGACAACGGCATGCACGTTGCCGTTTCTCAATTCCTGGTAGGTCTGGGTCTCATTTTCAAACATGCGAAGCGTGGCCTTGGGCAGATGTCTTTTGGCGGCAACAACGGCTGAGGTTCCTAACTTTACGGCGACCTGCACCTCCGGCTTGTTGAAATCTTCAAGGGAGGCGAACCCCTCCGCCTTTCCCTTATGGGCAACAATGGACATTCCCGAAAAGTCATACGGTTGAGAAAAATTGACCTTGAGGGCACGTTTGGGAAGTATACCCATGCCGCCAATGATCACGTCAAACTTACCGGTCAGCAGCGCTGGGATAATTCCTGACCAGGCGGTTGGCACAAATTCCACCTTCACGCCCATATCCTCGGCGAGCCGGGTGGCAACATCAATTTCAAAACCAATAAATTTACCTGTCTTATCTTTCATGGCCCATGGTTGAAAGGTATCCATACCAACCCGAAGTACGCCACTCCTGATGATTTTTTCAACAGTGCTCTCCTGCACCAGTTGCTGCTGAAGGGTCGCTGCAGTGGTGGTTAGGGGTAATAAATATACGATCGCTGTGAAAAACAGAATAGCATGTACCAACCTGATTTTTGTAAACATAGCTCCCTCTTTAAAAGTTATCTGTGTACGTCTGGATTTGGTGTGTACCTGTAAAGACCACCTCAAGAAATCTTCAACCGTTTTTCAAGAAAAGTGACTAAAAACGACAGCGTAACTGTAATCATGAGATACAGAATGGCAACAGTAAACCAGATCTCAAAGGTCAGAAAGGTTTCTGAAATCAAGGCCTGTGCCTGCATGGTCAGGTCATAGATAGCGATGGTTGAAACGAGCGCAGAATCCTTGATCAGTGAAATTGCCTGGCTGGTCAGCGGGGGCAGGATGGTGCGTATGGCCTGGGGGAGAATGATAAAGCGATAGATATAGCTTTTCTTGAGGCCAAGACTTGCGGCAGCCTCAATCTGGCCGCGATCCACCGAGAGGATGCCTGACCTGAAAATTTCCGAGGCGTAGGCTCCTTCAAAAAGACTCAGAGCGAGGACGGCCGATGGGAAACGGCCTAGACCAAGAACAGGCCCAAGAACAAAGTAAATAAAAAAGAGTTGGATTAAGAGCGGGGTATTTCTGCTCAGTTCCAGGTAAACACGGGCAACAAAACGGGCAACGGGTGAGTGTGAAAACCTGAAAATGGCAGTAACCAGGCCGATAATAAAAGCAAAGACCATGCTCAGCGCCGAGATTTTTATGGTTATTCCGAGCCCGAGCAGCAGTGGTCCCGCTTGGAGTCCATCGTGGGTTGAGGTAAGGATAAGCGACGGAATCTGATACCACGACCAGTTATAGCCAAGATTTGCAATAGAGCGCGAAGAAAGCCAGCCGAGAACGACGAGCAGACAGATAAACTGGATAATATCAAACAGGGGCGAACGCATGAAACGGGGTGCTCGCCGGGCTGGTCGGGAAGTGCTGTCAGGTGACATGGAGAAGACGTCTAGCTGTTTCGCTTTTCCGCATGCAGCTCTCTTACCATTTCAGTTATCCTGCGGAAATCGATTTTTCCACTGCCCATTTTCGGCAACTCCTCAAAGACCAGAAACTGTTTGGGCAATGCTATTTTGGGAAGCTGTTCCGCCATCTGCTTCAAAGTCGATTTTTTGTTGATCTGCTCTGTGGTTACGGCGACGATTCGGGCACCCTTGGTAGAGTCGGGAATTTCCACAACACAGCAATGAGCATCTTCGGGTAACAGGGAGTCCAGTACCGACTCAATCTTGACAAGTGAGACCATCTCTCCACCGATCTTGACAAATCGCTTAATTCTTCCCACGTGCCAGAGGTAGCCATCCTGATCGATATTTCCCATATCACCGGTATCATACCAGCCACGACGGATATGCAGAGAGGTCTGCTCGAAGTCATCAAAGTACCCTTTCATGACATTGTCTCCCTTGACCAGTATCCTGCCGTCCTGACCAGGTTCACATTCCTCGCCAGTTTCATAGTTTTCGATTCGTACCTGGACGCCAGGGATTGGTTTTCCGACACTGCCGGGCCGATTGTCTTCAGGAGAATTGGCGGAAATAACGGGAGAGCATTCGGTGGCGCCATACCCTTCCAGAAGTGTCTGCTGGTGTTTTTCCTGGTAGGCATCCCGCAAGGAGTCCGGACATTTATCTGCACCAACCAGCGCTATGCGCAGGGAGTCGAAGTCACCCTTTTCTGATTTTTTTAAATATCCCCAGAAAAAGCTTGGGGTGCCTACCATTAACGTTGCTTTCTGATCCCTGACGATCTCACATATTTTCCTGTAATCCAGCGGGTTGGCATAGGTCAGGATAGTATCACCGTGGTGCAGTGGAATCCACAGGTTTACCGTGAGACCAAACACGTGAAAGTAGGGGAGCGAGGAGAGGAAGGTGTCGTTGCCGGTGAAGTTGAATCGTTGACTCGCCGATTCTATGTTTGCATTGATATTGTTGTGGGACAGCTGCACGGCTTTCGGGTCTTTCTCGCTGCCGCTGGTGAAAAGTATGACCGCGGTGTCATCTTCACTGCCTCCCCGCACAATTGCTTTGATCATGGAAGCTGGCAGTTTGGCAAGTGCTGCCGCTTTTATCTTTTGCAGTGCAGTCAGGTTTTCCATGATATCTTCGATATAGATCATCCCGTCAACAACGGGGCAGTCAATTTTTTCCAGCAGCGCCCGGGAGGTGATAATCGTGCGAAAATCACACTTGCGTTTTGCATATGTAGCATTTTGGGCTGCTCCGGTTGAATAATTAATCATAACCGGAACACGACCGCTCATCATCAGCGCAATTTTAGCCAGAATACAGCCTGCCGATGTGGGCAGCATGACGCCGATAAAACCGCGGTCATATTTCTTGAAGACGCTTGCCAGCAGTAGTGATGCCAGGAGAGCACGGCTGTAGGAAACTTCCTTATTGGTGGTAAAATCGTGAATTGCCAGTTTGTCGCCGATTCTTTTAGCGACTTCAATGAAGTGATGATGCAGCAGCACGTTTTTTCCCCAATTTGTTTTTTGGTAATCCCTCGTTACTGCCGGGACCGGAAGAGATGGTTCCACTGTGCTGGTTTGAGTACCATGTTTCACTCTATTTAGCAAGAAACTGGAGCGATCACGCAGTTACGGGGATACCAACTTCGACATTTTTGTCGAAGCTGGTATCTGATTGTCGAATACCATGCTGGCCGTGCATCCCGGTGATGACCCTAAGATATTGTAATTAAATTTAAAATAAAAAAATCCGTAGTGGCATAGATGTTGATTAGTACTGATCACAAACTTAAATGTTCGTTCATTTCCATCACTACCAGGAGGTAGACACATGAATATGCGAAAAATTACATCAATGACCATGCTTGTTTCACTGATCATACTGCTGCTTAACTCAGTTATTCTCTATGTGGTTCCGGAGGGAAGGGTCGCCTATTGGGCTGACTGGAGATTCTGGGGGCTGACCAAGGGCGAGTGGAGTGATCAGCATATTACTGTCGGCGTGCTGTTTCTCATCGCCGGTGTCCTGCATATCTATTACAACTGGAAACCTATTATCGCCTATATGAAGAACAAGGCTCGTGAAGTGAAAGTCTTTACCGGTGCTTTTAATGTTGCCCTTGTTGTTTCGCTGCTGTTTGTGGTCGGCACCTACTTCCAGATTCCACCGATGAGCACGATTCTTGACATTTCCTCATCGATCAAAGATTCTGGCTCAAAAACTTATGGGGAACCCCCGTATGGCCATGCCGAGCTCTCGTCCCTGAAGTTCTTTGCCAAAAAGGAATACCTTGATCTTGAAAAAAGTATGGAACTGCTCAAGGCTGCAGGGCTAACCGTATCCAGTGAAAAAGAGACACTTAAGGCGATTGCGAAAAACAATAACATGACACCACAGCAGGTGTATGATGTCATTAAACCTGCAAATATCAAGGCCAATGAGACGGATGGTACAACTGTCGGTAAATCTTTTCCTGACTCTCCGCTACCTGGCTGGGCTAAAAAGACCTTTGAAGAGTTTTGCAACGAATATGGTCTGAAGATCAACCGGCTCGCCCACACGCTTGACGAGAAAGGAATACGGGTTGATCCCGGCTCATCGATCAAGGATATCGCTGCAGACAACGATATTTCACCAATGGATATTTTCGAAGCAACCCAGGAATTTGCCAGGACTCACAGTTGATCAACGGGTGATCTGGTGAAACTGTTAATCGGATTTTTGACACTTCATTTTCTCTGCAGCGTGACACTGGCAGGTGATTTCAAAACCGTTACCGTCACCGGTGAAATTACAGCGGTTGATTCAGAAAAAGCAGAAGTGATCATTTCCCTTGTCTCAGATATGTTTTCTGAGACAGGGGAGGTCCAGCGACCCGGATCTGTCCTGCTGGTTCAACTAACAAACGCGCCATTTTCCGATCAGCTGATTGATGCGTTTAACGTTAATCAACCGGATTGCAACTTGAAAGGTAAACGGGTAGAGTTTTCCGGACACTATCTTGATGACCAAACGTTCCTGGCCAATTCTGTCTCTACTATTGCACATGCCAAAAGGTTTCGAGATAAAACAGGGGTCAGATCCCGGCTGAATAAAAGAAACGGACGGTGCGGCTTTCAATAATTTTTACCTATTCTGACATTGCATGAAGCTCTATCCTTCCTGGAAAAGTAACCTGGCACTCTTTATCGTACTGATTGTTCTTGTGGCCGGTTATTTTTTTTTACAGCTCCAGAAGGCTTCCAAACAATTCCATAAACATTCCCGAGAGCATTCTGAGGTTGTAGCCGGTATCGTTGAGCTCAACATCCGTAATACAATCAACAGCAGCGCCAGTCTTGAATCAATTTACAAAGGATTTCTCAAAAACAGTGCCAGATTCCTCTTTTACCTTGACTCGATAGAACCATTTACAGACGGAGAATTGTCTGCTTTTGCGACAGAAACCGGACTCGCCGGGGTAAAAATTCTAAGAGACACAAAAGATGCTGTGTCAGGCCCGGAAAGTTGGCTGCCGGACCAGCCCTGTCTTTCTTCAGGACAGTTGCTCTACCGCGAAGATAAAGAAGTCTACCTGTTTTCCTATACTGATGACGACCAGCAGGACGTGGGAAAAAACGGGTGTATTATTGTTGGTATATCATCGACCGATTATGAACAGATGCGGCAGAATCTATCCCTGGAAACATTGCTGACAGTCCTGAACACATTGCCTGGAATTGGTTATGTGAAGTTTGAATTACCACAAGACAGCAGTGAAGAAATGCAGCGGGGCAAGCTTAAGAGCATAAAAGAAGGAGAGACTATTGCTGAACATGAGGTGCTCATTGGCGGAAAACGGCTGGTTGTCGGGTTGAAGGCTGAACATTTTGAAAAGCGCATGGCCCAGATGCGCAAGGAGCTCAGCCTGTTTGTCCTGTTCCTGCTCGCCATCGGCAGTTTTTCCTCCTGGTGGTTGTATCGTTCCCAGAAGATGCGGTTGAATGAGGCACGTGATTTCGAGAGGCAATTGGCCCGACAACACGAGGAGGCGGCTCTAGGCAGGGCTGCTTCAACCATTACCCATGAACTGCGCAATCCACTCAATGCCATCAATATTGGTTTACAAAGATTGCAGTTCGAAGCAGACGGTCTGCCGCAGGAGCACCGGCAGCTGCTCGACGCCATGAGAGAAGCGGTAAAACGCAGTGACAATGTGATAAATCGTCTGCGCCAGTATATCCATGATTTTCAGATCGAGGCTGGACCTGTCAACCTATCAGAACTGATCCTGCAGGTGATTGAGCCGTATCGCAGCGCAATCAGTGAGCAGTCAATTGAACTTGAGCTGAACATTGACGGGTCGTTAACAGTCGAAGGTGACCGGGAACTGCTGGGCCAGTTGTTTGAAAACATTTTGAGAAACGGTATTGAAGCCCAGGCTGATGGTGGATTTCTGTCTCTATATGCAAAAAAAGAGAAGTCACTCTGCCTGATTACAGCCAGAAACGGCGGTTTTGATTTAACCAAGGAACAGGGCGAGAAGCTTTTTCAACCATATTTTACAACGAAGGCCAAAGGCACAGGGTTGGGGTTATCAATCAGCCGAAAGATCGTAGAGGCACATAAAGGTAGTATAAGCTGGATCGGTGATTACCCTAATAGAGAACTGACGATGACGGTTTCACTCCCGTTAAAGGCTTCTGGGCCAAGAGACGATGATTACCAGGCAGGTTGAACCATGCGAATATTGATTGTTGATGATGAGCAAATGCAGCGGGACATGCTTGCTGGTTTCCTGGAAAAACAGGGATATGAAATTTATACAGCCTCCGGTGGGGGCGAGGCACTGAGGTTGTTTGAAAGTGAGCCCATTCAACTTGTTCTTCTTGATCATCGTATGGAGGATATGAACGGTGATGAAGTCCTCAGGCGGATGCGGGAACAGTCCCCGCTGGTCAGGGCAATCATGATCACCGCCTTTGGCAGTGTTCAGACTGCGGTCCGGGTCATGCAGCTTGGGGCCGATGATTGTCTCGAGAAACCGGTGGACCTGGAAGCGTTACTCGCCAAGATTAACCAGATAGAGACCAACATTGCGGTTGAAGATGAAGCGACCGAACTGACCCGGTCGATAACAGAAAGGGACATACCGGTTGCTCTCATCGGCTCCAGCCGTACCATGAGCGAAGTCCTGTCACTCGTGTACCGGGTTGCTCCAACCGAGTGGAATGTCCTGGTAACCGGTGAGACTGGAACGGGCAAGGAGCTGATTGCTCATCTGATCCACCTGGTGAGTGAGAAAAAAGACGGACCCTTTGTCCCGGTCAATTGTGCAGCCATACCTGAGAATCTTTTTGAATCTGAACTGTTCGGACATGAGAAAGGTTCCTTTACCGACGCCTCATCCAGGAGATTTGGTAAATTCGAACAGGCATCAGGCGGAACGATCTTTCTCGATGAAATCGGTGAAGTACCGCTTCCGATGCAGGCGAAGTTGTTGAGGACCCTCCAGGAAAAGAAAATTTCACGGGTTGGAGGAAATGATGATATTAGTGTAAATGTTCGGGTGGTTGCGGCAACCAATAAAAACCTCAAACAGATGATCCAGGATGAACGGTTCCGGGAGGATCTCTATTTCAGGCTCAAGGTCTTTGAACTCAGTTTGCCGCCGCTTCGGGAACGCAGAGACGACATTCCGCCACTGGTTGAACATTTCCTGGAAAAACACAGTACCAGGCAACTGCGGTTTGCCCCTGAAGCGATGGACCAGTTGGTCAAATATGATTTTCCGGGTAACGTCAGGGAGCTTGAGCATCTGGTGCAGCGCCTGGTTACGCTGACCCGCTCAACCCTCATAAAGCAGAGTGATCTTCCCCGGGAAATTCGGGAGCGGGAGATGTCGGGAGGACTTTTGAGCGAGCGGTTGGCGCGTGTTGAAAAGAGTATGCTGCTTTCAGCCCTGGAAAGGTGTGGATGGGTACAGACAAAAGCTGCTGAGATGCTCGGCATCAGTGAGCGCGTGTTACGCTATAAAATGAAAAAGGCAGGTATCAAGGGAAAAGAAAAGCTGGACCAATACTGACACAGGTCACGGAGGAAACCATGGACAACAAGCTGATCTTGATAATTATTGCACTTCTGCTGCCACCGCTTGCAGTTTTTATGAAATCAGGGGCAGGTAAAGACCTGGTAATCAATATCCTGCTCTGTTTTGTTTTCTGGGTACCGGCAATTGTGCACTCGCTGTGGGTTGTTTCCCAGTAGCGCGTTATTGTGGAACACTCATTTCAGGTTCTTTTTCTTCTTTGATGATCCTGACAGGTGCGCAGGACCCTGGGTGGCAAGTTTGTCTTCCACCAGTTTATAGGCGATGTAATATTTATAGATATTGCTCACGTACTGCACCGTTTCGCGGCCAATCTTTTTTGCCGCGACCACTTCGACATTGTTGAACCATTTGTTCGGGTCAAGTCCCATTTTTTTTGCATCCTCCCTCAAACGGGCAACCTTGGCCGGGCCGGCGTTGTATGAGGCGAAGGCAAACAGGGTTTGATTGAGTTGATCGACGCCCTCATCGTCTGCGAAGTACCTGTCTGTCATAAACCTCAGATACTTGGTCCCGGCATGGATATTCGGATCAATTTCGTCAATGTTCGTGATTCCGACATTTTTATCTTTTGCCGTTGATGGCAGTACCTGCATGACGCCGACTGCCCCCTGGTTGCTTTTGACGTTCTGATCAAGCTTTGATTCCTGGTAGCCAAGGGCCGCGAGCATGAGGTAATCGAACTGATATTGTGCCCCATATTTCTTGAAGTAATTGGTCATGATCTTGAAACGCTTAAGATGTTCGGTGTAAATGGAGTCGGTAATATAGGACGTTGTCGCAAAATATTTATTAAAAAGCGTATTGCCCGTTAACGTGCCGATTTTATGAGTTTTGGCAAATTCGTTGATGACCGCTTTCAGCTTGGGGCTTTTTTTCCTCATCGCCCAGCCGATCTGACCCTCGGTCCGTAATTTGATGTGCGGGTGGAGCTTTATCTTCTCAAATATCTTCGCCCAGAAGTCACCTTTGTGACTGTCGATGATCATGTACTCAATCAAATCGGCATTGACCATTTCCAGCAGGTCCTCATCTTCCAGGTTATCATCGGCGATGATAAGCTTTGCTTTCTTTTTTCCCGCTGCTTCAAGTGTTGTGTTCAGGCGGAGCAGGCTTTGATAGTAGCTGCTCGATTTTCTGACATGTATTTTTTTCCCAGATAGATCAAACAGTGTTTTCAAAGGGCTGGAATCAAGCGTTGAAACGACGATTTCATTGATGCCAGTTGCAAAGGGGTCTGAAAAGTCAACCTCTTTGAGCCTGTCTTCGGTAATGGTAAGATTGCCGACAGCGATATCGCCTTTTCCGTCCCTTATGTGTGGAATCAGGTTTTCTCTGGTGGTTGGTATGATAACGGTGTGTATCTTCAGGTTCTTGGTTTTCTGTTTCTTGTTGATGAATTGTTCAAACTGCATAACCAGCTCGTAGGCGAGGCCGCGCGGTTTGATTCCGTCAAAAAAGAAGAATGTTTTGCTGTGCGGTATCAGCACCCTGATCACCCGGGTTTTGACCATCTTGTCATAGTCACCTTTAATCGGAACGGTCAACTGCTGGAGTCCTTCAACTGGCAAAACCTCAGAATTTTTCTCGGCCATACACAGCTCAGAGAAAAGCAGCAGCGAGAACAGCAAGAAAAGTGTGGTCACGAGAGCATGTTTTTTTTGCATAATCTAAAGAGGTTTTTGGTAATAGGATTAAATAAACGTTCGTTATTCCGATTCCGGAAGCAGTTCTTTGGCTATTTCTTTTTTCACCTGGACGCCGAGTTCGGGGAAATGGCGTGCCTGTGACAGCCATTCCCGGG
>NODE-840-length-10626-cov-7.08968_pt1 | contig 10626 bp, 8 predicted proteins | sample MGYA00139097_ERZ477577 | MGnify/ENA metagenome assembly ERZ477577 | reverse complement strand
TAACAACCCAACCCGGAAGAGCCGGAACCAAAAGAAAAATTAATCACGAAAGCGCGAAAGTACGAAAACACGAAAAAGAAAGAAAATAAATTTCGTATTTTCTAAATTTCATGGTAAAAAAGTTTTTTTATAAAATGCAAAGAATTCACCATTAAGTATCTAAGCTTTTTCCGAGGCTACCCTGGGAAAATTGGCCCCTAAAGGGCAGCAAGCACGCTGATATGTAATATCGTAAATATAGGTTTCAGGTGTCAGGAAGGCGAGTCGCTAAATGCTGACATCTGAACGCTTATTACAACAAGTTGTCAGAAAGAACCCAATAAGGGCCTAATCACCAATGATATGGGTGTGATTGCCGATGCAACCCGACGGGTAGCTGTTATAAGCGCCGGGCACAAAGCAGAGGAAGGCCCGGTGCGCCGGATCAGCTTTTTTTTCTGGATTTAAGACTGGCTCTGAAGGTATCCCAGAATTCCCTGTCGTTGTCTTTCCAGGCCGCACCCCATCTCCTTTCGAAATAAGAGGTAGGCAGTCGATCCTGCCAGGGTTCCCAGGGACTTTTGCCCTCTTTCTTAGCGATCAGGATGTCGATCAGATAATCGGCGATTTCCGTAATTTCTTCTTTGGGAATATAGGAGGCAGCGCCCTCCTTGATTGATTTTATCAGGTTATCCGGTGTAAATGCATGCGCTGTCAGCATGAGTGCCGGCAGATTCTTGCGGTTGGCGATCTCCAGCAGACCATAACCGTCAACACCCATAATATCCAACACTACGATGTCGAATTCACGTGAGTCCATATATGATTTTGCCTCCTCAAAAGAGGCCGCCTTTACAATCTCACACATATCCAGCAATTCTTCCAGCACGGCCAAAATATCCGGTTCATCATCGACCACAAGAATCTTTTTACCCTTCAACAAACTAGCGTCTGACATAATATCCTCCAACAGTAGGCGTTCACGGGTTCAAAGGTTCAGGTGCTCAAGCCCGCCCTGGTGCGACGTGATGTGGCTATGAGATTGCTTTCACATTCTATGGGCTTGGCTTTCCAGCACCACATCTTGACAGGGCAGGTCTGGGCCAGGGGTTCCATTCTCGCCTCTGGACTGCATTTGGGATGCGTATTTACGAGGCAAGCGTCAACTTCGTCAGACCTCATCCAAAATTTGGAGCCAAATTGGCAATTAGGGGAAATGAGCATTTTTAACGAGGGCTTCGGGTCATTAATGCCTTGTTTGTCTTTAACCCTGAACGTTGAACCCTGAACCTGTGAACGGTTACGAAATTTCACATCCCTTTTTTTGTGGCTGCGGGTCCTAGTGGCTGAGCTTTTACCTTCAGTCTTATATCCTGCGAAATTCGAATCTGCTAATTTATATATTGAATTGAGGGCAAGGTCAAATGGTTGAGTGGATTTTCAACGATTCAAATTTTGGCCATTATCAAGGCTTTTATGATCATGATTCCTTCTTCATTTTTGCCACTTCCATTTCCTTGAGCTTGCGCCGTAAGATTTTGCCCACCGCACTTTTGGGAAGTTCATCGATAAATTCAATAATTTTGGGTACTTTATAGGCGGCCAGATTTTTTTTGCAATGGTTGGAGACTTCATCCGCGGTCAGCGTTTCACCTTTTCGGGTCACAATAAACGCTTTGACCGTTTCACCGCGATATTCATGGGGTATGCCGATTGCGCAGGCTTCCATAATTTTGGGGTGGCCCATGAGAACGCCATCCAACTCGACCGGATAGATGTTATAACCGCCGGCGATAATCATATCCTTCTTTCGATCGACGATAGTAAGATAGCCGTCTTCGTCAAATTTACCCAAATCACCGGTTAAAAACCAGCCATCCCTGATGGCATCCTTGGTTTCAGCGGGTCTATTGTAGTATCCCATCATGATCTGGGGGCCCTTGACGGCAATCTCGCCGGATTCACCAATCTCGAGGTCTTTGTCGGGATCATCAACTGCAACTATTTTGATGTCTGTATCCGCCACCGGAACGCCCACGGTTCCCGGCTTTATCTCTCCTCCCCAGGGAGTGATCGAAACCACGGCTGTGGTTTCAGTCGAACCGTAAACTTCGCACATGGTGGCACCGGTGAGATCCTTGAGATCCTTGATGGTGTCGGCGGCCAAGGGCGCGGCCCCGGAAAAAAACCCCTTCATTGCTGAAAAATCCAGCTTCCTGAAGTCCGCTTGCGCCAACAAGCCTACAAAAATGGTGGGCACTCCCGGAAGGAAGGTAGGCTTATATTTTTTAATCAACTCGATGTTGATTTTCGGCTCGGGCCGGGGAACCATGATGTCCTCCCAGCCTTGCCAGATGATGAAATTTTGGATGGCCGCGAAACCGGCGATATGGAAAACCGGAAAATTGCCCATCAATCTTTCTTCACCCGGTTTGAGATCCGGGAACCAGGCCGCAAATTGTTGGGCGTTGTGGCTCAGATTGGCGTGGCTCAACATGACACCCTTGCTTACCCCGGTAGTGCCCCCGGTATAAAGGAGGGCAGCAAGTTCATCCCATCGACTGTTGTCTTCCACCGCTTCCGGGGAATATTTACCTATCAAATCGTTGAAAACCAGGACCTCTGCGGTGGGTTCAACCTTGCGATACATGTCTTTTTTAACAAAGGGGAAAAGCTGCTTTTTGGGAAAGGGAAGGTAGCTGTGAATGTGGCAGCCGATGATCTTATCGATCCGGGTTTCAGGTTTTAAGGCCTGCATCCTTGGAATGAGAAGGGTGAGCGTAATCACGATTTTAGACTCAGAATCGTTGAGTTGATACGCCAGCTCCCGTTCGGTGTAAAGCGGATTATTCTGAACGGCCACCGCTCCGATACGAAGGACAGCCAGGTTCGCGATAATTACCTGGGGGATATTCGGCAAGCATACGGCGACTTTATCTCCCGGCTTAATTGCGAGATCCGATAAGGCCCTGGCGAAGCGATTGACGAGACCGTCGAGTTCCTTGTAGGTGATTTTTTTTCCCATGTAGTTCAGGGCGGTGTGATCCGGAAAATTACGGGCCGACCGCGCGAGCGCTTGAGGGATGGTAAGCTTTTCGTAATCCAGGGTCTTTTTTACGCCGGGGGCATATGATTTGTGCCAGATTTTTGCCTCCATTTGGATCCTTCCTTTCTGTTTTAGTTGAAAAGTTGACTGGTTGAATGGAGTAGAAGTTGATTGGTTGACTCGTTGAATGGTTGATTAAGTTAATAAGGATGTAATCTATTTAATAAGCTCAGGTACCCCAGTCAACTCCACCAACCCAATCAACCCAATTAACCTAATCAACTCACTAACCTAATCCACCACCAATCCGTTGAGCCGATCAAGCAGGGCGCCGGCTTCGGTTACGATGTCTTCAATGACCTGCTGCACCGGTTTTATTTCATCGATCAACCCGGCGATCTGACCGCAGGCAATCGGGGCACCGTCCGGGTCGCCACTATCATAAGCAATTTGCCCCTTGCCTCCGGCCACTGTTTTGATGATTTCTTCAAAACCGGCGCCTTCGGCTTCGATGGCCAGGCATTCATCCGCCAGTTTATTTTTCATGCAGCGGATCGGGTTCATGATCGTTGTCAACAGGAGAGCGGTATCCGTTTCTTTGGTTTCAAGCAGACGGTCTTTAATATTCTGATGAATCCGACACTCCCTGGTCATCATAAAAGCCGTTCCCATCAGCACCGCCTCGGCGCCCATGGCAAGTGCCGCTAAAAATCCTTTGCCGTTGCAGATCCCACCGCCGGCGATCACAGGAATATCCAGAGCAGCCACCGCTTTCGGAATCATTATATACGACCCAACATTGTCGTTGCCGATATGACCGCCGGACCCAAAGCCGATCATGGTCACCGCATCGACCCCCAAGCGCTGGGCCGACAGCGCATGGCGCACCGATGTGAGTTTGTGGATTACTTTTACACCGCCTTCCTTAAGCTTCGGCATTAACGGCTCCGGGCTTCTTCCGGCAGTTTCAACGACTTTCACGCCCTCTTCGACGACGACATCACAAAATTTGAGGGTTCTTTCCGGCAGACCAAACTCGGGAACCATTGACAGGTTGATACCGAAAGGTTTATCGGTAAGGTCACGGATTTTTTTTATTTCTTCCCGGAGATCTTCCGGAGTTTCGAGACTTTCGGCGGTGATGAATCCGATACCTCCGGCGTTAGCGACGGCAGCAACAATTTCCGCCCGGCTGATCCACTGCATACCCCCGCAAAGAATCGGGTGCTCAATGCCCAGCATTTCGGTGATTTTGGTATTAAATTTTCCGGCCATGATGACTATGCCTCCTTTCGTGGATGGCTGTGGACGTTAAGATGGTTTAGAACGTTTGGATCGTTTAAATCGTTTAGATGGTTGTGACCGTATAAATTCGCCCAATTGTAATCGAAATGACGAGGTCTACCGCAACAGGCCCAGCATTTGCCGTGCTTCTAGCGGCGATGCGGGTTCCCGGCCGACTTCACGCGCAATATTTACCAGCGCTTCCACCAGCCGGCCGTTGTCGTTTGCCCGGTCGCCATTGGGAAGATAAAACGTGTCCTCCAGTCCGGTTCTCACATCGCCGCCCAATTCCAGACATCGCCGATGAAGATTCCATATTTTTTCCCTCCCGGGACCGGTGGCGATGACCTGCCAGTGTGAATTCTCCAGCAACTCTTCCTTCAGAATCGCAATCAGGTCCGGGTTGGCCGGCATTCCGCTGTCCACGCCCATCACAAAGGACACGTGCGGCTCGCCGTCAAACATGGCATTGGCCTTAAACATGCGCACACTTCGCACAATGCCGGTGTCGAAACATTCGAATTCCGGGACAATCTTGCCGGCCGTCATGACATCTAAAAATTTCTTTATTTTTTCCACTGGATTGTCAAAAAGAGCCGGTGGCCAGGCCCAGTTGCCATCCTTGCGAATTTTTAAATAATTCAGCGAACCGGCATTGCAGGCTGCGAGTTCGGGCTTAAACGTTTCCAGGCATCCTACCGGTCCGGAAATATCATCGCCCAGGACTCCGGTGCTCATGCAAATGATGATATCCGGGACCCTTTCCTTGATAGCGGATAAAATGTCGCCGACGGTTTTCAAATCCCAGGTCGGAAAGGCTCCCATTCCCTGCCCCTGATCTCTGAAGTGGCAGTGCAATACCGATGCACCGGCATTGTAAGACTGCTCGGCAGCATCAGCCATTTCCTGCGGGGTTACCGGCACGTTGAATCTGGCCGGATCGGTCAGCAGACCTGTTAATGCACATGTGACGACGACCTTGCTTTGTGAAGCCACGTTGGTGTCCTCCTTTTCTGGTTGATGGATCCCTTTTACCGGTAACCGGATGTCATTTCCCCTTGAACACCGGCTTTCGCTTCTCGATAAAGGCCGTGATGCCCTCGGCCGCATCTTCGGTGGCGGCGACCTCCGCAATTTTTCCGGATAGAAAATCAACCGCCTCTTCAAAGGGCATATCGGCCATAGCATAAAATGCTTCCTTGCCGATTTTCATTCCAATCGGACTCTTAGCGGCCAGGCTTTGCAACACTTGCTCTACTTCATTATCCAGGTTTTCAGATGGGACCGAGCGGGTAATCAAACCCAACTCGACTGCCTGGGCCGCACTGAGTCTTTCGCCCAGCAGCACCATTTCCATGGCTTTTTTACGAAGCACATTGCGGTAAATCAGGGCACCGATCATCATGGGCCAGAGTCCTACATTTACTTCCGGTGTACCGAAGGTCGCCTCATTTTTTGCAATCACCATGTCGCAGGCCAGCATAAGCCCCATGCCGCCTGCCATGCAGGCCCCGTTGATCCTTGCCACCACCGGTTTGGGATATCCGGCCAGTTTTTTAAGAAGGCCGGCATAACGTTTAAACCCTTTTTCAATCTTGCCATCTGCCGCGCCTGCAAGATCCGCTCCCGAACAGAAGGCTTTTTCCCCGGATCCTGTGATCAAGATGACCCGGACATCCGGGTCTGTCGCGGCTTCATCCAGGTAATTTAAAAAAAGGGCAATGGTATCGAGACTGAGCGCATTGCGCTGGGGTTCGCGGTTGATGGTGAAACGGGCGATATTTTTTTCGACGCGGTAAAGTAGATGCGGTTCAGACATGGGATGACGCTCCTTGAATGGATAGTTAAATGGCTAATCCCAATAGATAGCTATATTTGTTAATTACCCCCATTGAGCGAGAATGAGCGATGTCAGTTGTAGGTCGTGAGTTGTCAGTTGGAAAAAAAGGTAAAAATCCGATTTTTGTTTTCCCCCATTTACAACAGACAATTAACAACGGACCACTGACAATTTGAGTACTGGCACTTAATTCAAGTAACTATAACCAACTGCAAGATATAGCCAGGTAACAGTTTGACAATTTAATCAAATTCATCTTCCTCCGCTACAAACTTATGTATAAATCCGGTATCAAAATCCCCTTTCCGGAAGGATGGATCATCCATTATCCGGCGGTAAAGCGGGATGGTGGTCTTCAAGGGTGAGATTACAAATTCCGATAGTGCTCTTTTCATAATCGCGATAGCCCCTTGCCGGGTGAGGTCGAAGGAAATCAATTTTGCAATGAGGGAATCATAGTAAATCGGCAGCTCGTAGCCCTGGTACAGGTGAGTATCCAGGCGCACACCAAAGCCTCCCGGTGGTGTATAGGCCTCGACGGTTCCCGGTGAAGGCAAGAAGTTACGTTCCGGATCTTCAGCATTGATGCGGCATTCGATGGCCCATCCGCGCCTGTTCAAATCGTCATATGAATAGTCGAGCATTCCGCCGGCTGAAAGCCGTATTTGCTCTTTGACCAGATCGATTCCGGTGGTCAATTCAGTAACCGGGTGCTCGACCTGGATGCGCGCATTAATTTCCATAAAGTAAAAATTGTCATCCGAGTCCAGCAGAAATTCAACGGTACCCGCGTTGAAATACTTCACCGCCGTCGCCGCCCGTATGGCAGTTTCTCCCATGGCTTCTCTGAGCGTGGCAGTAAGTCCGGGTGAGGGCGATTCTTCGATGAGTTTTTGATACCGCCGCTGAATGGTGCATTCCCGTTCTCCCAGATGGGCAATATTGCCGGATCTGTCCGCCAGGATTTGAAATTCGATATGTCGCGGGTTTTCGATAGATTTTTCAATGTAAAGTTCTTCGTTGCCAAAGGCGGCCCCGGCTTCTGCTTTTGCGATGGCAAAATCCTCACGTAACATTTCTTCATCGGCACAAATCCGGATCCCGCGGCCGCCGCCGCCGCCGGAGGCTTTGATCATCACGGGGTATCCGATTTTTTTGCAAATACCCAAAGCTTTATCCAGGTTTGTAATGCCGTCCGGGCTGCTCTCAATCACCGCAACCACGGCTTCTGCCATAATTCTTTTGGCGGTAATCTTATCGCCGGCCAGTTTCAGGTTCTCCGGTGTCGGACCGATGAAAACAATCCCACGGTTTTCACAGGCCTCTGCAAGCTCTTTTTTTTCGGCCAAATAGCCGTACCCGGGATGGACGGCCGCGGCACCGACTTTTTCAGCAGCATTTATAATGTTTTCAATATTTAAATAACTTGCGGCACTCATGGCAGGGCCGATGCAAATCCGTTCATCAGCCAACTTAAGGTGCAGGGATTTCTCATCTGCCTCGGAATATACGGCGACACTTTTAATGTCTAGTTCCCGACAGGCACGAATGACCCGCAAGGCAATTTCCCCGCGGTTAGCGACCAATATCTTTTTGAACATTGCAGATGTCCTTTTAGGCCCTTTGTGGCTATTCTTTCCAATTTATCCGGGTTGGGTTCAAACCGCTTCAATCACAAATATCAGATCATCATCTTTGAGCGGGCTTTCATTTTCGGGCAAAATCGCCACAATTTCACCGTTTGCCGGGCATTTGATTTTCTGATACACTTTCATCGTCTCCAGCAATCCGAGAACTTGTTTTTTTTTGACCATATCGCCGATCTCGACATAAGCAGCCGCGTCGGGCGATGGTTTGCGGAAAAATACGCCCGACATCGGCGCTCTAACCTCTACTCTTTTGTTTGCCATTTTTCGATAGCTCCTTTTATTTTTTTTACCGCCCGCTCCGCTTGAGGCGCAGAGGTCGCGAAGGTTTTCTCTAATTTCTTTTCGTCGAGAGGACGAAAAGAAATAAATCCAAGCCCCTATGGCTAGTTTTTAAAAAATTATATTGAAGAGAAGCTTCTAATAGTTTTCATTTGCTGTCCTCTCAACAGCAAATAAAAAAAAGTCAACTCTGCGTGCTTTGCGTCTCTGCGGTGAACTAAATTATGTTGGCGATGTTCCGTGATTCTTGGCCCGTTGCGGCAATTTTTCGTGTTTATTTGCGGTCAACTCCAATGCTTCTATGATCTTTTTGCGCGTATCAGCGGGCAGGATGATTTCATCTATTACCTGGGCGGTCCAACTGTGGGCGGTGTCATAAACGTCCACTTTTTTTCTAGAGCGGTTGAGGTATGATTCATAGGCGTCCGCCTCAATGCCTTGACCGTAAACTTCACGGTAGTCCACTGTTGAAGCCTCCACCGCAAATCTTGCAATAGGCCAGGCGTAAGTCAGGTCCGCGCCCATGCTTTTAAGACCGCCCAATACCATGCTGCCGGCATCGGCATAGGCTTCGCGCAGAACGACACTGATTTTGGGCACGGTGCTCGTGGCATAGGCGTTTACGATTTTGCCCATGTGGCGGATCAATCCCCGGGATTCTTCCGTTTCTCCGGGAACAACCGGCGGCGTGTCTACTAGGTTGACCAGGGGGATGTTGTAGGCATCCAGGACCTGTAGAAACCGATAGTACTTGTCACAGGAGTTGATTTCCAGAATGCTGCCGGGATATTTGGGGTTGTTCGCTACCAGGCCTACGACGTTGCCGTTAAACCTGCCAAAGCAGGTAACCAGGTTTTTAGCATATTCGTTTTTAATTTCAAAATATTCTCCGCCGTCCACCAGCTGTTTGATAACGTCGCGCATGTCGTAAGTCTTGTCAAACTCGTCGGGCACCAGATCGGCAAGGTCTGCGACCTGGCGTTGCGGATCATCGATTTTTTCCCATTGCGGCGGTTTTTCTTTGAAGTTCTGAGGCAGGTAGCCGAGTAATTCACGGCATTTCCTGATGGTTTCTTCATCGTCTTCGCCAACGGCATCACAGCTTCCGGTGAGCTGCATGTGGTAGTCGGCCCCGCCGACGCTGCGGTCGAATTGCTCGGATGTGGCCGCCATGGTCTGCCGCGGACCGCCGAGCCACATGTTGGCGGAGACCCGGCTCATAAACAGAAAGTCACACAGCGTCGGCAGATAGGCCCCACCGGCGATGCAGGGCCCCATGAGTATCGTTATTTGGGGGATGACACCTGAATACATGGACTGGCGTCGAAAATACCAATCGATACCGGCCATGGCCACATCTTCGTATCCAAGTCGACCCCCTGAGGAGTCCAGCAGGTTGACCATGGGGATGCCCCATTGGGCGGCCATTTCAAGGGGCCGGGCAAACTTGATGAGGTGCTGGGCCCCGATGGATCCTCCCAACACCGTAAAATCGCTGGCATGGATCATGATCAGGCGGTTATTTACGCGGGCGGTGCCGACGATGGCACCGTCACAAGGTGCCTCCGGTATGCGGCCGTCGATGCGTTTACCGGTTGTGCCCACAAACGAACCCAGTTCATTGAAGCTGCCCGGATCGATCAGGATCTCGATCCTCTCGCGGGCAGTTAACTTGCCCCGGCCGTGCTGTCTTTCGATATGTTTAAGGCCGCCGCCCAGTCGATTTTTCTGCTGGATCTTCTCATATCGTTTAATGGCTTCATCCATTCGTTTGCCCATTGATAGGTTCCTTGATTTGATCTGGTTTGTTTTAATAATTTTTCAGTGAATTCAAATTTTCATTAATATCTAACCATGGAGTATTGGAGTGCTGGAGTGTTGGTAAAAAAAAGGATTTAATATTCCGATTTTAATTTTCAATTACTCCAATACTCCATCACTCCATCATTCCAGCCTCTCTTCGTTTAGGCCGGTTTTATAAAGCGTCTCTTTTCCGGCATTTTTTCACATTTGTTGATACAGGCCCGCAACGCCTTGACGATCCTGGGACGGGTTTCCCGGGGATCGATGACTTCATGGACCGTGTAGTAGGTGGTGAACACCTTTCCCATCGTCATGACGCTGAAGTGTTCCTTCAGGATGCTTAAAAAAAAGTTATAGACTTCATCATAATTGTCTTCTTGCCTGGCCTTTTCCAGTTCTTTGTGGAAAACGGCCTGGACGATGGACTCGGGTCCGGTGGGCGCGAATTCCGCAGTCGGCCAGCCATAGATGAAATCAGGGCCCATCTTGCTGCAGCCCATGACAATATTCGAGCCGCCGTAGGAGCGTCTCAGCACCAGGGTCACCTTTGGATTCGTCAGGTGCGAGTAGCCATGCAGGTTCTTGGCGCCGTGCCGGATGACGCCGCGGCGCTCCCATTTATCGCCGGGCGGGTAGGCCGGTGTATCCGATAGGGTCAGCAGGGGGATGTTAAAGGCATCCAAAAACATGATAAAGCGATCATACTTATCCGAGGCGTCCGGTTCCATGATGCCGCTGAGCTCATC
>NODE-839-length-10633-cov-4.63339_pt1 | contig 10633 bp, 11 predicted proteins | sample MGYA00139097_ERZ477577 | MGnify/ENA metagenome assembly ERZ477577 | reverse complement strand
ATTCCTAAAAAGTTTGTCGGTTTCTAAATCCCTAGGATGGCGATATGGATTTCATCGTGGGGAATCTGGGTTTAAACTATAAATACAAAGCAAACGAGGAAGAAACATTTGATATATACCTAAACGATTTTGATAAGAATCAGAAAAATGATATTGTCTTAAGTTATTATGATGAAGGAGAGAAATTTCCAGTAAGGGGTCGTCAATGCTCGTCTGAGCAAGTCCCTGCTATTAAGAGGAAATTTGAAGATTACGATGCCTTCGCTGTGGCAACACTTGAAGACGTGTATACCAAGAAATCTCTTGAAAATGCTTTGCACTATCAGGTAAAATCATTTGCGAGTATTTATCTTGAAAACAAAGACGGGGAATTTGTCATACATCATTTACCCAATATGTCGCAAGTGTCAAGTGTCAATCAAATCCTGATCAAGGATTTTAACAATGATCAACACCTTGATGTGGTTATTGCAGGAAATCTATATGGCTCAGAAGTTGAAACGCCGAGAAATGATGCGGGTGTAGGCCTCTATCTTGAAGGAAATGGAAAAGGTGAATTTAAAGCCTTAGCTCCATCCGAAAGCGGTTTGTATATTCCTGGAGACACCAAAGACCTGACCTTGATCAACATAAAGGATAAGGAGTATATTCTTGCAGCAAAAAATGACGACTATGTTCAATTTATTGAATTGATTGGAGGGCCATAATCATGGCCTTTTTTTGTGTCGGTTCATTCATAAAGGTCTAATAGGTTTGGTCATATTGGGCTTATTGTTTTCGAGGCAGGTTATTGTCATATAAACCAGTTCCTGACCCTAAAGTATTGCATGATGTTCAAAAAACTTTTTTCTGAATTTCGAATTCCCATCAGATACCACCTCTTGTTCTGGTTGCTCTATTTTGTTTTCAATTTTTTCAGGTTTGCCACCATCAACAATGACTATTGGTACTCTTTGAAATCGAATCTCATTGAATTTCCTTTGAATATTATCATCACTTACTTTACTATTTACTACCTGATTCCCAGGTATATACTTAAAAAAAAGTACTTGCAATTCTTTCTTTTATTTGTGTTTTCTCTCGCACTTTTCTATTTGACAAGAACAGGGCTCAACTATATCCTTGTCACCGAGAACATATGGCCCGAAGCACAGGGAAATCAGGAACCTTTTACGGTCATTCATGTTGTAGAACTGGTCATAGGAGCCATTTATGTCATTGCCCTGGTTTCGGCCATCAAACTGACCTATGACTGGGTAAATGAAAAAAAACGGAATGATGACCTCCAAAGAATGCAACTTGAGACCGAGCTTAATTTTTTAAAATCTCAAATTCAACCACACTTCTTTTTTAATACTTTAAATAATTTATACGCCTTAGTGATCAAGCAATCACCTAATGCACCTAATGCTGTCTTAAAGCTCTCAGAGATCATGCAATATGTGTTGTATGAGGTCAAAGAGCCCAAAATCAGCTTGATGAAGTCTATCAACTATCTGTACAGCTATTTGGAACTTGAAAAGCTACGCTATGGAGACAGGGTGAAATCTGAGATCAGTATTGATGGTAGCATCGATGATATAGAGGTTCCACCCCTACTATTTCTCCCCTTTATAGAAAATTGTTTTAAGCATGGAGCCAAACATCACGAGGATATAAAAGTCAGCATTGACTTTGTTGTTAAAGACAATTTCCTTTACTTTACTGTAACGAATAATTTTGTCAAACAAGACAGAAATACTACTAAACATGGTATTGGACTTAAAAATGTCGAACGGCGACTTCAACTTCTTTATGGCTCAGCGTATAGTTTAAAAACCAGGTCTAAAGGAAATGAATATATTGTCAATTTGAAACTACCCCTGTATGAAGATTAAATGCATTATAATAGACGACGAACCACTGGCTGGAGAGGTTATTGCAACGCATCTGAATGAATTTTCAAATATGGAGTTGTTGGGTAGCTTCACCAATGCTCTTGATGCCCTGTTGTTGATTGAAAGTGGTGAAGTGGATGCCGTATTTATCGATATCAATATGCCCAAAATGAATGGTTTGGATTTTATCAGAAGCCTCGATGCAAGCCCGTATTTCATTATTACAACAGCCTATCGGGAATATGCTGTAGAGAGTTTTGATCTTGACGTATTTGATTATTTGGTCAAACCAGTTCCTTTTACGCGTTTTTTAAAGTCGATCAATAAATTGTCCCAAAAGATGATGACTGAGCAATCAACAGAGACAACTCAGCCCTCCACTGAAAAATCATTTATCTTTTTAAAAGTTGACAAAAAGCTGATCAAAATTAAATTTGAAGACATCTATTTCATAGAAAGTCTAAAGGATTATATAAAGGTTTTTACTAAAACGGGAGATTATTTGGCACATAAATCCTTATCTGGTATCACCGAAGAATTGCCAAGCAATCAATTTTTAAGATTGCATAGGTCTTTTACAGTAGCACTAGACAAGATTCAAGCGCTTGAAGGGACCTCTGTATTGGTTTCGGAAAAAAGAATTCCAATAGGTCGTAAATATATAAATCACGCCAAAGACGTGATTTTAAATACTTCAATGTAATACAACAGATCAACCATTAACCTGGCTGACACTTCCTCCGGAGTTATTATTTTTATGAATTTTTTCCGGATTTCCTTTAAATTTTATATTCCCACCACTGGTCGCACTGCCATCAAAACTGGCGCTTACATTTAATTTTATATCGGCACCACTGCTGGCTTTTGCAATACACTCTTTCGCCTTTAGTTCATAAGCTGAAATACCCCCTCCACTTGATGAGGAAGCTGAAAGTGTATTGGCTTCGCCTCTTAACTCCATTCCTGCTCCACTCGAGCTCTCACATGTCAGGTCTCCTACTCTGAGGTCCATTTTTGCGTGAGCGCCACTACTGACGCTTAAAACCAATCTTTCAGAAGAAAAAGTGTTCTCTGAATAAACCTCAGCGCCACTGTTGACCTGAATCTCATTAATATGATCAGCAGATAAATGGATCTTCTTGGCACTGGCCATACGAATATTCTTAGTAGCTGTAATATATAAGGTTCCGTTCCTTACTTCTGTTTCGATCAATTCATGTAGGTTCTCGTCAGCCTCTACTTCCAAAGAAATATTTTTGCTTTTGGTGATATATACGTCAAGACCCCTACTGGCACTAATCCGGACAAAGTCATTTGAAATTTTTCGTTTTTTAGAAACTACGTTTCCGTCTCCATTCACCCCATCAAACATACATGAGGTCATGCTAAAGACTAGAAATAAAATACTGGAAAGTTTGATAATTTTTTTCATGATTTAGATTTTTGCAATAGGCTGTTAATTATTAGACTCCTCTATGGTACAAGATGTTACACCTGTTTTAACTATATTTTACCATATTTTAAAAAGAAACCTTATATCGTGTCTTTTGAACTTTTTACAATGACTCCTGAGCCATCAATTTTCACTTCTGATTTTTCTTTTCCTTCTTCTTGAATTTCAATATGTACGCCGTCTTCGTCTATTTTCATTTGGAAGGAATCATCTTTATGTTCAATATTGATTTCATGATCACTGCAATCAAGGCAGCTCAGGCCCTCTTCTGTCATTTGAAAATAATGTTTGACCATATCATTGTCATAAATACTTTGCACATTATCTACGTCATACAGAAAAGTTCTAGTTGAATTGTCCAAATAGATAACCTGTCCTTCCGGCAAATACAGATCAACATAGACCTTTTGTTCACTAAACCTGTTGTTCAAATCGGCCAGAAAGAAACCATTAATTCTCAATTCATCATCTACAAGTTCATATCCGTGTTGTATAAAATCAGCATTATCTCTGGCATCCTTCCTGCTTTGTCCCTGAGATAATTTACGAACCTTAGTATACATGGTCTCATTGTCAGATGCCAGGATATTAAATCGAATATTATTCGAATATATTTTCTCCTGATTGTCAGTATCAAGGACAATTTCGGATTTCCAATGACGTTTCAAAGTGCTCACTTTTGAAATATCTTTATTATCGACCATTTTTACTTCTAAAGTATCTGTCGGACTATATAAGAGCTCCTGTGTATTGGTTACACTTCCGTCATAAGCCGAATTCATGAACTGACGTGTCCCAAAAAATATGGCCATCAAAAGTGCGACGATCCAGATTCCCAATAAGGAAAACCTAGCTGTCTTACCTATTGATTTAGTGTTGTTAGATAAAATTCGTAAACCTAGAGCAAACAGAAAAAAGAACGGAACAGCGACCAATACAAAAGTCAATATTGATAAAACCCAGATAGGTAATCCTGAACTATTGTACATCATTGAATTTCGGAATAACCAGTCTTCATGAATAAAATCCAGAGATCCTACCGTAAACAATCCTACCAACAATCCTAAAATAGTTGCAACAGAAACAATGATCAATAAAACTCCAATGAATTTACCAATAATCATAAAAATGGTTACGAAAATCTTCCCTAAAGTGTCTACAAAGTCCTGAGAACCTGATTTGGCCCTGGCGCCGTACTTTTTATAATCCGCATTCTTCACCTTTTCTGACACCTCGTCAATACCATGTTTTACGCGTGTAGAGGCCTCTGAGATCTCGTCACGAATTTTTTTTTCAATATTACTGATATTGACCTCAGCTCCTTCCATCTCCAACTTTTCAGCGGTTGTGGTGGCTTCCGGTAGTAAAATCCATAGTATTGGATAAACGATAAAACCGAATCCGAAACCAAAAGCTGCAACCAACCAACCCAGTCTTACCCAGATCACGTCAATATTCAAGTAATGTGCCATCCCGGATGAAACACCTCCTAGGAACCTGTCACTTCCATCTCTATACAATTTTTTGCTTTTCTGGCTGCGGTAATTCCCATACGAATCATCGTTAAAAATCTCATCATCAACCATGTAATCTTCGGGTTTTCCCATTACCTCGATCACTTCATCAATATCCTGCTCATTGATTACTTGCCTGACATCTTTTACTCTGGCCGATAATAATTCACCTATTCTGGATTCGATATCCGTTATGATTTCATCTCTACCCTTCGGGTCATCACTTAAAGAACGTCGAATAGCATCTAAATAACCTTTCAGTTTTTGATAAGCAACTTCATCTATATGAAAAAATATGCCTCCTAGATTTATATTTATTGTCTTGTTCATTTTGTTGTAGTTTTTGATTTATTATTTTTTGTAACCAGATTCACTGCCTTAACCAATTCACTCCAGGTGGTATTTAAACCGGTTAAAAATATCTTTCCAGTTTCAGTTAAACCATAATATTTTCTAGGAGGACCAGAGGTTGATTCCTCCCAGCGGTAGCTCAATAGTCCGGCGTTTTTCAATCTTGTAAGCAAAGGATACACTGTACCCTCCACAACAAGCAGTTTTGCGTCTTTTAGCTGGACCAGAATTTCAGACGTGTAGGCATCCCCTCCTTCTAATATAGAAAGAATGCAGAATTCTAAAACTCCTTTACGCATTTGTGCTTTTGTGTTTTCAATCTTCATGTTTTTCTCTTTTAATCTTTTAATTATTGATTTTTAAGACCTGTTTTCTTAAAACAAAACCGACTGTATGGTATTTGCAATAAATATTACGATTGAGATTAGTATAGTGATCATAATGTTGTTATTTAATAAACTTAATAGTTAGGGGATAATTATAGACTTCTCCTTGATTGGCTTTAATAGCAGCTGTAATGATCAATATGAACTTCACAATTGCCAAAACTCCAATAAGTGAACCAACACTGATCATTCCAAAAAGATCTAAATGATGGAAATCATGCATGATGGTTCTAACCACGAAAGGAATTACTGACAATCCCAGAATAAATGTGTACAGCAAATAACTGAGATTAAAGTTGATGGCCTCTTTCCCATTTTTATCAATAAAATCACTTTTTCTTTTATTCAATTCCCAAATTACCAAAGGTCCTACTACAGCACCAAAAGGAAATATATAACCAAAAAATGAAGATAAGTGTAATAAAAATGCGTTGTTGTTGTCGTTTCGTGTTGCCATAATTCAAAGTGTATAATACTTTCTTATGCAAATATATAGATAAAAAACAATACTATGCAATACAAAGTACTATATTTTAACATTTATTTAACATTTGTAATTTTGCTTAAAATTCCATTTTTTGTTGTACTTTAGGGGCTTAAACCCCTATAATGCCAAAATTTACAGTCAGAAATTTAAATCGGTTTTTAGCTATAAAATTACCTTCAGCCTTTATTTCAGGGATAAGAGTAAGCGCTATTTCAGACAAAGAAGCGATTGCAAACGTCACACATAGATGGATCAACCAAAACCCTTTTGGGTCACTTTATTGGGCAACCCAAGGAATGGCGGCAGAATTGGTAACAGGTATTCTTTTGATGAAAAAAATAAAGGAATCCGGACAAAAGATATCAATGCTTGTCGTCAAGCAGGAAGGTAGCTTTCATAAAAAAGCTACTGGTAAAATTGCCTTTTCATGCCATCAGGGTGCCGAAATAGATCAGATCATCTCTGCGGCGATAGAAACCGGAGAAGGTCAACATCTAGTGCTAAAAGCAACCGGATTCAATCAGGAACATGTGATGGTTTCAGATTTTGAATTCTCCTGGAGTATCAAGCTAAAATCGTCAATAGATGAACATAATTAAAACGCTTAAACTATGAAAGCACATGAAATAGATTATACAATTTACGGAGAAGAAATGCAATTCGTTGAAATCGAACTTGATCCACATGAAGGAGTTGTTGCAGAAGCTGGTAGTTTTATGATGATGGACGATCAAATAAAAATGGACACCATTTTTGGAGATGGCTCGGGGCAATCACAGGACATCCTGGGTAGCTTGTTTTCTGCCGGAAAAAGGCTCCTAACAGGTGAGAGTTTATTCATGACTGTTTTTACCAATATCTCTGGTGTCAAGAAAAAAGTTTCCTTCGCCTCGCCTTATCCAGGAAAGATCATCCCTTTAGATCTTAATCGTTTTCAAGGTGTTTTTATTTGTCAAAAAGATGCTTTTTTATGCGCGGCCAAAGGAGTATCGATCAGTATAGAATTTTCCAAGAAGCTCGGTAGGGGCTTTTTTGGCGGAGAAGGCTTTATTATGGAAAAAATTGAAGGTGACGGAATGGCTTTTCTACATGCCAGTGGTACCGTGATCAAAAAAGAGCTACAACCAGGCGAGATATTAAAAGTTGATACAGGGTGTATCGTTGGATTTAGCCATACGGTTCATTATGACATCGAATTTATCGGCGGAATCAGAAATACAATATTTGGTGGTGAAGGTATGTTTTTTGCCACCCTCAAAGGCCCTGGAACTGTCGCTATTCAATCCTTGCCATTTAGCCGACTAGCCGACAGAATCATTGCGAGCGCACCTTCACAGGGTGGAAAGCGAAAAGGAGAAGGTAGCATTCTTGGCGGATTGGGAGACCTTTTGGATGGTGATAACCGTTTTTAAAAGATAAAAAAACTATTCTACGTCCTTAATCTTTTTGATATAAACATCCAGCTGTTTTCCATATTTTGATTCCTTTATACTTGGTGTCAAGGAATTATTAATCGTATCCAACAGCCCAATATTTGCGTCAAACAAATCAGTAAGCGCGATATATGGCGCTACCTCAAAATTGGCATTTTTCACGGCAAAATTGGTTGAGTATAAATACTTTTTTCTTTCCCAGCTTTTTAATTTTTTCGCCACCATTTCAATAGAATCCTGGCTATTTGCTTTTCTGGCCTCAAATTCTTCTTTCATCAGGTCCAGTTTCTGGTTATTGAACTTTTGCTGAATTTCGCTAAAATTATCCAAAAGTTCCTGGTTGGCAGAACCTTTTACTTTCGCTTTTAATCCAAAGAGATCAAGCTGAGAGCTAATATATACAGTGTCTTTTTCCCCGAAGAATGAAATTCTTTTGGAACTGTTCCCCAGCGTGAGGTAGTACATCTCAGGACTCATCACCTCATCGGTCATTAAAAAATCTTCTCTACCGTCAACACTGATCGAATCAACCGAAACGATCATCGAATCTACCTGCTTTTGCAAATAGAAAGTTCCCTTTTTAAGTCCTTTGACCGAAGCCTTGACATACATGGTGTTTTCATTTTCCTTGCTACATGCAACTACAGCCATAACAACTAATAATAAGAAACCTATCTTCTTCATTTTATGTGGGTTTTTACAGTGCGCAAATATATTAGAAAAAATGAATTAATTCTATAACAAAATCCTTTGATTTAAGGAGAGACCAATTGCATTAAAATGGTACAGCCAATGGCAGCTATCGTTCCTACAGCATAGCCAAATACGGCCAACAATACACCAACCGTTGCCAAAGAAGGATGAAAGGCCGCCGCTACTATAGGTGCCGAGGCAGCTCCACCTACATTCGCCTGACTTCCAACTGCCAAAAAGAAATAGGGTGCTCTGATCAATTTGGCCACGACAATGAGCAACAAGGCATGAATAGTCATCCAGATAAGTCCAATGCCTACCAAGCCAATATTATCCAGGATTAAGGTGAGGTCCATTTTCATTCCAATAGAGGCCACCAGAATATAAATAAACACGCTCCCTATTTTACTTGCTCCCGCTCCTTCATAATTCTTTGCTTTGGTAAATGACAAGAGTATGGCCCCAACTGTAGACAAACTGATCATCCAGAAAAAAGAAGATCCTAAAAAGGTAAAAATATTTTTTACGGTAACATTTTCCATGCCACCGACAACATCACTAAAAAATTCACTGAGATATCCAGCACATAAATGAGCCAAACTTACCGTTCCAAAGGCCAGTGCAATCATGATCATCAAATCTGTCAAACTGGGGTTGCGCTCCACTTTTTTAGAAAAGGAACTCACTTTTTCCTTCAATTCTTCGATAGCAGCAGTATCCGATTTTAGCCATTTATCAATGCCTTTTGATTTCCCGACTCCGATCAGGATAATGGCCATCCAAATATTGGCCACTACGATATCGACAAATACCATCCCTCCATATAGCTTTTGGTTATAACCGTAGATCTCTAACATGGCTGTTTGATTTGCGCCCCCTCCTATCCAGCTTCCTGCAAGGGTAGAAAGGCCCCTCCATACCGCGTCGGGTCCTGCCCCGTTTAGGGCCTCAGGATAAATCATTGACATGACCAGGATCGCTATGGGTCCACCTATAACAATACCCACTGTTCCCGTAAAGAACATGGCCAAAGCCTTCCAGCCAAGGTTAAATACAGCCTTCAAATCTATACTTAAGGTCATGAGCACCAAGGCCGCAGGTAATAAATACCTGCTCGACATAAAATAGAGATTTGAGGAATGCTTTTCAAGCTCTCCGGTAGGACTCACAGTTTCCCATTCCGGGGCAATGAAACCAAGGGTGGTCCATACTGCCGGAAGCATATAGGCCATAAATAATGCCGGAACAATTTTATAAAATTTAAACCAAAAGCCTTGTTTTCTTGAAGAAGTATAAAAGATAATCCCTAAAGAGATCATCAACAAACCAAAAACAATGGTGTCATTAGTAAAGATGGGTGCATTATCCATAGTATATTATTGCCTTTATTACGTTATTTAATCATTTCCTACCATAAAAATGGCATTGCTAAAGAGTAGCTTGCCATTTTCCCAAAAACTCCTGAATAAAGGGTCATCCACCATATAGACAACGGTACCTCTTCCTTTAGTCTCAATGCCATAAACAAGAGAGGCATCCATTGAATCGATCACATTTTTCCCAACAAAACCGCTCACCTTAGAGGATTTATCCTCAATCACACTTACATTATATCCATTTTTTAAATAAGGGTAGCGAACGCCATTATTCTTCAGCGTATAATAGTGATCCTTATAGCCATAACCCAGAGGATGGGTATGATCAAGGGTAGTTTTATAGACCCCTCCCTGAACCAGATTTGACAGGTAATTACGTTCTTTTAATTCATAGCTACCCAACTGATTTGCCTTTCGGATAGAATCCCTGCGACTCTTCGCTTCTTTTTCCATTTCCTTGCTTTCATATTTGGCTATTTCAAAAGCATCAGAGGCTGCAAAAATCGAGATCGCTGAGCCCATAACAACAATCTTTCCTCCTCGTTCCACCCAGCCTTCTAATTTGCTCATTTGTTTTTCATTAAATATACTGGCATAATTGCCGTTTGGTAGAATGAGCACATTATACTTGTTCAAATCAACTCGTGTAAAATAGGAATGATCCAATACATTTAGTTCATATCCAATTTGTTGCTCAAAGAAATGCCAGATAGCACCAAAATTAAGAGAGGATACTATGGGCCCCGATAAAATTGCAACCTTTGGAGGTTTCATATAGGATACTTTGCTGGATCCAAAATCCGAACCACTGCTAACCCAACCGGTTTTAACAGGAACTACAAGTCTATTATTTTTTTTAGCGACGTCCTTTACTATTGAATCAAAGCCTTTTAGTTTATCATTCCCCGCCCTGGTTATGATTAAACTTCCTGCCGAAAATTGATTGCCTTCTATTGTGAAATCCTGTGTCGAAAATCTAACTTTTATCTTTTCCTTCAGTAAGCGGGACAAATAGGCAACATCATCCGTGCTGTTCCATTTCGCGATATACGCGTAAGGTTTT
>NODE-838-length-10641-cov-4.57038_pt1 | contig 10641 bp, 10 predicted proteins | sample MGYA00139097_ERZ477577 | MGnify/ENA metagenome assembly ERZ477577 | reverse complement strand
CCTATATCAAGGCGGCCGGCGAAGTGAAAACCAAACCGACTCAGCACTCGGTCAGAGAACTGCGGGCTGACGGCATCCAGCCTGATATTCTGGTCTGCAGGACTGAAGTACCCCTTAGCTCTGATCTCAAAGCCAAGATCGCCTTGTTCTGCAATGTACCCCAGGACGCGGTGATCACCGCTATTGACGTCGATACGATTTACGAGGTTCCGCTTCATTTTCACGAGGAAGGACTGGACGCCAAAATCCTGGAACTGCTCAATGTCTGGACCGGGCAGCCCAATATAGAACCTTGGAAAAAACTGGTTTACAACCTGAAGAATCCCAAACACACGGTCACCATAGCCATCACCGGCAAATATGTCGATTTGACCGAATCCTACAAGAGCCTCCACGAAGCGCTGATTCACGGCGGCATCGGCAACCAGGCCAAAGTTCAGCTGCGCTACCTCAGCGCCGAAGAACTCGAAAACGGAGATCCAGCTGAGCTGCTCGAGGGCTGTGATGGCATTCTGGTGCCCGGCGGCTTCGGTATACGCGGAGCCGAAGGCAAGATCAGAGCAATTACCCACGCCCGGGAAAATAAGATCCCGTTTTTCGGCATCTGTCTGGGCATGCAACTGGCGGTGGTCGAATACAGCCGGTCAGTGCTGGGAATCGAAACAGCCCACAGCTCTGAGCTGGATCCATTGACACCTGACCCGGTCATCTATCTTTGCAAGGAGTGGTTTGACTATCGCAACAACCAGGTGCAGGTACGCGACGAGAACTCCGACATGGGCGGCACCCTGCGTCTCGGCGCCTACCCCTGTACGCTCAAACCTGACACCCTGGCCGCAGCCGCCTACCGGGCCGATGAAATTTCGGAACGCCATCGCCACCGTTACGAGTATAATAACGACTACCGCCAGCAGCTCGAGGATGGAGGGTTGATGGTTTCAGGTACTTCACCGGACAACAACCTGGTGGAAATCGTCGAGATAGAAGACCACCCCTGGTTTCTTGGCTGCCAGTTTCATCCGGAATTCAAGTCCAAGCCGATGAAGCCCCACCCTCTGTTCCGGGATTTCATCAAGGCTGCCCTGACCCATAGCACAAAAAACTGATGAACGTCACCCCCGTATCGGTAAGCTGCCCAGACGGATCAACCATCGAAGTTGGATCTGAACGCCCCCTGCTCCTCATAGCCGGTCCCTGCGTTTTGGAGTCGGAAGAGCTTGGTCTCCAGGTGGCCTCGACCATGCAGAAAATCTGCCGTCCATTGGGCATTTCATATGTCTTCAAGGCCTCCTTCGATAAAGCCAACCGAACCTCGCTTTCCTCGTACAGAGGCCCCGGCCTCGATCGCGGGCTGGCCTCACTCAGCCGGATAAAGCAGGAACTCGGTGTACCGGTGATTTCCGATATCCACGAACCTGGCCAGGCCGGAGCGGCAGCCGAAGTCCTTGACATTATCCAGATTCCTGCATTCCTGTGCCGGCAGACCGATCTGTTGACCGCCGCCGCGGCCACCGGCAAACCGATCAATCTGAAAAAAGGGCAGTTCGTCTCTCCCTGGGAAATAAAAAACGGGGTAAACAAGATACGCAGCAGCGGCACAAGCCAGGTAATGCTGGTCGAGCGCGGCTCCAGCTTCGGCTACAACAACCTGGTGGTCGACATGCGTGCGTTCCCGGTAATGCGCGAATTTGACTGCCCGGTGATCTACGATGCCACGCACTCGGTTCAGCTCCCCGGAGGAGCAGGAGAGTCTTCGGGTGGGCAGCGGGAATTTATCGCGCCGCTGTCCCGGGCTGCAGTCGCTGCAGGTATCGACGGCTTATTCATGGAAGTACACCCGGATCCCGACCAAGCCCTCTGCGACGGCCCAAACTCCATCGCTTTAGATGATATCGAAGCGCTGCTCAGGCAACTCGTCTCAATCCGTGCCGCCCTCGGCTGATCAGCCCACCGCCATGACCGACAATTCCAAGCAATGCGCCAGCGGGGGATCCCATCCTTCGGACTGTGAGATTCTTGAGGGCTATCGTCGCCGTGCCCGGGACAAAAATCGTCAGCCGTCGGAGGAGGAGCGGATGATGCTGGCCAAGGCCGAGCCGATTCGTCTATTGTTGCTCGATGTGGATGGCGTGCTCACCGACGGTACATTGATCTATTCAGACGAAGGGGTCGAGTCGAAAGCGTTCAACACCCAGGACGGTCTCGGCATCAGGCTCGTTCAGCAGGCCAAGGTGATGACTGGTATAATTACCGCCCGCACCTCACATCTGGTCGCCAGACGCGCCAAAGAACTGGACATGGCCCATATTCGGCAGGGAGCCCGCAACAAACTTGAGGAATTCAAGTCAATCCTCGGCGACACCGGTCTAAAACCTTACCAGGTCTGCTATATGGGGGACGATCTTATCGACCTGGGTTTGCTCGCCCGGGTTGGTCTTGCCGCCTGCCCTGCCAATGCGGTTGAGGCCGTCAAAGACGCCTGCCACTTCGTTGCCAGTCGCCCTGGGGGCGCCGGCGCGGTCAGGGAAACCTGCGATCTGATCATCCAGGCCAAAGGGCTGCATGATACGCTGCTGCAACAATTCTTATGATAACGCTTAACCGCCGCAACCTGGTCTGGCTCATACCAGTCCTGATTATCGTCACCTTCCCGGTCTGGCAACTGCCGGTCTCCTCTTTTCTTGCTCCCCGCGGACTAGAGGAGGAGAGCAGCATTGAGTCCGGTCCTCAAAAAGAGCATGATTTTGTCATGCAGAAGGTGCTTATCACCCAGAATCAGGCGGGCCAAACGACAGCTGAAATACGTGCCAGGCAGGCCTACACCAGCGATAAACCTGACGAATTCGTGCTGGTGGATATCGATTCAGATCTGTTTGACGAACAGGGCGATATGGTCAATGTCAAAGCCGATTCAGGGATCTACAACACCCAGACAAGACATTTGATCTTAAACAAAAACGTGGTCGTCAACCGGGCATCCCAGCAGCAGAAGCTGTTCACCGATCTCCTTCATTATTATGACGATAAACGGATCATCGATTCGCCCGTTGCCACCCGGATGGTTGCCGAGGGGGCCGAGATCAAAGGCTCCAGCCTCAGGTATGATATCGTCACGGGACAATACCTCGTCGGCGGCCGGGTCTATTGCATTCTCGAAACCGAATAGTCCCTATCCCACCTTCTCGCAGGAACTGACTCTGCAGGTAGCAGCTCTGACCTGCCAACGTACGTTGACATCGTAGAGCCGCATGCCAAACGTCTCTTTTTTTTGACGCTGTGCGGGCGGCCGTGGATCTTCTCTGAGTATCTCGGTGATGAGCTGCTGCAGGGGAACACCTGTTTCATTTTCATAGGCGCTGCAGAATTGAACCGCCGCGGGAAGAAACTCAACTTCCAGCTTTTCGAAAGCACGGCCCGCCCACCCCTCGGACGCCTCATCAAGGCTGTCACTCGATGGCAGATACGGTTTAATATCAACTACCGGTGTTCCGTCCAGCAGGTCCACTCCGGCCAGAACCAGCTCCACCCCGTTGTCAAAATCGATGTGCTTTAGCTGCACCGCAGAGAGTCCCATGAAATTGGGCCGGTGGGGACTCCTGGTGGCCCAGATACCCTTACGCTCGTTTCCTCCCAGCCGTGGTGGGCGCACTGTTGTTTTCCAGCCTTCCGTTCTGACCTGATGAAAGAGAAACTGGATCCAGACGTGGCTGAATTCTTCCAGCCCGCGAAACATTTCCCGACGATTGAACGGCTCAACCAACTTGAGTCGTGCCTCGGCTGAAGGGGCCAGCCCGGATTGCCGGGGCGTGCCGAATTTTTCGCTGAAACAGGAATTGATATAACCAATGACCTCAATGGGTACCTTATCTATCATCTTCGTAACTGAGTTTTTGCTTTTGCTCATTCCAGGGTGTACGCTTCAATCTCAAAAATGTTGACGGAGAAAAAGGGGCACGCTAACCTAGCCCAAAAATCGATGGAATTTGGATTCCATAGACCTTACTCTGCTAATCTATATGGGTTATCCAGAAATTTCGATACTTGAAAATACGCGGCTGCCTTGCGGGCCAGAATCTCTGCTGAGCCTGCTCAGCCGCAGTAGCGTTTCGACTACCTCTGAAGTAAACAGGAAAAATCATGTTAAAACGTTTCACCATCTCACTGGATGAAAAACTGCTCGAACGGTTCGACACCGTTATCAAACAGCAGAAGTATGTCAATCGTTCAGAGGCGATCAGGGACCTGATCCGCTCTACTTTTGTCGAGGAGGAATGGCAGGCTGACAAAGATGTGATCGGGGTCATTTCCATGGTCTATGATCATCATCAGCCCAAACTCCAGGAAAAAGTGACCGAGATTCAGCATGATTATCACCACCAGATCGTCTCCGCCACCCATATTCACATGGATCATCACAACTGTCTCGAGGTCGTCATCGTCAAGGGCAAAGCCGGATCTGTCCATGAACTTGCCGACCGGCTCCGTTCTCTGCGTGGAGTTCGAAACTGTAAAATGGCAATGAGCACCACCGGAAAGGATCTGCATTAAACTATAACCCGACCCGGGGGAAACGAAGAAAACTCTCGAGACCTCTCTTCCCTATGCTTCGTCTCTGATCGATGACCACTGAACTGGCCTGCTTCATATCTCCTCACGGTTTCGGCCATGCCACCAGGACCATCGGGCTGCTTCAGGCCCTGCAGTATCACCTGCCGAAGCTCAAAGCCAGACTTTTCACCACCGTACCTCGGTCTCTTTTTCAGAGTTCAGAAGTTCCCTTCTCCTATCACCCGGTGATCACCGACGTCGGTCTCGTGCAGCGCGATGCCTTTTTAGAGGATCGACAACAGACGATCGACAAGCTGGCTGAACTCTTGCCGTTTACCCCATCTTTGATCGGCGATTGCGCCGAATTATGCCGCTCATGCCGGCTGATTATATGTGATATCAGCTGCCTGGGTATAGAGGTGGGAAGGGCGGCGTCCATTCCATCGATACTGGTCGAAAATTTTACCTGGGACTGGATCTATGCTCAAATGGGTCCTGATTCCGGATTGGAACCTTTTCAAGAATTCTTATCAGGCTCCTACGCAAAGGCCGATTTCAGAATTCAAACCGACCCGGTCTGCAAACCCGCTCGCCACGATTTGCACTGTGGACCAATAGCCAGAAGGCAAATGGCGGAGCGTCACCTGGTCCGAGCCGAATTAGCGGCAGCACAGCGACAGATTGTCCTGATCTCCATGGGCGGAGTTGCCCTCGATCTGCCGTTTGTCAAGGACCTGCACCGCCATAAAGACTATTATTTTGTCGTTGCAGGTCAGAGCCACGACAGGGCCCTCGGAGACAACATCAGACTGCTGGGCCCCCGCAGCACCCTGCACCATCCCGATCTTATAAACGGTGCCGATCTGCTGATCTGCAAGAGCGGCTACTCCACCATAGCCGAGTGCCAGCAGTCCGGCACGCCGATCTGCTGCGTGGCCAGAGAAAACTTTGCCGAATCAGCGGTGGTAGAGCGCTATGTTGCCAAAGAAATGAGTGGAACCGTTATCAACGAGAGATACTTTTTCAGTGGAGAATGGCTCAATGACCTGGAGGAAATGATGCCGGGCAGACGGGAAACGCTTCCTGTCAACGGGGCCGATCAGGCGGCCGAATTCATTTATTCCCTTCTTTGATTGGGGTGCGCTCAGGGAAGCTCGATCTCAAGGGGATCGTCTTCCTGGGCAACGATCCGCCACTGTTCACCTTCGAAATCGTCATCGGTGATATTGGCCAGCGACATCTTCAGATAACGTCCCTTACCCTCAACCGCAACTGACCCGTCGGCCAGAACAATTTCACCGGTTCCCTCAAAGGTTCTTTTATTTTCGTAAGTCACCCTGGCTCTGACCAGCACTTCCTGGTCCAGCGGCACCGGTTTTCTGAACTTCATCGAAAATTCAAGGGTGACTCCCCACACCCCGGACCCCTCATGATTGATAACTGCTCTGCCGATGGTCTCATCGAGGATGGCCGCTGATATGCCGCCATGCAGCCGGCCGGGATAACTCTGATGCGCTTCGTCCGGTAAGAACCTGGCAAGCAGTTCACCGTTCTCCAGCTCAAAAAAATCACTTTTCAAACCAAACTCGTTTTCCAGTCCGCAGACGAAGCAATCTCTTGAGTTGGGCTGTTTTCCTGTCACTTTCATCTTCAAGGCAGACTCCAGTCACTATGTTTTAGGTACATTCTGCTTAGGGCCTTGTGGGGCGATCTGAACAATGGGGAAGATCCGGTGGACCGCTGATCAGCATTGAAGCAATGGTCCGCTTCACCTTGGGTACGAGATGTCTTTTCCCGGCCACAAACTCATGTTCCAGCAATACCAACCTTTTGAGCAGATCGGTACGCTCCATGAGCGGGATCTCATTCTCGGCAAGCCCTTGTCCCTCAACCAGATCCTGGCATCTGAAGCATCCCGGAAATCTCAACTGCTGGCCGTCCGGGCGGGTCATTGAGGCGGGAACCCCGTGGGTACGGCAGACCATCAGCCGATGCTTGTAGAGTGAGCATCTGCCATCCTGGTTGACCGGACACATGATCCTGGGCCGCTCCCCCCTGCCAATCAGTTTCTGGGCTTCGAGTTCATAAGCTTTTGCCCTGGACAGCAGGGCCTCTCGGTCTTTGTCGGGGAGCGCGGCGACCCCCTCCCAGAGATAGGCCCACTCGATATAGGTGTGGTGCAGAAAATATGAATCGCAGCAATTGTCCGGGCAGCCGTCGCAGCCATGTCCCAGCACCTCAGCAACCGCATCGTAAGCCTTCTCCATATCCTCGTAGAGGATTCCGAGCTCTTCAGTCAGCCCGGGGGTAAGATTCAACAGCATCTGTTTCCTCGTTAAAACTCTGAACCTGGTATAAATAAATTTCAATATCTCTGTCTCGCCAGGCCGCCGGCGACAAGCCTGCTTTGCGGCAAAGATGTTCCATGAATTGCTGGGGCTGGGGCAGCTGCTTCCAGACCTGGGGGAGAAATGTTGCCCGGGATTTGCCCTTTTTCAGTATTACCCCATCCGTACCGGGGCGCAGTTTGGCCAGCAGATCGTTTGCATCGTCAAATTGGAGTCGAGCCGGTCTGCTCAGAATCGAAATATCGATCCTTACCCGTTCAAGCTCCTCCTTGCTGAGCGGCGAGAAACGGTGATCGTTGAAGGCGGCGTGCCGGGCATTTTGGGTGAGTGATTCGAGTAGGGGGCCGGTGGCTTCCAGGTTGCCAATACAGCCCCGCAACTGACCGTCCTTCTTCAGGGTTATGAAGGTAGCCAGATCCTGGCTCAGTGCCTCATCCTCAAGGCCAGCCTGGTCTACCGCCTCAATCAGACCCAACCGCTGAGCTATGGTTTCACGGGCCAGTTTCAATAATCTTCGGCCGTGCACTGAAGGTATTTGATTCGACACCATCACACCTGCCAAGTAACGCCGAGCATCAGGCAATTGATTCCACTCCCGATTCCCAGCATTGCCCCCTTCATTCCCGGGGCAAAACGTTGATTTTCAATGGCCATGGCCATGGTTACAGGTGCAGACACCGAACCGACATTACCAAGAAAAGGCAGGGTCTCGAAATTTTTCTCGGCCGTCAATGCCAACCGCTCGAACAGCAGTCTGGCATGTGCGGAGCCAACCTGATGGCAGCAATAACAATCGATATCTTCATCATGCCAACCGCTTGTCGATGAGAAAAGCTCCCAGGTCCGCTTCGCGGTTTCAATTCCCTGGATAAGCAGCTCTTCGGAATCGGTAGCCATCAGGGTGGTCTCCGCTGCCGATTGTCCTCCCAGGCAGAGGTCGGAAAAATCGGTGTTGGCCAACCAGGCACAATGGGCCAGATGCGGTCTGTCTGCGGTTGCCCGTGAACTGCGGCACATATAGAGTCCCACGGCACCAGAGCCGATGGTCAGCGAAGCAAAGGCAGGTTTGATCGACTTGCGGGTCAGCGAACTATCGGTGAGTAAGGTCTGGATGGTCGACTCGATAAGCGCTTCCGCTGTTTCCCCGGAAACCACCAGCCCATTCTCGACCTGGCCCTGCTCGATCATGCTGCCCAACAGCACCATGCCGTCCAGAAAACCCAGACAGGCATTGGAGATATCGAGAACCAGACAGCCCGGGGACAACCCCAGCGAGTGATGCACGAAAGAGGCAGTGGCCGGCTCCATCATATCCCTCGACACCGAGGTGAAGAGCAGGCATTGAATCTCTGTCGGGTCGATTCCCGCCTTTTTGAGGGTTGCCCGCCCCGCCATTGAAGCGGCTTGGCTCGGCTTGGTTCCGGGCTGCCATAAGCGGCGCTCCCGGATTCCGCTCATCATCTCCAGTCTTCCATCCGGCAGCCTGAGGCGTTCGTAAACCGCAGCCAGTCGTTGTTCGACAGCCTCGGAACTCAGTGTCCTGGGCGGCATTTCATAACCAAAGGTGTGCAGGCAGACGTTGGTAAAAGACGACATGGGAAATTACTGGAAGCTTATCGTTACAAGCGGGTGACGGTTGTGAGCGAAGACCTCATGTGGCGGCTGCGGTAAATTCATCTTCTTTATCAGCTGTAGATTCGAGTTCGCCTGCATCATTACAAGTCAGGATTTATAAACAGATCATTATATCACGAAGTCTCCGATTCATCCACCTCAGACCTGGTGATTTCCCAGCACCTGAAGTTTCTTCCCTCCCGCGGCAGATCAGGTGACGACATTGCCCGACTGATATCCCTGCAGTTATATTTTTTCAGCACCGACGAATCGAGTTCAAACCCCGCTATCAGAGATGACACGATCAGCCGACCTCCGTCAGTCAGATCAGCGAGTGCCCGATCAAGAAGATGACGGTGCCCCGACAACACATCAAAAATTGAAGACTTGGACAACCTGTACCTCTTTTGGCGAAAGCATACATAGATGAGGTCGAATGGTTCATTGTTTTTTTTCAACCAGGCCATTACATCATCTTTAACAATATCATGGTTCCCAGGATACAGACCGTTACGGCTGAAGTTCATCGACAGCGTCTCTTCATCTCTATCGGACACACCGATGGTTACCGTTTTCCTCGCCCCTCCGAGAACGGCGCTGACAGTTGCCCCACCACTGGAATCGTAGAGACTGAGAAATCTTCCCTGGCTAATAGTTTCACCTATCAATTGCCTTACAAACCTCTGCTCCGGAAAGAATGGCAACCACCGATCATTTACTGAACCGATCAGAAATAGTGGTTTCCCTTCCCTGAGCTCGAACAGGTTTTGGCGCCCACTCCCCTTCTTGGGTGCAGCCTGCGGGGCCCGGCTGCGATTTACCGCCACCCGGTCCCGGCTGATGTCGAATAAGCTGCGCACGGTATGTGTTACCTGGCTGAAGCGTTCGTCCGCCAGACGGGTGGTTTTTCCTGGCGGCGGCCGAAATTCCTTGATGTAAAGCTGATTGCCCACCATATCTATGGCGACATTGAATTGGGGAAGATCACGGTCATAAAGTCTGAACCAGTCAAGATTCTGAGCAACCGCCCAGGGGTGAAGTTTGCGGAAATTTTTTGTCAATCGGTTGCTCAACTCCGTCCTCTCCTCCTCATCCAGCCTGTCATTCAGCCGCCAAACCTTGAGCTCGGCGTTTTCCTGCATCGGCAGTGGTGTACCGCTGAACAGCCGGCAGGCAAGGGGACCATTGAAAATTTTAGTACTCGAGTCGAATCGTATTTTGAAGCGGTCCGCATAGTCCGGTGCAGCCGTAAAAAGGGTGATTCTCCAGTCTGAAAATTCGCGCTGGAAGCATTCTCCCATATGCCGGTAGAGATGTTTCACCGCTTGGCTGTCCGATAGACGCTCACCGTACGGGGGATTGCAGACCAGAAACCCGGGCTGCTCCAAGCTGTTTTTCAAGCCGTGTATTTCCTGCTGCTCGACGCTTATTCTGTCCTCAAAACCAGCCCGGTTGATATTTTTTCGGGCTGCCCGAACAGCTGTACGATCTCCATCATAGCCAATCAAAGGCGGCCAGGTTTGCTGCTGGGAGACGGCCTCGCGCTCCATTGCCTCACCAATCAGCTCTTCCCAGAGATCCCTCTGGTGACCTCCCCAGCCCGTCAACCCGAAATAGGACCGGCCCAGCCCCGGCGCTGAGTCTGCCCTCATCAGGGCCGCTTCTATCAACAGCGTTGCCGAACCGCACATCGGGTCAAGCAGAGGGGTCTCGCCATCCCAGCCACTCAGAGCGATAATCGCCGCTGCCAGGTTTTCCTTCAGCGGGGCAGGTCCAGATGCCGCCCGATAGCCGCGCCGATGCTGCCCTTCGCCCGACAGGTCAATACCAATCAAGGCCCGATTCCCATGAACCTGCAGGTAAACCCTGACAGATGGGCGCTGTACCTGCACGCTGGGTCTTGACCCTTGGCCTTCCCGGAAGCGGTCAGCAATAGCATCCTTGATTCTGAGCGCTCCAAACATGCTGTTGGTAACCGGGCCCGGGGCTGACAAAATACAATCCACCGCAAAACTATCCCGGGTGGAAAAGTGATCTTCCCAGGTGGTCGATTTTGCCCCCTCATAAAGATCATCTGTATCCCCAATTTCAAACTCGGGATTCATGCCTCCGGCTGCGTTGGATACGATGA
>NODE-837-length-10666-cov-7.62774_pt1 | contig 10666 bp, 11 predicted proteins | sample MGYA00139097_ERZ477577 | MGnify/ENA metagenome assembly ERZ477577 | reverse complement strand
TTGGCGTCTAGGTTAGCTGAAATGGCTGAGGAAAGGGGAGTTCGTCCCCTTTCCACAGCTCCCCAGGAATAACTATGGAAGACAACGTATTTCGAGCCATTGAACAACGGAAGGTGTCGGCCCAGATTGTCGATCAGGTCAAAAGCCTGATCTCCAATGGCAGGCTGAAGCCGGGCGATGCCCTTCCCCCTGAGCGCGAGCTTATGAAAGTGTTCAATGTCAGCCGCCCGACCTTGCGGGAGGCGCTCAACACGTTGTCTACCATGGGCTTCGTACAGATGGCTCAGCGCCGCAGAACCAGGGTTAAATCCCTGGTACCCAGTAACATCACTGAACCGCTGCATCATCTTTTAAAAGATGACATCAAGGTGTCACTGGAGTTGATCGAGGCGCGGACCATTATCGAAACAGGCAATGTACGGCTGGCGGCAAAACGGGCTACCGAGGCCGATATCGAGCGGCTCGAGAACTGTCTCGATAAAATGGGACAGAAACTCAAGGACAACACCTCTTTTACCGAGGAAGATGCTGCCTTCCACCTGGCCATCGCCGAGGCAACTCACAACAAGATTCAGACCCACCTGATGTTTTCCATCTACGATCTTCTCAGAGAGAAGGTTGGCTTGTGCTATTACGATGATGAGACGGAGTATATGTATCAGCAGCACCGCGACATCGTTGAGGCAATTAAGGCAGGGGATGAGGTACTTGCCCAGAGCAGGATGGAAACCCACCTGAGCTATGTGGAGTCATTGCTTAACCGGCTTATCACAGGGGAGTCCGGCAGCGGTAAGAGCTGATTATCCGCGCAGTTAAAGAACTGCTTAGCGAGATATTTCCTGTCCTGCATCGGCTGATGATTTTTCCGCCACTGTGTCTTCAGCACCATCTGTTTCTTCCAGCTCACTATCCTCCAACTCTGATTCCACCACCATCTCAGTAACAGGTTCTGGCTCCCCGACGTAGTTCCAGTGCCAAGCTTCCCAGGGCATGCGAAAACGGTTGTATTTCGAATAGGTCTCCTCAAAGCCGAACTGCTGGCCGTTTTTCTGCAGCCATTGATATTGCTCTGTTTCGGCGAACTCCCAGTTGCTCGGATAAAAATCCATGGCGGTACCGAGCATATGCTGTGAGTAGCCCGGCGGAGCCACATAACGGATGATGTCGTCAAACGATCTTCCCTTGTTGAGCATACGAACGAAGATACGTGTCTGGTAGTGGAAGGAGCGATAGGCGGACTCGACTCTCAGATCAACCCCGTCGAGGCGGGCCTTGTTGAGCATTCTAACCAGGGAGGGATGGGCCTCGGCCAGGATGTATATCTCGCTCCCCTGATGAGTGAATTCCACAGGTATCTGTAGAAGTTCATCGAGGTTTCGAGACGTTGGGAACAATCTGTTGCCGGCCCACGGTTCCGGGACCTGGTATCGCTGGTTATCGATGCTCACGGTCTCGATCACGTTAGCGAACTTGATCGGCATCGAGACCGGAGAAATAGCTAGCGGCTCATCGGTTTGATCGGTGGCGGAAAGGTCAGGTGCCCATAAAGTGGTCAACAGGATAAGACAGACGAGATACTGCATGGTATGTAGATGAATGCGGAGACCTTGAGTAAAGTAATTGTAGCTGCGCTTATGTGGTTACGGCTGCTAGTAATAACAGACCTTGCTTCGCTGAGCAATAGAAGTTGTGCCGGAGGCGCCTTTGCTGATGGAGAGCCGGTGTTGAAAGCCAGCTAATTATTTACATTTTTTAGCAGAGTTAGGCTTCATGTTCTGTTATACTTGTCCAGCCATTCACTAGAATCAAAAAATAATTGAACAAATACAGAATGTTACGTATTTTCACACTTAGTTTCCTGCTACTTTTTCCGCTACTGCTGTCAATCCCGGGACCACTGTTTTCCAAATCGGTTCAATACGATATAGCCTATATATGGGATGACGACCTAACCAATGTCCTCGACTACCAGAATCAACTTGAAGAAACGCTTGGACCGGAAGTCGCACTTCATCTCCGCATTGTTGGGAGGAAAGAAGGTGGGTATGGCATCGTCTACGACCATAACGGCACCGCCCTGAGTTCCGCTCAGCTCATGGTGCAGCATAGTGAGATGCTGCGCAGCGAAGGCTTATCCGAATGTTTTGCAGTGGAAGACAACGGCTATTTTCAGCTCTACAACGTAAGTTACGGTCTCGGTCCGAACCTCGAGGACATGAAGAAACATTACGCTCGGGTCTATAACTACCTGGGTGACGAGGTTGGCAAAAATCTCTACATAGAACAGACAGACAAGAACAACTACACCCTGATTTACAGGCGCCGTGGAGATCGATCATCTACTTACAGGGTAGCTCGGAATCACGCCAAGCTGCTCAAAAAGAAAAAGATATCGACCACGATTTTAGCAGAAAAGAATAATCCGGTGGTCTTCGGAGAATCTTCGCACCTCGACGATCAGCAGCCCGCATCCAAGCCTGCGACAGCGGTGGCCACGACCCCGAAAGCAAAGGCAGCACCGGCCCAGAAAGTGGTTAAGTCAGTGGCCAAATCGAGGCCATCGAGTCCACCGCCCAGCAGCCGAAAAAAAGTCATCGCACTGCCTTCCGCCGGCGGTAATTTCGAGGCTACTATCGAGCAGTACATCAAAGATTTGCGGAATAAGGGAAAGTTGGCCAGTGAGGAAAAAACGGGCTGGATGGTAGTTGATTTAACCAGCGGAAAAAGTATTGTCGACATTAACGCCAACAAATTGTTCCAAGCCGCCTCGATGATCAAACCTTTTATTGCCCTGGCTTTTTTTCACAAAGTAAAAGAGGGTGCCTTGAAATATGGTCCCAAGAGCAGGCGGAACATGGAATTAATGATCCAGCGGTCGAATAACCCGGCTACCAACTGGGTCATGCGCATGGCTGGCGGACCCGCTGAGGTCGACAAACTGTTGCGCAGCCATTACAGCGATATTTTTAAAAACACCCGGGTCGTTGAATACATTCCCGCCGGCGGCAGAACCTACAAGAACAGTGCCCTGCCGTCCGATTACATCCGTTTTCTCCAGGCCTTGTGGAGCAACAACCTGCCATACGGCAAGGAGATCAGAAGGTTGATGTCACTGCCCGGGCGTGACCGGCTCTATAATGGAACCCCTATTCCACGGGGCACGCTGGTCTACAACAAGACCGGTTCGACCGCACGGCTGTGCGGTGATATGGGTATTCTGGTTGCCAAGGATCGAAAAGGTAACCGCTACCCCTATGCCCTGGTCGGTGTTATCGAGCGCGATACCCGGGCAGCAAATTACGGTGACTGGATGCTCACCAGAGGTAATGTGATTCGTCAGGTTTCAACTCTGGTATACAAGGAGATGAAGAAGCAGTATAAACTCCTGTAGGCACCTTGGGAAATTGTCTTTTGGCATACTCTCTGCTTTGGGCGCCCAAATTTTATCCTCGGACGTGTTATATACCTGCGGGTAAAATTTCCTCGCAGGCCCTGATCTTGAGTCAAAATCCTAGTTTTGCAAAGCAGTAAGCAGTAATTTTGATACGCTCCAGGAAAGTAATTCTGGTAAAATATGGGAAATTTCTAGTCGCCTAAACCGGAAAAAGGATCTCGAGCGATCTCCACCTGCCAATGTGATGATTGCAGCTAAGCTTTATCGATTCTCAATAGACAGACTAAACGGTCGATTCATATCGGGCTGGTGCTTCAACAGGTTGGCCAAGAGCAGACCGGTGAGCATCGTGGCTGTTGCTGACGACAAAGTACTCGGTAGGTTTACCAACAGCGGCTACCGTGACGACCTGGTCGAGAAGAATCTGCACCCGAGTGGTGTCTGTGGCTTCGATTTCAGCTTCCCCTCCGATTTTGATCCTCGAGCCCATGGCAAGTTCCATCTTTGTTTCGATTCTTTCAAAAAACCGGTGGCAACCGTTGACTGCAGTGAAATTGAAATATTGCAGCCGCACCTGAATACTCCCATCTGTTTTATGCACATCCCCAAAACCGCGGGCACCTCCTTTAACTCGTTCGCCAGAGCCTGCTTTGCAGGTGACAGGTTCTTCACTCATATCGAGCGGCTTGATGAGAGTGACGTGCGCCGAGGTATCAAACAGGCGCTCTATCTCTCCGGACACCTGCCCCTCTATGAGCTTGGCCGTCTGGTTGATCTTTCCGGCTATGATCTGATCAGCATCATTCGCGAGCCTTACGCTCACCTGCACTCGCATCTGAACTATGTAAGAGGTGTCAGGTCCGGAAGCAGGTTTGAAATGCATTATGGTTTTCGCCACAACGAAACCGTCAAAGCCCTCTCAGATGAGCTCAATGGAGTTGATTTCAACAACCTGGAAGAAGTTAATGGTCTGGTAACCGGGCTGCATGATTATCAATGTGATTTTTTCGATAATATCCAGACCCGCTATTTTCTCGAATATAGACCTGAAAGGGTTGCTGAAAAAGATCTGCGGAGGGCCTGTGAGAACATCTCAAATTTCAGTTCCGTTGGCTTGACCGAGGCCTACGATCACTTCAAAAAAAAGTTTTGCCATACCATTGGTGTCACTTCAGGCGAGCAAAAGCTGCAGTCCAACAAGTCTGAGTACTACCGGTTGTTCGACCTTGCCGATCCTGAGGTTCGGGCCGCATTAGAGCCCCTGGTCGAGTACGACCTCAAGCTCTATGAATTCGTCTCCGACAGATTCTGGCAGGATGAGTTGTGATAAGGCTGAGTTGAGCCAGGTGCTTTACAAATTCCGACTAGGCCTCATAGTTCTAGAAAAGGTCATGCTTCGACCGGGAACCACTATCGACAAACGAAGACGAGGAGAGAAACATGGTTGAGGAACAAAGCATCGCATTATTCGTCACCGAGGCGGAATCACTGGTATTGGAGGCCCTGGCCCAGGCCGAAGCCCCACACAGTCAGCGGGCCCAGGCACTTCTTGCCGTCGATGCCGGCTCAACAATCGAGCAGGCGGCCAAGGTGGCAAATCTCAAAGTCACCCAGGTTCGTTTTTGGATAGGAAGGTTCAGAAACGGCCGGTTGACTGTTTTTCCCGAATCTGTGATCAAAGAGATTGAGTCAGCCTTGAAAGGAGCGGCAAAGAACGAGTCTTTGGCGAAGACCAAAAAGAAAAAAGAAAAGGTGAAAACGCCTAAAAAGAAGCCGGTTGCCGATTCAAAAGGTGGAAAGCAGAAGAAACAGAAGAAGGCCAAGGCAAAGAAAGCGGCTGCTGTGAAAAGCAAAAAGACAAAGAAAGAGAAAAAAGGTAAGAAAACCAAGGAAGTAAAGCAAAAGAAGAAAGGGGCTAAAAAGAGTGGCAAGAAAAAAAAGTAGCGCTGCACATGTGAATCATTGATGCCAATGGAAATCAGCAAGTTAGAACCAGAAAAAAAGCACGGTCTGGTGGTGGTGCTGACCGGCAACGGCAAAGGCAAAACCACCAGCGCCATGGGTATGGTACTGCGGGCGGCGGGTCACAATATGAGGACCTGCGTGATCCAGTTCATGAAAGGAGATCTCTATTCAGGTGAATGGGATGGGTTGAAGCTGCTTGGTGATCGGGTCGAGCTCTACTCAACCGGCAAGGGATTCTGCGGTATACAGGGAAACCCTTACCCGCATTCGGAGCATCGGGAAAATGCCCAGCAAGCACTGAGGCTTGTCGATCAGAAGATGTCATCCGGTGATTTCGATCTGATCGTTCTCGATGAGATCAACAATGCCCTGCAACTCAAACTGGTCGACCTTGATCAGGTCCTGGCCATAGTGGATAACAAGCCGGAGCTGTTGCATCTGGTCATGACCGGAAGGGATGCCCATGGGGAAGTGCTCAGCAGGGCCGACACCGCCAGCCGTGTCGACGAGATCACCCACGCCTATCGTAAGGACATTGAGCCTCAGCCGGGCATCGATTATTGAGGTGGCGCTGGACTCACCTCAGCTGCGGTGCTCTGCCTTATAGACTGGGCCCCGACACAGCGGCCGGATTTGGCCGCCATCTCTTTTGTCGGCCGTTCAATGGCTTGCTGCCGGTCGAACGTCGGCCATCAATGCGCCTTCAGAGCCGTTGCACCCGCCGCTGGCTGATGAAAACCCCAACCAGCACTACTAGCGAAGCGACATATTGGGACGGGACAAACCGTTCACCGAGTATGATAAATCCCAGGATGACCGCAAATACTGGAATCAGGTTGACGAAGGCTGAAGCCTGGCTGGCCGGAATCTTGCTCACCCCGTAATTATAAAACAGGTAGGCCCCCAGCGTCACAAAACTGCCGAGATAGAGTACCGCCAGGGCTGGCGCCGGATACCAGACCCGGGGAAGAGAAATATCGGGATGGATCAAGAACAGCGAGAAGAAGAATGCCCCGACCCATGTTTGTACCGCGGTGAGAAACAAGGCACTGTAGCGGGCACTGAGGTGCTTTAACGACAGAGTATAGCCGGTAGCAGCCACCATGGCCAGAAACTCAAGGAAATTGCCCAGCAGTGGATTGGGCGCAGATACCGACTTCTCCCCAGCAAGACTAAGCCAGCAGGCACCTGAAATGGCGATGAGAAATCCGACCACTGTCTGGCGGGAAATACGTTCCTTGAGAAACACGGTGGCCCCGAGCGCCACCATCAGAGGCAGCATGGCGGTGATCAATCCGGCCTGAGAGGCTGAGGTAAGCTCGAGAGCTTTGGCTTCAAAAATAAAATAGATGCAGGGTTCACAGACCGCCATGAACAGGAGATATTTGACATCCTCTCTCTTTATCTCCGTATGGCGGAGCTGACGATAAAACACCAGAAAGCAAACACTTCCCACCACCATGCGCCCGAAAATCACGATCATCGGGTGATATCCCTGGAAGGCAATCTTCAAGGCGATGAATGAACTGGCCCAGAGGATCATCGCCGATACAAGGCTGAAAAACGGCAACCAGGTTTTTTGGTCGTTCAAAGGTATTCCTTAGTTAATAGAGACTTGTCGGGTTTCGGATTTTGCCGCATTGCTCTGCGGAGGGCGGGAGTGTAGCACATCGGTGGGGGAATTGCCAGAGATTGCCCAGTCGGACCAGGCCCGGGAGATAAACTGGGGTTTCAATGGGCCGCTTCGAGGAACTGGTTTATTTCCGCTTGCCAGGCGTTTCGAAAACGCTCGATTTCAATGTTCCAGACTTTGTCCGATTGACGCAGGTTCTTAAAATCCCTTCAGGCCGTGATCCCTGATGAACAAGGATGCGGCCTTGAGAGAGGAGTCAAGTTCATAAGCCTGCTGCATGTCCTTGAGCGCTTCAAGCATCAGCCCGGACTCCTCCAGGCAAAGCCCTCGGAGAAAGTAAATTTGGGCCAGAGTACTGTCAGCGACCGGCGAAGGTTTGTCGATATCTATAAATTCTGACAGAAGCTGAATGGCGTCGGAAAATTTTTGTTCCCGGTAGAGACATCTCGACACTTCCAACAGATAATCCGGAGTCTCCGGTGCCAGTCTGTAAGACTCTTTGAAAAACACACAGGCCTGCAGGTGGTTTGAATCGTGCTGCGCAGCAATCTCACCAAGCATGAAATAGGCCTTCGAGTTGTTCGGGGCGTGACTGATTACCCGAAAAAAATCTTTGCGAGCCGCCTCAAATTCGTCATCGTAGAAGTAACGCAGCCCTCTGACCAGATATTCCCGGTGGCCGTTGTCCGAGTCGGTTCGTGTTTCATTTTTGATTTGGGATTGATCCCTGCTTGGCTGAAGCCGGGGGACCTGGGAAGCAGCGTTCTGTGGGTTGCCGGTAGGTCTGGAAGGTGTTTTGAGATAGGCGTTGATTAAAGATCTGGCCTTGGACGTCAATCTTCCTTTGATACTGCTTTTGATGAGCACCAGGTCGGCGAGGGCTCCTTCGAGATCACTCTGTGCATGCTTGGACTGGGCCCTGCCGAAATAGGCTTCTTCGAAGAGAAGGTCTTCCTTTATGGCAGCACTATAGTCAGTTATCGCCTCGCGGTGACGCCCAATCTGCCGATATATCTCGGCCCGCTGGTAATAGTAATTTTTCCTCCGATAAGTGGATTCTTCCAGAGCTATTGCCGTGTCAAAGAGCTGATGCGCCTGATCAATGTCCTGCCCGGATTTAAACGCTATAGTGCCAAGGCCAAGGCGGCTGAAGGGGGTTTCGCCCTGAAGTTGCTCCAGGTACTTTAAATCGGCTTCGGCTTCCAGAAACTGTCTGTTCTTTAAATAGGAGCTCACCCTGCCTCGTCTGGATTCCGGGTTATCAGGATCGCTGTTCAGAGTTTGAGTGAAGGCGGCAATTGCCACGTATGGATCCGTGATAGCTTGCTCATTCAAAGACTGATAGGAGCCGATCCTTTGAGAGAATGGAAAATCCTCCTGGTAGCGCGCCACCCCGGTAATTATCATTTTGTAAATGTCGGGGGCGAGCAGAAACTGTGCTCCCTGGAGGCCTTTGCCCAGTTGATCCGATTTCAGTTTCAGATAATCAAGGGCAACGATATAGGTGTTTGAGTCCGCTGCCTCATCCTCGAAGCACTGGTGGGCGAACTGGGCCATCATCTGATCCGAACCATTCCACCTTGGACTCAGGTAGAGAAGCTTGGCCCGGTAGGCGCCCAACCAGCGCGGATCTATATCGGCAGCAAGTTTGAACCACTTCTCCATATCCGTGCGGGGAAGTTTGAGATGCAGCGACAAGGCAGTCAACGCTGCTGGGGGGCCGGGATCATTACCATAAAGTTCAACGGCTTTTTCCAGGTCAGCCTGAGCGTTTCTGAGAAAACTGTTGAATTCCTGTCGCTGTCGTTCGCTCAGCAGCAGGGTCTGGTTGGCGCCATCTAGAAAGCGAGCTCTTTCAAGGAAGTGCATTCCCCTGACGGTAAATGGGAAATGAGACTCCGGTCTGGCGCTGCACCATTTATTCCAGACCCTTAACTGTTGCATGGCAGACAGCTGAAGGTAAACTTTCTCCAGCCGTCGGTGACCGTCGTTGCTCACAGGTTTTTGGTCCAGCAGATCGCGCAGCGTTTTCTCGGCCTCAGCATAGTTGCCACCGGCAACCAGTTGGGCGACCCGGGTGGCGATTACGACGGTCTCGGTCCTCTTCTTCAGAGTCTCTGTAAACTGTCTTCTGCTGTTGATCTGCGGATCATTTGCCTGAGCTGGCGGGGAGCTGTAGACCAGGAAGGCAGCCAGCAAGGCTGAGAAGCAGATCAGGTGGCGTAAAAAAATGAACATTCTTGTGACTTTCGTTCTGATATCCCTTTCTGGATTTTGGCCGGAGCCATCGTGCCTAGCCATTGATCGACGTTCTGATAGAGAGACCCGCCATCACTTCACCCGGGTCTTGATCTCTTCGAGAATACGATGAGAGAGCGGCTCATCACCAAAGACACCAACCCTGATGGTGACGTTGGTCAGATCTTTGGATGCACGTGAAATGGTTAACAGAATCTTATCATCCTGCGGAGTTCGAAGTTCATAGGCGACTTGGTGCTGGCTTACATCCCTGGTGGTTTCCCTGATGGAATTTTCACGTATGGCGGCGTCGGCAGCTTCGACGACTTTTTGAAATCCCCCTTCAATGGTGGCATTGAGGTCTCCGCTCACGTAGCCAACAGTGCCTGCGGCGGCGCCGCCAAGTATGAGAACTCCACATCCTGTCAAGTGGAAGAGAACAAAAGAGATTACCAGGAGCCTCACCAAAAAGGTCGCGAGAGAGTGTGTCATTATCGGTCAGTTATTGAGATGGGAGAAATTAGTCTGATTCACTTCGGGGCCTGCTGATTCGCCGATGAAGGGGGAAGTTTGAACCGCTGAATCCTGCTCACCATGGTTCGTTTGATCGTTGTCTCGGTGCCACCTTCGGAAACCAGCGTCAGATAATCCGGTTCAATGGTGAGATCGACGCCTTCCAGATCACTTCCGCCAACCAGCTCGACCACATAAAAAAATCTGTCGGTGGGTATGGTTGAATCTTGAGATTCAAGTTCCGTCAATTTCTTCACCTGGGCTTCCTGCATTGCCTCATCACCAAAGACACCAACCCTGATGGTGACGTTGGTCAGATCTTTGGATGCACGTGAAATGGTTAACAGAATCTTATCATCCTGCGGAGTTCGAAGTTCATAGGCGACTTGGTGCTGGCTTACATCCCTGGTGGTTTCCCTGATGGAATTTTCACGTATGGCGGCGTCGGCAGCTTCGACGACTTTTTGAAATCCCCCTTCAATGGTGGCATTGAGGTCTCCGCTCACGTAGCCAACAGTGCCTGCGGCGGCGCCGCCAAGTATGAGAACTCCACATCCTGTCAAGTGGAAGAGAACAAAAGAGATTACCAGGAGCCTCACCAAAAAGGTCGCGAGAGAGTGTGTCATTATCGGTCAGTTATTGAGATGGGAGAAATTAGTCTGATTCACTTCGGGGCCTGCTGATTCGCCGATGAAGGGGGAAGTTTGAACCGCTGAATCCTGCTCACCATGGTTCGTTTGATCGTTGTCTCGGTGCCACCTTCGGAAACCAGCGTCAGATAATCCGGTTCAATGGTGAGATCGACGCCTTCCAGATCACTTCCGCCAACCAGCTCGACCACATAAAAAAATCTGTCGGTGGGTATGGTTGAATCTTGAGATTCAAGTTCCGTCAATTTCTTCACCTGGGCTTCCTGCATTGCC
>NODE-836-length-10671-cov-15.3256_pt1 | contig 10671 bp, 12 predicted proteins | sample MGYA00139097_ERZ477577 | MGnify/ENA metagenome assembly ERZ477577 | reverse complement strand
TGCTGCGGGAACCACAATAGGTATGTTCTGTCATATATCCATGGCCCAATTGGCGCTGCGCTGGATCCTGAATCATGAGACCGTATCAGCGGTCAGACCTGGAGCAAATTGGAGGGGTTTTGCATAAGAATTCAAGAAATCTATATGATGAACAGATCCATACACATATCCGCGGGCCATATTAAAATATCCACCAGGGAAGGGCCTTGGATTAAAAAGGCGTTCAATAATCCAGAATATCTTCAGTAATTCATCGAATAATCTTCGATTAAAGGATATTCCGAATCTGCTCAGTGATTTCTGCCAGGAGATGTAGTGGGCTTGCCACTGTCAACTATCACGCCGTCCATGTCCCAAAGAACCCCAAGATTCAAACCTAGCGCAAGCATTCTTAGTTTTCTCTGTCTATTGGATATTGAATGATCGTCTGAACTTCTTACTGGAATCCTTCAACTATCTGGTGGAAGAGTAGTTAAAGCAGTTTTCTGATAATTTGCGAATTGATGATAATGGGTTAACGGGGAGGTTTCCTCTGGCAGTCGAAAATTTTAGGCTGATTTTAATTTGATGGTTCTTTTATGCTATCAAGGCTCAATAGCCAATGGCATATCCACATATCCTGCAGAGTCTGCTCACTTATTATGGTCAGCCGCCTTATTGGTGAGCCAGTCAGTCCAGATGTCTATTCCTTCACCTGTCCTGCTTGAAAGGGGAAAAATCCTGATCCCACCATTGAGTTTCCTCACCCGTTTTTCCAGCAGTTTCAAATCAAAATCTGTGAGCGATGTTCCGAGGTAATCGATCTTGTTGATAATGAGAGCGTCGCATTTGGAAAACATCAACGGGTATTTGAGCGGTTTATCGTCGCCTTCAGGAACGCTAAGGATCATAACATCAAGGGCTGCACCCGTGTCGAACTCCGCAGGGCAAACTAGGTTGCCGACATTTTCGATGAAGATGAGGTCGAGAACATCAGTATCTAGGGAATCAAGGCCCTGCTGGACCATCGGCACATCAAGGTGACAGAAGCCGCCAGTCCGAAGTTGGATCGCCTCTACTCCCGAATGAGCCAAACGCTCGGCATCAACTGTAGAATCAATATCCGCCTCGATAACTGCCATGCTGTACTCATCTTTTAACCTACTTGTGGTTTGGAGCAGCAGACTTGTTTTACCTGCACCAGGAGAAGACATAATGTTGATAAGGAGTGTTTTACTGGCTTTTAGCTTTTGTCTCAGGTCCTGGGCATGCTGCTCGTTGTCCGCCTGAATACTTTCCCTTACCTTTATGAGTTTGACTGAGTCTGTCATTCCGCTTCCATCTCCTCTATATAGTAACCTCGACCGGACATTATCGAAAAACCTCCGTCAGCTCCACAATGAGGGCACGTTATGTCCTGTAGGTCTCTTTTTTTTGTTTCGATTATCGTACCACACTCACCGCATTGGAGTTTGATTGGTTCCGGTATGATGATGAGTCGGGCATCTTGGGCAATGGTATCTCTGCTGAGATAGTTGAAATAGTGCTGTAGCCACTCGTCTTGCAGGTCGGTCAACCGGCCGACTTGTAGAGTGATAGAATAGATTGTTTTTAACCCATTCCGTTCCGCATGTTTCAGGGCGATGGTTAGTATCTTTTCCGTAACTGGTAGTTCGTGCATGACTGTTTGATACCGTATCCTTCGTTACAGCGGAAATTGTCGGCCCAAGCAATACAATACCCTGTGCGCCTCAATTAACAGACTATTGAGCCTTTTGCAAAACTAAGATTTTCGTTCAAAATCAAGGCATGTGAGAAATTTTACCACAGGCATATGATTGATATTCCGAGGATAAAATTTTGAGCATAACGCAGAGTTTGGGCGAAAAGATTGTTTTGCAAATGGCTCTATCTAGACTCGTGGAACTTTAGGGCTAGTCCTTTGCCTTTCACAGCGTTCAACGTGATAATTTCCCTCTCTCCTTTGCCATCCGCAGGTAGGTCTGATACGTCAGTTTTGGAGGCACATACAGGTTGGGAGATTCTTTGGCGGCGAGGTGGATGGCATCTACATCGCAAACTGGAATACAGATTCCGCAGCCGATGCAGCGGTCGAGATTGATAATCGCAGTCTCTTCAATCTCGATGGCATCCATGTGGCAGCGTTCTGTACATAATCCGCAAGCAATGCACTCTTCTTCATTGACGACAGCGTAATAATTTGAGTGTACTTGTTCAGCGGGTTTTGCCAGTTTCTTCATATTCTTGAGAACCTGGCAGCAGCAGCCGCAGCACATACAGATGTTGGCTGATTTCTTGGCATTGCCCGGCTGGATGACAAGTCCTGCTTCTTTACCCTTTTCCATTATCTGGAGAGCTTCTTCTACCTCTATAGCCCGGCCGAGCTTATTTTCTTCATAGTAGTAGGCAGCCGCGCCGAAGGACATGCACACCTCCATTGGGTAGTCGCAGGGTTCACCGAGAACCTCATGCTCTTTTCTACAGATACAGTTCTGGACCGTGATTTTGGACTGGGCGCGAATAAGTTCCTCCGCATCCTCATAGGAGGCAATTTCTACATCCTGAACAACGGATTTCGATACGGGAACCACCCTCAATTGTTTGGTGTCCGTCTTGGTCCACACCTCTTTCATGATGTGGGGCAAGTATTCGTTCACATCCCTGACAAACTCAGGGTCAAGGTCGTTGAGATGGTATTCCCAGATGCCGACCACGAATTGAGCGGCGGAATACATTACCGTTCCATCCTTATAGCTCCTGAAGATTAAACCCTTCTTGGCCATCTCTTCCAGCCGCTCCCCAATTTCCCTCCCATGAAGGTCTGACCGTTCAGCGATAGTGTCGACCGTATCCGGCTTCATGGTCAGCCGCATTGCAATGTCGGCTTCCTCCGGTGTGAACAGACGGCGAAGAATCTTCAGTTCGATGCCACTTTCCGTAGCCGGATACCCACCGGGAAGATTGTCGAGATGTCGGGCCAGTTTCGTATAAATATCGCTCATCTGTTTCTCCAGTTATAGGAAGCTGTATGGGACGTTTTCCAATCCTTTTTCGTACCATATTTACAGTATTGTTGCTCTTTCAAGAAGTGAGCAGATACTGCTCTTCAAACCGACGGACAACATAACGGCGGACAGGTGTTGACTACTGTCGGTCGCTATTCGATCAAAGATAAAACGGGTAAATGTAAGTTGGATATCTATTTGCTATCTCACTCATACAACCATAAAATATTTGTTATTTCAGTGTTTTGAATCGATTTTAAAGTTTTTTTAACTTCAGAGAATCGTAAAATTATATTGTAATTACAGTAAGATGACTGTTTTGGTGAGGAAAAATACCATGAATCAATGTGTATTCATTGAATGGAATTGTAAACACAGCCACAGCAACAATAGCTCATTGTTGTCGGCTGCTGAACTCAATACGAAATGTGCAAATTATCTTGAGTTTGATGATGTCGCCAGCTGCAATACAGCATGAAACGGCTCTATTCATGTAGAAAACTCAATATAAAACTTTTCAAGGGGAGAAAGGGCAGGGGAGGATGACTATCTATTTTCTGGGCAGCGTGGTCCTTGGACCAGGCAGGCTGTATAGCAACTGGTCAAAAAGTACCTTAAAAACTCGATCTATACGAAAATGGGAAATCGGCTCATGCCCTTCGCACTCTTGGGCTGTGGAACTTTGCCGGCAAGAGAAAGACCTGAGGGCGGTGCAAAAACAGCTGGGCCATTCATCGACTCAAAGCAGCCAAATCTACGCGGACGTTTTGGAAGAGGATTTAGGACGACAGGTTCGGGGCAGGTGGCAGATTTGATGACAAGGCTGGGATAGAACTTTAGCAATCACCTTCTGTACATATCAATTTTGAGAGAGCGGCTTTTCCGTTACTTAAAAGATATATCTCTGCCTGCGCGCCTCCACGGACCGATCTTTCTGTCTGTAAAGCTTTTTCTTTTGGCATGAAGTATGCCTCGATACCATATTTAAGCCGATAGTCGGGCTTCACTTTTTTCACGCGGCCTCTGATATAAATGCCAGTTTCGGGCTTTTCATGTTGCAGTGCGGCAGCAACGAATAGTCCGTCATCTTCTTTCAGCGTTACATACCCCAGTTCTCCCGGTTTGAAGTCCTCATGAGTTAACTTTTTGCTGATGTCGGATATTGTATAATTGAGTAACACATAGTTGCCTCGGAAAAGACTACGTGGATCTACCGGTTTGGTTTCTAGCGTTATTGGGTTACCAAACCAGAGTGGCCATACAGAACTCAGATATTCTGTAACTAGAACCATCATCTGGGCACTGATAGTTATGGCAAGCCCGATAGCGAGGAAGCGTTTGTTTGCTGGAGTCCATGTTTTAAAGATTTCACGCATTGGCTCCCTCCTTTTTAAATTTCTGGGATTGCCAATACCGCGCAGCTCCAAACAAAATTAGGGCAGCTACAATAAAAAGGATAGCGCCTCCAATATAATCTCCTATCAGATCAAAATATCGCAACAGGGCTGTTATCAATAAAACACCAACTCCCGTATAGAAAAATTGGGTGGTGGAGTCTTCAATACCACGATGAATTAGCCATAATCCAGTAAACAGCAACATAAGGTTGGTAATAATGGCAAGCCACATTTCATTGACATTCCCTAAGTGAATCCAGAGGAAGCTCAAGAAGAAAAATAGGGTGTTGAGAAGGACAGGCCCATAGGCATTACTGCCTGATGGTTTTGAGAGAAAAAAGGCTGCTATGCCACCTATCAATATTATCAAAGGCGTAAAGAGACCGAACAAATAATCTTCTTTGGAAAATTCTTGCCAGACATCACTGAAGCTAAGTACGAAAAGGAGCAGGAGACTGCCACGTATCAACCACAGATGCAGTATCTGGCCATATCTTTTGAGCCGACTGTCAGCATGCCGCATCAGCAGCCAGGAGCTCCCTGTTAGAAAAAGGCCAATGGCAATCGTGCCAGGAATCTGATCTATGATTGCTTCGAACGTGTACCACTCACCGCCTATCCAGGCGAGGAGTAGATTTACCCAAAAGATCAGCCCAGCAAGCCCACTCAGTAAGAGTAGGACTGAATCTTTACGCACCCAAGCAAGCCAGATTCCTGCAATCATAAAAAGTGGGTATATTGATGGAAAAAATTCGATCTCTATTTCAACGAGTGCCCATATAGTGGCAAGGCCCAGACAGAGAAAAGTGATGAGGCGGCTGCGGGTGATAAATATCAAAGGCAGGACTCCAAGTGACCAGTAGAGTATGCCGTCTGGGAAATGTTCGCCAATATGGTAGATCTGGGCGATAAGCATAATGGTCGCCCCATAGCAGATCGAGCCAAAGAATAGCCAAAATATACCGGCCTTATCACTTCCTGTGAGCATTAATCGCATTCCCTGAAGGTTTACCGCTAAAGTAATGAATACAAGGCCCAGCATTCTGGTCAATCGAGGGATCTCATCCCAGTTATGTGAAACAATGAGTATCAGGGCCAAGCCCACAAACAATACCGCAAGGGCCGTTAGCATGAAGTATCCAAGGGAAGAATCTGTAGCATCTTCCATCTTGGCACCATATTGTGCCAGAATCGCCTCTCCTTGAGCAGGTTCAATTAGGCCTTCGCGGACCCAATCGCTCACCTCCCGGGCCATATCCTTTTTGAAAAACCTTAAAAGACGCATTTATTAGCTCTAAAATTGGAGTGGGGGGGAACTTTCCGTTAGGCGGTGAAATCTAACATTTCTCAAATCAGCTGTAATCTCATTTCTTCTATTCTCAGCTGATTACTAGCTCCAAGCCAGAGGCTTTTCTTGGCTTTGATTATTTTCATTTTCACATTTTAGATGGGAATCAACTATTATCTGCTGAAGAAGCGATATGCCGAATAACAATGACGAGGAGTACTTCTCACCATCTTAAAGGATATGATGACGTGGTATGCGGTAGGAAGGGCTCAATAGAATATTAGAGAAATAGCAAATTTTGCGCGCGCATAAAAAAAACTGTTCGACAATGAAAGCTGATTTGTGCCTGAGAAACGTTGAGAATACTTTTGTCTGCATTTTAAGCAACAGGTTGGCACATCAGTGCTCAAATCAATATTTGCTTGAGATCAACCAATCTCGCCACAGAATCGCAAACAAGTTTTATCATGTCTGAATCCGGTAGGTTCTTATTCGTCTTTTTCGTGTGTATCGTGCCGTCAGCTATCATCGCCTACAATCTGAATTTGAAATCACCTATCTGGGTCCGTCTGGGAGCTATCGGAACCTTTTTGCTGGCAGTTTTTATCATCATCAGGGTGTATTTTTTGTGTGCCGGAGTATAGAATATTCGTCTTTTGAAAATTTTTTGAAGAGAGGGTTGTGTTTATTAAAGTATTTGTCAATATACAACCTAAAAATATGAATATAAGCCTTAAATATAACAAAAAAGATTAATTAAAAAATGAAGAATTATCGACAAGAATTATGGTTTGAGATCCCGAGCAGGAGAGGTTTCGTAAATATTACCCCTCAGGTACAGAAATGTCTCGAGGAGAGCGGTGTCTCTTAGGGTCTTGCACTTATTAATACAAAGCAAATTTAGTTAACTTCGTTCCGTTCAATATTACATCCTATGTATATTACCAGAATCATAATGCAAATTACCTGTTTCCCAGCTGGGAACATGAAGACATAAGTTTGAATTTCTTCAGGGAGCAGTCAAAGTATATAACCCTGTCAGAAGCCAAGTTAATCCTTGAACGGACAGCAAACAGGACATATTGCAGAACTGCAGTAACGAAACGAATAATTCGATACAATCTAGGCTTGAAGAGTGGGGGCAAAATGTCTCAATGGCTGGTTGATAAAGAGGCGTTCGAGAAATTCGTCAATTTGGAAAGGGGAGGGCAGTGATCTTATCTTTTTTGTTCTCTAAATGATGGTAGAATTCACTGTTTTAAAATTATTTGTCTTGTATGCTGTAACCGATGGCTTTGTAGCCTTTTAGCCTTTTTTGATACATCCTCATTAGCATGGGATTATTTGAATCAATGTAATCGTAGATGGTGACTTCTTTTTTGTCATCGTAATCCCGGTGAAGTCTGCCAGCATATTGTTGTAGTGTTCCTTGCCATGAAATTGGTAAGGCAAGAAAAAGAGTGTCTAATCGTGCATCGTCAAAACCCTCACCAATATATCTACCACTAGCTACAATTACTCTTTCCTCGTTGTCATCAATATCGCCAAGGCGTTGAGCTACCTCCAGTCTTTGTTTTTTACTCATGCCGCCGCGAAGTATGACTACATTTTTTATTTTGTTATCGAGAAGTTCAGCTATGCGTTTTAGGTGATCAGTTCTTTCTGTCAGTATAAGTGGCGACTTCCCTACATTTACCGCCTCAATAACGTCAGAGACAATCATGTTGTTACGGATTTCATCTTCAGAAAGAACTTTATAAATTTCTTGTATGGAGAGCTTACTTTCTTGCAATAATGAGATACTGTCATTTATGCGCGGGATCATGATATGCCTAAAAGGCCTGTCTTTGGCAGCATGCTTGGCTTCGACCTTATACCGAATGGGACCGCATTGCATAAATATGATTGGATGATGTCCATCTTTTCTTATAGGGGTCGCAGTCAATCCAAGGACATATTTTGCTTTTGCTTTTTTCATGACCTGCTCAAAGCTAAAGGCTGAAAGATGGTGACATTCATCAACGATTATTTGTCCATATTCAGACACAAGCTGTTTGACTTCCCCTTTTCTATAAAGGCTTTGTAAAATTCCGACATCAAGCCTACCCGAAGGTTTATTTTTGCCGCCGCCTATCTGACCAATATTTTTTTCCGAAATATTAAGAAATAATGAAAGTTTTTCTCTCCATTGATCCATTAATTGACGACGATGCACCAAAACGAGCGTACTACGCTTTCTTACCGCAATCATTTTAGCTGCAATTACTGTTTTACCGAAAGCGGTTGCGGCACTGAGTACGCCAAAGTCGTGTTTACGTATAGCCTTGACTGCTGGTATTTGAAGATCTTTCAATTTACCTTTGAAAGAAACACTGAGGGGTTTACCGGTGGTCCGCTCGTCGATGAGATTTGTTTTGATGTCCAAAGAGGCGAAAAGTTCGGTAAGGTCAGATAAACAGCCACGCGGGAGCCCAATATGGTTAGGGAATATTTCCGAACAGGAGATAATTCTAGGCTTGTTATAAGTCGGAAGACGCATTGCTTGATTCTTGTAAAAGTCCGGATTTTGAAATGCGGCTATTCGAACTAATCTGTCTTGTAAAACGGCTGGGAGATTTTCTTTCTCAATATAGAGAAGATCAGCCAGAACAATCGTAATTTCCTTGGGAAGAAGTTTGCTGATAATAATCTCTTTGAAATCATTTGGTGAAGAATCGGACCATGGATCTTTGTCGAATTCGTCATCGACTAGGCTCATTCGCACCCCGACAACCGTTTTGTTTCTGATTGCTTCAGACGCAATATCTTCTGCTGTCCGCCTTGTCATTCTTTCAACATTTGAAAGAAACGCCCATTGATCCGGGTAAGGCTTAAATTCATTGTCGATAAAGACACTATTTCCTTGAGATCTTGGTTCTTTTTGAAGTGGCAGGGCAATTAGATTACCAAATCCTCCTTTGGGCAAAGTATCTTGATTGGGAAAAAATCGGTCATACGAGTTGAATCCGATTTGCGGAGAGTTCCGCATGGCCTGGGTAAGCATATAAGATCCAACTTGTCGTGCGGTTGATGCTGGAGTTGGCTCAATGAAAAAAATCCAGACATGCCCTCCTTTACCCGATCGGGATATCTCAAGTGCTGTTGGTATGTTGTTCTGATGACAAGTTTTTATATATTCTGAAGCATCTTCCTTCCAACTGCTTTTGTCGAAATCCACAGCAAGAAACCAACATGTGTCATCTGGCAGTATAGGGTAAACTCCAATAGTCTGTTTCCCGGATAAATGATCATAAATAACTGTATTTGTAACTGGAAGGAGATTACGATTCTCGCATTGTCCACACTTGATACGGGGCTTGTCGCAATAGGCTTTTTTCCATTCATTGCTGCAAGCAGGAGCGTAGCCAGATTTAACGCTTTTTGATTCCCAGCGGACCGGGTACACATCCTCTCTACCTCTAAAAAGGCTTCGGAAATGAGTTATTTTTTCATTTGAGGAAGAGGCATTAGTCACTTGCGTAAAGGTTTGAGACGGTTTTCGAGATAGGGGAGTCGAATTACCTTTTTCTCTCTTCAATCCAAGACGATGTCTGAGATGCTCATTCTCAATTCTTAATCTTTCACATTCTTTAAGAGCTTCATCAAGCTGCTCTTGAATTGACTTCATATCCATCGTTAGACTCTATTTAATTGTATGTATATTCGAACAGCTATGAGATCAAAAGAAAGTGTTGCGTATTGCGCAATGCGCTATATAATAATTATATGATAAAATCTTTCAAGCATAAAGGGCTGAGAAAGTTTTTCGAAACCGGCTCTGCTACCGGCATCCAACCAGAGCATAAACAGAAGTTGCGCATGAGACTTACTGCCCTTGATACCGCAACATGTATTGAAGATATGAACACCCCAGGCTGGCGGTTGCATTCGTTAAAAGGTGATCGGGCAGGGAAATGGGCGATAGATGTCAGCAGGAATTGGCGTATCGTATTTGAATTTAAAGACGGCAATGCGTATGTCGTCGACTATGAGGATTATCACTGATGGCTATGTACAATCCACCTCATCCAGGCGAATTTATCAGGGAAGTATATCTGGAACCTCTAAGGATTACGCCGCGTAGAGTTGCCTTGCAGCTCAAAGTATCTCCATCGACTTTTTCAAGGCTGCTCAAAGGTCAAAGCAGGGTCAGCCCGGAAATGGCATTGCGTTTATCCAAATGTCTTGGTCGCAGCCCAGAAAGTTGGCTCGCTATGCAGGATATTTATGATCTATGGCAAGCCAGGCATAAAATTGATCTGGAGGACATCGAGCCGCTGTCTGTGACAACTTAAGATATAATATCAGCTAGATAGACGAGTTAAGTGGATTTGCTTGGGAAGTAAAAGAGCTAATCTGAACCTTTTAAACTACTATAAATCTTATTGTTATAATTAGAAAAAGCGGTACTCGCGAAGGTCTTTCTCTAGCGAATACCGAGCACATCTAGTTAACTACGTTCAGTTCAAGATCTCATCCCACATATCCTTCCGAATTCATAAAACAAATTTCCTGTTCCCAAACTGGTATCACGAAGACAGAAAGTTGAATTATTTCAGAGAGCAGTCCAGATATATAACACTGTCCGAAGCCAAATTGATGCTTGAGCGTGTCGCGGGCAGGGCATATTGCCGTGATGCAGTAGCCAAAAGGGTGATTCGATTTAACCTTGGCTTAAAAAGCGGTGGTAAAATGTCTCAATGGTTAGTTGATAAAGAGGCTTTTGAGGAATTCATTTGTGGTGATAGGGGAGGGCGATAATTATTTTATCGCTTACCCTGAAACTTAGGGTTGCCCAAGGTAAGTTCGCTTGAACACCAAAACCGCCAGAACAAAGGTAATCAGACATAATGTCCGACAGATAACGAATCATCCCCACTCCTGTTAAGATAGATTGTCACCTTAGGTGACAATAATCCAACAACAAGGAGGGAAGTCATGG
>NODE-835-length-10674-cov-6.22884_pt1 | contig 10674 bp, 10 predicted proteins | sample MGYA00139097_ERZ477577 | MGnify/ENA metagenome assembly ERZ477577 | reverse complement strand
GTTTCATTAATAAATGGAACTTTTGACTGGGCCTATGAGGAAGAGTTTGCATGTAGGGACGGGTTTCGTTGGAGTCCTGACAGTAAATCTATTGCTTACTGGCAGATTGATGCAAGTTCGATCAAAAAATTCTATATGATCAATAACACAGATTCTATTTATTCGGAACTGATTCCGTTAGAATATCCAAAAGTTGGCGAGACCCCATCTGCATGTAAAGTGGGTGTCGTGAAGCTTTCTGATGGAAAAACAACCTGGGTGAATATTCCCGGAGATGCCTCTCAGAATTACTTGGTGAGAATGGAATTTGTTCCCTCGACCAACAATCTGCTTATCCAACAATTAAACAGAAAACAAAATAAAAGCAAATTATTCATCGCGGATGCATTAAAGGGAAGCGCTAGGGTTATACAGGAAGAATCCGATGAAGCCTGGGTGGATATATTTCGAATAGGGAGTAAATATGCCATTGATTACACGAATAATTTTAGTTTTTTAGAAAAAACGAATAGTATACTTTGGGTATCTGAAAAAGATGGGTGGAGGCACCTTTATCAAGTGTCTTTAGAAGGGAAGCCAGAGGTGTTAATAACAAAAGGCGAATTCGATATTATCGATTTAAAGCACATCGATTCAAAAAAAGGATATGTGTATTATCTGGCCTCACCGGAAAATGCGACTCAAAAATATTTATATAGATCAAAATTAAATGGAAAAGGGAAAATGGAATTATTAAGTCCTGAAAGCCTGAAAGGAAGCCATGACTATTCTTTTTCCTCTAATGGAACCTATGCCCAACATACTTTTTCAAATCACTACACGCCAACAGCTAAAGAATTTATTAGTGTTGCGAATCACAAATCCTTGAATGAGGAAGAAAGCATTTTGTTGAAGGCACAAAAAACAAAAAAAACTACTACCACCGAGTTTTTTAAAATAACAACTGCTGACAATGTTGAAATGGACGGATGGATGGTAAAACCAACAAATTTCGATCCGTCTAAAAAATATCCCGTATTGTTTTATGTGTATACCGAACCCGCCGGGGCCACAGTAAAAGATAACTTCCGTGCCGGTAGAAACAGATTTTATAATGGGAGCATGGCTGATGATGGCTACATATATATCTCCCTTGATAACCGAGGAACTCCTGCTCCAAAAGGGCGGGAATGGAGAAAGTCCATTTACAGAAAGATTGGTCAGATTAACATAAATGATCAGGCTATGGCAGCCAAAGAGATTTTGAAGTGGGATTTTGTAGATCCTGAACGCATCGCTGTTTGGGGGCATAGCGGAGGAGGTTCTGCCACCTTGAATCTGATGTTCAAATACCCGGAAATTTATAAAACCGGAATTTCATTAGCTGCAGTTGCGAATCAGCTTACTTATGATAACATTTATCAAGAGCGCTATATGGGTCTACCCCAGGAAAACATGCAGGATTTCATCGATGGTTCGCCCATAACCTATGCCAAAAATTTAGAAGGAAATTTGCTTTATATCCATGGTACAGGCGATGACAATGTCCATTATCAAAATGCAGAACTGTTATTAAATGAATTGATAAAATACAACAAGCAGTTTCAGATGATGCCCTATCCAAACAGATCTCATGGGTTTAGAGAAGGAGAAGGGACCTATAAACATTTGTCAACCTTAATTACAAATTACCTGAAGCTTCACTGCCCTCCAGGAGGAAGATAATTGCAAATTAATATTTTATATAAAACCCAAAATTATGAAACAAACCAACAGACTTTTTATTCTAAATTTTCTTATATTTTCATTAATCATTACTTCGTTTAATTTAAAAGCCCAATCCAATTGGGAGGCCGGATTGCGTTTTGGAGACAATTGGTCAGTGGAAGCAACAGTTCCAATTGGGGCTAAACCTCGGCTTCACCCTGCCGTTTACTTCGATCGTTTTGGAGTTGCCACTTATTTTGATTGGATGTTTGAGCTATCAGACGGGCCAACAGGATTGAAATTTTACCCAGGGGTAGGTCCTGAAATTTTCTTTGGAGATGAGGTTGATTTTGATGTTGCCGGTGATTTTGGAGTAGAGTACGCTTTTGATTTCCCCATGACTATAGGTTTTGACTGGCGCCCGGGTTTCCGGGTTACTGATGGCATGAAATGGAAATCTAATAACTGGGGATTTATCGTAAGATATCGATTTAAGGAAGGTACAAAACTTGTGCCTTCAAATTAGGAGCTGGTCTTATAATATTAGCTGTTTCCAGATGAAATTCATTTGAGATGAAAAATCATTTTTGATATGCCCCTGAAGAATAGGTCAATTCATAACTATGGGTGTAAATTTCGAAAACGATACCAAAAGGATCTTCCACATAAACCATTTTAAATGGCTTTTCGTTGGGATAGTATTCTCTGATGGGCATTCGTTGTTTGCCGCCATTTTCAACTATCTTTTTCATAAAAATCAACTGCTTTATGAATGTCGGGTACGGTTATTCCTATATGGGAAAATGATCTGAACGGGTTTGTTCTTCATTTTTTTGATAAAATTTATTCCGGCAAATCCAGCCCCTATGACCACTATTTTTGGATAATCATTTTCAGGTAAACAGAAATATTTGTTTTGTTGTTCGATCATATTAATTATTAATGTTGCCTAATCTTTTTATATCCTGTTCTCGCTATGAAATAAGATAAATCCCGTTGTACCAAAAATATACTATTTCAAAACACCTTTTTACGCGTTTTTAAAAAACTTCTGATACCCTGGATTTATAACTTAACTCACATGCCTGGTTTTTGTTGGATAAATAAAACCATGCATTCGGACATTAAAAGGATACGCTCATCTAGTTTTCTTTGCATCGGAGATATGAAATACGGTAATTAGGGTTTTTAATTTAAAAACCAACGTATGAAATATAGAGTTTTAGTGATGATCATTCTCAGTTGCATCATGTTTTCCTGCAAAGAATCACCTGTTGAGCAAAAACCAGAGACTACAAAGGAAGTAAAACAGTGGACATCAGAAGATACCAGAAGTATTACCGGTCTTATGGATAAAAGAGGTCTGATCGCCAAAACGGATATGGCGACGCCTGGTTATGTATTGTTTCAGCCTTCTCAAAGTGTTGAAACTTTTCTTATAGACATGGACGGAAACGTGGTTAAAAACTGGAAAGGAGAAATGAATTCAATGCAATCTTATTTACTTGAAAATGGCAGCCTTGTCAGATTAGAAAGAGATGTGGATTTTCCAACGTTTGCTGCAGGGGGGCAGTCAGGAAGAATCAGAGAATATGACTGGGATGGAAATATGACATGGGATTTTGAATATGCAAATGAAAATGAACTCATTCATCACGATATTGAGATCATGCCAAACGGCAATATTCTGGCTATATCTTATGAGGTAAAAACCATGGAAGAAGCGATTGCAGCCGGGCGAAATCCTGAAAATATACCTAAAGCAGGTTTATGGCCCGACAAAATTATTGAAATAAAACCGATCAGACCCTATGGAGGAGAAGTTGTATGGGAATGGCATATGTGGGATCATCTGATTCAAGACATTGATTCAACCAAGAATAACTACGGAGACATCGCCCAAAATCCAAGAAAGATTAACATCAATACGCACAGTGAGGAAGGAGGGCCGCCAATGACCAAGGAGCAAATTGATCACATGATAAAACTTGGGTTCATGACGTCAAATGCCACTGTTGAAAACAGAGGTTCAGATATAACGCATATGAATGCCATTTCTTACAACCCCCAGTTGGATCAGATTGCGGTAAGTTCTCCGGGATATAGTGAAATTTTCATTATTGATCACAGTACGAGCGCAGAAGAGGTGAAAGGCAGTAGTGGTGGAGAAGGCGGGCATGGTGGTGATCTGTTATATCGTTGGGGTAATCCTCAAAATTACGATGCGGGAAGTAAGGAAGATCAAAAACTTTTTGGTCAACATGATGTAAAATGGGTGCCCGAAGGTTATCCGGGTGCAGGGAATTTAACTGTCTTTAATAATGACATAGTTCATCCTGATAATAAACTTCCCTCAGTATGGGCAGCAATCATGTCTTCTAAATCGATGGATCCACAGGTTTCAATTGGTGATTTGGCGAATTATAGTGCCGTATATGAATTGAATGTGAGCGATGCGTATGAAATTTCAACTGACGGGTCTTTTGGGCCATCAGAACCAAGCTGGAGCTATATAGCTCCAGACAAGTATTCCTTTTATTCCCCCTTCGTTTCTGGTGCGCAAAGACTTAAGAATGGTAATACCATGATTGCTTCAGGAGCTAAGGGACGCTTTTTTGAAGTAACTCCTGACAATGAAATCGTTTGGGAATATTGGAACCCCTATAAACATAATTATAGGCTGCCTGATGGATCTGCTGCACAGCCAACAGGGCCATTCTTATATTCACAATTCCGATGCACTCATTTTATGGTGGATTATCCCGCTTTTGAAGGAAGGGAGCTGTCACCGGTTTCCCCTCAGCCAGAGCCGTTTGTTTTTATCCCTCCGCCACCCCCGCCACCTGAAGATGCGGTAACCAATGAAGATTAACCAAAAGATAACTAACTAAAACAAATAATAAATTATGCCTATTAAAATTATTGGAGCCGGTTTTCCCAGAACAGGAACAACGACGCTTAAAACGGCTTTGGAAATTCTTGGATATTCCAAAACCTATCATATGAAAGAACTACTAGTCAATCCAGACATGCTGCATTATTGGTTAAAACTGGAGCAAACCCATGATACCGATTGGGATGGTCTTTATGAAGGATATGAGGCTACCGTGGACTTCCCGAGTTATCCATGGTATATAGAACACATGAATCATTACCCTGATGCCAAGGTAATACTTACGGTCCGTGATTTTGAGGCCTGGTACAAGAGTGCTTATTCCACCATTTGGCAGGCGGGCCCGCAAACTTTTGGGGAAAAAATGAAAATGTTGATGCGGATAATTACTAATCCAAGGATCAGAAAGGTTGTTCAATGCATCAAATTTGTAAAAAGACAAGTATGGGGCATTCAGTTTCAGGGTAGATTTCTGGATAAGGAATTTGCGGAGAAAATTTGGTATGAGCATATTGAGGAGGTAAAGGCAAAAGTTCCCGCTGACAGGTTGCTGGTTTATGATGTGCGTGATGGTTGGGAGCCATTGTGTAAATTTTTGGATAAACCGATTCCTCCTGAGCCAATACCTCACTTGAATAAAAAGGAAAATTTTAAAACGATGCTGGCAGAATTGATGAAAGGGAATATGGTTTAGTTCGCGCCTTGCAGTCAAAATCAACCAAACCTTTTAAGCTTTAAATACGTAATTATAAATGGATAGTTTCAATTCTGAAAACAAATCTGTTAAAGTCGCCTTATTACTGGTGAGCAGCCTTACGATCATGTCGATGATCACGATTTCTGCGTCTCTACCTGATATGACAAACACTTTTGCCGATGTTCCCAACGGCCCCAAATTAGTCAAACTTGTTTTATCTTTTCCCGGTTTGTTTATTGCCTTAACAGCGATGATGGCTGGGATTGTCATAGATAAATTTGGTCGTCTTAAACTCTTGGGTTTTGCGTTAATTCTATACGCCATCAGTGGGACCTCAGGCTATTGGTTGTCTGACATTTATTTAATCCTTGCGGGAAGAGCTCTTTTAGGAATTTCAGTGGGGATCACTATGACCATAGTTACCACGTTGGTGGCCGATTATTATCAAGGTCAGGCAAGACAAAAATTTGCCGGAATACAAATTGCAGTGATGTCAGTTGGGGGTATTGTTTTTATTACTCTGGGAGGAGTTTTAGCCGATATAAACTGGAGAACGCCATTTTTGCTTTATTTATTTTCATTGTTTATTTTTCCATTAGCCTATCTGTATTTAAAGGAGCCAAAGGAACGTCTTGAATCTAAAAAGGAGGGCCCAAAGGTAAAATCCCCTTCGATCATCTGGTTTGTTTTTTTTAATATTATGATCATGTGGATTCTATTTTTTATGATTCCCATACAAATACCTTTTTATCTGAAATCCATGGGTATAGAGAGAAATGCACTTGTTGGTATCGCTATAGCCTCCAGCACCTTCTTTTCGGCTGTTTCCGCATTTTCATATTCCAGGATAAAAGATCAAATGACTTTTAAACAAATATTCTGTATTGGCTATTTTTTAATGGCCGTGGCCTTTTTGATCATTGCTGTGGGTAACTCTTATGTTATGGTTATGCTTGGGATGTTATTTGCCGGGCTGGGAATGGGGTTGATGATTCCAAATGCCAATGTCTGGGTAATGCAATTGGCTCCTGCCGAAATAAGAGGAAAGGAAATCGGGCGACTGACTACCTTCTGGTTTTTGGGACAATTTTTGTCTCCACTGATATTTCTTCCATTTTTGGATTATTTTACACAATCGCAATTGTTTTATTTTATTTCCGGAATTCTGTTAGTGCTGAGCGCCTTATTTTTTGTATTGCAGTTTTTTTTATCAAAAAAGGAAAAATTAGCCTAAATACTGAAACAACGATGTCGCCAATTATAAGGTCTATGATACATATCGTATTTAGAGCAAAATTTATTCCGGCAGATCATCCTGGATTACACGGTAAAGAGTTGATCCCACTGGATCTCCAACCTAAAGAGATCAAGATGACTCCAAAGCCAGAGGTATTAGAATAATCTTCCGGATAATTGATCTCATCAGGGGTCAAATTTGTGTATACTACATAAAACCATGTTTATCCAAATAATCAAAGTATCTTTGCAACTTTTATAAAATATATGATATTCAAAGATTTAGGACTAACGCCAGCAATTCAAAAGGCTTTACATGAAGAGGGATACACCAATCCGACTCCAATTCAACAACAATCAATACCTATCTTATTAAAGGGTAAGGATCTATTGGGATGTGCCCAAACAGGAACCGGTAAAACAGCAGCTTTTGCTATTCCGATTCTTCAGCAGATGAGTCTGGCACATTATAATGATAAGGGCCGGCGAAAAATAAAAGCATTAGTGGTAACGCCTACCCGGGAACTTGCTACTCAAATAGGCGTAAGTTTTGGCGTTTATGGTAAATATACAAACCTTAAAAACACAGTTGTTTTTGGAGGGGTGAAGCAAGGAGCCCAGGTGGAAGCGCTGAGAAGAGGGGTGGACATCTTGGTTGCTACTCCAGGAAGGTTATTGGACCTGATCAATCAGGGATATATTTCTTTGAAGGATATTGAATACTTCGTACTTGATGAAGCAGATCAAATGCTTGACATGGGTTTTATCCATGATATAAAAAAGATCATTGCCTTATTGCCTCGACAGAGGCAATCCCTGTTTTTTTCAGCAACCATGCATCCGACAATAGTCGATCTTTCCAGGAAAATTCTTGGGAATCCTGAACGGGTGACCGTAAAGCCTCAGCAAACCACAGCGGAGAGAGTAGATCAAAGCATCTATTACGTCACGAAAAAGAATAAAATCAAGCTACTGATAGACTTGTTGCAGAACCAAAAAATGGATTCGGTACTGGTTTTCTCGCGAACGAAACATGGAGCCAACAAGGTTGTGAAGCTTTTGTTGAGGGAAGATTTTGCATGTGCAGCCATTCATGGGAACAAATCTCAACGGGCAAGAGAAATTGCTTTAGATGATTTTAAAAAGGGTAAGATTAAGGTCCTTGTGGCTACCGATATTGCAGCCAGGGGAATTGATATTGATGAGTTGTCATATGTGATTAATTATGATTTACCTAACGTTCCCGAATCCTATGTACATCGCATCGGAAGAACGGGTAGAGCCGGTCTAAGCGGTGAGGCCATTTCATTTTGTGATCATGATGAAAGACCCTATCTCAAGGATATTGAAAAACTGATCAAAAAGAAAATCACTGTGGTTCATGATCACCCTTACCTGAATGATCTTCTGGAAAGTGTTTCTGAAGTACCGGAAAGAACTCATGGTCACAAGCGCCAGCCAAAACCTGCTCACAAAAAGAAAAGCAGCGGGAAGAATAACTACTGGAGAAAGAGAAATACGAATCAGCGGAAGCCTGGTTAGTTGATCTTGATTTTTTTCTTCTCATCATGATTTAAATCATTGTATTTTCGGCATTTTTTTTTGTACTTTATAAGAACAAATAAAGATTATGTCGGATGAAAAAAAATGAGCCTATTTCAAGTATTATGACCCGTGAGGTTATTACTTTGAGTCTTAAGGATTCGCTATATTCTGCGGAAAAAAGAATGAAAACCAATCATATCAGACACATGCCCGTAATTGAAAATGAAAAACTTATCGGATTGATAAGTCTGTCTGATTTACAACGAATAAGTTTTATTGATGCCTATAGCAAAGAAGGAACAGAAGATACTCCTGTTTATAATATGTTAAGCATTAAAGATATGATGATTAAAAACCCATTGACTGCAACACCTCAAACCACTATTTTGGAGGTATCTAAATTGCTGGCGAGTAAAGAATTTCATTCTTTGCCTGTTGTAGACAATGATAAACTGGTTGGAATTATTACCACAACGGATCTGTTACACTATTTTATTGAATTGTGCTGATCCGATAAGACGGCAATTTTGTGAACAATGGTTTCCGCGAGTTTGAATTTTGACTCTACTGTCCATCCGGCTACATGAGGACTTAAAAGTACCTTATCTGAAACGATCAAATTTTGAAACGCTTCAGGTAAGGTATTTTCTTTGGAGAAAAAATTTTCAAATGATGCCTTTTCATATTCCAACACGTCTAAGCAGGCCCCTAAAACCTTTCCGTTTTTGATTGCTTCCATCAAGTCATCTGTAATCACTGCAGAACCGCGGGCCGTGTTGATGAGGAAAATAGATTTGTGAAATTTGTTCAAAAAAGATTGATTGATCATGTGTTTAGTCAAATTGGTCTCTGGCGTATGTAAACTAAGCACATCAGTTTTTAAAAATAACGACTCCAGATCAACTTGTTTCGCATGCGCATCAGAGAGTCCGGGCAGGATATCATAGCAGATTACTTCACAGTCAAAACCCATTAATTTCTTTGCAAAGGCTTTTCCCATATTTCCATACCCTATAATCCCTATGGTTTTACCTTCAAGCTCAATCCCTCTGTTATCTTCACGCAGCCATATTCCTTTTCGGATCTCAGCATCTGCTTTTTTAAGTTTGTTGAACAGGGCCAGAATCATGCCCAGTGCATGTTCACCCACAGCATTGCTGTTGCCTTCAGGAGCAGCAATTAATCTAATTCCCTTTGCCTCGGCAAAGGCGATATCAATATTCTCTAATCCTGCACCAACTCTGCCAATAAATTTTAAATTTGACGCCTTTTCCAAAAAACCACGGTCAATTGTAAATCTGCTTCTGATAATTATTCCTTCATAATGATGAATTTTGTTTTCAATTTCAGATTTGGAAGAAGAATAATCTTCATCGCACTGAAAATTTAGCTTTCTAAGACTTTGAATCAGATAGGGATGATTGGTGTCTAAAAAAAGAACTTTACGCATTAGAGATGTTTTTTTACAAAAATATGGGAACTGAATTATTAAAAGATGCTTAATTTTAAAAAAAAATCACATATGATTCGTTTTCATACAAAGTTAGTTTTATTCTTATTGGTCTTTACGCAATTATCATTAAAGGCTCAGGATTATTATTTTAAGTCCTATCAGCCTTTTGACAGTGGCATTCCCAGCCCGGAAGAATTCCTGGGATATCCGATAGGAGAGTACCATACCAGGCATGATCAGGTTGTGGCTTACATGAACAAACTGGCAGAATTATCTGATAAGGCATCAATTAGCCAATACGGCCAAACCTATGAAAACAGGAAACTGATTATTCTGAATATCGGGACTCCTGAACGTATTGCAAATCTGGAAAGTTACAGGCAGCAACACCTTGAGGTAGTGGACGCGAATACGAATATCAGTTCTTTTGATCAGCATCCGCTGTTTATTAACCTTGCCTATGGGGTTCATGGTAATGAACCATCGAGTACGGAGGCAGCCATGTTAACCGCCTATACGCTGATCGCTTCAGAAAGCGAGGCCGTAAAGAATTTCTTGAAAGAAACCATTGTTTTTTTGGACCCGACCATTAATCCGGATGGGAGAGACAGACACAGCAATTGGGTCAATAGTTATCGAGGTAACCCTTTGGTAGCTGACAGGTTTGACATCGAGCATAATGAAGGATGGCCCAGAGGAAGAACCAATCATTACTGGTTTGATTTGAACAGGGACCTGCTGCTTGGAGTGCACCCCGAAACCAATGGTAGATTGAATTGGTACCATGACTGGTATCCAAACGTGGTTACGGATTTTCATGAAATGGGCACGAACAGCACCTATTTCTTTGAACCAAAGAATAAATCAGCCTCTTTAAACCCTATTACACCTGCTGAGAACAGAGATGTGCTAAATAAGGTATTTGCTGATCAATATGCTGAGGACCTTGATAAAATAGGCTCTTTTTATTTTACAGACGAGGTGTATGATTCCACTTACCCTGGATACGGTTCTACCTATATGGATTTACAAGGCGCTCTTGCCCTGCTTTTTGAACAGGCGAGCTCCAGGGGTCATTTACAGGAAACGCCCACCGGAGACATCTCATTTCCGTTTACAATAAGAAATCAATACGTCTCGAGTATAGCTACAATAAAGGCGGCG
>NODE-834-length-10674-cov-6.94491_pt1 | contig 10674 bp, 9 predicted proteins | sample MGYA00139097_ERZ477577 | MGnify/ENA metagenome assembly ERZ477577 | reverse complement strand
CGTGAGCTGGGTTTAAAACGTCGTGAGACAGTTTGGTCCCTATCTTTCGTGGGCGCAGGATATTTGAGAGGATCTGTTCCTAGTACGAGAGGACCGGAATGGACGAACCAATGGTGTTCCAGTTGTCGCGCCAGCGGCATTGCTGGGTAGCTAAGTTCGGAAAGGATAACCGCTGAAAGCATCTAAGCGGGAAGCCCACCTCAAGATTAGATATCCCTTAAGTATGGAAACATGCTTAACTGAAGACTCCTCGAAGACTACGAGGTTGATAGGCCAGGTGTGTAAGCACAGTAATGTGTTAAGCTTACTGGTACTAATCAGTCGTGAGGCTTGGCCACAAAATAACTGACATAAATAATAAGAACAAATTCGACATTCCAAATTGTGCCGATATTATCCGCTTTAGGATAATGCTTTTGGCAAGGCCAGAGGGAGGACGCCGTATTTGTTATACTGCGACGACCGATAACGCAGTCCAAAAGCTTTATTGTAAAGTCGGCTAAACCGATTTTTCGGTGGCGATGGCGAAGAGGCAACACCCGTTCCCATCCCGAACACGGAAGTTAAGCTCTTCAGCGCCGATGGTACTGCACGGGAAGCTGTGTGGGAGAGTAGGACGCCGCCGAAAACCTTCTTCATACCAGCCCGCTCCCAGCGCTTAAGGGGAGCGGGCTGTGTCGTTTGTAAACCTGCCTGAAATTTTAAGATCTTCCTCATTTTTACGATCTGTGTTAACATTGCCGCATTGATTGCACGACCACTTTATAAATGAATCGCTCCAACCTTACCACACATCGGCTTAAATATGGGTTTACGAGGTGTAAAAAGCCGGGTTTTTATCCAGTTCTGGGTCTTGTTCTTCCTATCAATGCTGTTTATCGATGTCCTGGTGCTGTTCTTTTTTCTTGAAAGAACCATCTCGCATTACACCACACAAAAACGCTTTTCTCTGGCGGTTGCCTGTGAAAATCAGCGATGGCTGCCGGTTGTCGATAAGAACGTGCGCCTGCAGAAAGAAACGATCATTTTTCCAGAAGGGGACAGCTTTTTTTTCTCCGATGACATCCAAATGCCACCAACTGCAGGCAATCCAGAGCCGCATTGGACGACACTTGAGTCGGCCGTTTTTCAGACGCTTCGATCAGGGCAGGCGCTGACTAAAAAAGTGGGTGAACGCGTAGGTTGGTTCTTGCCACAATATCAATCTGTGATTCTTACCTATCCGGTTAAAGAAAAAGGGAAAACCACTGCTGCAGGCGGTATTCAAAGCTCCCTGACAGGCATCTACCAGGACTTTCTCAGGATTCAGAAAATTGCCTTCTTATTTGTGGTTATTAACAGCTTCTTTTTTGCGCTAATCGGTAATCGACAACTCTCTCGAATATATTTCAGGCCTTTGAAAAGACTGGCCAAACGCGCAGAAACCTACCAGGATAATGACAGCCTGCTTTTCTCTGTTCGCAAAGAAGACAACGAATTTTCAGTACTTTCTTCCTCCTTGAACAAGATGCTGCATCGTATTGCCGAAGACAAACGGGTGCTGAAGGATACCATCGATTCCGTTCAGTCTGCTAACCGCCAGCTCAAAAAAGCTCAAAACGAAGTCATTCGTGCCGAAAAATTAGCTACGGTAGGGCGTTTGACCTCGGGCATTGCCCATGAAATCGGAAACCCCATCGGAATCGTTTTGGGTTATCTGGATTTGCTCAAGCAGACGGATCTGAAACCTGATGAGCGTATCGATTTTATTGCCAGGTCTGAAAAAGAGATTACCCGCATCAGCCAGATTATTCGACAATTGCTAGATATGTCCAGATCGTCCGCTGATGAAGCTAAGTCAATTTCAATCCACCAACTACTTCAAGACCTGTTGGGAGTGCTCAAATACCAGCCGGCTGCCAACGAAATCCAGTTTGAAACCCAATTTGACGCCTGTGAGGAATTCGTTCTCGCTGATCCCGATAGACTCCGGCAGGTTTTTTTGAACATCCTGCTAAATGCGGTGGATGCCTTGAATGCCAAACCGCCCAAGCGACCACTGATAAAGATGATCACGACGAGCCATACCGGGGATGCAGGGGAACACACAATTGAGATCACCATCCAAGACAACGGACCAGGCATACAGCCCTCGCATTTGGCACATGTTTTCGATCCTTTCTTTACCACCAAGCAACCCGGTAAAGGCACCGGATTGGGCCTAAGTGTCTCGTTCATGATCATCGAAAAACTTGGTGGCCACATATCGGTAACCAGCAGTGAAGAAAAATTAACCACCTTTCTGGTGACATTGCCCTTGGCCAGGCAGAATAATGAAGATGGTATCGACATACCGGCAGGTTGATATGAAAACCAAACAAGATCAAAAACGAATATTGGTCATCGACGATGAAGAAAATATGCGTCACATGCTGCAAACCATGCTGAAGCGTTATGGCTACGATGTCAGTTCAGCCAAAAATGGCAGTGAGGGGCTCACTAGAATATCACAGCAGCAGTTTGATTTTATACTGTGCGACGTTAAAATGCCTCAGATGAACGGCATGGAGTTTCTAAAGGCAGGGCGCGACCATCTGCTTTCCAGTACCGTCATCATGATGTCAGCGTATGGCAGTATAGACATGGCCATCGAAGCCATGAAACTCGGTGCCTACGACTTCATTTCCAAACCATTTAAAAATGAAGAGATTCGCCTGACCATAAAGAAAGCAGAAGAACGGGAGCGTTTAAAAAAGGAGAACATTGAGCTCAAAAACCGAATCCAGCGTATCGGCGGCAGTCTCTCATTTGGAAAGATGGTGGGCAGGAGCCCGGTCATGCAATCGGTTTTCTCTATGGCCTTGAAAGTGGCCCGATTTGACAGCACGGTGCTGATAACCGGTGAGAGCGGCACTGGCAAGGAACTGGTGGCTCAGGGGATTCACCGCGAAAGCGAGCGGCAATCCGGCCCGATGATACCGGTAAACTGTGCATCCATCCCGGAAAGCCTGATGGAAAGCGAATTGTTCGGTCACGTCAAAGGCGCCTTTACCGGTGCGGATAAGGATAAAGCGGGTTTGTTTGAAGCCGCAGAAGGGGGAAGCCTATTTCTTGATGAGATTGGCGATATCCCTGTGTCCTTGCAGCCGAAACTGCTGCGTGTGCTTCAGGAAAGCGAAGTCCGCCCGGTCGGTGGGGGTAAGGCCAGGAATGTTGATGTGCGGGTCATTGCGGCCACTTCAAAAGATCTGGAACGCGAAATGGCTTCGGGTCATTTCAGAGAAGACCTTTTTTATCGTCTCAACGTGATCCCGATTGCCTTGCCGCCGCTCCGCAGGCGATTGGAGGATATTCCCCTGCTTTGCCAGTTTTTCATTACCCGCTTCAACGAAACCTTAGGCAGTGGCATCAAGAACCTTACTTCTGAGGCCATGGCTGCGCTAATGCTACACGACTGGCCCGGTAATGTGCGGGAACTGGAAAATGTGATCGAGCGGGCCATTGTGCTTGCCGAGGGAACCACCCTCGAGGTTGGGAATTTTTCGTTTGGTCGGCCAGGTCCGACAAATGCGGATGATGGGTACGGCGCCAGTTATGAAGGGTTCTCTTTGAAAGCTGCCCGCGCCGAACTGGAAGACAAGATGATCCGGAAGGCGCTGGCCGAAACAGATGGAAATCGAACCCATGCAGCCAGGCTGCTGGAGATCAGCCACCCTTCTCTGTTAAGTAAAATGAAGCTGTACGGTATTGAATAATGGAAGGACTCGGGGGTTCAAGAGGTTCTTTTACGCTTTACCAGAATTAAATGAATTGATGATTACATCCTTCGAAACAAACAACTTTCAAATGAGTTTTATAATCCGTTCTGCACTTGGATCCTTGAACCCTGGACCCCTTGTATCCTTCTAAGTAAGCCCAAACCTAAGCGATGACGATGAATTCTAGAATTGCCAAGAGATTTTGACAGCACGCTATCAAAGTTTTGCCTGCTGAAACAAGCGCTCGATATTCAGCCGGTTGATCATATCGGTGAAGATTTCGCTGATTACTTTTTCTGCACCCCCGCTGCCCATCAGTTTCATCCGTTCGGCACTTCCGGTCACCACCTCGCGCGCAACCAGTTGGGTGTCCTGGGTCAGGCTGGCTTCATAGCCGACGTCAGCCAACCATTTCTGGCCGATCAGTTTGATGTAAAACTGGTTGATCTTGATCTGGAACACCGGGATCTCCGGTGCTGGTTCAGCAGACACGCCCACGCCCAGTTTTTGCAACCGCTGCACGAGCGCCGTTTCGAATAACATCGGTAACTCGTAGGCCCCCAACACCTTGTGCTGATCTTCCGGCAGCATCAACGAGAGGGCGAACAGGCCGGTAAAGTGCTTGAAGTTATTTTTAGCCCGCTGATCGAATACTTCCGCATCGTTGCGCATATCCCGTGTCTCAATAAACACGGTGCGCCCTGCCAGTGTGTCAGCACTCGTCGGCAGTTGGTAGTCGACGTCAATATATAATTTTTTGGCACATGAGATAAAAACTGCGGCCAGCAGCAGTGGAATCGCGATCTTCAGGTATGTGTTCACATTCTTCAAAACCATGGCCCCTCCTTCTGGGTACCCAAAAAATGGTAACTACTGGTGCTGCCTACCTGACACCATGCGCTTTGTCAATGCCGCTCAGCGGGAGACATCGCCGTGTGGTATGACGCCGATCTGCGCCCAGGCAAAACGCAACCTGCAAATATGCTTGCCAAAACAGAAGCTTCCGTGGTAATCTCATTAAGTTTAAAGATTCGTTTTCGATGAAATCGGGATGCCCACCGCGATAATAAAATCAGACGCAGCGTGACCATGGACCTTTAACAGGTCCGCCGATATACTAACCGATTGCTTGATGGAGGAGGACGTGATGAAACGATTGACGATTGTATTTGCCATTCTTGCTGTATTTGCATTGATCGGTTCGGCCTCGGCCGGCACCCTGGATGATGTCAAGGCCAAGGGATTCATACAGGCGGGAGTCAACGGAGATCTTTTTGGTTTTGGCAAACCGGATGAAAAAGGCGTCTGGCGCGGTCTGGATGTGGATACGGCCCGGGCCGTTGCTGCCGCCGTTTTCGGCGATGCCGACAAGGTCAAATATACCCCGCTGACAGCCAAAACACGTTTCACCGCGCTACAGTCCGGTGAGATTGATGTGTTGACCCGTAACTGCACCCAGACCCTGAGTCGTGATACTGCCCTGGGCCTCGATTTCGTCCAGGTCAATTACTACGACGGCCAAGGATTCCTGATTCCCAAGAAGCTGGGTGTTACAAGCGCCAAAGAGCTCGATGGTGCATCGGTTTGTGTTCTGCCGGGAACAACCACCGAACTCAACGTGGCTGATTATTTTCGATCCAATGGCATGAAAATGAAACCTGTGGTCATCGAAAATACGGCGGAATTGGCCAAAGCCTTTTTTGCCGGCAGGTGCGACTGTCTCACTTCGGATGCGTCCCAGTTGGCCGGAACGCGTGCGATTGCTTCCAATCCCAAGGATTACATGATTCTGCCGGAAATTATCTCCAAGGAACCTCTGGCACCGGCAGTACGCCATGGTGACAACCAGTGGAAGGATATCGTCAATTACAGCGTGCTGGCAATGATCAACGCCGAGGAACTCGGTATTACCTCAAAAAATGTCGATGAAATGCTAAAAAGCAAAGATCCGAAGATCATGCGTTTTCTGGGTGTCACCGAAGGCAACGGCAAAGCGCTCGGTCTGGATGAAAAGTTCGCTTACAACATCGTCAAGCAGGTCGGTAATTACGGCGAAGTATTTGAAAGAAATGTGGGCGTCAACACGCCGCTGGGTATTGAACGCGGCTTGAACGCACTCTGGACCGACGGCGGGTTGATGTATTCGCCACCATTTAAGTAAGCCGCCAACTGGTCACGCCGCCTGTTGCCACATTTTTCCTGCCAGCAGGCGGCGTGATTTTTTGAGATATCCCTTCAGTGGGTTGCCAGCCTGAAGAATTGATGTTCGATCAGGCTGGCAGTTTAATTCTTCGTACAAAGATCCTATGCAGCCAAATCAAGACAAGGTTCAACGTGGTGCACCGCCGGCAACGGTTCCCTTTTACAACGACCCAAAAAAGCGCGCCATCCTGTTTCAGATTGTAACGCTTCTGATGGTTGGCCTGTTGGCTTTCTATCTGATTTCCAATACGCTGACCAACCTTGATAAACAGTCCATTGCCACCGGCCTCGGTTTTTTGCAGAAAGAGTCGGCATTTGAAATCGGTGAATCGCCGATTCCCTATTCCGCAGCCGACACCTATGGCCGTGCGTTGGTAGTCGGCTTTTTAAATACGCTGATCGTCTCATCCGTCGGGATCATTATCACCATCATACTCGGTACGCTCCTCGGGATAGCCAGGCTTTCAACCAATTGGTTGGTATCGAAACTGGCTGGCGTGTATATTGAAGTGCTGCAGGATATTCCGGTGCTTCTGCAGCTGTTTTTCTGGTATGCTTTTTTCTACAACATCCTACCGTCACCGCGCTCGGCCCTGAATCCGATCGTGGGTGTCTTCTTGAGCAATCGCGGTTTGGTGTTTGCCGTGCCGGAAGCGCATCCGGTTTATAAATACATGGCCATCGCCGTTGTTGTGGCCGGTGTCGTTATCTATTTTCTGCGGCGGTGGGCAAAACAAAGACAGGCGCGGACGGGGAAAATTTTTCCCGTCTTACGTGTATCTCTGGCGCTTGTGATCGGATTCCCTTTGCTGACCTGGGCCATTGGCGGTGCCCCAACCGCTATGAATGTGCCCGTCCTGAAAGGCTTCAATTTCATCGGAGGGACCAATATCAGTCCTGAATTCACTGCCCTTTTGCTGGGTTTAATCTTATATACAGCAGCGTTTGTGGCCGAAGTCGTCCGGGCCGGGATTCAATCGGTCAGCAAGGGGCAGACCGAGGCTGCCATGTCCCTGGGGCTCAAATCCGCTCAGGTTCTGAATCAGGTGATTTTGCCGCAGGCGCTGCGCGTCATCATTCCGCCCTTGACCAGCCAGATGTTGAACCTGACCAAAAACAGCTCCCTGGCGGTTGCCATTGGATACCCGGACTTCGTGTCTGTGGCCGGCACCACGATCAACCAGACCGGCCAGGCAATCGAAGGCGTGGCCCTGATGATGGTCGTATACCTAACCTTGAGTCTGCTGACATCGGCCTTCATGAATTGGTACAACAAGAAAACGGCTCTGGTGGAAAGGTAAAATCGCGGCATGACCAGGTTGAATGCGATTTTTGGCGCTATCAATTTAAATTGAAGACAAGTCTCTCAAACCCATGGAAAAAGTGGATATCAAGCAGATTGAAACAGAAGTAAAACCGCCGGTGGCGAGCAAAGGGGTTGTCGGTTGGGCCAGGGCCAATCTGTTCAACACGTGGTTTAACTCAATCCTGACCCTTGTTACCCTGTTCGTTTTATGGAAAACCGTGCCCCCTTTTTTTCGCTGGGCCATTGTCGATAGCCTCTGGTTTTCCACCGGCGAGGCGTGCCGGGGGACTGAGGGTGCCTGCTGGTCGGTTATCCCGGCCAACATCCGGTTCATCCTTTTCGGCTTTTTCCCTTATCAATTACAATGGCGGCCGCTGCTGGCGATGGTCATCCTGGTGGTTCTGCTGTTTTACAGCCGCGACCGCAGACATTGGAATAATTCACTGGTCTATGCCTGGGTCGCCGGCCTTTTTGCAATGGGGCTGTTGATGAAGGGCGGGATTCTGGGCCTGGTTGAGGTCGAAAGCACACAATGGGGTGGACTTCCCTTGACCCTGATGTTGTCTGTTTTCGGCTTGGCCGCCGCCTATCCGCTGGGTGTGGTCCTGGCGCTGGGGCGGCAGTCGAAAATGCCGGCGGTCAAAGCCCTGTGTGTCGTCTATATCGAAATGATCCGCGGGGTGCCACTGATTACCCTGCTGTTCATGTCGTCCATCGTTTTTCCGTTGTTCTTACCCGAGGGGGTGACCGTCAACGTCATCTTGCGGGCACAGGTGGCCATCATCATGTTTACGGCCGCATATATCGCCGAAGTCGTGCGCGGTGGGCTGCAGGGCATGTCTACAGGGCAGTATGAGGCCGCCGAATCGTTGGGCCTCAACTATTACCAGACCATGCGGCTGGTGATACTGCCCCAGGCGCTGAAAATCGTGATACCGCCCACGGTTAGCCAGCTCATATCAGCATTAAAGGATACGTCTTTGGTGGTGATCATTGCCCTGTATGATCTACTCAAGACAACCCAGTCCGTGCTGTCGGATCCCAGTTGGATGGCTTTTTCTTCGGAGGCTTATATTTTCGTTGCCTTGATTTATTTTTTCTGCTGCTATTTCATGTCCAGTTACAGCAGGCGCCTGGAAAAAGAGTTGGATACGGGACTGTGAGAAGGTTAAAACCTGAGACAGGGAATGGCAGTTAACCGCGAGCCAATGCGTGTTAAATAAGGTAAACCATGCCTGACAACAATACCACTGAGAATTCACTGCCGACCGGCGATGCGATCATTGAAATTATAGGTATGCACAAATGGTACGGCGAGTTCCACGTCCTGCAGGACATTAACCTTACAGTCAAAAAGAAGGAGCGCATCGTTATTTGCGGTCCTTCCGGATCTGGGAAATCGACGCTAATCCGCTGCATCAACCGTCTGGAGGAGCATCAACGTGGTAAGATCATCGTCGACGGTATCGAACTGACCAACGATGTCAAAAATGTCGAAAAGATTCGCGCTGAGGTGGGCATGGTGTTTCAACACTTCAACCTGTTCCCGCACCTCACGATTGTCGAAAATCTCACCTTGGGACCGATATGGGTGCGCAAGACCCCCAAAAAGGAAGCTGAAGAAACGGCCATGTATTACCTGGAAAAAGTGCATATTGCCGAGCAGGCCCAGAAATTTCCCGGACAGCTTTCCGGCGGGCAGCAGCAGCGTGTGGCCATCGCACGCAGCCTGTGCATGAAACCCAACGTCATGCTCTTCGATGAGCCCACATCGGCCCTGGATCCGGAGATGATCAAGGAAGTATTGGATGTTATGATCGATCTGGCCCAGGAGGGCATGACCATGTTGGTGGTCACCCACGAAATGGGATTTGCCAAAAGCGTTGCCCATCGAGTGTTGTTCATGGACTACGGCCAGATTGTCGAGCAAAATACGCCCTCTGAATTTTTCGACAATCCGCAGCATGATCGCACCAAATTGTTCTTAAGCCAGATCCTGTAATCAAGCCGTTATCGTGCCAACTACCATTTGGAACAAGGGTCATGCATCCTCGAACCTGCGCTCGTATCCACTTAGATCATCTGCGATTCAACTATCGTGAAATCAGAAAAAAAATCGCCCCGGCCGGTCTGATTCCCGTGGTCAAAGCCGACGCATACGGCCACGGCGCCATCCCTGTATCCAGATGTTTGGTCGATGAAGGGGCAGATTTTCTTGCCGTTGCCCAATACCAGGAAGCCAGGGAACTTCGCGATAGTGGCATCGATGTTCCCATCCTGATTTTTGGCCGGCTGTTCCCGGATCAGCTTCCCGCTGCCATACGGGCGGGTTTTCGAATCACCCTGTTCGGTGTCGAAGACATCCGCTGGATCGAACGGGTGCCTGGAAGCCAGGCAGCCTGCGTGCATGTCAACGTGGAGACCGGCATGGGGCGGGTGGGTGTGCTTCTAGACCAGGAGCCGGAATTTTTCGACCATCTGACCCGCTCGCGACGTTGTGTATGGGAGGGATTATACAGTCATTTTGCCACCTCGGACGAGACAGATAAAACCTACGCTCGCGAGCAATTGAATCGTTTCAGCACCCTGATGAAACGGCTGAAGATCAAACGCCCGCTTCCGCCCATGGTTCACATGGCCAACAGCGGGGCGGTACTGGACATGCCGGACAGCTATTTTAGTGCCTGTCGATCAGGGATCATGCTGTACGGTCATTATCCGTCAACGGAAACCTCGCAATCCATCTCCTTGAAGCAGGTCATGACCTTCAAGACGGCTGTCGCCCATTTGCGGCGTCTGCCTGCCGGCCATAATGTGAGCTACGGAAGGCGATGGGAAACTGAACGTGAAACTACGATTGCCGTGCTTCCTATCGGATATGCCGACGGGGTTCGGCGCCATCTGACCGGCCGGCTCCAGGTGATCATCGATGACCGGCGATACCCGGTGGTAGGTACCATTACCATGGATCAAATCATGGTGGATGTGGGTGACGATCGGATAGCGGTGGGTGACGATGTCCTGATTTGGGGGGACACCGAAGACGGCAGTATCCAGGTCCTCGATGTGGCCGAAGCCATGGGTTCGATTCCCTATGAGATGACCTGCGGCGTCTCCCGGCGGGTTCAGCGTGTGGTTATGACGGGTTATCCCAATCCCGGCACCGATTGACAGGTTTGTCGGCTGTCGGTTTCAAGGTGGCCATCCGGATCGTTGGCCAGATCAATGCCATGGGCACCAAATGCCGGGCTTCTCTCGATTTAAGACGTTGAGTTAAAGTGTGGCCTTTACCTTCATGTGTTCTGAGCATACTTGAACTGACAGTATTTAAAAATAAGAGATACCCCTAAAAATATGGTATCATAGCTTTTAAAATGTCCTCAATTGTGGGGATGGGTTGGAGGAATCGCAGATTGATAACGCCTGCAA
>NODE-832-length-10680-cov-4.19642_pt1 | contig 10680 bp, 11 predicted proteins | sample MGYA00139097_ERZ477577 | MGnify/ENA metagenome assembly ERZ477577 | reverse complement strand
TATCAATGATAGCGATTTTGCCGGAATTAACTGGGATATCCTCGGTAGGGGTCGACGGCTGCTTAATTTACAGGCTTTTGGGGTATTTAATGCCGTCAGCTATCCCCAATTCAAAGATCTATCTGATCAGCAAGCCGCCCAAGGTTTTGGAGAGCGGCTGAACCTCGGCAACATCTGGCATACCGACGTGGTCTGGCAGGATGAAGTGGCCAACTTCAACTACTTTGTCGAGGGCGGCTGGTCGAATACCCAACCGAACGACAACGGCATGTTCAACGATTTTGCTGGAATGTTCGCGGGGCAGACCGGGCCCAATACCGGCAGTGAGAACGGCTATTTGATCTACGCCGGCCTGCGCTACGATATGGACAATATTCGCCTGAAGCTTGGTGCCGAATATAACTACGGTTCACAATACTGGATCGCCTTTACTCCGGCGCACGACGATATCTACCAGTCCAAGCTGGCCACCCGCGGCCATGTCTTCGAGCTCTATTCGATCTACGATATTCCCGCCGGCGAGGCAATCTCCAAGTACGGCAGAGCTTTTATCAGGCTGGGTTATCAGTACTACGATTATACCTATTCTGGTTCGGGTACCTGGTACGGTCCTGCGTATGATTTGGGCAAGCTAATGACCTGGCAAAACTGGAGGGAATGGGCATGGATTCGATAGATGATGCTCATCAGATCTATCTGACGTTCGAGGCCTATTTCTAAACTCTAGCGAAGATTTATCATTCTCTTTGGGGGTATGCTTCTATACGGAGGCATACCCCCTTTTTTGTTGAATTTTCCAAGATCCTGCTTTATCCATGATAACCGGCAAGGTGCAGGCATGGACTATTCTTTTGGCGGCAACGAACACGGCCGCCAGACAGAAGAAAGGGTGTCGAATCGATGGTTTCCTATCATTTTTTCACCAGACACGGCGGGGTCAGCAGCGGTAGGCACACGAGTCTCAATGTGAGCTACGGTACCGGCGACAATCCCGCAAATATAGATAAAAACCGCTCCAGAGTCAGGCGCAGGGTAGGAACCCAGCGACTGATCAGCGCCCATCAGATACATTCTAACAGGGTGTATGTGGACACAGGCGCAACAGAGGACTCGCATGAAGTTGAGGGCTACGATGCGCTGATCAGCAATCAGCCGGGCACCGCGCTAATGATTCAGCAGGCCGACTGTCAGGCAGTGCTTCTTTTCGATCCGGTCAAAAATGTGATTGGGGCCGTCCACAGCGGTTGGCGAGGCACTGTGGCTAATATCATCGGTGAAACCATCATGCAGATGGAACGACACTACGGCAGTGATCCGAAAAACCTGCAGGCCGGTATCAGTCCTTCGCTGGGGCCGTGCTGCGCCGAATTCGTCAACCACCGTAAGGAGCTGCCGGAAGCCTTTCAGCACTATCGGGTGAAGAACAATCATTTCGACTTCTGGCAGATATCTGCAAGGCAGCTGTCAGAGGCAGGGTTAAGGCCCGTAGCGATTCGCAAGCCTGATATCTGTACAAGCTGCTCCGAGGACTATTTCAGCTATCGTCGAGCAGTGAGAGAAGGAGATCCTGTCTGCGGTCGTCATGGTTCTGTAATTTGTCTCGAACCATTCGGGTAGAAGGTGATTCGAATGAGGCTTTTGATTGTCGAAGACGATGTTAAGATAGCCGCTTTGATTGAAAAGGGCATGCGCGAGGCCGGATTTGAGGTTGACGTCTGCCATGATGGGGACTCGGGGCTGGCGCAAGGGTTGACAGGCCGCTACGATGCCGCCGTAATCGATATAATGCTGCCGGGGTTGGACGGGCTGCAGGTTATTGAACAACTCCGCGAACAGCGAGTCTCAACCCCGGTTTTGATTCTCAGTGCCAGGCAATCGGTGGATGATCGAATCAGGGGCCTGCAGACGGGTGGAGACGATTACATGGTCAAGCCCTTTTCGTTCAATGAACTGCTGGCCAGAATCCAGGCCCTGATTCGCAGGGATAAGAAGCACGGTGAAGCCACCACACTGGAATATGAAGATCTGAGCATGGACCTTCTGCGTCGAGAGGTTCGCCGGCAGGAAGAAAAGATAGAGTTGCCCGCCAAGGAGTATGCGCTGCTCGAATATCTAATGCGTCACCCGGAAAACATTGTCTCTAAAACATCGATACTGGAACAAGTTTACGATTATTCATTCGACCCGCAAACCAATGTGGTCGACGTGCTGGTCTGTCGTCTGCGCAACAAAATCGATCGGGATTTTCAGCAGAAATTGATACATACCGTCAGAGGCATGGGGTATGTGCTCAAATCCGAGGCCTAGCGACATAAGTTCAATCCATCTATATATGCAGCGACAGTTTGGGGACGCAATCAACTCGCGGCCCCGAAATAGCGATTACTTTACTGCTGTGGTATGGTGGCCTCCGATATTCAACAGATTTTTCATAAGGACGCGAGCATGACGACCATCACCGTAGGCAGCCGCAAGAGCAAGCTTGCCATGTGGCAGACAGAAGCGGTCTGCAGGATGTTAAACGAACGTGGAATTACCACCGTCATTTCGGCGATGGAGACCAAAGGGGATAAGATTCTCGACCGATCCATTGCCAAGATCGGCTCCAAAGGGGTGTTCACCGAAGAACTCGAAGAGCAACTCGCCGACGGTTCAGTGGATATTGCCGTACATTCGGCCAAGGATATGCAGTCAACCCTGCCAGATGAATTCGAGTTGATTGCCTATACCGAGCGCGAGAAAAGTCACGATGTGCTGCTCGGATTTGCAGAGGTTGATCTGGAAAACAGGGAAAGACCGCTCACCGTTGGTACCTCATCAGTCCGCAGGGTTGCCATGCTCAAGCATTTTTACCCGCACCTGAGAGCGGTACCGATGCGGGGGAATCTGCAGACCCGAATAGGTAAACTAGAGGCGGGGGACTGCGACGTCCTGATGCTTGCCTTTGCCGGTGTGACGCGCATGGGCTACGATGATCTGATCGTCCATCAATTCAACCCCCAGCAGTTCACCCCACCGGTGGGCCAGGGGTGCATTGCCATCGAAGCGGCAACAGGCTTGTCGGCCCAGAAAAGGACCTTGATCAGAGATAGTCTCAACAACAAGGAGAGCGAGTGTTGCCTGAGAGCCGAGCGTGCGTTTCTGAGGAAGCTGGAAGGTGGCTGCTCGATTCCGGCTTTTGGTCATGCGGCCTTAAGGGGCGATTCTGTAGAACTGACCGCAGGGTTGGCCAATCTGGACGGCAGCTGGCTGCTGAAAAAAACGCTGAGCGGTTCGGTCGAAGAGCCGGAGAAGGTGGGCAGCGAGTTGGGTGAATTTATCCTCGCCAACAATGGCAGAGAGACGTTGGCCGCCATAAAGGCGGCGCTCAACGAATAGGGGACACAATACCTATCGTGTCCCCATTGAATAAAACAGCTTTATCGTCAAGTTCTAGCATCAGCAGGACACGATAGGTATTGTGTCCCCTATTAGGTCAACAACTCTTTACTCTCCTTGTTTCTGCCGCACCAGTTCCCGCAGATAGTCGAGCCAGGCATCGAAGCCTTCACCGGTGGTAGATGAAAAGTCCATCACCTGCAGGGCGGGATTGAGGCTGAGTGCCTCTTTGCTTGCCTCTGCCACTTCGAAATCGAAATAGGGAAGCAGATCCGTTTTGGTGATCAGAAATAGCTGCGAACTGGTAAAGGCCTTGGGATATTTTGCCGGTTTATCGGGTCCCTCGGGAACGGATACGAGAACGACCCGTTTATGCTCGCCCAGATCGAAGGTGGCCGGACAGACCAGATTGCCCACATTTTCGATGACCAGCAGGTCGATAGCGTCTCCACCGGGTTCTTTCTGGAGTTGATGAAAGCCTCTGTGAATCATCGAAGCGTCCAGGTGGCAGGCGCCGCCGGTGGTCAGCTGAATGGCCGGCACCCCCTTGGCTCTGATGCGTTCGGCATCGCGTTCTGTTTCGATATCACCCTCGATCACGCCAATTCGTATCTCGTCGCCGATTCTGTCGATGGTGTGTTCGAGCAGGGTTGTTTTTCCAGAGCCGGGGCTTGAAATGAGATTGAGTACGACGATATTCTCCTCGTCAAAATGTTCCCGGTTTGAACGGGCCATCGCATCGTTTGCTGCGAACAGCGACCGGTTGATGTCGACGATCACTGATTCGTCGTGGCTATGGCCATGTCCATGATCATGATCGTGACCATGATCGTAACCATGATCATGAGTATGAGTCTGACAACCGCATGCATCACACATTAGTTCACCTTTATTTCATTTTAAGCTTTTCAATCTTTAGATTCAACAGCAGCAAAGACCTGCCAGTCAAAGAAAAAGTCGGAAGGGAAACGTTCTCACTCTCTCCCGACAATGCGACGCAGGACAGCTGATCACTCCAGTTCGCGAGAGTTATTCCATTTCAACCTGCTGCAGTATCAAATCATTGCCTTCCTCGGCAATAAGCAGATTATCGCCACACTCCGCGCACTCGTGGGGACGTTCACCTGCTGTTTTCTGCACACCTTGACAATTGCTGCAGCGGTAAGTCACTTCTGGGATGATGATCTCAAGTTTGGCATCCTTGACCAGTGCATCTTCTTTGGTCAGGATATCAAAGCCAAATTTGAACGAATCCACCACTACCCCGGAGAGCGGACCGATCACCATGGTGACCTTCAGTATCCGGGTCGTCTTATGTTGCCCGGCTATATCGTGGAGTTGGCCGAGCAACCCCTGAACAAGCGATATCTCATGCATGACGAAGCGTCCGATCAGCTTGTCCGCCGTTTTGCCTCGACGCCCAGTTCGGCCAGACGTTTGAGGACGATTTCACAAATCTCCTTGACCCGAGGCGCCACCACATCGGAGAGTTCGGTACTGGTGATGAGATCTTTGGGAACCACGCAGTAAAATTCAAGGGTTTCAGGCGCCGCATCCCGCAGCTTGCAGATCTCGAGAATTTCCAGCAGTCCAAGCTGGTGGGGAGACATGCGGGTGCTGATCTTGCCGGCTTTGACATCTTCGTTGGAGTAATAGTGCATGGAGCCCGGTTCCGCATCAATGTCGACCACATCGATCACCAGCACTGGATCACACTCTTCCAGGAACGGGCTCATGTAAATCCCGGCGGTGCCGCCGTCTCTGATCAGCACACTGTCGGGGAATTCGTAGTTTTCTTCCAGGTAGCGCACCGCATGGACACCAAATCCCTCGTCGCCGACGATCAGGTTGCCAATACCGAGAATGCCAATTTTCTTTTTATCTTCCATAATTTGCCGTTAACAGATTCTGGGGAGGGGTTCTCCGTGCAGCGGGGTGATGACCCGTGAGCCGCCGATGGGGGTGTTGATCAGAACGCGGCCGGCCTTGCCCTTTTCGAGTCTGCCTATGATCACCGCGTCCTTTCCTTCATCCTGCTGTTTCATCAATTCGAGAATATTGTCGGCATCTTTGCCATTTACCACTGCCAGACATTTACCCTCGTTGGCCAGGTAGAGCGGTTCCAGACCCAGAATCTCGCAGGCGGCCCTGACTTCTGCTCTGATCGGCAGCGCCTCTTCCTGCAGGACAATGGTAAGGGAGCTGGCCGCGGCAATCTCATTGAGCGTGGTGGCCACCCCGCCCCTGGTGGGATCGCGAAAAGTCCTTACCGAGTCGGGATAGCGGTCGAGTATGGTGTCGACCAACCGATGCAGGGGCATGGTGTCGCTTCTGAGATCTCCTTCCAGGGCAATGCCGGCCCTGCGGGTCATGATAGTGATGCCATGGTCTCCCATGGTGCCCGACAAAATGATCGCATCACCGGGAGTCCCGTTTTGGGACGATAGCGACAGCGACGCGTCGACAACCCCTATACCGGAGGTATTGATGAACACCTTGTCAGCTTTTCCTCGGGGAACCACCTTGGTGTCACCGGTAACGATGGGTACGCCAGATTCTTTGGCAGCCTGGGCGACCGAGATGATAATTCTTTCGAGATCTTTGAGGGGCATTCCTTCTTCGAGAATTAAAGCCAGACTCAAACATAGTGGCCTGCCGCCCCGCATGGCAAGATCGTTGATGGTGCCATGAACGGCGAGTTTACCGATGTCGCCGCCGGGAAAAAAGAGCGGGTCGACCACGTAGCTGTCGGTGGTGAACACCAGTTTGCCTGGTTGGTTGTCGATGACCGCGCTGTCTTCAAGGCCTTTGAGTACCGGGCTGTCGAGATATTTAAGGAAAAGACCGCTGATCAGTTCCTGGCTGGCAAGTCCGCCGCTGCCGTGGTCGAGAAGGATGGTGTCGTCTGACATGTTGTATTAATTCCTGGAGCAGGTTGCCGGCTATCCTAGCTGTCCCTAGCTGTCCCGCCCGTACTTGTAATAGGCAGCACAGGTGCCTTCACTGGAGACCATACACGGGCCGACCGGTGTGGAAGGTTTGCAGCGGCTGCCAAAGAGCGGGCATTGGGGAGGGACGGTTTGACCTTTTAAAATTTCGCCGCAGAGGCAGCCTTTGGGTTCCTCCGTCGGAACAAGTTCTATATCGAAGCGCTTCTGGGCATCGAATTTCTGATATTTTTCCCTGATTGCCAGGCCGCTGTTTTCTATCACCCCCAGCCCCCGCCATTCCATGTCGGTGGGCTCGAAGATTTGATCAACCATTGCCAGGGCACGTCTGTTGCCATCCCAGGAGACCACCCGGGGGTAGATGTTCTCGACTTGAGGTGTATTGCTGCCCACCTGCTTGGCCAGCAGAATCAGGCCATTGACCAGGTCGGCCGGCTCAAAGCCGGCCACGACGCAGGCCAGTCCCTGATCGACAAAGGGCTGATAGGCTCCAGCCCCGATGATGGCCGAGACATGGCCGGGACAAAGCAGTCCATTGATGTTGAGCTGGGGGTCCTGCATCAGGGCTTCGAGTGGGCCCGGAATTACTTTCTGGGTAGAAAAAACGCAAAAATTATCGATATCTTCATGGTAGGCGGCCAGGATCGTTGCCGCAATCCCTGGCGTGGTCGTTTCAAATCCAACGCCAAGAAAAACCACTGTATCCTCGGGGTTATTACGGGCCAGTTCCAAAGCGTCCATAGGGGAATAGACCACTTCAACCAGGGCGCCTCGGGCGGTGGCATTGGCCAGGGAGCCGTGGCTTCCCGGCACTCTGAAAAGGTCGCCGAAGATGGCCACCCGAACTCCGGGAATTTCGGCCATGGCGATGAAGGCGTCCATATGGGAGGCGGAGGTGACGCAGACCGGACAGCCTGGTCCTGAGACAATCTCCATCCCTGCGGGCAGGATCGACCTGATACCGTTACGGAAGATGGCCATGGTATGGGTGCCGCACACTTCCATCAGCCTTACCGGTTTGGTGACTGACTTCTTCAGTTTTTCAACCAGAGGCTTTACCAGGCTGCTGTCACGGTATTCATCGATATATTTCACGAATCATCCCCGGCCAGCAACAATTCTTCGGGCATATGTGAGGCCATTTCCCTGATCAATTCGATATTTTTCTTGGCTTCTTCTTCAATCAGCGAATGGATGGCAAAACCGGCGTGGACAATCACATAGTCGCCTACTTCAGGCCACCGATCAACGACGTCGAGTCGGATCTTTCTGCTCACTCCATCCATATTGACGACGGCAATCTGATTCTGGGTGAAATCGTCGGGATCGCCTTCAATCTTTTCAACTTTCATTGGTACTGCGAGACACATGTTGCATACCTCCTATCAAGGCCTGACCGATGGAAACGCCTCCGTCATTTATAGGAATGCGAGCCCCGGTGCATGGGTTCAACCCTAGTTCGGTCAAAGAAAATAACAATCCTTCCAGCAGAATTCCATTCTGCATCGAGCCGCCAGAAAGCACGACATCACGAATTCCTGTGGTTCCAGAGAGTTTCTCGACGAGGCGGGAAATACAACTGATCAGCCAGGAGTGAAACTGCAGCGCGATTACGGACCGGTCCATGCCGGAAGAAATATCGTCTAGGGCTTTCTTAACAAATTTTGAAGAATTTATCTCCCATCTTTGTTCTTTTTCTTGTTTCAAATAGTGTTCGACGCCTTCAATCTCTTCAACCAGTATATCTTTCCAACGGGTTGTCAATGAGCCGCGGGCCAGGGCCTCGAGCTGCATGGCAGCCTGTCCCTCGAAGGTGGAAACCGTATTGAGCCCGAGCAGAGCGGCAAAACCATCGAACAGGCGGCCGCAACTCGAAGTCAACGGGGTGTTGAAGCGGTTCTGCAGCATCTGCACAAGAATGTTTTTAGAGGCCGGATCGACACTGCTTAACAAGTCCATCATCCCGCACTCTTCTCCAAAAAGACGATAGAGCAGAGACACCCCCATGCGCCACGGCTCCTGGGCCGCTGCGTCGCCGCCGGGCAGCGGCAGGGGTTCCAGATGGCCGAGTCGTGAGAAACTCCGCAGATCGGCCTGCAAAATCTCGCCTCCCCAGATGGTCCCATCGGTTCCATAGCCAGTGCCGTCCAGCACCACAGCCAATACCGGGCCCTCCAGGTTGTGTTCGGCCATCACTGCCGCGGCATGGGCATGGTGATGCTGAATCTTGTATAACGGCAGACCGAGCGCAACGGCAAAATGCGAACTCAGGTAGTCGGGGTGCAGATCGCAGGCGGCAGCAACCGGTTCGATCTCATACAGCCGTTTGAGATTGTCCACCGATTCGCTGTAAAAGGAGAGCGAGGTGGTGTTGAACAGATCGCCGATATGCTGACTTGGGTAGATCGAAGTGGAGCGGGCCAGGCTGAAAGTGGATTTCAGGCCGCCTCCGCAGCCAATGAATTCGGGCAGCTTCTGGGAAATGTGTAATGGTTCAGGGGCGTATCCCCTGGCTCTGCGAAAAGCTCTGATCTCTCCAGCCACATGCTTGACCACCGAATCGTCCACCCGGGTGACAATGTCACGGTTGTGCAGAACAAAGAGATCGGCGATTCCCGCCAATCGATCGAGCGCATCATCGTTGGAAGTGCAGATCGGTTCCCCGCTGATGTTGCCGCTGGTCATTACCAGTGCCGCCGGACAATCCGGATGGGTGAAAAGGAGGTGGTGCAGCGGCGTATAGGGAAGCATCAGGCCGATATCGCTCATGTCGGGAGCCAGATTCGGGGCAAGCGGTGAGTCCGGTCTGGGCTTGAGCAAGACGATCGGGTGCTGGGGCGAGCTGAGGGCGCGTTTTTCCTGGTCGTCAAGCACACACAGTTTCTCGGCCTGCAGCAGATCCTTGACCATGATCGCCAACGGCTTGTCTGGCCGGTTTTTCCGGTCGCGAAGGGTCGTGACGGCGGCGGCTGAACAACCGCTGACACAGAGATGGAATCCCCCAAGCCCGCGTATTGCCAAGACCTTATTCTGGATGATGGCGGTGATGGCTGCCGCTAACACGTCTGTAGAGTTAAGGGGTCGTCCCTGGCTGTCGTGCAGCGATATGGCAGGGCCGCAGACAGGGCAACCATTGGGCTGGGCATGAAAGCGCCTATCCATGGGATCGAGATATTCCCGGCTGCAGTCCCCGCACATCGTAAAGTCTTTCATCGAGGTCTTGGGACGGTCGTAGGGAATGGTTTCGATGATGGAAAACCTTGGCCCGCAGTTGGTGCAGTTGATAAAGGGGTAGCCGAACCTGCGATCGGCCGGGTCGGTCAGTTCTTCGAAACAATCCTGGCAAACTGAGATGTCTGGCGGAATATTGGCCCTGGAAGAGGCGCTGGAACGGCTGGCAACTATGGTAAACGAGTCCGCCTGCAACCGTTTTTCGAGAGGGCGATGGGAAAGCGCTTCGATCCTGGCAAGCGGCGGAGCTTCGGCGCTGAGTGCTTCGATAAAAGAGAAGATCTGCGGACCGGCGGCCTGGATAACAACACCTTCGCTGGTATTGGTAACCGTGCCGGCGATGGAAAAGTGGCAGGCAAGCTTGAAAACGAAGGGCCGAAACCCTACGCCCTGGACCGTGCCCCGGACGAGAATCTCGACCCCGTTTTTTAGTGATTTACGCCTTGTGGGTGAATTTGACACCGGTGAATATGGAAGAAATCAATCCTTCCGGTTGCTTCACGTCGTTCCAGATTACCAGATAGACATGAATAAAGGCGAAAATCATAAACCACCACATCAGCAGATGATGAATGTAGCGAGCCATCTGCTGGCTGCCGAAAATCATCACTCCGTATTTTTCCCAGATGGCGATTTCAGGGAACAGCATGTAGAAACCGCTGACCAGTTGAAATACGGCTGCAGCAATGGTGATTACGTAGGTGATGCCGGCCAGAATGTTGTGACCCAATCTGTCGGGATCATGACTGTCCTTGATGTAGCTGTACTGCAATATCGTGCTGAACAGATTTTTGATATTGCGTGGTGTAACCGGGAGGTGCTCGAGAATCCGTTCCTGCTTGTTGCCAAACAGATAGAGAAAGATCCTGGTCAACACCGCGGCGGTAAACACATAGCCGGCGACAAAATGTACGAAACGCATATAGGCCATGGGCCATGAAGCGCTGCCTTCCGTCATGGAGTTGGTCCACGGGCTGTTGATATAGAAGCCGGTGATACACAAGGTAACGATTGACAGAGCAAATGCCCAGTGATAGAGCCGAAGCAGGATGCTCCAGCATTTCTTCTTTTCATATGCCATAATTACCTCCGTCGGTGGTGTGACCGCCGCGATCAATCTTGA
>NODE-831-length-10682-cov-8.06173_pt1 | contig 10682 bp, 6 predicted proteins | sample MGYA00139097_ERZ477577 | MGnify/ENA metagenome assembly ERZ477577 | reverse complement strand
GGGCTAATCGCTTTGGCAAAGCCCCCCTGCCTCATGGCTAAATTGCTTTCAATGCCTGATCAAGGTCTGCGATTATATCATCTGGATGCTCAAGCCCTACCGAGAGACGAATCAGCCCCTGCCCAATCCTCGCGTTTTTAAGATCTTCCGGTGAATAGGTCGAGTGGGTCATAGAAGCTGGATGCTGGATAAGAGTTTCACAATCGCCTAAACTCACGGCAATGGTGCACAATTTGACGCTGTTTATCATCTTTTTCCCTGCCTCAATTCCCCTTTTGAGTTCAAAAGCAATTATGCCGCTGAATGATTTCATTTGCTTGACTGCTAGGTCATGATTTTTGTGGGATTTGAGGCCAGGATAATAGACTCTATCTATCTTTGAATGTGCCTCTAGCCACCGGGCAATATTCATAGCCGATTTACTGTGCCGATTCATCCGGATTGCCAGGGTTTTTAGGCCCCTAAGGATCAGCCACGCATTAAATGGACTCATGCATGGTCCAAAATGGTTAAAATATGCCTCTCTGATGAGAGAGGTGATCTCGCTGGAAGTAGCAATTATTCCGCCGATGACATCACCGTGCCCCCCAAGATACTTGGTCGCAGAGTGGATAACTATATCAGCGCCCATGGAAACAGGCTTCTGCAGATAAGTCGAAGCAAATGTGTTGTCTACTGTCAGCGGAATTTCATTGGCCTTGGCAATTGCTGCCCATAACGAAATATCGATGATATCAAGTGTCGGATTTGCCGGTGATTCAATATAAAGCAACCGGGTATTGTCATCAACCAGGGTCTCAATCTGATCTCTGTCATTAATGTCCTTGGGAGATAAAAATCTGGTCTCTATGTTAAAAGTTGCCAAATGCTGGTGTAACAGGGCAAAGGTGCCGCCGTAAAGTGCGTTGCAGGCAACAACATTATCACCCGGCCGCGCAAGTGACATCAACACGGAAGAAGAAGCGGCCATACCGGACGAAGTTGCTATGGCATCCTCAGCTCCTTCGAGCAACGCCATTTTTTCTTGCAGTTGCAGCACCGTTGGGTTGGAAATTCTTGAGTAGAGATACCCTTCTTCGGCACCTGTAAAGACCCTGGCCCCATGTGCCTGATCTCTGAATTTAAAAGTGGAGGTCATGTGGATCGGGGGAACCAGATCCATACTGGTTGTGTTACACGACCGAACACCATGTACTATAAGGGTTTCCTCCTGGGGTCGAGAGCTGTCTGACATGTTACCCTCCTTAATTCTATTGTAATCCATTAGAAAACATGAATCAAAAGTATCTAGTCAAGTGTGCTTGTATGACTGTCGGAATTTTAGGGCGCGATAAAACCTGGGAACGACACAAGTTAAAAGAACCTATCACACCACATCACTGATATGGAGTGCATAGCCGATGGAAGTAATTGTTTAAAATAGATAAACTTGTAAATTCCAGATTAATGGGTTGGGGCAGAGAGTTGAACTGACTGGCTCAATTTCTCAGCGTCTTTTTTAACGCTGACCACCCCTGGGATATACAGGAAAAGTATCTGTTGACCGTAAAATTTCCTCCCGACTCCTGACCTGGATATTCTTGTTGAACAATTAATGCCAGACTGCCGGCAGGATAACTGGTCATCCCCGCTTCTAGACAAAATACTAGAACTATTTTTCCAGGCAAAATATTGGACAATAACAGGCTTCCGGCTTGCTATTGGGCTGATTTGTGACCGATAATAAAGTAAAGCCCTCTTTTGCTTATTAAGATGTCAAAAAGGAGGTCGTCATGGCAAAGACAGAACAGAACAGCCTTCACCAGCACGTCACGGCGGTGAAAAAGGGAGAGCGTGCTTTTGAGAATTCATTCCAGGCAGTCTCGAGGATGATCCTTGAAAAACAGATCGAAAAAGTGATTGTCAACGGCAAAACCACCTTCGACTTTGGGATCTTTCGGGAGGGTGGGAAGCATATCATAGGAATGTTTGATGAAATAAACTCGTTTGTGTCTTTCGTGAAAGATGCCTCCCAGGGCGGGTCGTCCCGGGAAATGGCATTTGTGCTTGTCGGCGAACCCGGCAACGGTAAGACGTTTCTGGTCGAGTACTTGTGCGGTCTCTATCGGCGATTTCTGTTTCGTGAGGAAAATAGACGTTATACCTTCCGATTCAAAGGTTTGAGCCAGCTCGAGCATTACGGCGACATAAACGTGATCGAATCTCAGACCTACGAAGATCCAATGATCCTGGCCATGAACCTGTTGGAATCATCAGACGAATCCCAGGAACATCTGGCTCGCCGCTATCGGCTGACCACGCCCCAGGTAGAGACATGGTGGCAGAATTATCGACCTCTCGGAGCCTGCACCGCCTATATCTGGAATGATATCCGGGGATTCACCGGCGGCAAACTTGAGGACATGTTGAAATTTGTTGAAATCGTGCCGGTCCCCCTGACCGAAAGCCTTGGTACAGTTACCGGAAAATACCCGGCCAAAGATAAAATCACCTCTTCAGCCGTCGACCTGCTGGGTGAGGAATCGATTCAGCGACTCCTACACATTGCTGACACGAACAATCCCTACCGCTTCGATCTTCGCAGAGGAGCCCTGGCCCGGGTGGCCGGGGGAGGTATTCATTTCAGTGACGAGATTTACAAGAACAAGAAAGATCTCGTGCAGGTGTATCTGAGCATCATTCAAAACAGAAACATCGAAATGGACGGCTACAAATGGCCGATCGATACCCTCATTGTCGCCACCAGCAACAACGCCGAATTCAATAAGTTCCTGGCAGAAAAAGAGGAGGCACCGATCATCGATCGATGCCGCATCTGTTATGTCTCCCACAACACCGATTACAAACTGCAGAGCCAGCTGACCGCCTATGCCATAGGAGACAGAACCAAAACCACCCTGACCGGAGACACGCTGCACCAGGATCCAAATCTCAATTATGCGGCTTCAGTGGGAGTCTCGCTTACCAGATTGCCGCGATCGGAAAAGCTGACACCCATAGAAACCATGAAGCTTGCCGCCGGAGAGGTGGCCGGCGAAAAATCGATAAAAACCCTCTCGGAAGTCATTGATACACTGAACCAGGATGCCGACGTCACCAGTCGTTTCGGCCAGAAAGGCCTGGGCCAGAGAAATTTAGGCCGGGCCATGCAATTGATGCTTGAAAGTTCGGAAACGAACGAAGGGCAATGTATGTTCGCCTACGATGTATTCAACGCCTTGGAACGCATAATCCTCGACTACGTGCCTGAACCGACAGATCGGGCAAAATTCCTCGATGATTTAAAAACGGCGCGCGGCTTATACCGGGAACGGATCATGACGGAAATGTTCAATGCCTATATGGATGAGCCTCTGGCAATTAGAAAGGATGTCTTGAATTATGTGAACATGATTATCGGCATCGATGCTGAGAATCTCGGACCCGACAAGATGTGGAAGTACAAAAATCCGCAGACGGGAGAACTGCGGGCCTTGAAAATCGATGAGCGCTATGTCAACTCAGTGGAAGATTGTCTCGGCCTGAAAATCAAAGAGCAAAAAGATACCTTCAGAACCTCTATACGTAAAATCTACGGTCAGAAAATTTCGACGAATCCGAACTACGATTTCATGGACAACCTTGAGCTTGTCAAAGCGGTAACCGATGTGCGCCTGAAATCTGATATTGCCGGTGCCGGCAGCCTCATCGGGGCCCTGGCGAACAGGACCAACGAGGAGAATCAGAAATTATACGATCGCATGGTCGACACCATGCTGAATAAGCTGGGCTATTGTAGAACCTGTGCCCAGAAAACCATCGAGTATTTTTGCACTCAGGTGGATGAAACATAAACTCTAAGTTCGGAAACTCTTTCATCAGACTGCGAGGTTGCGATGATTGATGACCTTCCAAAACGATACCGGGCCGGCAGGGCAAAGAGCCCGCTCAGCAATTCCAAGCACGAGAACAGCCCTGAACCACTCCCCCCGCCTGGTATTATTCGCCCCCTCTACAATTATCATGATGCAGAAGTGTGGGCCCTGACGCCAATTCTCAAATTGTCAGCACTGGCCCCGACCCGTTCGCTTGACGATTTGATGGCCCGTGACAAGCAGCGGGAGAAAGATGGTTTCCCTCGTAAAATACGTTTGGGCAAAGTGGTAAAACCCGGTGGCAAGGATGACGAGCGGGTCATTGTGGTCCCGACCACAGTAGAAGAAAAATTGCTGCACGACTCAGTGACCGTTGATGAAGACGGTGCCGGGGGTGAAGAAGGGGAAGATCCCGTCTATGGCGGCCAGGGCGAGGGAGAGGATGGTGAGGTGATCGGTGAGCAGCCTATCAGAAACGGCCAGGAGGGGGGTACAGGAGCCGGCCACGGTGAGGGGAGCATCCATGAAATCGAGTCCAATGCCTACGAACTCGGCAGGATTCTCACAGAAGAATTCAAACTGCCCAATCTGAAAGACAAAGGTAAAAAGAGATCGCTGACGAAATACTCCTATGACCTGACCGACCGCCACAAGGGCTTTGGCCAGGTAATCGACAAAAAAGCTACGTTGAGGCAGATAATCAGGACCAACATTGGTCTCGGGCGGGTCAGACAGGGAGAAAAAGTGAAGGCAGGATCACTGCTCATCTCACCTAACGACAGAGTATACCGGATTTTATCAAAGGAAAAAGATTTTGAATCCCAGGCGGTTGTTTTCTTCGTCAGGGATTACTCAGGCTCCATGGGAGGACAGCCCACGGAAATGGTGGTCAGCCAGCACGTCATGATTTATTCCTGGCTCATATTCCAATACGAGAGCCAGGTTGAAACCAGATTCATCCTCCATGACACCCAGGCCAAAGAAGTCGATAATTTCAATATTTACTATAACTCAAAGGTAGCGGGAGGCACTCAGGTGGCGTCGGCCTACCGCCTGGTAAACAAGTTGGTAGAACGGGAGAATCTGCAGAGAGATTTCAATATCTATGTCTTCCATGGAACCGATGGGGATGACTGGGACACCAAGGGCCAAGAGGCACTGCCTGAGCTCAGGAAAATGCTCACCTACGCTGCCCGTATAGGAATCACCATTGCTGAGAATAACTTCGGTGTCCCGGGCCGCAGCGACCTCGAGCGGTATATCAGAGAATCCGGGTTGCTGGAGGAGAAGCCTTCCCTCATCAGGCTTGATGTCCTCGATCGGGATAGTAGTGAGACAAGGCTTATTGAAGGGATCAGAGCGCTGATATCATAATACGATTGAGCACAGCCTATGGAACTGATCAGCCAGCATGCAAAGAAGATCATGGAGGGGTGTAAAGAACGGGCCCGCGATGTCGGACTTCGTTTTCAGAATGACAGCCTGGAATATATTGTAACCAATCGGGATTTATTGGAATTGTCACCAAAGACGATGATCCCCACCCTCTATGACTATTGGGTCCAGGATGTGGAAGTCCTGAGAGAATCTGGACGCTATGAACTGTTTCCCTCCAACCCCTACGAAACGGTGATAAATACTCGACCGCCAATTTCTTTTTATAATGACAATAATCCGGATTGGCTGAACGTGATGATTTTCTACCACGTAATTGGGCACATGGATTTCTTTCAGAACAATCTCTTTTTCCAACATACTTGGGATTATGATTTCACCTCCAAAGCGCTCTCCGACAAGCGGCTGATCGGCCAGCTGCGTTCAGAAAAAGGACGCTGGGTCGACTACATCATCGAATTTGCCAAATCCATAGACAATCTGGTGGGCTACTTTTCAGTCATGTCGGAACAGAGAAAAATTTCCGCTACCCAGACTCAGACAGCGGTTGACTATTATTTCGACGTATTCCTCCAGCAGGAGGTGGAAACAACTGTGCCCGATTATTTCAAGGAAATCGAACGCTTCAATTTACTGATAGGCGAAAATAGAGAAGAGGCGGAGCAAATGTTTCTCGATGAAGTAAGATCTCGATACACCGAGTTTGAGTCATACTGGCAAAAACATCAGCAGCAGGCTAAGACGGCTGACCACTGTGACCTCCTTGAATTTATCATGGAACATTCGGGTTTTCTCAACAGAGAGGAAAACAGATGGATGAAAATGGTCATAGAAGTTGTCCGCAACACCTCCCTGTATTTTCAACCCCAGATAAGAACTAAAATACTCAATGAGGGATGGGCCAGCTACTGGCATGAAAATCTTTTTCTAAGCGATGATCGAATCCGCGGACATGAGATTGATTTTGCCAGGGTGCACGCCAAGGTAACATCGATGCGGCGCGTCGGCCTTAACCCTTACGCCTTGGGCATGCGGCTGTTTTGCTTCCTTGAGAGGATGGCGGACAAGGGGCGAATCAGCAGTGATTACCATCGCCTCAGAGACAGAAACAAACGAGAAACCTTTGATACAGATAGCGGCAAGGGGCTAGATTTCATTTTTAACATACGCGAAACCTATTGTGATTCGATGTTCGTAGCAGATTATCTGACCCAGGATTTTGTTAACGAACACGAGTTGTTCGTTGCCGGCAGAAGACTGAACGAGGAGCGCATGACCTGGGAGTATTACGTCAAGAGCAGAAAAGCCGACGACTACCGGAATATGGTATTGGATTCTCTCTACCATCCACCAACCATCCAATTTGAAGTGACTCCCGACAACCACCTGCATCTGCAGCATCTTTTCGAAGGAAAACCGCTGGTGCGCGATTACATTGCCGGAACCATGCTGGGAATTGAGTTTCTGTGGGGCGACCAGGTAATCCTCGATACCTTCGAGCCGATCACCAATAAGGTGCCCACCGATTCGGACGATACGGTCAAAACGGAAACACCCAGGCAGCAGATACGTTGGCAGAAATACAGATACATCATGCGTGACAGGCAGCTGTCCCGCGAAGAACAATCATAAGAGGGATCTATCCATGCATGATGTCACACGGGCGCTTACCAAGCTCAAAGATCAGAATCAGGACTGGAAAAAGGAGCCGCTGCTGAGTTTTGCTGAGTTCCTCCAGGAGGCAACCTCCCAGCCGTCCAAAATTATCAGAAGTATATATCAGCTTTACGCAGACATGATCGACAATTATGTCTGCGAGGAAATCGACGACTATCTGGATGATCTGGAGTCTATGCAGTATGTGGCATATGACTGCGTGCAACTGTTAGCCGAGGGGGTAGAACGCCCGTTTTTCGCTGATCGTCTTTTTGCCAATCGTCTGGTGCGTCATGTTGACTCATTATCCGTCGGGGCCCAGCAAAACAAAGTGTACATATTCGATGGGCCGCCCGGCAGCGGGAAATCGACCTTTCTCAACAACCTTCTGCGTAAATTCGAAGAATATACTATCTCGCCCGAAGGACTGCGCTATGAAATCGTCTGGCGGTTGCCCACCGCCTCACCTGGTTTTACTGCCCCTGGCGCTGAACCTGCTAGAGACGAAAGCGGCCGTCCACAGGCAAAAGAGGACCAGGTGAACGACGAGCAGGACAATCGGGAGACGGCGGGCACAATGCGTGGGGGGGCAGGTTTTTTCGATGTACCTTGCCCAAGCCATGACAATCCGATCCTCATCATCCCCCGCGATTCGCGTCGCCTCTTCTTCGACGATCTTTTCGAGAATGACACATTTAAGTGGGAGTTTTATACCAACAAGAAGTTCGAATGGGTATTTAACGACAAGCCCTGTACTATCTGCAGTTCCATCTTCGACGCCATGATGCAGAAATATGATGACATCGGTAAAGTGTTGGAGTGTGTGTACGCCAGGCCATACACGTTTAACAGAAGGCTCGGAGAAGGCATCTCGGTATTCAACCCGGGTGACAAGCCTGTCAAACGAACGCTTCTGCAGCACGAAGCCACTCAGCGAAAGCTCGATCAATTGTTTCCCGATTCAAGGCCGATACGATACCTGTACTCGCATTATGCCAGAACAAACAACGGCATCTATGCTTTGATGGATATTAAATCGCATAATACCGAGAGGCTAATGGAGCTTCACAATATCATCAGCGAAGGTGTTCATAAGGTCGAAGAGCTCGAAGAAAGCGTCAAATCCCTTTTCTTTGCCCTGATGAACCCTGAGGACAAAAAGCAGCTCAAGGATCTGGATGCGTTCAGAGATAGAATAGAATACATTCATATCCCCTATGTACTCGATATCAAAACCGAAGTTGATATTTATCGGGAAATTTTCGGTAAACATATCGACGAAAGCTTTCTGCCCCGTGTGCTCCGCAATTTTGCCCGAGTCATTATTGCCACCAGACTGAATACCGAGTCGGAAGCCATGCTTGCCTGGATCACGGACCCGGGGCAATATGACCTTTATTGTGATAAACATCTGCTGCTCCTGAAAATGGAAGTTTATGCAGGCAATATGCCGCCGTGGCTTTCCGAAAGTGATCTGAAAAGGTTCACCCCCAAACGGCGGCGGCAAATTATTGATGATTCGATTAAAGATGGCTGGAAGGGATTCTCCGGCCGGGACTCGATCAGGATTTTCAACGAGTTCTTGTCAACCTATGCCAGCGACAGCAGACTTATCGATATGTCTATGTTGGTCAAATTTTTCAGCAAATACTGCCAGCAGGACAAGGATCTCATCCCTGATCATTTTCTCGACTCACTGCTGCGGATGTATAACTATATTGTTCTTCAGGAAGTCAAGGAGGCCCTCTACTATTACAATGAAGAGCAGATAGCCATTGATATCCAGAACTACATATTTGCCGTTAATTTCGATCCAGGCGCCACGGAGAAGTGTCTGTTCACCGGTGAGAAACTGCACATTACCGAGGAGCTGTTTTCCAGGATCGAGTCACGGCTCCTGACAGATCCGAAAGATTGCGAGTCATTCAGAAGCGATGTGCAGAAAACCTATACGACCAGCACATTGACGCAGGAAATAATTCAAGAGGGACTGCCCATCGTGGATACAACGCTTTTTCAGAATCTTTTTCAGAGATATGTACATAATCTCAAAGAAAAAGTCCTTGAGCCGTTCTTAAAAAATGAAAACTTCCGCATGGCAATAAGAGATTTCGATACCGAAGAATTCAGGACCTACGATAAGAAGATAGGCAATGATGTAACCTTCATGATCGAAAATCTGCAAAGCAGGTATCAGTATACCCGGCAGGGCGCCAAGGCCATATGTATGTATGTAATTGACAACGATATTGCCCAGAAGTTCGAGGGGAAACCGTGAAACCCCAACACCGTATCACCGGCTAAACGGCCTCGCTCGCCTGATCAGGCAAATTTACAGAACCATTCGATTAAGCTTCAAGCAACTCTTTGACCAGGTCGCCCAGGGTGGGTTCGCTGTTGTCACGATAGCTATAGCGGACCCGCATTAACGGCTTGTCGATAGTCATCAGCCTGGCCAGATCGACAGGGGTAGCCGAGACCACCAAATCGCAATCGCAGCTATTGATTGTAGCCGCCAAATCTTTGACCTGTCTTTCGCTATACCCCATGGCGGGAAGCACTTTGCCGATTTCCGGGTAGATCTCGAAGGTTTTTTTTAGCGTCCCGACCAGAGAGTGCCGCGGATCTATAGTATCCGCCGCCCCATACAAGCGGGCAGCAATGACACCGGCACCGAATTTCATACCACCATGGGTGACGGTGGGACCATCCTCCACAACCAGTACCCGCTTGCCGGTAATTCTTTTTCCGTGTTCCACCGTAACTTCAGAATCAGCAAGAACAATGCGCGCCTTGGGGTTGTGTTGGGTTATGTTCCTCTCTAGGGTCTTTACATCCTGCGGTTCGGCACTGTTTACCTTGTTGATTACCGCGATATCGGCCAGCAACAGGTTAGTTTCGCCGGGATGGAAGGTAGTTTCATGCCCAATCCGATGGGGATCGAGAATAACCACGTGAACGTCGGGTTTAAAAAACGGTGTGTCATTATTGCCACCGTCCCAAACTATCACTTCGGCCTCTGCCTCAGCCCGTCGAAGCACTTTTTCGTAGTCGACACCGGCGTAAATGACCCCTCCCATGTCCACAACCGGCTCATACTCTTCGCGCTCTTCAATGGTGCAGGAGTGGATTTCAAAATCTTCATAAGTGGCAAATCGCTGAACGATCTGTTTGGTCAAATCGCCATAAGGCATCGGATGACGAACAGAAACGACCTTTTTCCCAGCTTCACTGAGAATCCTGACGATCTGCCTGCTGGCCTGGGATTTTCCGCAACCCGTTCGGACCGCGCCTACAGAAACCACCTTCTTGGAAGATTCGAGCATAGTGTAGGAGGCTCCAATGATAATAAAGTCAGCTCCCGCCGCAGTGACCTGCGAGGCCTTGTGCATGACTTCCGTGTGGGGTACATCGCTGTAGGAAAAGGCCACCAGATCAATCTCCTGCTCTCTGATCAGATCCATCAAGTGTTCATCACTTTTAATGGGGATCCCTCTGGGGTAGAGAGAGCCGGCGAGTTCCGGGGGATATTGTCGGCCATCGATATCCGGTATCTGCGTGGCGGTGAAACAGAACACCCTGTAGCGATCGTTGTCCCTGAAATAGACGTTGAAATTATGGAAGTCGCGACCCGCAGCACCCATGATGATGACTTTCTCTACCATCACTCTTCTCTCCACTCGCGCAGAGGACGTTTTTTGAGTTCCCCGCAATATTTACCGGGTATCTGCCCTAGTCCTCTTGGATTTGCCTGAAAACCTGCGATAATTCTGTCCC
>NODE-830-length-10690-cov-5.56822_pt1 | contig 10690 bp, 10 predicted proteins | sample MGYA00139097_ERZ477577 | MGnify/ENA metagenome assembly ERZ477577 | reverse complement strand
GCAAGGACCATTAAATAGCTAATTGACAGATGGTATACAATATGCCATATTCAGATCCAGGTTGGCAATGTGCCAAACAGCGCCGGTTGTGCAGCTGCGCATTTGTTGACTTCGATGCTCGGCATGACTCGGTTGAAAACATTACACTTATGGAGGAGCGTATGAAGGTTTCAATAAAAAAAATAGTGCTAGGAGCATGCGCAACGGCTCTCGCCCTTGGCACCATGGTTCAATCAGCGGCAGCCCTGGAAATCGTCTTTGCAATCAGTGCCTCACCGGGTTCAACACAGTACATCACAGCGGAAGAGTTTACCAAACGTGCCAATGAGTTGCTCGGCGACAAAGCCCAGGTGACCTTTTATGGCGCTTCCCAGTTGGGCAAGGACAAGGACCTGATGCAGAAGCTGAAGCTTGGCACCGTACATCTGTCGATGCCTTCTTCCATCATGTCTTCTATCGCCTCTGAGGCCGGGTTGTTTGACATGCCGTTTCTGGTCAAGGATCGCGCCCATCTGAACCGGATCGAGCATGCCATTTTCTGGCCGATGATCGCCCCGGCAATTGAGGAGAAGGGCTACAAAGTCATCGGTTTCTGGGAGAACGGTATTCGCCACATTACCAACAACGTGAAGCCGATCAATACTCCGGCTGACCTCGCCGGACTGAAGATCAGAACACCAAAGTCCACTTGGCGTGTGAAAATGTTTAGCGCCTGGGGCGCCAACCCGACCCCGATGGCCTTTTCTGAGGTTTTCGTTGGTCTCCAGACCGGAGTTATTGACGGCCAGGAAAATCCCTACACCAACATCGCCGGAGCGAAACTCAATGAGGTACAAAAGTATCTGAGCGTCACCGGCCACGTCTATACACCTTCCTATCTGACAGCAGGAGCTGGCCAGTGGGAAAAACTGCCGGCCGACGTGCGAGCCATTCTTGAGGATACTGCCCGCAACGTACAGGGCTGGATGTATGCCACTGGCACCAGCGATGAAATGAGCTTGCGTGAGAAACTGGGTGAGACCATGGAAGTCAACGTGGCTGACCGTGCCTCTTTTGTAGAAGCCAGCAATCCTATCTATGAAGAGTTTGCCAAGGAAGTCCCGACCGGCAAGCAGATGATCGATATGGCAATGCAGCTGGCTGATTAGCAGGACCCATCTACGAGTACTCGGGCTGAAATCCGGTCGACTGACTTCAGTCGACCGGATCTTTTTGTCAATTTCACCGACGTGTGTTCAGCGCTATATCATGTTAGATGCAATCAAACGCTGGCTGGAGCGAATCCTGGAGGTTGTTTCGATCAGCCTGTTGGTCACCATGGCGGTTATCGTCGTGCTCGCGGTGGTGTTCAGGTTTATGGGAAAATCGCTGATCTGGTATGATGAGGTCGCCTCGGTTGTCCTGGCCTGGCTAACCTACTACGGCTCGGCGCTGGCGGTCCTGCACCGGGGGCATCTTGGTTTTCCGGGACTGTTCTTGAGTCTGCCGAAACCGCTGAGGGCGGCAGCCTTTATTGTCGCAGAATTCGTGGTCATCGGTTTTTTCCTGGTGATTGGCTATGCCGGCTGGTACCTGCTTGGCATTTTCGGGGAGGAAACCCTGGTCAGCCTGAATTGGGTCCCTCTCAGTTTCACCCAGTCGGTGATTCCTGTCGGGGCCGCCCTGTTTATCATTGCCGAAATTTTGAGCATTCCGGATGCCTGGCGTAAAGGAATGGCCGGCATCGATTACGAGAAGGAAATGATCGATCAGGCAATCGAGGAGGCGAGCCAGTCATGAGTGCCATTCTCCTGATCCTGGGGTTGTTTATACTGGTGATGATCAATGTTCCGATTGCCATCGCCCTTGGTGCGGTGGCTCTGGTTGGCATGGTCTTGTCCAAGGGTACCGACAGTATCTACAATGCGGCGTTGACCATGTTCGACGCGGCAACGAGCTTCCCGCTGCTGGCTATACCGCTTTTTATTCTTGCCGGTGCCCTGATGAATACCACCAGTATTTCACGCCGGCTTATTAATCTCACCTCGGCACTGATCGGTTTTGTCAGGGGCGGGCTGGCCATGGTCAATGTCGGAGTTTCGATGTTCTTTGCCGAAATATCCGGTTCTGCGGTGGCCGATGTGGCGGCCATCGGCTCGGTGCTGATTCCGGCCATGAAAAACCGTAACTATTCGCCAGAGTTATCGGCCGCTGTAACTTCATCATCAGCTTCGATTGCAATCATTATTCCACCCTCTATCGCCATGATTCTCTACGGGGCACTATCTGATACTTCAATAGTTCAGTTGTTCGTGGCCGGAATTATACCAGGCGTTGTTGGTGGATTTTCGATGATGGGACTTTGCTACTGGTATGCTGTGCGCTACGATTTGCCGCGTGAAGAGGCATTTTCTCTGCGCAGATTATGGGTTGCCTTCAAAGAGGCGGGCTGGGCCCTGACCTTGCCGGTGATCATTCTGGGGGGGATTTTCGGCGGAGTTGTCACCGCCACCGAAGGGGCCGGTTTAGCGGTTGTTGCGGCTCTGTTCATAGGAGGTGTCATTTACCGGGAGATCAACTGGCAGCATTTGCGCAAGGCCATGGTCGAGGGGGTTACCCAGACGGCAGTGGTTATGCTGTTGGTGGCCACCTCGGCGGTTCTCGGGCTCTACCTGACCGAGATACAGGTGCCGCAGAACTTTGCCAAGTGGGTTATCGGCTTTACCAGCAACAAATTGATGGTGCTGGCCCTGCTTAACGTAATGTTGTTTGTCGTTGGTATGTTCCTGCATGGAGCGGCGGCGATCATACTGATCGTACCGATCGTCATGCCGCTCGTCCAACAGATTGGCATCAATCCTGTCCAGTTTGGACTGATCATGACCCTGAATATCGCCATTGGCCAGCAGACGCCGCCGGTTGCGAGTGTTCTGGTTACTTCCTGTTCGATAGCTAAGACCGATATCTGGGAGACCACCAAGGTGAATATTCCTTTTATCGTGGTACTGGTGTTGGTGCTGCTGCTGGTGACCTATTTCCCGCCGGTTTCTCTTACGCTGGTTAATTTGTTTTATGGATAGAACTTATGAATGCTGATAACAAACCGAAGGTTGCCTTGATTTTGGGGGATCCGAACGGCATTGGCCCGGAACTGACGGCCAAACTGGTTGCCGAGAAAGAGACGCCAGGTAAAGCCCACCTGATAATCATTGCTGACCAGCAAGTGCTCGATGAAGGAATGAAAGTCGCTGGAGTAAATTTCGATTACAGAATCGCCGATACTGTCAACGCCGATATCTTTACCGACGACGCTCCGGTGCTGCTCGGCAGACCGATATTCCAGGTTGATGGGACCAAGAGGGGACAGGTGTCCAAAGTATCGGGTAACTATCAGCTGGAATGTCTGACCCGGGGAATCGAACTGTGTGCACAGGGAGTGGTCGACTCCCTGTGCTTTGCCCCGCTCAACAAAGAGGCAATGCACCTCGCAGGCCTTGAGCATGAGGATGAGTCGGGGCTGTTTCTCGACCTTCTCGAACATAAAGGGGATTTTGGTCTTCTTAACACGCTTGGCAACCTCTGGACCTCACGAGCGACCTCGCATGTCTCCCACCGACAGGTGAGTGAGCTTTTGAGCGAGGAATCAATCCTGACGGCAACCAGAGTCCTTGATAAGGCACTGCGGGCAAGCGGCAACAGCAATCCTAAAATTGCCGTCGCCGGTCTCAATCCACATGCCGGTGACGGTGGTATGTTCGGCAGCGAGGAGATCGACATTATCGAGCCGGCAGTGAGGCTGGCACAAAAGGAAGGCCTAAATGTCGCGGGACCGTTTCCCCCCGACACCATTTTTCTGATGGGCAGAGACGGGAAATATGACGCCATTGTGACCATGTATCACGACCAGGGCCAGATTGCCATGAAACTGATGGGCTTTGATCACGGGGTCACCGTGCATGCGGGACTGGATTATCCGGTTACCACCTCGGCGCACGGGTCAGCCTATGACATAGCCGGCCAGGGTATCGCCAATGTCAGGGCACTGAAAGAGGCGTTTCTGCTCGCCATTTCAATGTCGAGATAGAAAACCCGCGTTCCAAGGGGATTGTATGAGGGAAAGTATCGGCTTTGTCGGCCTGGGCATGATGGGCAGCGGTATGGCTGCCAATCTTCTGAAGCACGGCTACCCGCTGAAAGGGCTGGTCCACCGCAACCGTAAGACTCTTGAAAATCTTGCCTCTCTAGGTGCTTCTGAGGCTGCCAGCGTGGCAGAACTTACAACTGCCAGCGATATTGTTTTCTTCTGTGTCACCGGTGCAAAAGAGGTTGAAGATCTGGTCTATAAAAAAGACGGAGTCCTCGACAACTGCAGAACTGGGTTTATCCTGGTGGACTGCAGCACCAGCGATCCAACTCTAAGCAGAAGGATTGCAGCAGATCTGGGTGTCAGGGGGGCGCATTTTGTCGATGCGCCGGTTACCCGGGCCCCGAAAGATGCCGAGGCGGGCCGGCTCAACAGCCTGGTGGGGGCGGAGCAAGACATCTATCAGAAAATCGAGCCGATCCTATCCTGCTATTCCGAACAGATCGTCCATTTCGGCCCGCCCGGTGCCGGACATAGCGCAAAACTGATCAATAATTTCATCTCCTGCGGCTATACGGCGCTGATTGCCGAAGGGTTAAGCATGTGTTTCAAGGCGGGTGTCGATGGACAGGCGCTCTACCGGGTCATGTCATCCGGCGGCGCCGACAGCGGGGTGTTGAGGAAAATGGTGCCACCCCTTCTTCAGGGTGATTATACCGGCCACAAGTTTACCTTGCAAAACGCCTGCAAGGACGTGAGCTACTTCAAAGATTTCGTGGTCGGCTTCGGATTCGAGAGTTACCTGGTGGATTCGCTGCTTGCCACCTACCAGTCAGCGGTTGAGGCAGGGCTGGGTGAGAAGATGATGGCTTCGCTGCTGGAACTGCACGGTGAATCTCCACCCCTAAAATAGCTGACGGAGGTAAGAATGAGCCTGGTCGGAGCAATCCACACAACCCGCCTGGTTATCGAACCGGTGCACCAGTCGATCGCTGCAGCCGGTCAGGATTTGCAGATAAATCATGTGCTGGACGAGGGGATCCTGAGAAGGCTGGCAACCCTGGGCCGAATCACCCCGGAAATCACCGACTGGCTGACCCGGATGGTGGCCTCCTCCCAGGATATAGGCGCAGAGCTGGCCGTTGTCAGCTGCTCATCTCTGTCACCCTGTGTCAATGAGGTACGCGACCGGCTGAATATCCCAGTGCTCAAGGTTGACGAGCCGATGATTGAGTATGCCGTTCGTCACGCTGACCGAATAGGTCTGGTCATGACCAACCCGACCACCGAGGCACCTTCTCAAATGCTGTTTGCAGAAGTAACCCAGAGGTTGGGGTGCAGATCCAGGCTGTTTCCCGAGTTGTGTCCGGGGGCATTTGCCAAACTCACCGGTGGAGATACCGAGGGACATGATACTGAAGTTGTAGAGGTTATCCAGAGTTTGCTCGAAGAGGTTGATCTGATAATGCTGGCCCAGATATCTATCGCCCGGGTCAGGCAGCATCTGGACAGCAGTTCAGCCGCCCGGGTCTTATCAAGCCTGGATTTCGTCGGCGACAAAATCAGTGAAATAATCGGAACTCCCGAAGCCTAGAAATTTGCTGTTAATCCTGCGCGAGGAATAAATAGATGAGCCAATCCCCCTTGCTGTTGGGAATCGATATAGGTGGAACCGGCACCAAAGCAGGGGTGTTCGATCTTGACGGCAACCTGGTTGGGTCCGGTTACGGCGAATATCAGATGATCAGCACTGTACCCGGGCAGGCGGAACACGATGCGGAACTCTGGTGGCAGGCAACTATAGAAGCGGTTAAAGCCTCGATACAAGCTGTGGATCCCTCCCAGATCAAAGCGATCGGGGTGGGCTGCACCAATGGCCTGATCGCGGTCGATAGGCAGGCTAAACCCATTCGGCCGGCCATCATGCTCTGGGATCAGCGGGCCCTGCCGGAAGTTGAGCGCATCAGTGATCGTCTGGGCGCCGACAATGTTTTTTCAATAACCGGCAACCCCCTGGCACCCGGTGCCTACTCTCTGCCGACCCTGTTGTGGCTCAAACACCACGAGCCTCAAACGTATGAAGCGGCCCATAAGCTTATGGTTCCTGGGGGGTACCTGGTGGCCCGGCTGACCGGCGAATTCACCATCGACCACTCCCGCGCCTCCACCACACTGCTCTTCGATATCCGCCAGCGTCAATGGCATAGGCCATTTTTATCCGCGCTCGACATCGACGAGGACAAACTGCCCAGACCGGTGGCCTGCGACGAAGTCGTCGGCACTATTAACGAGGAAGCTGCCAGGCTCACCGGCCTACAAGCAGGAACTCCGGTTGTCGGCGGCTGCATGGATACGATCGGCGCCTCTCTGGGTACTGGAGTCCTCGACGAGGGGCAATGCTTTATCATCATGGGAACGGCAGCCCGGGTTGCCGGACCCCTGAAGAAGGACCGGTTTGATAAGCGGTTCATGAACTGCACCCATATCAGCGACAACTGCTGGCAATACATAGGTGCGATCAACGGTGTCGGGTCGGCCCTGCGCTGGGTTCGGGACAACTTTGGACAAATGGAGCAGCAAGAAGCGGAGCGTAGCGATGGCAATGTCTACGATCTAATTACTGCCCAGGCTGCAGAATCGCCGCCCGGCTCCAAAGGGCTGCTCTTTCTACCCTATCTCGCCGGAGAACGCACGCCCATCTGGGATCCTTACGCCCGGGGGGTATTCTTTGGGGTCACTCTGGGGCACAACCGGGGTGATTTTTTCAACTCGGTACTTGAGGGCGCAGCTTTCGCTATCAGGCATGTGGTCGAGCTGCTGGAGCAGGATATGGGAATCACCATCCATGATCTGCATATTGGCGGTGCGGCAGCGTCGAGCCGCGTCTGGAACCAGATTATCGCCAGCGTGGTGAACAAAAGAGTTGTCAGTCTTACCCAGAGTCATACCGAGGTGCTCGGGGCTGCATTGCTGGCCGGGGTCGGTCTGGGGCTCTATGAGAGCTACCATGAGGCGGTGGCCAAGACGGTGGTTACCGGCGAAACCTTCGAGCCGGATTACAGTGCGCATCTGACCTACTCAAAACTTTTTCCCATGTACAAGCAGCTCTACCAGGACACCAAACATCATTTCCACCAGCTCGTAAAACTGGATCTTCCCCAGGGCTGGGTACGCAAAAGTGGCCAATAAAGAACAACGAAGACCTCAAAAGATAGTAATTGATTACATCATCTGCCTCGGCGAAGACACCCTGGCATATGATATTGCTGATCCCACCGAGGATCTGACCACATTGCCTGCCTTCCAGAAGTACTGACCAGTACACATTCGAAAACGGCGCTTTTAGAGCAACTCTTTGCGCTCCACTATAGAGGAACTGCGGCCATCGTTTGGCGCAGCAACTAAATGCAATGGCTTAACTTGTGGTAACTTGTGAAGACCTCTTGGTGCGCGGCCGCAACAGATGTTCCACCACCACCAGACCAAGCACCGTAAACAGCCCGGCAAAAAGAATCTGGCCGATGCGCACATAGAAGTCGCTGGCGGCAGCGTCGGTACCTCCTGTCGAGCTTCCCAGAAGGACCAGAAAAGTGGTGAATCCGGATTGAAAAGCAGGCGCCAGCGGCGAGTCGCTGTAGATGAGCTCGCTGAACAGCAGAGAAAACAGCAGTACCAGAAAAACCATGAACAGGTAAGTCGGGGACACTACCAGCAGATTGTAAGCTATTATTACCGCCACACCTCCAATCACGGTGGCCAGGGCGCTGCCTTTGATGAATTTGACCGAGGCGTTTTGATCCGGGGTACCGGCCATTATGCAGATAAACAGCATGGCCAGGGCGTACTGGCTGAGGTTCAGGGCAAAAAAGATAATAACCGCCGTCGAAGCGACTATGGTGCTCACCAGGGCCAACCGAATCTTTTCTTTTTCCGTAACTTCGACAACCCTCACAGGAGCTGACGACTTTGCTGCAGTAGCGGTCTTCGCTGCAAGTGAATCGGGCAGCAGGGAGTGAAACAGCCAGGCGAAAAAGAGCGCCACCGCCATGTCGAAAAGCAGGGCCGTGGCGACCAGGTGGGATACCATCGTGCCGCTGAAACTGATGATCGGTATCATGGTGATGCCCATGGTCATGAACAGGGGAACCAGCGGCGAGGCGTCCGGGCCGGGGGTATAATAAATCATAAAAAACAGCAGCGCGTAAAGCGGCACACAGAGCAGCGGAAAATGCAGCACGAATTCGCTGATCAGGACCCCAATCAACAGCCCCACAGCAAGCAGCACCATTATCTTCACTGCCGCCGGCCAGGAAATCCAGACGGGTATCGCCAGAAAGAGCACGGTGAGGATGGGGACCACGTAGGCGAGCGGCCAACCGATGCCGTAGGACACCGCAACCGCTGTGGTGATGCCAAGTGCCAGTCGCAAGGTTCGCAGGGTCTGCAGGCTCAAGATAATCCCTTTAGTAAAGATGCGACAGCAAGGCGATGATCCTGATCCATACTTTGCCGATGGACTTCATAAGGGGATGTCCGTCGGTATAGATCTGCACATTCACCTGGCCGCCGACCCGCTTGTAGCCCTTTGCCGCGTTGTCGACGAACTTGATCAGCACCGGAATGTGCTGGGCCTGCCTGAGCCAGCCCTGGGTCGGCTTCACCGTGGCCAGGCCGCCCAGGTTGTCCCGGGCACTGTCCGACACCCCGTAGCCAACACTGAGCACTTCTCCCTGAAATACCCTGCCGGGCGCGGCGTCGAGCACCAGTTCGACCTGGTTTCCCGCTTTAACATTGGTCAGCGCGTTTTCGCGAATATCTGCCTGTACCCAGACGTTTCGAATCGAGATGAAGGTCATTATCGGTTTGCCGGTAGCGGCAAAATGGCCGATATCGACGAGCAGGTTGGTAATAATGCCGTCGGACGGCGCCCTGATGGTACTCCTGTAGAGGTCAAGCTGAGCGCTGTCCAGCGCCACCAGAGCCTGCTGTACGTTGGCGTTGTTTTTACCGCTGCCGCCCAGTTTATTCTTGGCCTTCTCAAGTTCTGAGCGGGCGCTGGCCAACCTGGCTTTGCTGGCCTCGATTTTTGAGCGAGAATCGTCCGCCCGCGACTGGGAGGCGGCACCCTGCTCGGCCAATCGTATGATGCGCTGGCCCTTTACCTCGGCATTGGTTAGATTGGCTTGGGCTTCAGCCACCTTGGCCTGGGCACTGGACACCGCCGAGACGTCCACTTCGGAGGTCTGGGTGGCAAGCTGCAGGTTGGCCTGGGCCTGTTCGACCGCGAGCTCATATTTGGAGGAGTCAACCGCAGCGAGCACCTGAGCTTCCGTCACCACTTGATTGTTTTCGACATTTACTTCCGTCAAAGTACCGGACACCTGGGGGACAATCGGTACAATGAAGGCCTGGATGCGGGCATCGCCGGTGTAGGGGGAGAACTTGTCGGACAACACATGCAGAACGAGCAGCACCAGACAGATGAGCAGTACTATCGCCGTCCATTTCTTGACGCCGCTTTTCGGCTGAGCGGCAGTTGGTTGCTCTTCCGATTTTTCTGCTTCTTCATTTTTTTCTGGAGGCGATGCCGTTTCAGCGACCATGACATGTTCCTGAAGGTTGTGGTTATTTCTGCAATTCTTGCTGTCTGTCGGCAATGAAGTTGCCCACCAGCCAGGCAACTAATACGGCAATATAAAATTGACCGGTGATCGCTTCGACCTGGCAGAGCGCCCCGGCGGCATGGCTCTGTGGGGTGATATCGCCGTAGCCCAGGGTGGTCAGGGTGACCATGCTGAAATAGTTGAAGGTGGTGAGCAGCGATTCGTTCGGAGGTTCCAGAAGCGCTCCGGAGAAGCTTTCGGGACTCAGTTCATAGAGCAGGCTGTAAAGCGCCCCCCAGAGCAGGCCGAGGATAAGGTAGAGACAAAGGGTGCCGTAGATCACCTGCAGATCGATGCGTTTTGCCCGGATCAGTTGGCCGCCGAAGGCAATAATCAGCAGAATGTAGAAAAGGGCCAGCAGCGCATAGGCGGAGAGCAGGTCAAACGGTATGATCTCGTAGAGGCCGAGCCAGTAGAGTATCAGAACAGGTAGCAGCAGCGTCATCGCAATGGAGCGGTAGTTTTGGTTCTTCTGAACGGCCCAGACCGAGGAAACGAGGGTGAAAGAGAGCAGGCTGTGGGTGACGATAGCTATCGACGGGTAGTCAACCAGAAAAGGGCTGATAAATATATAGAGCAGCAGGAAGAACAGCAGGTTCCTGAAGCCGTGGTTGGAGAATATTACTTTCCTAATCATCAGCGTTTTCCTCTGAACTCAAGAAATTGCCCCAGTCGGTTCGGTCAGCCATCTGGTTGATCGTTTCTTCCGGCAGTAAAAGATCGTTCTGATAATCGACTTCCCAGCCTCCCCCGAACGCCTTGTAGAGACCTATGGCATTGGTGGCAATTTTACCCTTGGTCTGAGCATACTCATCCTGTCGCAAGGTCAGTGATCTGATCGAATCCAGGACACGCTGATAATCGATCAGCCCCTCCTCGTATTGCAGCAGCGAAAGATCAGTGGAACGTTGGGAAGTCTCCACACTGGCCGCGACGAATTTAGCTTCCTCGTAAGAATTGACCA
>NODE-829-length-10694-cov-6.76577_pt1 | contig 10694 bp, 10 predicted proteins | sample MGYA00139097_ERZ477577 | MGnify/ENA metagenome assembly ERZ477577 | reverse complement strand
TCATCCCCTTCATCCCTGTTAAATTGCTTTGACATTAATGGTTTTCTTAGTGTCTGGTAAATAGCGTTTACAAGAGCTCTTGGTTTTGCTCTAACCATAGATTTTGATAGACTTTCATCGCGGCTAAACAAAGGTTGTCGCATTGAAGTTAAACAACGCAGCAAGCTGCGGGGAATAAGACCCATTTTTTATTATTGAAATTTTGCCACCCCTTCCCCGGCAATCTTCCCTTGCTAAATCACCGTCATCTTTTATCCTTTAGTAAAGGTTCCGGATCACTACTATTCCAGGAAGGAGTGCCTATGGTCGACCGATTGCAGATCACCAAAAACTGGTTACCGCGCTACACCGGAATGCCGCTCGATAACTTTGGCGAGTACATTTTGCTGACCAACTTCAGACACTATGTTGACATGTTCGCGGAAATGTTCTCCTGCGATATCCAGGGGGAAAGTAAACCCATGCAGGCGGCAACCAACAGTGATGGCCTGACCATTGTTAACTTCGGCATAGGCTCAGCGAACGCTGCCACCATCATGGATCTGCTCAGCGCCATACAGCCCAAGGGAGTTCTATTTCTCGGCAAATGTGGAGGGTTGAAGAAATCATCCGAAATCGGTCACTTCATACTGCCGAATGCCGCAATTCGCGGTGAGGGAACCAGTAACGATTATTTCCCGGCCGAAGTACCGGCGCTGCCCTCGTTCAAACTACATAAATTTGTTTCCGAGAAAATTCTCGAACTCGGTCACGAGTACCGAACGGGCGTGGTTTACTCGACCAATCGACGTATCTGGGAACACGACCAGGATTTTATGGAAAAGCTGCAAAAGATGACCAGCATCGGCATCGACATGGAAACCGCGACGATCTTTATCGTCGGCCACTACAATGTCATCGCTCGCGGTGCCCTGTTGCTGGTCTCGGATGTGCCCCTCACCCCCGAAGGCGTCAAAACCGAAGAGTCAGACCTGATGGTAACCCAGCGATGGGCTGACAGTCACTTGAAGATAGGCATTGATGCAATGACCGAAATTGGGGAAAAGGGAGAGAGAATCAAGCACTTTAAGTATTAAAGATAAGAGGCTCCCTGTCATTCTAAAGCTCCAGGGATCGAACTGAAGCCGTCAGCGACCCCTTTTTTTCCGGCTATGCTATTGTTGCCATGACCTTGTCAGCAATATGCTCTGCGATACTCAAAGAGGCCGTTGCTGCCGGTGAAGGAGCATTGAGAACGTGCACCATGCGCCCTTCGGTCTGGATGCAGAAATCATCGACCATCCTGCCCTCGCTATCAACGGCCTGGGCACGCACGCCGCTGCCGCCTGGCACCAGGTCGCTTTCCCGGACTTCCGGTATAAGCCGCTGCAAACTTTTCACGAACTGTTTTTTCGAGAAAGAACGTCTGTATTCTTCAATCCCCGTCTTCCAGAACCGGGCCGATAATTTCCAAAAACCACCAAACGCAAAGATTTCAGCCAGATCTGGCAATGAAATGTCACTGCGTCGATAACCTTCACGCCGCCAAGCCAATACGGCATTCGGCCCGGCTTCGACGGTGCCATCGATCATACGCGTAAAATGGACGCCGAGAAACGGCATCAACGGATCTGGTACCGGGTAGATCAAATGATTCACAAGCTTGCTGCGCTCCGGTTTGAACTCATAGTATTCACCGCGGAACGGGATGATCCTTAACTTTGGGCGGAGCCCGGCCAGACGAGCAATCTGATCTGCGTGCAAACCGGCGCAATTCACCAGGTTGCGCGCTTCAAAGGTTTTGTGGCCGCTATGGATCAGGTAGCCATCCTGCTTCTTTTGAATCTTCGAGACCGGTGCGTTCAGGTGAACCAAACCGCCACGAGACTGAAAAAGTTCAGCGAGCTTCTGCGTAACACGAACATAATCAACGATTCCGGTCTGCGGCACAAACAGGCCGGCAACTCCTCGAACATGCGGCTCATGCTCCTGCAATTGGGATACAGAGAGGCGTTGCAAGCCCTCAAGACCATTCGCTTTCCCCCGGCGTTCCAGCTCTTCCAACGCGGGCAATTCTGTATCATCAACAGCAACAACGACTTTGCCACAACGCTGATGAGGGATGTCATGGACATTGCAAAAGCGGTAAAGAGCCTCTCGACCAGACGCGCAGGTTTCCGCTTTCATGGAACCAGGCTTGTAGTAGAGACCGGCGTGGATCACACCGCTATTGTGGCCGGTTTGATGAGAGGCCAGGCTTGCTTCTTTCTCCAATAGAGCTATTTTCAGATTGGGATTACGAGAGCTGATCGCAAGTGCAGTGGCACAGCCAACGATGCCTCCGCCAATGACAGCCAAGTCGATGTTTGTGCTCATATGACTGATGACCTCACAAGTTAAAGTGTTGTATCAGAAGTTAACCACAAAACATTATTATTACAACGAAAGCGGGGAGCACTAATGATCAAGTGCCCCCCGTAAGAGTTTTGCTTCGATTTGATTGAATGTAAACAGGCTGACCTACTTACTCGTTTTCGTCCTGCTCAATCGGCGACCGATCTTGGGCGCCGGAGACTTGGTATCAGCTTTGCCCCGTCGACCCGTTGTGGTCTTGGTCGGAGACTTCGCTTTCGCAGGTTTTGCTGCGGCCTTTTTGGTCTTTGCAGGAGACTTCGCCTTGGCAGATTTTTGCTTGGATTTGGTCGCTCCCTTGGCTTTTTGCCCGGGTTTCGCCTTGACTCCTCGCTTGACTGCAATCACGGGGAATTCGGCAATTGATTCCTGCGGAATGGCATATTCAAGCAGCTTTTCAATTTCCACCAGCCGTGCCTGCTCAGCAGGGCAAACCAGCGAAATCGCCACACCATCTTCCCCTGCCCGGCCGGTGCGACCGATTCTATGTACATAGTCTTCCGGGACCTGGGGCAACTCGTAATTAACAACGTAAGGCAGATTTGCAATATCAAGCCCGCGTGCTGCAACATCGGTTGCCACCAGAACACGCAATTCGCCTTTTTTGAATTCGGCAAGGGTACGGGTTCTGATCGACTGGCTCTTGTTGCTGTGGATGGGGGCAGCCTTGATCCCATCGAAGAGCAATTCATCGGTCAGCTTGTCGGCTCCGTAGCGGGTACGTGTAAAAACCAGCACCTGGCTCCAGTCGCCTTTACGAATCAAATGTGAGAGCATCTCACGCTTACGATTGCGATCTACCGGATAGATAGCTTGCGTAACTGCGTCGGCAGCAATATTGCGCCGCGCAACTTCGATCCGTCGTGGTTGGTCGAGTAGCTCGTCTGCAAGCTGCTTGATGCTCTTCGAATAGGTTGCAGAAAAGAGCAGATTCTGGCGCTCTTCCGGCAGGAATTCCGCCACCCGAAGGATGTCATCAATAAAGCCGAGGTCGAGCATGCGATCCGCTTCGTCCAGAACCAGGAACTCAATTTCGTTAAGTTTGATCGTTCCACGCTCAGCGTGATCCAGCAGCCTCCCGGGCGTTGCGACCACAATATCAACTCCCCGGTCCAAACGTTCCATCTGCGGCCGGATGTTGACGCCACCGTAGATCTTGATGGAACGCAAAGACAGACGACGACCGTAGTTCTGCATCTGCTCGCTGACCTGGGCGGCCAACTCACGGGTTGGAACCAGAACCAGGGCCCTGGGATGCCGGCGCTTTTTGTAGGTGGTGGTTTCACTCAGCATCTGCACGATCGGCAAAGCAAACGCGGCAGTTTTGCCGGTACCGGTTTGAGCGCCGGCAAGCAAATCGCAACCTTCGAAGATGACCGGGATCGCCTGACTCTGGATCGGGGTCGGTACGGTATAGCCTTGGTTTGCAATTGCGCTCAGCAGTTCAGCGCGCAGGCCTAAAGATTCAAATGACATGGGTAAATATCCTTAAGATGACATCTGGAGGTTATAACGCCAGCGTCTCGCCACCAAGCAAAGCATGACTACGGTCTGAACCAGCGCAGCAGGTAAGATAACCTCGGCTGGTATTCCAGGAACGGGCCAGAAACAGCCGGCCAAGCTATCAAGATCGAGAGCAGTCAGGATCGTTGGAATAGCTCCGTAAAGAAGAAACAAAAAGAGTAACGTCAGCATATCGGCCCGCTTCGGAATTCGGCCAAAATTCAAGAATAACACGATACCGAAGTCACGTAAGAGAAAGAGAACCATTGCCATTGCTGAGATAGCTATCTGACTGGCTTCTTCGGGCGATGGCGAGCTAAAGCTGATACCGACCAGAGACAGACAGGTTAAAATGACAAAAGACAACGTCATCAACCAGAGGGGAAAGGATTCCATCGCCCGGCCCCACTCGCGGCGGCCAAGACACTCTAGTAAACGTCTGAAGGCCACAGGATCCTTACTCTCACAAAAGATCATCGCATATGCCAGTAGGATGCTGACAATAAAAGCACCAAGCAAACGATGCTGTTGGATGCTCTGACCATCTATCATACTTCCATCGTTGAGGAATCCGGCAACATAGACCATCAGGAAGCAAACAAATAGACCCCAGGCCCAGGGTTGACTTTTCAACTGGAGCTCTGCCCGTAACAATCGATAGATAGCTAATAAGGTCCAGGCAAGAAACAGCACAAGACTGACGAGCACAAATTGTTCGTCACGATAAGATTGGTTATACCAAAAGATCCCTGAAGCTTTCTCAAAGGGCCAATTGAGCAGCGATAAAGAGCAACTGACACCCAGCACGAGAAAAATCGTGGTTTGCAGTCGGCCGTAGCGTTGATTCTTCCTGATCGCCTGCAAACTGGACAAAAAACCAACGGCCTGTCCAAGCAAGCCACTGCCAACCAGCAGTACTGCCGTCTCAATCAGCGACAGGCCAAGCGAAGGTTGTGACGTCAGGTAAACGAGCAGACAGATCAGCGCCCCGTACCAGGGGTAAATCGTACTGCCAAGAAGCTTTCCCCAGGTCATCGACCAGGGGCCGATCACCGACATTCTCTGGCTGTCCCAGGTGTGATCGCGGAGCTCAGAAATTAACGTTTCTGAAGCCAGTCGGACTCCCCATAAGAACGCCAACAAACCGAACAGGGTCAAGGCAGTGCTTGCGACAGAGGCACCGTACTGTTTGTCATCCATCGTATAGGCAAGAAAGAAGAAAACACCCAAAACCAAAGGCATACCCACCAATCGGGAGGGAGTCAATTCCAGCCAGAGGTTGCGACGAAATTCGGGGTTGATGTTCATTGCACGCCCTCCCGCTGCTCTTCATGGCGCACAGATTCCAGATAAGCCGATTGCATGTTGCGCTGTTGTTCAGCAAAACTGCAAACAGGAAGGCCCTGACCAAGAAGGCTTTTCAACAAATGATGCTGGTCTGCAAGATCACCATTAAAGGAGATGATAGCCGAGGAGTCATCGCCATTAACAGCAGACACACCCGGCAGACCGGAGAGCAGGGCCTGTAGCTCATGGCAAGGCTCTGACAGTGACAACTTCAGACTCACTGTTTTTACAGATTGCGGCTCTATCAGGTCGTGCGAAAGGAGACGACCTTCACGCAGCACAAGCATATCGGTCGAGTATTCGTCCAGTTCAGAGAGGATGTGCGAGGAGACAATCAGAGTCATCCCCTGATCACGTAAAGTCAAAAACAGTTCGGCCAGGCTATGTCGCGCTTCCGGATCGAGCCCGGAAGCCGGCTCATCAAGCATCAGGATTTGCGGCTCGTGAACAACAGCCTGGGCTATCGCCAGACGTTGTCGCAGTCCGCGTGATAAGGCACCTGCCTTTATTTCGAGTCGATCAGCGATGCCGAGCCTGATCGCAGCTTGCTCAACAACCCTCGCTTGCTCGTTTGCCAGGATGCCGCGTGACGCAGCTGCGTGCAGCAGACACTGGCGAACGCTCAATTCATCATAAAGGCCGAAAAAATCGGAGAGGTAACCGAGCTTGCGATGGCAGGCGCGGGGATCTTCGTTGATATTCTCACCGTCGATACGGATTTCACCGTGCAGAGGTACTTCGAGAGCGGCCATACAGCGCAGCAACGTGGTTTTGCCGGCACCGTTTGGCCCGACCAGTGCGGTGATGTTGCCGGGTTTAATCCGAAAAGAGACACCGTTGAGCGCTCTTTTGCCAGGGTATTCGAACACCAGGTCTTTAACTTCGATCATGGAGCAAAACCTTTAACAAGATTCAAGAGAGGGCTAAGAATGATTACTGAGGTAACGAATACGCGCATCAACGCTTAAGGTCAAGCCTTGTCTCTTGACACCAAGACGCCTGACCGAAATAAGTTCTAATACAGACAGGATTCGCACAGATGTGCTAACTTGTGCCCCATACAAACGATTATATTTACCCCTCAAGAAGACATGCTTTCAGCACCCCGACCTTAAAGGCTTTGCCCTATATGGAGATTGCCAAACACCCATCACGCGTCAGCTTGCCGCGTATCGACAAACCCTACCCAACCATTTTGGAATTCCTGACACAAAGATTTCCCAGTGTCGGGCAAAGCGTGTGGGAGGAGCGGATACTATCGGGGAAAGTCCTCGAGGATTCAGGTGATCCGATCACCCGAGAAACGCCCTATGTTCCACAGAAGAGACTCTTTTATTTCAGAGAGGTGAAAGAAGAGCCCCTGATCCCACTGCAGGAGAAAATTCTCTTTCAAAATGATGAACTCCTGGTTGCCTGCAAACCCCCTTTTCTACCCGTTACGCCATCGGGCCCTTATGTCAACGAATGTCTGCTCAATCGCTTGCGCAGAAAAACCGGCAACAGCAGCCTGGTCCCCTTGCACAGGATCGACCGTGAGACCTCTGGCCTGGTGCTGTTTTCCATGAACAAGGAAACACGTGGGCTCTACGGAGGACTTTTTCTGTCCGGAACAATCGAAAAGACCTATGAAGCGCTTTCCGAAGTATCTTTTCCCCCGGAGAGGAAGGACTGGACTGTTGAGAACAGGCTGGTTGACGATGACATCTGGTTCCGCAGCAAAGTGGTTCCAGGAGTTGTGAACGCCAGGTCCAGAATCAAACTGGTGTCATGCCGCGACAATAAAGCACATTTTATGCTCGACCCGATCACAGGCAAGAAACATCAGTTAAGAATTCATATGAGCGGGCTGGGATTCCGTATCATGCACGACCGCTATTACCCCGAACTGCGGGACAAACAGGAAGATGACTTGAGCAAGCCCTTACAATTGATCGCCCGTCGGGTCAAATTTACAGATCCCGTTTCCGGACAAGCCATGGAATTTGAGTCTGACCATAAATTACTCTTTTAAATCTCTGGCCTTTATTCAAAATCGCCGATTCTAAGTAAAAGTTTTCCTTTATCTTTAGCCAAAGGCTGGAGCACAATATCCACCTGAAATATCCCTAAGTGCCCTTGAAAGGCTCAGAAAATGGTCAAAAGTGAACAACGTCCCATGCTGCGCTTCCTGATCGTACAAACCGCGGCTTCGGTCGTTGGCCTGCAGTGCTGGATGATCCTGTTCAACAATTTCGCTGTTGAGATTGCCGGCCTCGACGGTTTTCAGGTCGGTGTCATCGGTTCGGTGCGTGAAATTCCAGGTTTTCTGGCCCTGCTCGCTGTTTTCGTTATGCTGGTGATCCGTGAGCATCGTCTTTCAGCCCTCTCCGTGATCTTTCTCGGCATCGGCACAGCTTTGACGGGGTTCTTCCCCAGTTTCACCGGGTTGATCATCACCACGCTGATCATGAGCTTCGGCTTTCACTATTACGAAACAACCAACCAATCTCTGACGCTGCAATATTTTGACAATGCAACATCACCTCTGATCTTCGGCAGGCTGCGTAGCCTTGCGGCAGCGACCAGCATCGTTGTCGGTTTACTTCTGTTCCTGATGGGATTGGCGTTCAGTTACAAGGTCATGTTCCTGTTGGTGGGGAGTTTGGTCGCTGTTGCCGGGATATGGGGGTTGTTGCAGGATCCGACTCACCGGAATCTGGTGCCGCAGCATCGCAAGATGATCCTGCGACGGAGATACTCTCTTTACTACTTTCTCACCTTTATGGCCGGCGCCCGACGTCAGATCTTTATGGCCTTTTCGGTTTACCTGTTGGTGAAGGTTTTCGAGTGTACGGTCACCGAGATCACCCTGCTTTTCGTTGTCAACAACGCGGTCAACTTCTTTTTAAGCCCGCTTATCGGTCGCGCCATTGTCCGTTTCGGCGAGCGTCGGGTGCTATCCATTGAATATGGCGGCCTGATCGCCATCTTCCTGGTTTATGCTTTCATCGATATAAAAGGTGTCATCGTGGCGATGTACATCCTCGACCATATCCTGTTCAATTTCTCAATCGCGATCCGCACCTACTTCCAGAAGGTCGCAGACCCGCAGGATATAGCGCCAAGCATGGCGGTGGGTTTCACCATCAACCACATCGCGGCTGTGGTCATGCCGGTTATCGGTGGCGCCCTATGGATGGTTGATTACCGCATACCTTTCGTCGTCGGGGCCATTTTCAGCGTGGTTTCCCTGTTGGCCGTTCAGCGTATTCCCAGCGCTCACAGAGTTACCAGTGACTAGGTCTCGAAGGCGGCAACCTTCTCTATAAAAGCCGCATCAAGACGTCTTGGCTTTCGCTTCTCATAATTAAAACAGATCAGCACAGTCTCCCCTTCGGCTGTCGCTTCGCCATCACGCTCTATCCGATAGCACATTGTAAAAGACGAGCGGCTAACATTGGTGATCCTCGCCCCGATCACCAGCTCATCACCGAGGAACATTTCGGCCAAATATTTAACGTGAGCTTCTGGAAGGATGATGCCGCAACCTTTGCCAATATTCATTTCCGAGTAATCACCGAGACTTTTCAGGTAGACGATACGGGCATCCTGGAAAAAGTTCAGCACGGCGGAGTTTGCAACATGAGCGCCGTAATTCACATCGACGACACGAACGGTATAAGGGATGGTAAAGTTAAAGCCTTCCATGGAGACCCCGTCTTTCCTCTTTGATCCTGTTTAAGTTACTTCTGACAATTGGAGCAGTAAAAAGTTGAGCGCTGCCCGAGTCTGATCTGTTTGACGAGCGTATCACAAGCTTTGCACTTCTGCCCTGCCCGCCCGTAAACACGTAGTTCCTGCGTGAAATAGCCTGGTTTACCTTCGCTGTTTGCGAAATCCTTGATCGTGGTGCCACCTGCAGCAATGGCTTCAGAAAGAATGATTGTAACGGCTTGAATCAAGCGTTCGTAGGCAGCCTTACTGACTTTACCAGCAGGTCGAGCGGGAGCAATGCGGGCGCGATAGAGCGCTTCGCTCGCGTAGATATTCCCTACGCCGACCACAACGTGAGCATCCATCAGAAACGGCTTGACCGCAACTTTTCGGTTTCGTGACAGTTTATGGATATAGGACGCATTGAATTGACGATCGAACGGTTCCGGGCCCAGGGCCGACAAACGAACATGTTGCAACGGATCGGCAAGGGTCCAGAGGATGGAGCCAAAACGCCGTGGGTCGTTGTAACGCAAGGCAGTGCCATCGGTAAAAATGATTTCGACATGATCATGCTTACGTTTTTCTGTTTGCATGGAGTCGACCCGCAGATGTCCGGTCATGCCGAGGTGGACGATCATGGTGCCTGACGAGAAGGCAAACAGCAGGTACTTGGAACGCCGGCCAACACCACCTATTCTCTGGCCAGGCAAGAGGCTTATCAATTCCTGGGGAACAGGCCAACGCAAGGAACCATTGTAAATCAGAACCTGCGCGACGACCTTATTGGCAACCAGCGGCTCAATGCCGCGGCGGGTGGTTTCTACTTCTGGGAGTTCAGGCATAAATTAAATCATTCACCACAGAGTCACAGAGGACACAGAGTGAATCAATATTCACTGGTTATCCTCTGTGTCCTCTGTGACTCGAGTGAGAGAAACGAACGGGTGGTGGAATCCTTTAGTCTTTCCAGCCTTTATGGCTTTACCATATTTGAGACAGTTTCAGTCAGAACAGAAAGATAAGAACCAACCTCCGGGGAGTTTTCCTCTGGAGCCCAGGGGGCGAAATCTTTATCGGACATGGCCACATAGGGACCAGGCTTGGTTTCGAAGAAGATGCTGCCCGGTTCAAGGACAATGATCGAATGCCACTCCCCGGCCGGCAGATCGATCGCCAAGGTATCGCAGCCATCGCCGAAAGAGATCACCTGCTTGACCTCGCCGTCGTCATCAAAAACGAGCAGAGCCAACTTGCCGCGCACAGCCATGAAGCATTCCGGTTTCGGTGGATCAGTGTGACGATGCGGGCGGATGTAGGTGCCGGGTTCCATGGCAATGAAAAGCCGTTGACAAGGATCGGCATAGTCATCATGCAGATTGAGGTTCTTGCGCAGACGCTCTGATCCCGACGCTTCGAGGCTCAATTGATCGAGAACTTTATGGCTGATGATTTTCACTTGCCGCCTCTTTAGAAAATCGTTGATGGGTCACGCTTGGCGAAGTCGGCGAAGCTCAGTGAATGCGGATCTTCGGGAAATTCATCTTGTGTCAGCTTTTGTCCGCGATGATAACGCCAGGACTTCTCTTCACGATGCAGCCAGGCAAGTTCAACAAATTGCTGCACGGCCCCCTGCACTTTCATCTCCATGAGAAAGATAACCTGGCCCTCGTCTGCACTCTCCTGTTCCTGCAAAATCTGACAACGGGTTATCTCATAATCCGCCCCCAGGCTAGCCTTACCGAATTCGAGATATTCAT
>NODE-828-length-10704-cov-6.34426_pt1 | contig 10704 bp, 7 predicted proteins | sample MGYA00139097_ERZ477577 | MGnify/ENA metagenome assembly ERZ477577 | reverse complement strand
GAAATGGTATCATGCTGCAGGTGGATGCCGTCAACACGTTCTATGGGAAAGCCCAAATATTATTTAACCTTGACTTTGAGATCAACCAAGGTGAGGTGGTTGTGCTGCTCGGCCGCAACGGCGCCGGTAAGACGACCACTTTTAAGAGTATTATCGGAATCGTGCCGCCCAAAAGTGGTAATATTTCTTACAACGGTGTGTCCATCGAGAAGTTGCCTCCGTTCAGGACCTGCGCGCTGGGTCTGGGCTATGTGCCGGAAGATCGAAGAATATTCAGCGGCCTTACCATTCTGGAAAACCTGGAAGTGGGCAAGCAGCCGGCTCGCAAAGGATTGGAAGTTTGGACGCCTGAACGCCTGTTTAAGCTGTTTCCCAATTTAGCTGAACGGCGCTATCAGGCTGGCGGGACCCTGAGCGGCGGAGAGCAGCAGATGCTCACCATTGCCCGTACGCTGATGGGAAATCCGGAAATGATCATCCTTGATGAACCCTCCGAGGGTCTGGCGCCGGTGATTGTCGATCAACTGGCCGATACCGTCCAAACATTGAAGAATGAAGGGGTGTCGATCCTTTTAGCCGAGCAGAACTTGAATTTTGCCAGGGTTATCTGTGACAGGGCTTATATCATCTATCAAGGCAGTGTTTGCCATGAGAGTACGATAGACAATCTCTCAGATGAGGCCTACGAAAAATATTGTGCATTGTAGTAGGTCGTCATCTATATATCGACCACCGGGATCAGAAGATCTTGCAGTAGAAATAAAATCCTGATAGCCGGATATCCCTTCCATACATTTTAATTGGCTCTTATCATCATATCCGAATACAGCGTTTCAGCACACTCCGGGCAAATACCGTGACTGAATTCAGCATCGGAATGATCCCTAATGTAGGCTTCGATTTGATTCCAATACCCTTTATCATCCCGAATTTTCTTACAATGGGCACAGATGGGCAGCAATCCTTTTAGGGTTTTGATATTATTTAGGGCTTCCTGTAATTTGGTTATCAGTTTTTCACGTTCTTCCTCAGCCTGTTTGCGTGTGGTTATATCTCTGGCGATGCCTTGGGTCCCCAGAAAGGCGCCCAGCCCGGACTTTGCAGGTGAGTACAGTCCTTCTGACGAAATTATGAATACCTCAAAAGAGACCGGAATTTGATTGTTGGTTATCAGTCTTGTCTCGAATGATTTTGTACTTCTCACCCCCCTGCGCCGCTCCTTAATTCTGTGAACCGTCTTTGCTTTGTCCTCGGGATAAACGAGCTTCATGACATTTGTGCCGATAAGTTCTTCCGGTAAATATCCGTATCGTTTTACGGAATCACTCACGAAGGTTAAGCGACCACGCGGATCGACTCGATAGATGATGTCCGGCACTGTTGAGACGATCGACTCGATCTCAAGCTTGCTTGCAATGAGTGCAAGCTCTGCTATCTTGCGTGCAGTGATATCGCTTAGTGAGCACCGTATCGCACGACAGTTTCCGACCTTGTCCCTAACGGGGCTGCTTTCCAACTGAGCATAAAATATTGTTCCATCTAGTTTTGATATTTTCAGTTCACAGACTTGCCCTGTTATGGTTTTAAACATTTTTTGTCTGTGCAGGTAAAAAATATCCTGATCATCCTTGGTGATGAACTGGGAGAAGCGTCTACCCGGCAGGATTCCTCTATCTATACCCAGCATTGAGGCACCCGTAAGATTTGCATCTAAAATCAATCCCTTATCACTGATGTTAAAATAGCCAACAGGCGCAAAATCATATAAATCAATATACTTATCCCGCGCTGCTTCGAGTTTCAACTGGTTTTGTCGCAACGCCTCGTTTTGCATTTCCAGTTCAAGTTGATGCACCTCCAACTCATGTACCAGCTCATATTTATCCTCAGAGGGCATTTTTGATAGTTCGGCATCTTTTTCAAGCATCCTCTTTTCTGCCAGCCTGCTTAGTTTCTCAAAATCGATTGATTTGCTTTGAATTGTCATTTCGCTATAACCCCGTCAGTTGGGATTATCATAAAGACCAACGATTAGAGGGTAAGGCTAGGTCGCGAGCATTTTTTCCGGTAAAAACAATTCTGTCGGCACAACCGTTCATGATCTTAAAACCCTTTAAAAAGGTAGTCAGGCCAAAAGGATGGATATCCTTTAGACCATCCGTGTGAATATGGATTTTTGACGTACCGTGGGATTTATCCTTCAAAAGATTGATCAGTTCGTGGGCCGAAGTCCCGTCGAAATCACCCTGCAGTTTCAGGTGAATGCTGTTCTCGACTCGGTTAAAAGTAATTTGAAAATTGGGTGCCATCAATAATGCTCCTGTCTCGTATCCTTAGTCAAAATTCGAGTCTATCTTTTACTTTCGGGTTGATTAATATTTTGGAATTAAATGCCATGTGTGAATCTTCGATCTCTCTATCCTGAGGGGTATTGATTATCTTAACGCCCAATCCATAAAGGTGGGAATCGTAAAAACCTTTCAGTTCCTGACAGCGCATGACTTTACCTAAATAAATTTTTGGAGCAGACGCAAAAGGCTGATTTTCAAGTCTTATAGTGATGAGGGTGCCCAGTTTTAGGGCGCAGTCTGAACCACAGTATATGCCTTCACCACTGAGGTTATTCATGGTGGCGTAATAAAAATTAGCGGTATCCCTAATTTCAATCATAACGGTCGCTTTATATCTTATACGTTTGGCAGTTCTTCTTTCAAAATATGCAGTCATTTTATTCTTTATATTTTTCTCTAAAAGACTGAACTTCGGTGCTTGGGTGAATGATTTGCTGCAGGCCAATAGATGAGTTCATTCAATTGTTGATCTACAATTTCAATGTAACTTTGTTATATAAATACAAAGTTCCTGATATTAATATTTATCCACGAGTGGTGGATAAGTCAAGATGAGTTCAGTGTGGGTATAATGTGGGTAAAAACCCAATATCAAGAAAGGGATGAAAGGTAGGTTGAGAGGTTAATATCTTTGTTTTTGATACCAATCTTTTTTCTGATGTTGTTACGGTGAAAATTAATGGTACTGGTCGCCAAATTCATCGTCTCGGCAATCTCCTTAGTGGTTTGGCCTTGCTTGATCAAATTGATCACCTGCATTTCAGTGGGGGTAAGCTTAAAAAACTTATTTGAGATGCTGCGAATAAAAGGGGAAATGAGTTCGTATTGATTAGCTTACTCTTTGGTAAACCCAATAAATCAGCACCCGTTAGATTCACCTGCCGTATCATTGTCTTTTCGTCTAACGTAAAATAGCCAACAGGGGCAAACTCATAAAGCTCATGATATTGGTCCCGTGACTCAATGAGTTTCATCTGCGTGTTACGAAGCTCTTCATTTTGCATCTCCAGTTCAATTTGATGTATCTGTAATTCATGAATAAGACTAAGCATTTTTTCATGAGAGCGTTCTGCTGACTCAACATTTTCCGGCGCTTGCTTTGACAGCGCTTTTTCTGCCCGCTTTCGCAGCTCGCTAGATTGTTTGGATGCTGATTTATTATTAGCCATTGCCACAACTCGTTTCTAATAGAGAATTTCAGACTTTCCTACCTCCGAAGTTATCGATGAGGCTATGCACTGCTATCGGCTGGTGTGATGTAGTCCCAGGTGCTAATTATTACCCTCTGCTCACCAATGGAAATGGCTTTCGCTTTCACCTGCACTCTGCGGATCTCGCCGCCCTTGGTTTTGTGATGGGTCTCAAAGACATCGCTTCCTTGTCTGATGATTTTTGCGATATGCTTTTCAACTTCGTCTGCGGATTCCACGGTCTCAAAATCGGTTATCACAAGTTTCGCGAACTCTTCGCGAGTGTAACCAAGCCGTTCGTGTGCGCTCCGATTGAAGGCAACGATACCCTTCGTCTCCACATCAATCAGCACGTTCGAGTCGTTGGCCATTTCGAAAAGGATGCGATACCGCTGTTCCGACGCTTTAAGGGATTGCTCGGCCCGCTTATTTGCGGTGATGTCGTGCACAACAGCAACTGCACCGATGATTTCACCGGAGTTGTCTCGGATCGGAGTGGAACTGACACGCCGATGCAACTTTTCGCCAGTTTGAGGATGGCGGACAATTTCCTCAACTTCCTTCTGAGCTTTTCCCTTCATAGAACGCAGGAGAGGCGCAGCTTCCTCAGCGCGGGGGCGACCATCAGGAGTAAAGATCTGCGGCTTGGGCAACCATTCCAACATCGGCTGAACTACCTCCTCAATCCTTTCAATGCCAAGTCTGCTAAGGGCTGCTTTATTTGCCAGGGCGAGGTTGCCTTCAGTATCGCAGAACCAGATCTCATCGGCAATACTGTCGATAAGCGTACGCAGCTTGTCTCGCTCCTGCTCGACAGCTGTCAGCAATTGTTTGCGTCCTTCCTCCGCCCGTTTGCTCCCACTTATATCTTGAAAGGTAATGACCACCCCATCAATCACATTCTCAGTTGTGCGGTACGGTAAGATCCGCATCGAGTAGCAGGAACCATCCTTGGCCATCACCTCCTTTTCCCTGGGGACCAGATCCTCTAACACCGCCTTGGCATCTTCAGATATAGTTGCACCTTCAAATTTGGTTACAATATCGTCAATGGGTCGGCCGATATCGGTGTGGATAAGATGGATCACCTTGGTGGCATGGGCGGTAAAGCGTTTTATGCGCAGGTCAGTGTCTAAAAAGATCGTGGGGATGTCGACACTGTCCAACAGGTTCTTCATATCGTTGTTGGTCATTGACAGCTCATCGAGCTTTTTTTGCAGCTCCGCGTTGACGGTTACCAGCTCCTCATTGGTCGATTGCAGCTCTTCTTTTGACGTTTCAAGCTCTTCATTGGTGCTTTGCAATTCCTCGTTGACTGACTGCAACTCTTCATTGGTGGATTTAAGCTCTTCGTTGGAAGTTTCCAATTCTTCGTTCGTGGTTTGAAGGTATTCCTTGGTGGACTGCAGTTCCTTTTCCAGGCTGAGCAGGTATGGATCGACAATTTCTTTGGCAGCGGCTTTTTTCATTTGAACCGTCTCCAGTGGCGTTTTATCCTCAAACATCACCAGCATAAAACCTTGGGTGAAGCCGGATTCCGTCAGCGGCCGCACTACCAGGTCGACGGTTCGAAAGCTATTATTATGCTTAATCTTGATCCCCGTGCTAAGAACGGTTTTTTTTTGTTTGACCGCATTATGAAGTGCGGTACTCAGTTTGTATTTCAGACCTTCACGGGCCATATTCAGGACGCTGAAGCTGGCCTTGCCGACGGGCGGTGCCAGGTATTTGTCCGTTTTCCCGATGAAATGCAGAATTTCGAGTTGTTCATTAATTAAAACACAGGGTGGGGCATAGTTGTCCAAAATGATTCTTTCAGCCAGATTGTGAATGTCGGCCACGGTCGGCACCCTCTTTTCCTCGGGTCCCTGCGGTGTGGGCAGCACATCGTAAAAAGGTGTTCTGGGATAATCCCCGACTTTGTCAACAACATATTCTTTGCGGTTGAATACTTTCCATTTTTGGTCTGTCGGCGAAAAAAGATGCGAAAATTCTCCGATACTCTCGGAAGTACCGAGAAATAAATACCCTTGAGGATTTAAGGTGTAATGAAAAAGCGGCAAAATCTTTTTTTGCAGCTTGGGTCCCATATAGATCAGCAAGTTTCGGCAGCTTACCAGATCTAACCTGGAAAAAGGTGGATCCTTGATGAGATTTTGGTTGGCAAAGACGATCATTTCCCGAATTTGTTTCTTGATTCGGTAAGTATTGTCTTCTTTGATGAAATAGCGGATCAAGCGCTGCGAGGATACATCAGCAGCGATACTGTCCGGATATACCGCCATGCGTGCAAAATCCAGGGCTTCATTGTCAATGTCGCTGGCAAAAATCTGAATATTGGGTTGTTTTCTGAGTTTATCCATCACTTCGGCCATAAGAATGGCGATGGAATAAGCCTCTTCGCCGGTGGCACAACCGGCAATCCAGATTCGCAATGGGTTTTCAGATTCCTTATTTTTTATCAACTCCGGAATGACCTTTGCTTTAAGAACCTCAAAGGCGTCTGCATCCCTGAAAAAATTGGTGACGCCGATAAGCAGGTCTTTAAAAAGGATGCCTATTTCAGCGGGGTGTTTTTTAAGATAGGTGGTATATTGTTCTATCTTGTCTAACTGGTGAACAGCCATACGCCGTTCAATTCTGCGATGAATGGTCGTCTGCTTATAATTTGCAAAATCATGTCCGGTGCTGGTTCGAATCAAGACAAGTATTTTTTGGACAAAGTTTCTGAACTGCTGCTTGGCGGTTTTGATCCTATCAGGTCTTTCAATGTAGGGATGCTGGACATATTTTATAAGTTCTGCGGGTATTTTTTCCACCGGCAAAATGAAGTCGACCAACCCGGTGGCAATGGCGCTATTCGGCATCCCTGAGTACTTGGCCGACTCCGGATCCTGAACCATGGCAATACCGCCTTCGCCCTTGATTGCCTTCAGGCCTAACGTGCCGTCGGTTGCGGTGCCGGACAAAACAATGCAGATGGCCTTTTCGCCCTGATCTTCCGAGAGCGATCTGAAGAAGCAATCAATGGGCAGATTGACGCCATGCGCCTGCGTTGGTTTCGTTAAATAAAGTCTGCGGTTTAGGATGACCACATTCTTGTCCGGTGGATTGAGATACACGCAATTAGGCTTAATCTCTTTATCTTCTTGTATCGCCAAGACCTTCATTTGGGTATATTTCATTAAGATATCGGCCATGATGCTTTTATGCCTGGGGCTTAAATGCTGGATGATGACAAAGGCCATGTTGGTATTGGGCGGAACATTGGAAAAAAACAATTCAAGGGCCTCCAGGCCCCCGGCGGATGAACCGATACCGACGATTGGGAAGTTAACGTTTTCTATTGATAAATCCGCAGACTTCTTACTTTCTGCAGATGGATGATCCTTTCCGGAAACAACCTTTTTGGTTCTTTTTTTGCGGTTTTTTTGGGGGGGCTGGGTTTCTTTTTTTTTGGCAGGCATGATGGCGTCCTCTTATTAAAATCGCACTAATTCAAGGCGTTGATTTGGCGCGTATTGTCGGCCGACTTTGGCGCAGGGTTTGCCTTCCAGCTTGACAATATCGGCAGTAAAAGCATTGACGCCGCGCATCAGATAACTGCCGACCCCATAGGCATCCACGGGCACCTGGCGCCGTTCAAATTCGACGATTCTGTCCGGACTAAATCCTCCCGAGACGATAATCTTGACATGACCAAAGCCTTGTTTATCAAGGGTTTGCCGGGTCATTTCCACCATTTTGGGGGTGACGCCTATCGGTTTGAAATTCTGCATGACAGGGATGATGGATTTGTCGACCAGGGTTTCGGATGTGTCCAGTCTCACTCCCCAAAGTCTTTCGCCCAGTGCCTCACAGCATTTCAATGATGTCCCGACACTGTCATTGTCAAAATCCACCAGTGCCACCAGATCAACATCGGGATAGGTTTCACCGAAAAGGGTCACCGCCTTGACCGTATCCCCGCCAACCGCCGCAATCAACGCATGAGGTACCGTGCCGGATGCCTTGGCACCCCACCACTGGGCCTGGGCATCCGTGGAGACCCCGGTGGCACCGCCGATGTGGGCTGCATATCCATCACCGCCCTGGACGGCCCAATGATCGAAGCGGGCCGGAAAATAGAGGACGATTTTCCCGTTGGCCGCATCGACCACGCCGCGGACATTGCTGGCGATTTTCGTGCGACGGGCGAGAATGCCCAAATAGACGGTTTCCAGGTGGGCAAAAAGGCTGGCGTCACCGGTGATGTGAATCACTGTCTCCCAGGGAGCGATCTGATCGCCGTCATACAAAGTCTCAATTTTTAGCTGCTGAAAGCCGTTTTCCCATAGTTCGTCTAATTGCCTGGACACTTCCATCTTCTGCTCGATGGCCGCCAGATAGGCAGTGTGGTTACCCATAAATTGCTGGCGGGCTTTACTCTTGAGATCGATCATATTATCGAACAATTTATACGCTTTGTCGTAATCCGTGTATCTCCCGGTCGCCACCTTGAGCACCGCCAGGACCTCGTCGATACCACACAGCACGGCGTCTTTTTTTTGAAATACCTGCATGGTGACCTCAGGGTGCAGGTTGTGGTTTTCGAGTGCAATCTTTTCCCGCCAGAAATAGATGTCGCTGCGGTAGCCACGGCGTAATTCCTGGACGGGCAAATCAAAGACGTGGGCATCCAGATGTTTAGGCATGTCGGATTTCCTTTTTCATTAAAGGTTCAGCCCGCCCTGGCGCGACTTATAAGATCATATTACGGCCTGTTTCAGGTTCTCTAATATGAATCTAAATAATTGAGCACATAAATTCAGGTCTGGGCCAGGGGGTTCCCCGTTCAGGGTTAACGTCGTCCTTCATCATTCGATGTTTACAGTCAGCTTGGTGAATTCACTGTTTCGGCCAGGCGGAGTTTCAAAAGAGTATGGCGAATACCGACTGGTATGTCAAGGTTGAAGAAGATCCTTGAACCCATTCAATAATTAATTTTTCAGTGCCACTAGTCTTTGAAAAATTTGTATAAAAATGAGCTTGGGAAAGCGTTCCCTAAAGCGCGGGTGGTTTAAAACGATTCAAGAGGAAGTGAGGGTCAATGCTGTCCAGTGGCTCCCTGATGAAATACAGCATTGCGTTGAATTGACAAAACTGCCTTTTCACCACCGGGATCCTCTTGACCGGATGCTGATTGCTCAGGCCACAACCGAAGATCTGCAACTGCTGAGCCGTGACAGCCGTCTTTTCGCATACGAAATTAATCGTATTTGGTAATAATTTGCCTTAATTTTACCGACAGATCTTCCATGCTAAAGGGCTTCTGGATAAAGCCATTGCAGCCACGGTTCAGGATCTCCGTTGCCTGACCATCGATGCTGTACCCGCTGGATAGTAGGACCTTTACCTGCGGGTCTATCTCCTTTAGCCTGTCATATGTTTCTCCGCCGCCCATCTCCGGCATAATCAGATCCAGGATTACCATCGCTACTTCTTGCCTATTTTGCTGGTACACCTCGATGGCCTCAATCCCGTTACTTGCCGTGAACACCTCATAACCCAATTTTTTCAATACCTGGACACCGACGTCAAGGATCATTTCTTCATCATCTACCAGCAGAATCGTTTCCATTCCTACCAGGATATTCTGATTCGCCTGCAGATCGTCGATTACCGGTTTTTCAGTTACCGGCAAATATATTCGAAAGGTCGTTCCCTCTCCCGTTTCACTCTCTGCGAGTATCATTCCATCGTGATTTTGGATGATGCCATAAGCAGATGCCAGGCCTAACCCGCTTCCCCGTTCTTTTTCCTTGCTGGTAAAAAAAGGATCGAATACTCTTTTCAACGTTTTTTCATCCATCCCGATACCGGTATCCGCAATGGAGATCGCCACATATTTTCCGGGTCGGACACCATGCGCTTCGGCAATGTCATCCTCAAGTATTTCATTTTTCGTTTGAATATAGAGATGGCCTCCTGCGGGCATGGCCTGCCAGGCATTGACGAAGATGTTTAACAATACCTGATCGATCTGGCTTCGATCGATCTCAACCGACCAAATCTGATCATGATACTTTTTATGAATTATGATTTCTTTTTTTGTGCGGCCAAACATCTGGGCGCTTTTTTCTATCAAATCATTTAGATCCGTGGGTTTGACATCATATTTTCCGCCTCTGGCAAATCCCAACAATTGTTTGGTTAGCTTGGTCGCCCTTTGAATATAAGTCTCTATTTCCTTTAGATGTTCAAATTGACGGTGGACGGGATCTGCTTCCAACAACATCAGCGACGTCCTGCCCTGGATGCCCATCAAAAGATTGTTAAAGTCATGGGCAACCCCGCCGGCCAAGGTACCGACAGCTTCCATTTTTTGAGATAATTGAAGTTGCATTCCCAATTTTCGTTGCAAGGTTATATCCCTTAAAAAACTCAGGTTCGCGGGCTTGCCTTTCCAATTGGTTAGAACCACTTTGTGTTCAACCCACATCTCCTGATCGTCCTGGCCGACCAGTCTGAATGGGGTGTCATTCGGCAATTTTTCTCCTTTTACTCGTCTTGCGTGCCTATCAAGAAACATAACCCGGTCATCCGGATGAATATACTGTACAAACGAAACCCGGTCCAACTCGGCGCCTAAATCGTTGCCCATTTGCTTTGCCTTCTGATTGGCAAATTTGATCTGTCCGTCTTGAACGATAAAGATGGCGTCACCGGCATTTTCAACCAAAAGGCGATATTTTTCCTCTGACAACCGGAGTGCCTCCTCGGCTTTGATTAGATACGTTATATCTGTCAGGATACCAATACTGCCAATGAAACATCCCTCTTCATCGTAGAGTGCCTTTGGAGATGCCAGTGTATGAACCTTGTTGCCATCTTTTGTTTTCCAGACGAGTTCGAACCTTTCTTCAAAGCCCTTTTCCCGTTGGGCCATTTGGTCCTTCATCAGTTGCCTGTAATCGTCATGGACAAAATCAAGAAGATGGCGGCCTATAATTTCATCATGATGGTAACCAAGCATTTCGCAGAATCTTTGGTTGACGAAAGTAAATTGATAGTATTGGTCTGTCACTCCCAATCCTTCCTGCATGGTCTCTACAAGCCCGCGATAACGTTCTTCAGACTTCCGTAAGGCAGTATCGGCCTGATGGCGTGCGTGTATATCGGTG
>NODE-827-length-10707-cov-10.6073_pt1 | contig 10707 bp, 9 predicted proteins | sample MGYA00139097_ERZ477577 | MGnify/ENA metagenome assembly ERZ477577 | reverse complement strand
CGGCCAGGGCGCATATTTTGCCGGCCCAGGCACCGGCCGCATTTACAAACAGATCTCCCTGGACATCGTATTCGCGGCCGGTTTGATGATCGGAAATGCGTACCCCTGTGATGGTTCCGTCAGATTTGTGAAAGTCGATAACCTGGGAAAAGTTATGAATCCGGGCACCGTTGGCCTTGGCAGTGGCATAAAAATGCAGGGGCAGCCGCCAGGCATCCAGGGTGGCATCCGGCACCCGGATGGCCGCTTTTAGATCCGGATGAAGTGCGGGCTCGATGGCCAGAGCATGATTGGGGGTAAGTTCCTCGGTGGAAATCCCGCATTGTTTGCAGTTTGCCAAAAATGCCGGCCGGTAATCCATATCTTTATCACTTAACGCTAGAAAAAGACCGTCGTTTGGTTCGATCGCCGCGGGGGCGATATGCCGCAGGATGTTATTTTCCCGGATACATTCTGCGGCGGCCACCGGATCGCTGACAGCATACCGGCCGCCGCTATGCAACAGTCCGTGGTGCCGGCCGGTGGCGCCGGACAGCAGCTCGCCGCGTTCAAACAGCGAGACTTGAAATCCCCGCAATACCAGGTCGTGGGCCAGGGCCGCCCCGGTGCCGCCACCACCGATGATAACGATGTGCTCCATATTTATTTACTACCATACGATTCTAAAAGCGCCACCATAAACTGCCATACCTTTCCAAGGGACGGAATATGGAGCCCTTCGTTGGGTGAATGGGGATCTCTTAGATCCGGTCCGAATGATATCATGTCCATACCCTCGTACTTATTTCCGATGATTGCGCACTCCAGCCCGGCGTGAACCGATTTAACTTTGGCCTCCTGGTCGAAAACCTGCTCATAGATCTTCCGGCAGCGCTCAAGCAGGGCCGATTGCATGTCCGGTGTCCAGGGGGGATATTCACTGTCAGATCTGATGTCCGCGTTGGCAATGGCCGCCGTTGCACAAATGGAGTTGGTAATCTCGTCCAACCTGGATTCGGTCAGACTGCGCTGGCTGGTCAATATTTGCAGGGTGTCGTCTTTTATTTCAACGGTTGCCAGGTTGTTGGAGGTTTCAACCAAATCTGTGAAAACCGCCGACATCCCCATAACCCCATGGGGCAGGGATAGAAGCAGATTGATTACGTTCCGTGTTTCTGCCACGCTCAAAGCTGTTTTTTTCCGGGCAGCGGATTCCACTGCCGTCAGTTTTATGGCTAAATTAGATTCAATGCTGCCATAATCAGTTTGGACGGTACGTTCGAATTCGGCAACCCACCTGGCTAAATCACCGGAATTCTCGGAGGCACACGCGAAGACGGCATCAGCGTCCCGGGCAATTGCATTATGAGCGGTGCCGCCTTTGATTGATACCAACTGAATGTCGCCTGCGATGGTTAACTGGTGCAGGGTGCGCGCCAGAATTTTATTGGCGCTCGCCCGTTGCTTGATAATATCGATGCCCGAATGTCCGCCATTCAATCCACTGATGTTCAAATTGAAAAATTGACTTTTTTCAGCAAGATCTGTCAACATCAGCTTACGGGATATATGCGTATGCCTTCCGCCGGCACAGCCGACGGTGAACACGCCTTCGGTTTCCGAATCCACATTGAGCAGCACCCGGCCTTCGATGAATCCGGGTTCAAGCTCTTTGGCACCGTTTAATCCGGTTTCCTCGTCCACCGTAAACAACAGTTCCAGTGGTGGATGGGCAATGCTCTCATCGTTGGCCACCGCCATTGCCAGAGCAATGGCGATGCCGTTATCCGCCCCCAGAGTGGTGTTATCCGCTCGCAGCCAATCACCATCAATGATATTCTTGATGGGGTCATTTGAAAAATCATGTTTCGAATCGGGAGTTTTTTCGCAGACCATGTCCGTATGGCCCTGAATCACTATGACCGGTGCATTTTCATATCCTGGTGTCGGCGGAACTTTGACCAGCAAGTTTCCGGCGGCATCCATTTTTATCGCAAGCTGTTTTGTTTCGGCCCACTGTTTCAACCACAGACCAATTTGTTCTTCATTTTTAGAACAACGCGGTATGGCATTGATCTGTTTAAAGTAATTCAAGATGGATTTTATTTTTTCTTCCATTTAGAATCTCCTCTATCGTTTTTAACATAGAATGGTCGCAAAAAACACAGTGATTCTCTCCGAGGCGCAGGCTCTACCCTCCGGGGCGTAGTCCAGTATTCCCCTACGGGACGGAGTCGAGCCGGAGGCCAATAAATTTTAGAAAGTCCGATACTTAAATTGATACTCTTATGGATTTTCAGCCCTGTTGTCAAGGTCTTCGTTTTAGCCTTGATTTTACATAATGACAGATTAATGTTAGTAGAGATCATTTGTTTTAAAAACTTCCTGTTGCCCATTATTCGGGCCGGGGATTTGCGGGTTATCCGCTAACGGGGGTGAAGATGCCGCTTTTTGATCTGAACGAGTTTTTTAAACTGTCATCAGCGCTGAACTACAATCTGAGCGCTGCATCTCTGAATCGTTATAATGTATTGATGTATATTATTGGCGATAAGCGTTTGGATGCCGATGAGAAGAAGGACCGCGAACAAAAAGGTATCCTGATGGAAGCGTTGGGGTATCTGTTCAATGTGTACAGTCAGAAACGCCGGCGTTTAGGCCCGATGGCCGTTTTGCACCCCCTGAGGGCGGCAGCCTTGTTTACCCGATCCCTCGACAGCATCAATATAGTAGACCTGCTCACCTTGCTTTTCCATGATATTCTCGAAGACATCAACCCGGCCGACTATAACATACAAGAATGGAAATCTATGGAAGGTCAGTTGTACAGACTCTTGGAACGTATGGAGATCGAAGATGAATCCAGGCTGGTGACGCGCCTTATGTCTCTGACCCGCGTTGAAAATGAATCCTACTACCAGTATATCGGCCGACTGCTGGACAACACCCAAAATTTTCCCGAAATCGTTCAAGTTAAACTGGCCGACCGGCTGGACAATACCCTGGACATGCGGATTGACCTTGAAGATCCGCTTTCCAGAATTGATTTTTTTGAAACTGTTTTTCAAATCATGTTTGTCAACAACTATCCGGGTTACAAACCCAAAATGGAGCATGCGCCGGCGACAGCCATGAACGGTGCCAGGCGTCTGTACCAGCTATTTAAAAATGCTGTGCTATTATCGTTGATCCGTCAGCATGTGCCTGCCGCGGGTCGGCGGGAGGTAAGGAATCTTTTCGATGCCTTGTCGGAAGCCGGCCTAAAAGAAGCGCAACGCACTCTGATCCATTTGATCAGCTATCATGTCAAGGATCTGCACACCCAGCGCAGCCTTGTGCTCGAAGCGATGCAATATTGCTACAGCGGGCGAAGCGACCTGGTAACCATGCCGGATGGCAGCCAGTTGTTAGACGGTTTGTTTTCGACCTATTTCGGAAATAAAGTAAAAAAAAACCGTCGCCAGCAGTTGGATATTTTGTATCAGAACAAACCCCTGATGCTGGAGGCATCGGTGGCTTTCCTTGTCATATTTTTAAGCTTTTTAAACGACGATACTTTTTATATCCGGGGGATCAGCGCAGAGGGTATTGAGCCGAGCTAGAGCATTGGCTGGGGTGTTTGTGAGCTAGATCTCAGGATCACGCAATATTACATCCCCGCTAAATTGGGCGACTCGCATTGCCGCCAGGTGGTCGGCTATGTCACCGTCTTCCATCTGCAACCGATCTTCGATTGTTTTATCCAGCACTGAATCCCGGCTGCGATAGGCAGTCGCTAAATCCGGGTCTATTTCAATGGCCTGATCGAAGTCCTGGAATGCAGGGGCAAAATCTCCCATCTTTTCATAAGCCAGGCCGCGCAAATGATATGCGCGGGCATATTTTGGGTTTAATCGAATGGCACGTGAAAAATCGGATATCGCTTTTTTTAATTTTTTTAATTTCAGATACGCCAGACCGCGACTGGAATAAACCAATGCATATTTACGATCGTTTTTTACGGCCTGGGTAAATAATTTTATACTTGTTTTGTAGTCCTCTTTGAGATAGGCGGCGGCACCTTCATCAAATAACTTTTTGGCCATGTAATGGACATGTGCAGGATCTCCAAATAATATCTTTATAGTATCGGGGAAAAAGTCAGAGTAGTTTATACACGCTTGAAATAATAAATAATTTAACTGTTTAAGCAAAATTAAAATAGTCATCCCTCGCAGTTGTGTCAACCAATGCGGACCGACGGGGCCATTATCATACGGCAGTAGGGTTTGTGCAGCGCACATCGTCGGTTATGTTTGGCGGGTTTATAAAAGAATAGCCAATAATCTGTTATTAAACATAAAATCATAGTGAGCGGACCAATTTCCGGATATCACCCTTGATGCCCCGGCGCTGTGACCATCCGGTCTTTGCAACGTTTATCTTTTGAGTACAACGGACGACCAATCATGGACACGCTGGACCCAACACGGAAAACTCCCGCTGCGGCGCTAGAACCGAATGTATGGAAAGAAACTTATCAAATCAGGACCTATGAGGTGGATTGCTGCAACCGGCTTTCAATTCTTTCAATGTTTAATTTCATGCAGGATGCCGCCAGCAAGCACGCCGAGGCGCTTGGCGTTTCAGTTCGTCGGCTGCTTTCGGAAAATTATACCTGGCTGCTTTCCCGTCTTAAAATTAAAATCACCTCTTATCCGGGAATAAACGATCGGTTACAGATCACCACATGGCCGTCCGGGACTCAACGGTTGTTTGCTCTGCGCGATTTTGAACTCAGGAATGGAAACGATCAGGTCATCGCCACAGCCGTTTCTGCCTGGCTGGTCATTGACGTTCGACGGCGGCGACCGGTCCGCATTTTACCGTTTGTGGACAGGCTCAAACCTATGGAGGGCCGTCACGTCCTGCCCGATACCCTTGACAAGCTGCCGGGGCTCGAAAAGCGGACCTATGAAAAAAAATTTATCGCACGCTATGGCGATCTCGATGTCAACCAGCATGTAAACAATGTGAGCTTGGCAGAATGGGTGGTGGAAGGTGTGCCCTCCGCTTTGCTAAATTCAGCGGCTCCGGTCCAGTTCGAAATAAATTTTCTGGCTGAGGCCTTTTACGAGGAGTGTATACTGGCAGCATGTAACCCGCAGAACCCGGATAATACGGTTTATCATCACAGCCTTATCCGTCAGCAGGATGGTCGCGAACTGGCGCGTGCCAGGTCGGTTTGGCGGCCGTTTTGAATGCCAAATGCAGAGAGCCTTGCATTATTTTAAGTATATGACCGGGCTGGAAGTTTCTTGATTGGCCACATACAGCCTGGCGTTGCAGCGAGTGAGTGCTTTGGCGACTTCGTCAAACGCTATCCGGGGGGTATTGTTGGTTTCGCTTAAATGAGCCAGGATAACATGCTGTAAATTTTCGTGTTGCAGCTCTTCCAGCAGGATTTTTGAAGATGTATTTGAAAGGTGGCCGGTTCTGCTTTTTATACGCTGTTTCAGGGGCCAGGGGTAGGGGCCGGTTTCCAGCATCTGCGGGTCGTGATTGGCTTCAAGAATCAGCAGGGCGCAGTGTTTTAAATGCTCCTTCACCAAGGACGTTGCAATCCCCAAATCCGTGGCGATTGCGATAGTGGTTCCGTTCCGGCCGATGGTAAAGCCGACCGGATCTTCGGCATCATGGGATATCGAAAAGGGATGGATGCTCAGATTGCTGATGTGAAACGTCTTACCGCATTCAAACGATTTGGTTTCATGCAGGCTGCCGAGCCGGGGGGAAGCCTGGTGGGTTTTTTGACTGATGTAGACCGGCAGCTTGTATCGTCGGGAAAGAACACCGACGCCCTGGGTATGATCGGAATGTTCGTGGGTGACGATGATGGCATCCAGCTGTTCGGGGACCAGATCTCTATAGATCAATCTACGCTGGAGCTCGACTCCGGATAAACCGGCATCGATAAGAATTGACGTGTCACCATCGCTGATATAGGTCGCGTTGCCCTTGCTGCCGCTGGCCAACATGCAAATGGCGAGGTTGTAGTCGCCGGATTGTCGAGTTTTTTGTCTGTTCTGGTCCATATATTTGATTTGCTTCATTAGGATAGCCAGTTGAAAATCTGTTATAAATAACGTAAACAGCAAAAAAATAAAAGTCTAAAAAGGAAATGACCGGTTAAATGAACTCAGTAAATATTGAAACAAAAATTGTCAATCCGCTTATTGGAAATGCCATCCCGCTTGCTTCATATTCTACCGCGGGGGCAGCGGCTATTGATCTGAGGGCCTGCCTAAAAGAAGAGCTCGGCATTCAGCCGGGAGAAACCGTTCTGGTGGGCAGTGGAATTGCTGTTAATATTCAAGATCCAAACATTGTCGGTATAATTGTACCCCGGTCCGGGCTGGGGATAAAAAAGGGCATCATACTGGCCAATACGATTGGCGTCATCGACTCCGATTACCAGGGTGAGATAAAGATAGGGCTCTTTAACAGAAGCCAAAATCAATATACGGTAAAACCGGCTGAACGAATCTGCCAGATGCTGTTTATGCCTGTCATTAATGCCACCTTGAAATTGGTACAAGAATTCAGCAACGCAACATACCGGGGCGATGGTGGTTTTGGTCATACCGGAAGAGATTGAATTTTAAATGAATTCAGCAGTTGAGGGGTTGCGCGGTTCTGGGTTCAGGGTTCAAACAAGATCTCTTCAAATTCATTTTTATCGTTATTTACCGGGCCCAGCAGGGTCAATGCCATCTGGCGGGGATGGAAAAGTTCGTTGGCCAGTTCAAGGATATCATCCCGGGTGACCGCCTCAACGTTTTCGATGATTTTCTGCAGCGGAATTTCGCATCCAAAATGTATTTCGTTTTGGGCACTTCGCACCATTTGATTGTCGATGCTTTCAGAGGCCAGCATGAGACCGCCTTTGGTGTACTCAATGGCGCCTTTGAGTTCTGAGGATGCTACCCGTTTTTTTCTTAGTTTGTGAATTTCATCTAAAACCAGCCGGGTTGTTTCCTGAGCCCTTTTGGGTGCCACACCTGCATAAACACCGAACATGCCGGCATCCCCATGGGATGAAATGAATGAATATACCGAGTAGGCCAGGCCCCTTTTTTCCCGCACTTCCTGAAACAGCCTTGAACTCATGTTGCCACCCAGGATGGTATTTAAAAGGGAGAAGGAGTAGCGGCGCGGATCGGTGATGGATAATCCATTTGCATTCAGGCAGATGTGTGTCTGCTCTAAATCCCGATGGGTGAGGTCAACCACGGAGCATGCCTGGGGGGGTATCCGCTGGGGGAAGCCGTTGCCGGGTTTGATGCTTTCAAAGGCCGGTTGCACCAGATCCACCAGCCGATTGTGGTCGAGATTGCCGGCGGCGGAAATCACGATGCGTTCGGGTTGATACAGGCGCCGGAAAAATTTTTTTATCATCTGAGCGTCAAATTGGATGATGTTTTTCGGAGAGCCGAGAATGGATCGACCCAATGGATTTTCACCCCAAAAATTATAGCCCGAAAGCACATGGACGTATTCTTCCGGGCTGTCTTCGACCATGCCTATTTCCTGTAGAATAACCGGTCGTTCTTTATCGATCTCGGCGGAATCAAATGCCGAATTGATGAAAATGTCGGAGAGAATTTCTACCATGGTGTCCGTATGGGTATCCATGACCCTGGCATGGTAGCAGGTAGTTTCCATGGCCGTAAACGCATTGGTATGGCCGCCGATGGCATCAAATTCCTTGGCAATCTGAAAAGCGGACCGTTTGCGGGTGCCCTTAAAAATCATGTGTTCGATAAAATGGGAAAGTCCGCTCTCAAGCTCGGATTCGTCCCGGGCACCCACATTGACCCACACCCCCATGGACACCGAGCGGGCGTGGGGCATTTTTTTGCTGACAATTCGAATACCGTTTTTAAGGGTAGTATTATCGACGGTCACCTTATTTTTCCTCTTCCAGAACGGCTTTGTGGCTCAGCCGGATTTTTCCATCCCGATTGATTTCAAGCACCTTGACCCTCAGTTTTTCCCCTTCCTTCACAATGTCGGACACCTTGGTCACCCGGTGATTGGCCAGTTGCGATATATGCACCAGACCGTCCGTGCCGGGCATTATCTGGACAAAGGCTCCGAAATCCATGATTTTAACAACCGTACCTTCGTAGATAGCGCCGACTTCCGGCTCCCTGGTAAGGTCTTCAATCATTTTAATCGCGGCATCACCTTCCTCTTTTGAGATGGCGGCGATTTTAACCACACCGGAATCTTCAATCGCGATACTGGTATTGGTTTCACTCTGGATGCCTCGAATTATTTTACCTCCGGGGCCAATTATTTCGCGGATCTTGTCGGGATGGATCTGAATGGTACTGATGGTCGGTGCGAAGGGAGAAATTTCCTGACGGGGTTCGCTCAACGCTTCGGCCATTTTGTCAAGAATATGCAATCGTCCGGTTTTAGCCTGGGCCAGGGCTTTTTCCATGATGCCCTTGGAAAGTTCAAGGATTTTGATGTCCATTTGCAGGGCAGTGATGCCTTCCCGGGTGCCGGCGACTTTAAAGTCCATATCGCCCGTGTGGTCTTCATCTCCTAAAATATCCGAAAGGACCACGGTCTGATCATCTTCCTTGACAAGTCCCATGGCGATGCCGGCCACCGGGGCCTTGATGGGAACACCGCCGTCCATTAAGGCCAGACAACATGAGCATACGGTTCCCATGGAGGAAGATCCGTTGGACTCAAAGACCTCGGATACCAGTCGAATCGTATAGTCAAAATTTTCTTTGTCAGGCAGGATCTTTTCGATGGCCCGGGTGGACAATCCGCCGTGACCGATATCCCGGCGGCTGGGACCGCCAATGCGTTTGACTTCGCCGACGGAATAGGGCGGGAAGTTGTAGTGCAGCATAAAGGGACGTAATTCTTCACCGCCCAGGGTTTCCACGCGCTGTTCATCCTGGCCGGAGCCCAGGGTCAGAACGCCGAGAACCTGGGTTTCTCCCCGGGTAAAAAGCGCACTACCATGGGGACGGGGAAGGATACCGGCCTCGCAGCTAATCGGTCGGATTTCGTCAAATTGGCGGCCATCGATCCGGCGGCCTTCTTTTAAAATAAGATCCCGGCTGATGTTTTTTTGCAAATCGCCAAGAATTTCATAAACGTCTTCTTCACGATCGGCATAGGCCTCACCTAATTTTTCAAAAAGCTGCGCTTTAACCTCGCGCAAGGCCCGGGAGCGTTTTGTTTTCTCAGGGATTAGAATCGCTTCGCGGATGGGTGCGGCGGCTTGCGGTTCAAGTAGTCCGACCAGATCTTCATCTTTTGCCGGAGGTGAATACGGTCGTTTGGTTGCGCCGTGGCTTTCCTGCAGCTGCATCTGTATATCGATAAGGGGTTGCATGGCGGTATGGGCAAAAAATATGGCCTCCAGCATGTCGGATTCGCTGATTAAGTTACCGCCGCCTTCGACCATCACAACACCGGTCTTTGAGCCTGCCACGATGATATTGAGATCGCTTTCATCCCAATCCGGAATGCCGGGATTTATCATCAACTGGCCGTTTAGGCGCCCGACCCGCACACTTGCAATGGGGCCGGCAAAGGGGATGTCCGAGATCGTAAGCGCCGTCGACGCCCCCAGCATAGCCAGCGTATCCGGATCGTTTTCCTGATCCATGGACAGCACAGTGGCAATCACCTGGGTTTCGTAACTGTATTTTTTAGGGAACAGGGGACGAATGGGCCTGTCGATCAAACGGGCAGTCAACGTCTCTTTTTCACTGGGACGGCCGATTTCACGACGAAAATAATTACCGGGTATGCGGCCGGCGGCATAGATCTTTTCCTGATATTCGACAGTAAGCGGCAAAAAGCTCGATTGTCTTTCTTTATGGGCGGACACCGCGGTGACCAATACAATGGTGTCGCCGCAGCGGACCACAACCGACCCGGATGCCTGTTTAGCAACTTTGCCGGTCTGGATGCTCAGCGTTTTTCCACCGATTTCTGCTGTAAGCGTTGTTTCCATATTTATCTCCTGAATTTATGCGACGCTAAAATTTTATCTGCTTGATTTTCGTAATCATTTTCCAAACGATTGCCGTCAGCACGTCGCCTACTGTCGGACCGCTTCCTGTCTTTCTAAAACCGATACAACCAATGTTGCGAATTTAGAATCCACCGGGTGGCCAACCCTTTCAAGGCTCAGCTATGATGGAAATAGTTCCAGCAGCCTCCCGTTTCAAAATACGCCGGAGTGGACAGGTGTGCAGATTTGATGCGATCGACTGTTTACCTTTTTAACCCCAGAGTCTCAATAATGGTGCGGTAACGATTTACATCTTTGTACTTTACGTAATTGAGCAGCCGGCGGCGTCTGCCGACCAGCATCAGCAGACCTCTGCGGGAATGATGATCCTTTTTATGAATTTTTAAGTGCTCGGTGAGATAGGAAATTCGGTGGGTCAAAAGTCCAACCTGAACCTCCGGTGATCCGGTATCGGACTCATGCAATTTGAATTGCTCGATCAATTTTTTCTTATCGTTGGTTGTGAAAGCCACTTTCTTCTCTGCCTCCTCTTATCGATTAGTATCTTATCGGATTTTATCTGACAACTAATTATTGATTACTCTGTTTGGGGAACACACAGCGGTACTTCAAACGGTTCCCAGGTTCGCAATATTTCAATATTGCAATAAGATCTCCGTCCCAGTCAACTATTT
>NODE-826-length-10732-cov-4.10396_pt1 | contig 10732 bp, 11 predicted proteins | sample MGYA00139097_ERZ477577 | MGnify/ENA metagenome assembly ERZ477577 | reverse complement strand
TTGGGCTGTTTATAATATTCCAGTCCATTTATAATAGTCTGGCCCCCGCTACAAGGAAAGCCTTCAGTCTTTTGACTGAGGGCTTTTTTCATTTAAAGCTGTCAGGAGCTTGCTCATGTAAAGTATTGAATGGAAAAAGTACAACTCGAAGAGTTGGAAGGTCTTTTGTGTTTTAAAACATCTTATTCTTTAGGTTTCCCCAGCCAAAACCCAAAACTTACTTTAGGTCCCCAATGTAACACCCATTTGTTGGGGTGAGAATCATATGCGAAAAATGAACTTCCTAATTGTAACCCCAAACTAATCGTGAACCTTTTCTTCGCTTCGAAAAAGTAGCCAGGCTCAACGGCAAAGGTTGTTGTGTAATGCTCATTAATAAGATTCCGACCAAGTCCAAGAACCGGCCCCGCATAAAACCCATAAGGGAATCGAGATTCTTTTTGATTTTTAAAAAAGACCGGAAAGACCGTATAAAACCCAATATCAGAGACACCTTGTTCACTGCCCCCGAAATGATAGTTGAGTAACGGTAAAAATCTAAAGTTCATTCTACTACTAATCGGCCATTCCGCAACTATCGGAAACACATTGACATCCAACTCACCATCCTCGTAAAATGGCTCTATTGTAACTGCAGGTTGAACGCCAAGAAAAGTTCGGACATCCGATTGTGCAAGAGAAACTTTAAATCCGAAGATGATGATGATATTCACGAGGAGTTTTACATTCATACAGCGAAATTATTCTTTCAAAGCTGGTTAAAAAATGACTTTTATCATTCAAATTGGTTCGACAATGCTAACTCAAGGGGTACGTCACGGTACTTATAAAATCATTTGCTTTTACAACTCCATTAAAGTCATAATACAAAATTCAATGTTCCCCGTAACTAGAAAGCCCATTGTCAATGGTAGTGGGCTTCTTTATTCTAGGCTATGTAGCATAGGTTACAAGGAGAAATGTTAAACATCATCAACTTTGTATTCAACTCTAAGTGGATACAAATGACAATAAATGATACAATAAAACTAGTAGCGGGAACATTTGTTCTTCTATCAATTACTTTAGGATACTTCGTGAATGAGTACTTTTTTCTCTTTACGTTGTTCGTTGGGTTAAACTTGTTACAGTCGAGTTTTACTAAATGGTGCCTTTTGGAAAAAATTTTAAAAGGAATGGGATTAGAAGAAGGTGGCGATAGTTGTTCAATCTAAAATAACGACATCAACGCTTAACCGTGATATTTCCTTCAATTTGGCATACTGCATTTAATGTATTATAAATTGTACCATATTTTTGAATATTGCGCAGCAGTAGCTCTTCGTTCAATTTAGAATCGGTGCTTTTTATTTCTATTTCATACGTAATTGCGTTGATCATGGGTGGTTTGTCTTGACGCTCGGCGACAACACTTATCCCTGCAGTGTCGTACTCAAAATTCATCATTTCTGAAAACCGCTGAATGTTTTTTAGACAACAAGCCGCAAAAGCAGCAATCAATAGTTCTGCAGGACTTGGTAAATCCGATTGTTTTGTAACTCCAAATTGAACCTGGTTGTTTTCAAACTGAACTTGACCTTGTAATTGTGCCGAAGATGTTGCTGTTAATCTATAACTCATTTAAATGCTTTAGCTTAAATATCGGCAATTTTGCGCTGTGAGGTGATGTTTTTACGGATGAATCTCGAAATTCCCATATTTCAATTATCTTGGATGCAAATTCGACAGCATGAAAAAGTATTTTGGTATTCTCGCTGCTCTAACATTCGTTGGATGCACAACAACAAATAAAGACATGGTAATTCCTCCAAAGGCAAAAAAAGTAAAAAAAGTACTCGAAATTCACGATGACAAACGATATGATAGTTATTTCTGGATGCGTTTAAGCGATGAGCAAAAAAATGCGGAAAAACCTGATGCTCAAACACAAGATGTGTTGGATTATCTGAATGCTGAAAATGCATACACTAAGAAAATCATGAAGCACACAGAAGAGCTTCAATCCAATCTATTCGATGAAATTACCGCTCGAATTAAACAAGATGATGCGTCTGTGCCTGTTTCAAAAAATGGCTACAGCTATTACACGCGATTTGAGAAAGGACAAGATTATGCCTTTCACTGTCGAAAAGAACTCAATACAGAGAAGGAAGAAATCATATTGAACGGTCCTGAGATGGCGAAAAACGAAAATTATTTCGCAATTGGCGGAAAATCCGTGAGTCCAGACAACAAGCTTTTAGCCTATAGTTTAGATCTTGTTTCAAGAAGACAATACACCATCCATTTCAAAGATTTAGCTACTGGAAAATTACTTGCGGATAAGATTGAAAATACTACAGGTAGTACTACATGGGCCAACGATAACAAAACCATTTTTTACACGAAAAAGGATCCGGTAACACTACGATCATATCGCATCTACAAACATGAACTTGGAACCGATCAAAAAGATGACAAACTGGTTTTCGAAGAAAAGGATGAAACGTTTTCATGCTGGATTTCTAAATCAAAATCTAATGACTACATATTTATGGGGTCATGGTCTACACTTTCTTCAGAAGTGCAATACATAGACGCCAACACACCAAATGGAAATTGGAAAACCATCAATCCTAGAGAAAAAGATCATGAGTATTCTGTTGATCACCATGGTGATAGTTTCTACATCGTTTCCAATAAAGGCGCAAAGAACTTTAGATTAATGAAAACGCCCGTATCAGCAACGAGTATATCAAACTGGAAAGAGGTTGTTCCTCATCGACCGGATGTACTTCTGGAAGGTGCTGAAGTATTTAAAGAGCATCTCGTATTGAGTGAACGAAAAAATGGGCTAAATCAAATAAGGGTTATTCGTTGGTCTGACTGGTCCGATCATTATTTGCAATTTGATGATCCAACTTACATGGCTTACACCACAAGTAATGTTGAGTACAACTCTAATGTGTTGCGATTCGCTTATACCTCATTAACTACTCCAAACACTGTGTACGACTATGATATGGACACTAAAAAGAAGGAGTTATTAAAACAACAAGAAGTAATTAGCGAAACATTTTCGCCAGACAATTACCAATCCGAAAGGTTATACGCAAAAGTGCGAGATGGTGTAAAAGTGCCCATTTCATTGGTGTACAAAAAAGGCATTGAATTGAATAATGAAACTCCTTTACTCTTATATGGATATGGTTCATATGGAGCGAGTATGGATGCTTATTTTAGTTCAGTTCGACTTAGCCTTCTCGATCGAGGATTCGTATTTGCAATTGCACATATCCGAGGAGGAGAAGAAATGGGCAGACAATGGTATGAAGATGGCAAGCTTTTGAAAAAGATGAATACGTTTAACGACTTCATTGACTGCGGTAAATTCCTTATCGAAAAGAATTATACATCTGAAGATCATCTTTATGCCCAAGGTGGAAGCGCCGGTGGTTTGCTTATGGGAGCAATCATTAATATGGAGCCGGATATGTGGAATGGTGTCATCGCCGGTGTACCTTTTGTTGATGTTGTTTCAACGATGCTAGATGAAACAATACCTCTCACTACTGGGGAATTTGATGAATGGGGAAATCCGAAAGATTCCGTTTATTATGAATACATGAAGTCGTATTCGCCATACGATAATGTGAGAAAGAAAGACTATCCAAATCTATTAGTGACAACAGGATATTGGGATAGTCAGGTGCAGTATTGGGAGCCTGCAAAATGGGTGGCTAAATTAAGAGATAGAAAAACCGATGATAACATATTAATTATGGATTGCAACATGGATGTAGGCCATGGTGGAGCTTCTGGAAGATTCTCTCGCTACAAAGAAGTTGCTCTTGAATATGCATTCTTGTTAGATCTAGAAGGTGTTAAGAAGTAGTTAATACCTGTATAAAGTTTGTTTATTCTACTGTAAATGAGGATATTTGTTTAACAAAACGACTAAAATTCAAGATTATGAAGTCAATTATATTAGTAGGAACAATGTTATTAATTTCTGGAATGTCATTTGGACAGGTCAAGAAATTAAAAATTGATCCTAAAAAATCAACTATACGGATTCCAACTGTTAAACCAGCAAATTCTAAACCTGGAACAAATGGTCTTAAGCCTGCTGAAAACAGCAGAAAGAGACCGGGTCGTACGATTAAACCAGCACCAACAAATACTGAAAGAAAGCGACCAGGAGGAACGATACAAACTGCTCCTAAGACAAGCAATCAAAAAACAAATGGCACAAAACCAAAACCGGTGCCAACAGAAAAAAAGAAATAAACAAAAGGGAATCTAGCGATTCCCTTTTTTTATAACACTTTAATAGCTACCCATCTCACCAAAATTATCTTTCTTTGCACTTCATAATTTTTGAATGGCACACAAATCAGGTTTTGTAAATATTGTTGGAAGTCCAAATGTTGGAAAATCTACGTTGATGAATAAACTCGTTGGCGAGAAACTTTCTATTGTAACTTCTAAAGCTCAGACGACAAGACATCGTATTCTAGGGATTGTAAATGAAGAAGATTTTCAAGTTGTTTTTTCTGACACCCCAGGTGTGGTCAATGCGTCTTACAAGCTTCATGAGAATATGATGTCATATGTTAATTCGTCATTATCTGATGCAGACGTCTTATTGTTCATTACAGATACTGAAGAGTCTGAAATGAATCATAAAGAAACACTCGAACGCATTCAAAAAACCAACATTCCCGTTCTGTGCTTGATTAACAAGATGGATTTGTCCGATCAAAATGCAGTTAAAGAGAAATTAGAATATTGGCAAAGTCGATTGCCCAAAGCGAATGTTTTTCCAATCTCAGCGCTTCATGGATTTAATATTGATGCAGTATGGGAAGAAATAATGAAGCTAATTCCTGAAAGTCCACCTTATTATGATAAAGAGGCAATTTCGGATAGACCTATGCGCTTCTTTGTTTCTGAAATAATTCGTGAGAAAATCTTCATTCACTGTCAAAAAGAAATACCGTACGCCTGTCAAGTAGAGATTGAGGAGTATAAGGAAGAGGATGATATTACACGTATTCGAGCACTCATCATCGTTGAAAGAGATTCTCAAAAGGGAATCATCATCGGTAAAGGAGGTGAAATGCTAAAACGAATTGGTAGAGAGGCTCGCATAGAAATTGAAAAATTCATTGATAATAAAGTTTTCCTGGAAACATTTGTGAAGGTCGACAAAGACTGGAGAGGATCCGAAAGCAAACTTAAGAAATACGGTTACTAGAATGGGAAACATGGTTGCAATAGTTGGTCGTCCTAACGTAGGTAAATCAACACTTTTCAATAGACTTACAGAATCTAGACGAGCAATCGTTAAAGAAGTAAGTGGAGTTACTCGTGATCGTTTGTATGGAAGAGGAGAATGGAACGGAGTGGAGTTTTCTGTGATCGATACTGGAGGATACGTAAAAGGGTCTGATGATGTCTTTGAAGGTGAAATCCGAAAACAAGTAGAGATTGCCATAGATGAGGCCAACGTAATTATTTTCATGTTGGATGTGATGACAGGCATTGTTGATCTTGATGAAGTTGTAGCCCAACTTTTAAGAAAGAGTCACAAAAAAGTATTCATCGTTGCAAACAAAGTCGACAACGCTCAACGAGTTGGTTTGTCATCAGAATTTTGGTCTTTGGGATTAGGAGATGTTTACGATTTATCTGCTGTAAATGGCGGTGGAACGGGCGAGCTATTAGATGATCTTGTTAAAGAATTCGACAAGGATGAAGAATTAACAGATGCAAACAGTGAGCTTCCTCACATAGCCGTAGTAGGGAAACCAAACGTTGGTAAGTCATCATTGGTGAATGCACTTACGGGTGAAGAACGCAACATTGTTACAGACATCTCTGGAACTACTAGAGACTCTATTAATACACGATATAATGCCTTTGGATTCGACTTCATGTTGATTGATACAGCGGGAATAAGAAAAAAGGCCAAGGTACACGAAGACATCGAGTATTATTCTGTCTTGAGGTCCATTCGAGCAATTGAAAATTCTGATGTTTGTGTCTTTATGATTGATGCACAGGATGGAATTCAAAAGCAAGACTTAAACATTTATTACATTATTGAGAAAAATTCAAAAGGTGTAGTTGTTCTTGTAAACAAATGGGATCTCATCGAAAAAGATCATACGACAACTAATGCGTATGAAGAAAAGATTCGAAATCAATTGGCCCCATTCAATGACGTGCCGATTATTTTTACCTCAACATTAACGAAACAAAGAATTCATAAAGCACTTGAAACAGCAATGGCTGTTCATCAAAATAGAATTAAAAAAATCCCTACTTCTGAGCTCAACGAAGTAATGCAGGAAATCATACTAGCTACTCCACCTCCATCCGTGAAAGGTAAGTACATCCGCATTAAGTACATCCAGCAGCTACCGACACATGCACCTTCTTTTGCATTCTTTTGTAACCTTCCACAATACATCTCTGATGGATATAAAAGGTTTTTAGAAAATCGATTAAGAGAGAATTTTGATTTCGAAGGAGTTCCCATTAAAATCTTCTTCCGTAAGAAATAGTATGCTAGCTTACTGAACTTATTCACAACCTTTCCACATGCTCTTTTTGTATGCTTCATTCTGCTATATTTATGGTATAGGATGAAATTTGGCGCTATCGATATTGGAACAAATGCTGCTCGACTTTTAATTGGTGAAGTAGCAAATGAGGACGGGTATGCTTACGTCAAAAAACACTCGTATACCCGGATTCCATTGCGTTTAGGCGAGGAAGTTTTTGAGAATGGAATTATTTCGAAAAAGAAAGCCATCAATTTCTCAAAGTCAATGCAGGCATTTAAGCTGATTTCAGAAATATTCGAAGTGACTGAACTTCGGGTTTGCGCTACTTCAGCAATGAGAGAAGCTAGAAATTCGCTTGAAATTCAGGATTATATTCGCCAAAATGCAGGAATTGATATCGAAGTGATTTCGGGTAGTGAAGAAGCTAAATTGATTTTCTCTACTTTCTTCCTATTGGACATAGATAAAGAGCTTCCCTTCATTGTAGTTGATGTTGGCGGTGGTTCAACTGAAGTCAGTGTCTTTGAAAAAGGTGTTCGAGTCGCTGCTAAATCTTTTAAAATTGGTACGATTCGTCTTTTAAAAGAAAAAGTGAATAAAGCTATTTGGAAACAAATGCATAACTGGCTTTCTAATCATGTTGACTTATCTGAGGTACATCAAATTTATGCAACTGGGGGGAACATCAACAAAGCACATAAAATTCTTGGCGGTACAAAAATGTCGCCTATTCAGTTAACGAACTTGAAAGGACTTAGAGATGAGCTCGATGGACTGTCACTTGAAGATCGAATTAATCGATACCAACTGAAACCTGACAGGGCAGATGTATTGGTTCCCGCGCTTGACATCTACTTATACATCTTAAATGAACTGGGATGTTCTGAAATAATAGTGCCTAAGATTGGACTTTCAGATGGTATGGTTTACAACATGTATTTGAAACATACCAAGATTAACGCACGAAAAAATAAAGGTTAAATTCTAACGCCGACTAAAAGGACATCGTCAATCTGCTCCACATCTTCCTTCCAAATTTCAAACGTATTTTCTACCACTTCTTGTTGCTCGTTCATAGATTTATCGGCAATGTTGATAAACATTTCTTTCAATCGTTTAGACATAAACTTCTTATGATCCGGACCTCCAAATTGATCGACATAGCCATCACTGAAGGTATACAACATGTCTCTTTCTTCTAATTCAATTACTTGCGTTTCGAAATTATGTTCGTTTTGATCCGTATTTCCTATTGCTACACGATCCCCTTTTACCGAAATTATCTCTCCATTTCTCACAATTAAAACTCCATTCTTAGCTCCTGAAAAATACAGTCGTTTTTTATTTAGATCCAATGCGCACAGCGATACATCCATACCATCCCTAATTTGCTCTTGACTGTAATTGGAGTTCAGTACTCCATTTATTTCTTTGTTAACGAAATCCAAAGCTTGACCAGGATTTTGAACATCTTGATGATTCTTACTCAATTTGAGCAAGTTATTGCAAATGATACTTACAAAAGCACCCGGCACCCCATGTCCAGTGCAGTCTGCAGTAGCGTAAACAATTAAGCCATCTGGCCATTGTTCGGTTGGTTCAATTTTTTCGATCCAATAAAAATCCCCACTGACGATATCCTTCGGTCTAAACATTACAAACGACTCTGGTAGGATGCTTTTGAACTTCTGTTCATTTGAAAGTATCGCATTCTGAATTCTTTCAGCGTATTTGATACTTGAAATAAAATCTTCGTTCTTCTCTTTTAGCAATAGCCGTTGATGTTCAATTTCCTTTGTACGTTCTTGAACTTCTCCTTCCAGTTTTACGTTTATTTCAGAAACTAATTTGTTCTTTTCCTCTAACTCAATTAACAATCTTCTTTGCGCCACCTCTTTTTCTTCTTGAAGTGTCCTGTATTTACCCGCCATAAGAATTGAGAGGCAAAGGATCTCGATTAGTGTCGAAGCCTTTAAAGCATTCTGGGTAAGCCCTGGAAGATTAATTATACTGAAGTTCCCAAGTATAAAAATAACAGCTCCAGCAAAAAGAGTGATCAAACCAATAAAGAACAAAGGGCTAATTTTGTCATTCGTTTTCCTTAGCCTAGATGCAATAACAATTAGGTACACAATCGCTAGTAAACTAAAGCCATTGATCAAGGGGTATGAAATCTCATAAAGTGCACCTGGAATCAAGGACCCTAGGATGGTAGCAACCACGAACAAAGAAAATATGGAGGTTACTCGACGTGTGCGACCTTCCAATTCGAGGTAACGCATCGCATATTGTAAAACAAAGAAGACGGTAAAACCTGCTGCTACAATTATTATGTGTTGCGTGAAATAGCCTCCTGAAGTGAATATGTACTGATGCATATATCCATCCAGTGAAAATTGGAGCATTCCTGAGAAAATAACATATACTGAGTATAAAAGGAAGAGTCTATCCCTTAACTGAAAATAAAAGGTCAAGTAGATGATGATTACAAAAAGGAAAATTCCATAAAAGATTCCAGCGAAAAATTGACGTTTTGTCTCATTACGTCTATACTCAGCCTTTTCCCAAAAGATGATGGGTAATGAAATGATTTCGCCATCACTCGATAACCTAAGAATATAGTGCTCCGAAGCATTAGCTCAAATTAAAATTGGATGAACACACTTGTTTGAATAGCTTGATTTCTTGTTGAATGGAATTGCGTCTCCATTTTTCTTGACCTCTTTAGTACTGCATGAATAGAGATCAACCGTGTTGGTTATTGGCCTTGCTATTTCTAGATTTATCCAATAAGCCTTATCAGATGTGTTTTTAACAACAAATTCAATAAAATATGTGCTTGACGTAAAATCCAAATTTTCGATTGCAGCGTCGAGTTTCTTTCCTTCAATTCCTTGATTTTTGCTTTTAAGAAAGTCTTGAAAAGAAATAAAGTCTTTGGATTCGTACAAAGTAAAGTGATTCGCAATCGACTGATTACGCATGGTGGCCTGATGAATGTCGATGGTATCCTGAGCATGTAATGCCCCGAAAACAAACAAAAAAATCAACAATATACTTTTTCTCAATACCACCTTAAACGTGTTGTTCCACTCTAAAGTAAAAAAAGAAAGTGAGTCTCAATTCTAAAATCGAGAATAGACAGAAATAGCAGTTATACAAGCGTACTTAATTCGGATATTTCAGTGCGCTTAATCTACTAGCTTAAACCGGAACGGAAGCGTCATGTACACGGGCACTTTTTTGCCGTTGTTTTCTCCTGGTGTCCAATTTTTCATAAGCTTCAATACACGTAAAACTTCTTTGTCAAGATTTCTAGACTCATCCACAGACCTAAGAATTTCGAAATCCGATAATTTCCCCTCTTCACTGACCACAAAACGTACATATACGTTTCCTTGGATCTCATTCTCTTTCTCGTATGTAGGATAAGTTAAATTCTCGTTGATGAATTTGAACATAGCATCCATTCCACCAGGATATTCGGGCATTTTTTCTGCAAACTGATATATTTTCTGTTTTTCTGTCGGTATTTCTGGATGTGGTGGCTCTACTATATCGCCCATAAGTGGCTCTTCAATACATATTCCACCTGCAACAGGAGGGTCAATAGGAACAACCTCTCCAATCTTAGTGACTTCAGTTGAAATATTTCCCTTGGTTCGATGGGAACTTGTGTCTTGAACATTCGGTGGAATACTGTCTGGTGGCATCGCTTGAATTTCTCCTAAAGTGTGTTCTATAGGTGGTGGTGTTTTAATATTTCCTTTTGGAGCTTCTTGCGCACAAGCTGTTAAACTCATGCAAACTAACGCTAGAATTAGAAAGGAATTGGAAGGACGTGTTTTTTTCAATGTTTCAATTAATATGGGAATATCATCGTGGTGAAAGTCAAATTGATCTTTGTTTAACCGCCCACAAACTTCATCGTTGGGATTAGACAAAATATACGTTATGATTTCAGCGCGATTCATCTTCGTAAAATCCATTACACTTTTTTCACAAACATCACAATGACGAGAAATCACTCCGATTTTCATATTGTTCCAATCTTCGTGACAAGGTTCCTTTATTTCTAATTTCATAGTAGTATTTTATATTACTATGTTCTACAACTATTAAGCCATTTGGTTCATTAAAAAACGCCCTCAATTCCATTCCACCTGAATGAATCACTC
>NODE-825-length-10735-cov-13.8839_pt1 | contig 10735 bp, 9 predicted proteins | sample MGYA00139097_ERZ477577 | MGnify/ENA metagenome assembly ERZ477577 | reverse complement strand
CAATAAGAAACGGGGCAGAAAACATTCTGCCCCGTTTCTTTGTTCTTGTCATGCTAACGTCAGCCTCCAGCCTCCAGCCCCCAGCCCCCGTCACTTCTGAAACTTCCTCACATATGCATGCAACGCCACCATCTCCTGGGATTCTACAGAGATGAGTTTGCCGCCTAGAGCGTCACGGAGACAGGCGTTGATAATATCCTTAAGTTCTTCGTCGTTAAAATCTCCGATCATCTCCAGGCCTTTGCCTTGAGAATGACAGGTCTGGCAGCTTTTACCCTTGGTGCCGAGTTCCGTAGATTCGAAGAGGGTTTTCCCCAGGCTCAAAGAGGGCGACTCGTTTGCGTGACCCTGAACAGCAAGCAAGAAGAACAGACTGAAGAAAAGGATCGATTTATTCATGACGCTCTCCCTTAAACCGTGTAAAATAAATGCGTTGCATAAACTGTCAATAGATTAGCGTGAATCCTGTTATTGGCAAGTTTCCCCAGAATTTATTTGCACACCCACATTATTAGAGGTCAGCCCATGAAAGTCAAACTTGTCATCAGCATCATTCTTATCTCTATTATGGTTCTCTTTGTTTATCTGAATACTGGTCTGGTCTCGATAAATTACCTGGCAGGGTCGGTTGATGTCTCTCTCGCTCTCCTGGTTCTTTTTGCTTTTGCTGCAGGTCTAGCCATCGGCTGGCTGCTGAATAGTTACCTGCGTTTTTCCCGCAATCGCAAGAAATCGAAAGAAGAGGCCAGTAAAAAAGCTGAACAGGCTATATCTGAGACAGTTCCAGTAACCTCCACCACCGGAGAAACAAAATCAGATGCGCAGCAAGGTTAATCCAATAGAGCAGCTCGTTAAGGATGCCATCAACAATGGCAAACCGTTTACCGTTAAAGAGATCAAAGCTCTGCGTGCGGAAAGTCAAAAAGCGTCAAGGTTCTTCAAGGGCATTTTCTGGGGCGGTATTATAATATTCAACCTGGCGCTCTGGGTGCCGTTGCCGATTCAGATCAATCAGACTCTTCTCTATCTGATCGCTTTTGTTGCCTTGGTGGTCGCCCTTGCTGTGCCGTTGCCAGGGCTCAGAAAGCATCAGAAGAGTCTTGAGCTGCTCAAGGTGAACAAGCAGGGCCTTAAAAAGAAAACCGCCAGTGAGGCGGGCAGGGTGTATATCGATCAGGTCAAGCAGCAGGACAGGCCATTCATAAATGCCGAATTTGAGCTCCTGGATGGCAGCAAGTGGACCTAGCAGCCTGTCAGACAGACTGCTAGAAGGACGCATAGAGATCAGTGCTCACCGCTAGATAGATGTTTTGCTTGTCGTAATATCTTGTTCATGGAGGAGGTTGGGGGACATGAAGAAGCGCTATGTTGCACTTGCCGTGGTTGCCGGGCTTGGTCTTGCGGCCATTTCCCTTTTGTTCACTCTCGACCTGTCCTCCTTCTGGGACGGGGTCTGTGAAGCCTTTACCTGAAAGCCAAGATAACAAGACGGGTTCCGTCTTATCTGGATTGAAACTTATTTTTCTGGTTATCCACTTTACTCAACTTAGGCTCTGATTGGTTGATTGCATTTTTTGCATCGGACAAACACCGACAACTGATAGACAAAAGCTAAATCTGACTCACGCCCGTTCGCTATGCTCACTTGAGACGCGGAGATCGCAGAGTAAGACAAAATCCTGAAAGCCAGGATGTGACTGGCCTTCCTCCGCGATCTCAGCGCCTCTGCGTGAGGCCGGTCGTCTGTTTTTCCGGTTTAAAGTTTTTGTTTAGCCATTCACCAGAAACGTTTAAGTAACAGTTTACTGGAGCGAAGTAGATAACCAGACTTATTGATTGTCATCGGGGATACCATGAGCCACAAAATTGTACATAGCCAGAATATATCCAAGAATTGCCTCGTCTGCGGCGTTGATAATGCTTTTGGCCTTAAAACCCGCTTTTACGAGACAGAGGGCAATGAGCTCATCGCCGTGTTTACCCCACTCAATGAGCATCAGAGCTATCCCAATGTGATGCATGGTGGTATCTCTGCGACAATCCTCGATGAAGTTATCGGCCGCGCAATCATGATGACAACAGACAGCAACACTTTTGGAGTGACTGTCACTCTCAATGTTCGCTACAAAAAACCGGTTCCTCTTGGTTCAGAGTTGAAGGCGGTCAGCCGCATTACCAAGGATCGCGGGCGTATTTTTGAGGGGACGGGAGAGCTTTACCTGCCTAATGGTGAGATCGCGGTGGAGGCAGAAGGCAAGTATATGAAGCGCCGCCTCGATCAGATTACAACAGACGATTTTACTGCCAACGAGTGGTTTCTTGCAGAGGGCGATTTGCCGGAAGAGATAACTTTGTGAATAAATAAGGATTTAAGTGTTGTATCTGTAGCTCACTCAATGCAGCGCCCGGCCACACCCTTGTAATCTCTTCCCATCCAAAACGACTGTTGCTTTGCTGGAAAATTCCTCTCCGCTCATCGAATCAAGGCAGGGCTCACCAGAAATAATCAAACTCAGCTCGTGGCCGGATTCTTTGGCTTGATATCTAGTCATCCTGCTGGTCTTGTCAACCTCAGCTTTTGGTAATCTAAACTCATGCCGTGTTGAACCGTAATCGGTGACCAGAATGATGCTCTTCTGGCTGCGAACCTCCAGGTGCCAGCCTGGTTCATTGCCTACCGCTCTGTAATCGGCTCCGTTGAGCTTGGCGTGCTCCCAGATAGCCTGGCGTCGATCGTTTTTGCAGCCCAGATGTTTTACACCAGAATTCTCAAGTGAGGCCTCCTGCCCATCTATTTGAAAGTGCGTCTGATCGTTACGGTAAGAACCTGCTCCGGTATATGGCAACTGCACTGTCTCTGAGGGAAGGAACAACCACGCCTCTTTATTGTCGGTTCGAGCGATAAACTCAAGGGAGTCACGACAGGCGAAAACAAATGTTTGCGCAGTTGTTTGCAAAGAAGAGGCTGTTGGTTCCTTTGAGGGTGCTGTTGCACAGGCTCCTAAGAGCAACAACAAGAGTAAGCATGGTCTTTTAAAAGATGGCATTTTCAACCGTTTCCTTGTCTGCACAAAAGGTTCTTTTCTCGGAGCCGCTGTTTATAAAAAAAACAATAAGTTCTGGTTCTATTTTCTTGGAATTCTGGCCGAGAAGGATAGAATGCCATGTGATGCTATTTATAATAACGATAACCCTCTGAGAATTACCACCCTTACCGGATCCCCTTGTATGCGTTTGCCGCAAATCAATGAGACATATACCGTCATTCCTCTGTTGCCACCGAGGTGGAGTTGTTTTCTGAGTTTGCTCTTCATGGCGACAATGCTTTTTGTCTCGCCGGTTTTCGCTGCGGCAGCAAGCGTAGAAATTCAGGTTGTTGGTGTAAAAGGAGCACTGAAAGATAACGTTGTTGGGGCTCTAGCTCTTCCTTCAGGTATCGTACGAGAGGGAAAAGTCTATCAGCGTTGGCTCCTTCGTTTTGTTGATCAGGTTCCTGAACTGGTTGAAACTGCACTTCAGCCTTTCGGTTATTACCAGAGCGACATCAAGGTCGAGTTGAAGGAGCAGAGGGACTCTTACCTTGTCCATGTGGAGATAAAAACAACAGAGCCCGTAAGAGTTGGATCCCTTGACCTGTGGTTGGTTGGCGCTGGAGTCGAGGAGAATGAACTGCAGAAAGAAAAACGTTTGTTTCCTCAGCAGTCGGGCGATGTTTTACACCATGAAACTTATGAAGACGGCAAAAAAGCCCTACGACAGAAAGCGATCGACCTTGGCTACCTGAAAGCAACCTACAAAAAGAGCCAGGTTACTGTACATATTGAAGATAGAGCCGCCGATATTGAGATGACCCTCGACACCGGGCCGCTCTTCAAGTTCGGTCCAGTCACCATTGAAGGCGGTCTTGGTCGTTTCGATGAAGACTTTCTGCGCCGCTTTCTCTCCTTCAAAACGGGTGACACCTTCTCCCATAAAGAACTGCATCGCACCCGTCTCAACTTTTATCAGTCCAGTCGTTTTGACGAAGTTGTGATGGAACCACTGCTCGATGAGGTCGAAGACCTCGCGGTCCCTATCCATGTGACCCTGGTTGCTGGCAAACAGCAGCATTGGCGTACGGGCATTGGTTACGGAACCAACACCGGCGCCCGGGTTACACTCAATTATGAAAACACCCAGGTGAGTGAGTTGCCTCATGTCTATAACTTCGACGTCCTTGCCTCGGAAAAAGCCCAGTCCCTTGAGACCCGTTATACAATCCCTCTCTCCGGACATGTCGAGAACAAATTGATAGGCAAATTGGGCTATATCCACGAAGATCTAAGCACCTACGAAACAGAGATTTACTACGCTGAGATGGAGGTGAAACACGGCTTTGATAATGACAAAATCGGCTCTGCTTTTCTACGCTACTCACTTGAGGATAGTGATGTCGGCACCGATGACAATCAATCAAAGCTACTGATCCCTGGCCTGCGCTTTTCCCATCGTTCTTACGATGATCTGATCAATCCCAAGAAGGGTTACCAGCTTCGATACGAAGCGCGCGGCAGTTACGATGGGCCTCTGTCTGATATAACCTTTGGCCAGGTGATTGCTGCCGGCAGCTTTATGTGGCCTCTCGGTAAACGGTTGACCCTGCATAGCCGTGCAGAAGCAGCGACCACCTTCTATAAAGATGATTTCACCGAGCTTCCAGCGTCCCTGCGTTTCTTTGTCGGCGGCAATAACAGTGTGCGTGGCTATAATTACAAGTCTCGTGGTCCGGAAGATGAAAACGGAGACGTCATCGGTGGGGACTCGCTTCTGGTCGGAAGCCTGGAGTGCGAGTATGCTTTGACTGAAGATTGGGGGTTGGCGGTTTTCTATGATGTCGGCAGCGCTTTTGATGTCAGCGATAAAGATCCTGAGTTTGTCAGTGGCGCAGGGGTCGGTGTGCGTCGTTACACTTTAATTGGTCCGATCAAAATTGATCTGGCAACGCGCGTCAGTGAGTCGGGTAACAAAGTGACCCTCCATCTGAGTGTAGGTTTCGATATATGAGACGCTGGATTCTTGCCATATCTGTGCTGAGCCTATTTTCTGGCCTGGCCTTGGTTGCTTTCACCGGATGGTTGCTCAACACAACGGCTGGGGCGGTCTGGCTGCTTGATACAGTTGCATCTGCCGCAGGAGCAGAGGTGACAAGCGATCGTGTCGAAGGGCGTCTGGCTGATGAGCTAATGGTTGATAACCTTGTCTTTGCCTTGCCGGACACCCGGATAGAGATTCACAAAATCAAGCTCGATTGGGACCCTTCCAGTGTCTTGGGGACGTCTCTGAAGATCCATCTTCTTGAAGTCGATCATTGTGTCATTCGTGATTCCAGCCCGGAAAACCTAGCGGACTCAAAGGACCAGGAGAGTGAAGGGGAACAGAGTGCCATCGGTTTCTCCGTTGATGACCTCAAGTTCTTGCCGCCCTGGCTGGTCCTGGAGATAGAAGACCTGCGGTTTAACAGTCTTGTCCTTGAGGATTCGGCAGGAGCAGTGACCGTCTTCGACGCCATTTCCGGGTCATTTGTTGCCTCACAGCAGCAGATTGTTTCTTCTACGTTCAGCTACCTTTCACCCTTCGTTGATTTTAAAGGTCACTTTGACTGGGATCTTGAAACGCCTCACCTCGAGATGGTTGCGGACGTTCATCTGCCGGCAGAACTGGTCGATCACCAGATGTTCAAAGATATCGATGTCCCGGTTGATTTCCCGGGCGTCCTTTCCCTCGACGGCGACTGGAATGATTTCTCAGGGCCGGTCAGCTTTGGAACAGAGACAGAAGATTTTTCGAAAGTTTGGTTGGCGGCTGATGTACAAGGTTCTTTTCAGGGCATCAATTTTGACAATTTGCAAGGCCATTACCTGGGGGGGCAGCTTGCAGGCGTGTTGGAGCTCTGGTGGATTGATTCCTACCGTATGCACGGCAAGATTCTCGGTACCGGCCTGAATCCCGGCATCTTTCTGAATGATCTGCAGGGGCTCGCTACTCTGGATATCACGGGTGAGCTATCTATCCCTTATGATGAAACTCCTCTGAATGCCAGCATCAGCGCGGACGTTGTCAGTGGCCAACTGCGCGGCACAAACGTTTCCGGAGGTCTGGCGCTTGATTGGCGATACGGAGATTTGTATGAGATTGCCGTCGATTTAAGCAGCGAGGACTCTCGGCTGTTCATGCAGGGTAAACCTGCAGAACGTCTTGATGTTGATGCGTCCACAAACGACCTGAGCTCGATCTACGCGGGCCTCACCGGGAGCTTGAACAGCTCGGGTTGGCTACGTTGGTCGGAGGGTTATCTGACCGGGGAGCTAAGTGGAGCAGGTTCTGATATCGCCTGGCATGAGGCTTCGTTAGAGAGCTTCACTTATCAGGGCCGCCACCTGGCAAAACAATCACCGATAGAACTCGTTATTGATGGCGAAGATTTACATCATGACACCATGCAGGTTGAGCAGCTGCATGCAGAAGTGTCCGGCTCTTTGCAAGCACACAATCTTTTGCTCACGATCAATGACCAGACAGCCAGGCTGAAGGCCAATTTGACAGGCAAGTACCTCGATGAGGCCTGGAGAGGGCAACTCCTGGCACTGACGGGTGAATCCTCCCGGCTCGGTTCCTGGTCTCTTAAGGAGCCATCAAGCCTGGCATGGATCGATGAAAGTTTCACCCTTGAGAATTTCGTTCTTGAGGGCTCAAGCGGAGGCTCTTTGGCACTGGCAATCACAGACCTGGGTGCCTCCAGGGACTCAAGTTTGTCCCTCGACTGGTCCGACGTACGCCATGATTGGCTAGAATACCTGTACCCTCCCTTTCCTGTCTCCGGCAAAAGTTCGGGACAGTTTGTCATGAAGACAGTCGATCAGCAACCGGTCTCATTAAAGGCGCAGCTGTCGGGAAATCTCAGCCTGCAAAATGATTATTCACCCCTCGATATTCCTTCAGTAACCCTCAATATGGAATGGATTGATACGGGCCTTGGTCTTGATCTTGTGGCCAGGACAGAGGCAGGTGAACAGATTGAACTCAGCGTGTCCTCCACGCAACCACCAAGCTTGCAGGAGCCTCCTGAACAACTCTCATTGGCGATGAACTGGCAAGATATTGATCTGAACCGTCTAAGCCCACTTCGAGAAGGGTTGCAAGTTCAGGGGCGCAGCCTCGGGCGTGCCGATTTTGAAATCCTTGACGGGGCTCTGCAGCAAGCCAAAGCTGACTTCACAGCAGAGGCGAATATGCAGCTGGGAACAAAGGTTTTCGGTTTCAGCGCTCTGAATGTCGATCTGCTCTGGGACGAAAACAACTTTCACTCAGAGGCGCAGGTCAAAGGGGTTCATGATGGCCTGTTGTCTATAAAGATGACTTCGTCAGCAGACCCGGCTTACCGCTGGCCGGTCTCCGGAGACGTTGAGCTGTCCCTTGCCGATTTCGACCTGCGCTCTTTAGTCCCTTTCCTGACTGATCAGGTTGATCTTGTCGGCTTGATTCGTGGCAGCTCCAGTGGCTATTGGCGTGAGAATGGTGACGTTGCCTTCCGTGGGGAGTTCGGTGCCGTTGATGACACCATAGCCTGGAAGCTTCAAGAAGATCAGGTGGCTGGTTCTTTTCATGGTGCTGAAGTGGACTGGAATTGGCAGGGGAGTCACCTGGAGGGGCAACTGGCATTGCAACTGGCGTCAGGGGGAGATCTGCACGGCCGTTGGCAGCTTCCCTTCTCAGCGCATTGGCCATTCGATTTCAAAACCGACGGACCGATCACGGCTGACCTTAAAGGTGGCGCGCAACTTGCTGAAATTATGCCCTTCTTTGCTTCTGGTGTGTTCCAGGATGTGCGGGGAGTGGTTACCAGTGATCTGCGTATCTCCGGCTCCTTAACCTCTCCACAGTTTTCGGGAACTCTGGAGGTGTCAGACGCAGGCGCTTATCTGCCATTTACGGGAGCCACGATAGATAATCTGTTGTTGCACATATCTTTACAAGAGGATGAAATTCATCTCGACAAGCTGCTTTTAAAAGCTGGCGAGGGGGAGTTGCTTGGCACAGGTCTCGTAAAATTTGATCAATGGAAACTCAAAGATTACAGCTTTGAGGTGTCGGGAGATCGTCTGCATCTCTATAATTTTCCTGAACTACAACTTTTCGTCAGCCCTGATTTGACCTTCAGCGGAGATTTATCACGTTCGGAATTAAAGGGCAGCATCCTGATCCCGGAGATGAATCTGATTGATAAGTCAACCGGGGAGCATTCCGTTCCCAGTGATGACGTCGTCATCTCAGGGCAAGAAACTGATGAACGTAAGAAATTGACATTCGATACGGATATCCAGGTGATTGTTGAACTTGGTGAGAATGTGAAGGTTAAGACGGAAGGGGTGGAAACAAGTCTTGAGGGTGGTGTTACAATTGCCAGAGACGAGAAACGGCACCTGGCAGGTTGGGGCGAGATTCGCCTGGTCGGCGGCACTTATAAGGCTTACGGGACCCGCCTGGCGATCAAACAGGGGGTGATGAGCTATTCTGGCGATCCTCTTGTTAATCCCAACCTCAGGGTCTTCGCTGCGAGAGATGTTGGCAGGGTCCAGGCCGGAGTCCATATTACGGGTACTGCACAAAACCCGGTTGTGACCCTGGCTTCAAATCCTGCTATGCCAGAAAGAGATATCCTTGGCTATCTCTTCATGGGCAGGCCTATCAGTAGGGATAGCGAGGGAGGCGATGCCCTGGCGATAGGCGCCAGCGCTCTTATCCCCAACTACGGTGGGGCCTTTGCTGATTATGGTATTGTCGAGTTAGATCTCGATGGTTTGCTGAATGATAATGGCGGGGTTCGTTTCCGCAAGCGTCTGTCAGAATCCTGGGAAATCAGTTCGACCCTGGGCACCGAAAGCGGTATTGATCTGTTTTACATCCTTGATTTTGATTGATACCAGGGAAACTCTCTTGAGGTATGATGTCAAATTAATACGTAAAGGATCCAGTCATGCTTGCAAAACTTCTCCCTTATCTCTTGTTGCTCTCCATCATCATCTCTGGTTGCGCCATTAATCCGGTCACCGGGGAGAAAGAATTCAACTTTGTCTCGCAGGACACTGAACTGAAGATTGGTGCTGAACAGTACGCACCGAGTCGTCAGATGCAGGGTGGTGATTATCTGACCGACCCGCAGATCGCTGCCTACGTGAGCAGCGTCGGTAACCGGATTGCCGCATTCAGTGATCGAAAACTTCCTTACGAATTCAAAGTTATCAACGATTCTACGCCCAACGCCTGGGCCTTGCCGGGTGGCAAGATCGCGATCAATCGTGGTTTGCTCGTTGAACTGCAAAGTGAAGCCGAGTTAGCCGCTGTGCTCAGTCATGAGATTGTTCACGCTGCCGCTCGCCACAGCGCCGAGGGAATGGAGCGGGGCATGCTGATGCAAGGCGCTGTGATGGCTGCCGGGTTAGCTGTTGGCGGAACTGATTATGCAGATTATGTCGTTGGTGGGGCTGGTCTTGCCGCCAACTTGATTAACCAGAAATATGGCCGGGAGGCCGAGAGCGAATCTGATTATTACGGTATGAAATACATGGTTCGCGCCGGATATGATCCGACGGCTGCCGTCACCTTGCAGGAAACCTTTGTCCGGTTGGCCGAGGGTAAAAATAGTAACTGGTTGGAGGGCTTGTTCTCGAGCCATCCTCCTTCCAGGGCGCGTGTGGAGGCTAACCGCAGGACATTGAAAGAATTTCCACCCGGTGGTGAGGTCGGTCGGGATCGCTATCGGGCCAAGATTGCTTCTCTGCTCAAGAATAAAGCGGCTTACGATCATCTTGATGCCGGTCGTAAGGCCCTTAATGCCGGCAAGACCGACACCGCCCTGTCTGACGCGCAAAAAGCCCTTGAAATGGAACCTCGCGAGCCTCTGTTCCATTCTTTACTTGGTGATGTTCGCTTTAAACAGAATCGCTACCAGGATGCTGTGATCAATTACGATCGTGCGTTGCAGCTTAACAATGATTTCTTCCTCTTCTATCTGCAGCGGGGGTTGGCCAACGAGAAGCTGGGCTATCGTGACAAGGCCTACAATGATCTCGAACAGAGCGTGAAGCGCTTGCCAACGGCTCCGGCGATGAAGGCTCTGGGCGACATCTCACAAGCCAGGGGCAATCACCAGGAAGCAAAGGCCTTTTATCGCAACGCTGCTGGCTCAAAAACTCCTGTCGGACAAGAGGCTCTGGCCTCTCTGATCCGTCTGGACCTGCAGGACAATCCGCAAAATTACCTCCCCGTACGTTTCGGTCTTGACAGTCAGAAATACCTGGTCGCCCAGGTTGATAACTCCACCAATGAAACTGTTACCGATGTTGTTGTCGGCATTGAGTTTAATGATGCCAGCGGTCGTCGGCAGCAAGCGCAATACAAAGTCAGTGGACAAATTGGCCCTGGCAAAAAGGCTATGGTCAACACCGGGATTGGGCCTGATCCCAAGATCTCTAATGTTAAGGGAGGAGTGGTTAAGGCGCGACTGGTTCCTCAACGTTAGGCTTTTATTCTCATGACGGTGATCAGTTTTCTCGCCTCAAAACAAATTTCTCCCCAGGGTTCGTTGGCTCAGCTTTGATTGTTATTATTTCTTCTGGTTATCCACTTCACTCAAGTGAGGGTCATTCAAAGAAAACCTTTCACGACAGAGAAACGAACGGGTGGTAAAGAGAATTAT
>NODE-824-length-10748-cov-4.84738_pt1 | contig 10748 bp, 5 predicted proteins | sample MGYA00139097_ERZ477577 | MGnify/ENA metagenome assembly ERZ477577 | reverse complement strand
CTATCCCATAGTCATTGCTAAAAGATAACAACCACCCGCTTATCGCAGCCAAAATACCACTCAGAAGGCCTATTATATATGTTATAATAATAATTTTCCTCGTGGGAATTAGCTTTGTAAAACCCAATTGAAAAAGTACTTCAAAAAAATAACCTAGTATAAAAATACCTATGGGTAAGTGAACCATCAGTGGATGGAATCGACCCAGAAAGATTTCCCAATCCATTAACTAAGAATATCTTTTACTACCAAGCCATGAACGTCCGTTAGTCGAAATCTACGGCCTTGATATTTATATGTTAATTTTTCATGGTCCAGTCCTAAGAGATGTAAAATAGTGGCATTAAGGTCATGCACATGAACCTTATTCTCTGTAATATGATAGCCAAACTCATCTGTTGCCCCGTAGGTTAAACCTTTTTTAACTCCCGCACCTGCCATTAACACGGTATAGGCATCCGGATGATGATCTCTTCCAAAATTATCTTTGGTGAGTTGCCCTTCCGAAAAGCTGGTTCTTCCAAATTCTCCTCCCCATATAACCAAAGTGTCTTCCAATAAGCCACGCTGTTTAAGATCCATAATCAGAGCGGCCGAAGCCTGATCTACCTCTTTACACCTTTTTGGGATGTTTTTAGGTAAGTTACTATGATGATCCCAGTCTCCGTGATATAGTTGAATAAACCTTACGCCTCGTTCTGCTAATCTGCGCGCTAAAATACAATTGCTGGCAAAAGTGCCTGGTTTCTTACTGTCTTCCCCATAAAGCTCATAAATATACTCCGGTTCATTCTCAATATTCATAACTTCGGGCACAGATGTTTGCATTCTAAAAGCCATTTCATATTGAGCCATTTTGGCCTTAATAGTTGGATCTTCCCAGGTCTGAAAATTTTGTTCTTGTAATTTTTGAAGATAATCTAATTGTTCACGACGCAATTCTCCTGTAACCCCGGGTGGGTTACTTAAATATAAGACCGGATCTTTTCCGCCTCTAAATTGTACCCCCTGATATTCTGCAGGTAAGAAGCCACTGGACAACAAGCGAGAGGAGCCTCCTTCATTTCCTTTTGTCATCAAAGCAATAAAGTTGGGTAGGTTTTCATTTTCAGAACCCAGGCCATAGCTTATCCAGGAACCAATAGTTGGTCTTCCCGGAATTTCCGACCCGGAATGGGTAAACATCTGAGCGGGCTCGTGTTGCACAGATTCTGTAAACATAGAATTAATCATACATATCTCGTCCGTAACCTGTGCCATATATGGCATAAGATCACTCATCCACATCCCACTGTTTCCTCTCTGTTTAAATTCATAAAGAGGTCTTACAATGGGCTTTGTCGCCTGGGCTGCTGCAGTTGCCGTTATCCTATCTCCCATCACGCTGTCGGGTAATTCTACGCCATGCATTTTGGTTAGAATAGGTTTGTAGTCGAATAAGTCTAACTGAGAGGGGGCACCAATCATATTGAGAAAAATAACCCTTTTGGCTCTAGGCGGAAAATGAGGTCCCAATGTTGAATTGTAGGGAGCTGCCAAAGCCTCGAGGGGATTTAATAGGGAAGCCATAGAGATTGCCCCTAAACCAAGAGTTGCCTTGCTTAAAAAATCCTTACGGCTTATGGGTTTGTGGTGATGATCGTCCATTTTATCTTTTCATATAGGATTCGTCAAAATTGAATATATTACTTATTACGAGGGTCATAGCTGCTGTTTTGTCTTTGGGCAATTCCTCATCAAAAGGTTGGGCTCCAACGCTCAATATAGAATCTGCCAGAGCAGGTGCCTGATGAAATCTTTCCATAGATGTTTCGTACTGACCGGTAAGGACCTCTAATTGATTTACCTTTGGACTGAGTCCTGTAGAAAGTCTAAAAGCCATTTTTATCTGTTCTTCGGGACTATCAGGAGATGCTCTTTGTACCTTTTCGGAAAGCACCCTGGAGGCCTCCACTATTTGTGGGTCATTTAATAGGGTAAGTGCCTGAAGGGGAGTACTGGTTATATTTCGTCTGATAGTACATATTTCTCTTGAAGTACCATCAAAATTGATCATAAAGGGATTAGGGGCAAAGCGTCTTGAAAATGTGTAAAGACTTCTACGATAGAGATTCTTGCCGGTATCAGGTTTGTATTTTGCCAATTTATCGGAAGCCATAAGAACTTCCTTCCAAAGACCATCCGGCTGATAAGGCTTAACACTGGGCCCTCCAATTTCTGCTGCCAAAAGACCACTAGCTTTTAAAGCATTATCCCTGATCATTTCAGCGGGCCAACGGTAGGAAGGACTCCGGGCTAATAGCACGTTCTGTGGATCCAATTCACGAAGTTCCTCTGAACAATAGGAAGACTGTCGATAGGTTGAAGACATAACCATTAATTTGAGAGAATGCCTAATATCCCAATTGTGATCTATAAAATCCCTGGCCATCCAGTCTAAAAGTTCGGGATGACTGGGACGTGCTCCTTGACTGCCGAAATCTTCGGCTGTTGTTACCAAGCCTTGTCCAAATATCATCTGCCAGTATCTGTTAATAGCTACCCGGGCGACTAGCGGATTCTCTGGATTAAAGAGCCATTTAGAAAGGCCAAGTCTATTTTTTGGATAGTCGTCGGGATAAGGCATTACCTTGTTAACACCCCCAGGTTCCACAATTTCACCATGTTGGTTGTATAGCCCTTTTTCCAAAATATAGGTCTTGCGAGGATGCTCCATTTCCTCCATAATCATTAATTCCTCTGCTTCATTTAACATTAGGGCCATTTCAACCCGGTTTTGACGAATTTTTTGACGTTGGTTTTGAAGTTGTTTATTATTTAAATTCCAATGCTCTCTTTTAATCTCCTCCGAATTTGCATCTAGGGAAGCTTCTCCCAAACCACCCATTTCCCATTGCGATAATTGATGACCATAAATTTTTATGTCATCGATCCTCCCTTGGAACATTCCCAGATCATCCATCCAAAGTCGATTGCTTTTTCCGACAACAAGGGGAATAGTATCCGGTTTCATGTTTTTAGGGCTGACAGGAATAATGGATCGTTTTAATTGATCAAAATTAATTAGAGTCTTCGCTTTTATACCATTGACGAAAATCGAGACGCCCTTGGCCGATTTGCTCCCATCATAGGTAAATCCAATTTGTTGCCATTGATTTGCTTCTATTGGACTAAGCGTACTTACAGAAATAATCTCATCCGGCAATCGGTGAATAAGTCGGACTCTGACATGATTAGCAGAGTCTAAAGCCAAATCCCAACCCCGATGATACTGGAATACAAAACCAGTATTCCCAATTATTGTTTGGGAGGAGCCTATAGAGTCTTTCTCAGTATTGATCCAGGTACTTATGCTAAAAGGATCAAAATGATCAAATTCTCCAATTTTTCGTAGTTTAACGATATCATATTCTTCATTGAAATATGCAGCTTTACCGTATTTTCCTTCAGCTAAGGTTACTTTTAAATTCGCTTCAGCCTCCTTGTTATTATCAAGAATCTGTATTTCTCGAAATTCCTTTTTGACCTCTTTCTTAGGTTCTTTCTTCTTTTTTTTATCCTCTTCCTCTGCTGGTTTTTTCTTTTTCTTTACCTCCTTTTTAAATGGTTTAATAGAGTTAAAGGAATAATGTCCTATATAATTTTCGGGAGGAGAAAGAGGAAGTGTCTTTTCATTAATACTGGCTATTTCCGTTTCAGCGCTTAGCGTATTGAGCGTGTTCTCTTCGGCTAAGATGGATTGCACCATTTCCTCAATCTGCAGTTTTTCCTCCTCTTTCAGCAACAGAAGTGTTGGAGGTCTATCGGCATCGGTAGGGGCAAGCCCATATTCCTGGATAGTGTTAAAAAAAGCGGACATCTCATAAAACTCTTTTTGAGTAATGGGATCAAATTTATGATCGTGACATTTTGCGCATTCCAGGGTAAGACCCAGAAGCGCAGTTCCTGTGGTGGAAGCTCTTTCGTTCACATATTCAATACGAAATTCTTCAGGAATAGAACCTGCCGAGGCTTCTAAAGGATTCATACGCAGAAAGGCAGTCGCTATTTTAGAGGAGTCGTTAGTACCTTCGATTAAATCTCCCGCAATTTGATGTGTTACAAATTCATCATAAGGCATGTTTTGGTTAAAGGCATTTATAAGCCAGTCCCTATAAGGCCAGGAAGTCCGATACCCATCAAAAGACACCCCATGAGAATCCGAATAGCGGGCCACATCCATCCATTCCATTGCCATTCTCTCTGCATAGGCATTGCTTTGTAAGAGTCGATCAACCAAATTTTCATAGGCCTTTTCTGAACTATCATTAAGAAATGTATCTATTTCTTCTATGGTAGGAGGTAAGCCGGTAAGGTCCATAAACACCCTCTTGATGAGGTGCTCCCTATCGGTTGCCGGGGAAGGTTCTAAATTAACTTGTAATAAGGTGTTTTGGATATAATGATCAATTTCATTGAAACGCGTCCAATTATTTGATAGTACTGGAACTTCGGGATTGTCAATGGGGATAAATGACCAATGCTCTTTCCATTCCGAACCTTGATCTATCCATTTGGCAATTAAGGCTATTTCCCTGTTGTTTAATGCGAGTTCTGATTCGGGAGGCGGCATAACCTCATCAGGCTCCGTGCTGATTAAGCGATGAATAACCTCACTTTTTCCGATATTACCCTTTACAAAAGCATAGTTCCCTGAAAGCAATTTCTTAAAAGCATCTTCTTCAATATCGAGTCTTAATCCGGCCTTTCTCGTTTCAGGATCCGGTCCGTGGCATGTATAGCAGCGGTCAGAAAGGATGGGTTTTATGTGGAAATTATAGTCTACATATTCAGGAAGGGTAGTATAGGCCTTTTTTACTTCTTCAGGAAGTGGTCCGGAACAACTAAAAAGGGTTGATATTAGAAGAACGGCACAGAGGTAGTGATAAAATCCTACAAACAAAGCCGGGCTGAATAAAAATCTGTTTTTCAAAGGTTTAAATGGGTTATTTTTTGAAAGGTATAACAATTTCCCCTAAAAATTAAAAAAAGTTATATGGGCGTAAATAAGCCCTATTTTAGTAATCGAATAGAATTTAACAACTAGTTTATGAAGGATCTTCCCTTAGTTTATAAAAAAGTAATTGTTGTGCTAAGTATGGTCTTTTGGCTAATATCATGCAAAGAAAAAACAGGCCCAAAAGAGCTTGTTCAAGAAACGATACATCAAGAATTGTGGGTTGACATGACTCAAAACTATTTACCAAAAACAGCAGAGTGGACCAATAGGGTAGAAGTAGCTGATATAAATGGCGATGGTTTATTGGATTTGCTTTTTGCTAATGGGGGTGATTATTCTGAACCGGGGGATCCGGAGTTTAGCAGGGTTTTTATAAATAAAGGACCGGACGCAAAATTTGAGGAGATTACAGATCAAGTGTTTAAGGAATCAAAGTATATATCCAGGGTAATCAAAGTACGCGATATAAATGGCGATGAGATACCTGATATTATTTTAGGCACCACTTACCAGAATCAGACACAACTTTTTTTGGGACTTGGAGAAGGGAAGTTTAAGAATGTAACCGATTTACAATTACCTCAGTTTAGGGCAAGTGTTGGTGATTTGGAGCTGGGAGATGTAGAAGGAGATGGGGACTTAGATATTGTTTTAGCGGACTGGGGTGCAGGTTCCAATATGAATAATGCAGGAGGGAGAACCATCTTATGGCTAAATGATGGGAAGGGCTATTTTAAGGATGTAACAACTTCTCAAATGCCGGAAATGCTTGTTCAGTTCTCTTGGGATTTAGAATTTTTTGACTTTGATAATGATTTTGATTTGGATATTGCTATTTCTTGTAAGAGATGTGCCAGCAGCACAATATTTATTAATGACGGAAAAGGTTTTTTTGAAGATAAGAGACTCTTACCCGCTTATACTAATAATTACGAATTAGAGATAATGGATGTTGATGGTGATGGCTTTTTAGACTTACTCACTGTAAATGACGGAGATATAGTGGATGGTGATTCCTCTTCCAGAAGGGAACATTTGTTTTTAAATGATGAAGGAAAAGGATTTATAGATGTTACCGAAACTTACTGGCCGGCCTCAGAAAATATTGGTAAAGACGATAATAATATTGTTTTTCTCGACTACGATTCGGATGGGGATCCTGATTTTCTATTAAGTTCCCTTACAGGCGAAGACCGACTTCTGGTAAATGATGGGACAGGCAGGTTTAAACTATTACAGCCGGTTTTGATGGGGGAACCAACTCCTCTTACCCTTTCAATGGTCTTAGGGGATATCAACAACGATAAAAAACTAGATATTGTCATGGGACAGGGAGAAGGTTCAGAGGGAATCGAGGAACGAATATTTATCGGGAAAGATATTATGGTCGACAAGGCTCCCCCTATTATATCTCATTACCAGCTTCTGGAGATTGCGGAGAATGAAACAATTATAGTAAGAGCCAGAATTCATGATAACAAAAGCCCCAACATGCCTCAGGATTGGGAATCTGTAAGCTTGATCTTAGGAGAGGATAAACTGTCAATCCCTATGAGATGGTATGGAGAAAACTTGTGGTTTGCTGCTATTTCTTCCAATCAGAAAAGAGAAAATATGACCATCTGCGCGGTAGACTATAGCGGAAATAAAACATGTACTCCTGTGAAATAGACCTACCTTTTGTTTCTTCTGAAGCCGGGTTTATCAGAGCCTCTTTTCTTATTCCTATTGGCAAAGAATTCCTGTTTTTTCCTTTGTTTTTCCTTTTCCCAATTTTTTTTCTCCATATGGGTCATAGGCTTTTCCGTCTGTGGGAATGGGTTGTTGCTTACCAATTGAATTTTCTGTTTGATAAGTTTTTCAATATCCTTTATAAAAGCATTATGCTCCGGTTCACTAATTGAAATGGATACACCTTCTTCTCCTGCACGTCCACAACGCCCTATCCTATGGACATAAGTTTCGGGTTCATTTGGAATGTCATAGTTGATAACATAACGAAGCTTGTCTATGTCTATCCCCCGAGCTGCGATATCCGTCGCCACTAAAACTCTTAGGTTCCCTGCTTTGAATTCTTTTAAGGCTTTTTGTCTTTGGTTTTGACTCTTATTCCCGTGAATAGCTGCACTTTTAATTTTTTTCTTTTGCAAGTTCCGCACAATACGGTCTGCCCCGTGTTTGGTTCTGGAAAAAAGTAAAACCTGCTCTAGTTCCGGATTGTCCAGAATGTGAAGTAGTAAATCATTTTTGTCTTTTTGATTAGTTGTGTACAGTTGTTGCTGGATGGTTTCAGCCGTGGAGGAAACTGGATTAACAGCAACCTTCTTGGGATTAACCAAAATTTTATTTGAGAGATCCAAGATGTTCTTAGGCATGGTCGCTGAGAAAAACAGGGATTGCTTCTCTCTTGGTAATTTGGCTAGAATTTTATTTATATCATTAATAAACCCCATGTCTAACATGCGATCTGCTTCGTCTAGCACAAAATATTTCACATCCCGTAAGGAGATAAAACCCTGATTCATCAGATCCAGTAGTCTCCCCGGAGTTGCTACCAGGATGTCCACCCCACTTCTTAGAACCCTTGTTTGTGCTCCTTGAGATACCCCTCCGAAAATTACTGTATTCTTGAGGTTGGTGTATTTCCCATAGGCTTTAAAACTTTCTCCAATTTGGATGGCAAGTTCTCTGGTAGGCGTAATAATGAGGGCATTAATTTTACGTTTTCCATTCTGCTTTTGTTGGTCTTCAGTCATTAACTGAATAATAGGAATAGCAAACGCGGCCGTTTTTCCGGTTCCTGTCTGTGCACTTCCCAATACGTCTTCCCTATTTAAAAGCAAGGGGATTGATTTCTGCTGTATGTCTGTAGGAGCAATATAGTTTTGATCCTTTAAGGCTCTTAATATGGCAGGATTTAACTTTAAATCTTCGAATGTCATTATTTTTTATGTGGATTTAGGACTCATGATTTGATTATCAGTTACTGTTTTTAAAACCTGATACTTATCTGAAGTAAGTGCTGAGTCTAATTTTTGTTAATTTTTACTTCTTGAAATAGTAATTCACCTCTTGTAAGGCGTATCGTTTTATTTGTAAAATTGTTTTTCATCGCCAATTAGTGTCGTCAATTCAACGGTATGTCCGTCAGGGTCTTTGGTGTAAATGGAATGAAAATAATGGTGGTCTTGAATGTTGAAATCTAACTCTAATTCAAGGTATCTTTTATGTGCTTTTTCAAAATTTTCTTTGCTCACATTAAATGCGAAATGGTCTATTTTAATATTTTTTGATTTTAAATTTAATTCTTCATCAGAAACTACCGCCGGGAACAGGGCAACTCCGGATTTCTTGGCTAACATAAATATTGGAAAGGGTCCCCATGCATCAAGTTGGTATTTTTTAAGTCCCAAAACCTTTTCATACCAAGCCTCCGAGACTTTTAGATCTTTTACCCTGATGGCTACATGATCTAAAAAATCAATTTCAAATGTATTATTACTACTCATTTCTAAAGGAAACCAAAATATTTTGTAAGATTTTCTCCAAATAATCTTAATTAAAACTCAATTATACCCTTAAGATCATTGGTTGCCAAGATTTTGAACTACATGGCTTTTTACTTTTGTTTTAAGTAATAGGTGTCTAACGCAAACATTATTTAGGGTTTGTGAATAAGCAAAGGTAGACAAAATTAATTCTCCCTTAATCCATTTCTTTAAGAGGGCTAGCTCCTGCCTTTTCTAAAACAGTATTTACCTTGGGCAAGTCAATTGACATTACCTTATTTAAATCCCCCAGATGTTGTGTAAGTTCAGCTGAGAGTTCTTCATATACCTTATAGGCACCATCGGTGGGTTTTGCCTCCCCATTTTCTATGCTCCGTCGCAAAGATGCAAGTCTATTATTTAGTTTGATAGGAAAATTTAAGGGGTCTTGCCCTGATTGATTTTTTACCTGATAGAGTTCTTGTTCTATAGCTGAGGTTTTATTTAAAAAGGGCATGATGGTTTTCTTATAATCAGCGCCGGAGATTTTATCCTTATTATCTTCAATCTGCTTACGCATTTTTCTAATATCAATTACTGCCTCATTGGCCATACTGGTTTTTTGCATTATTTTATTCGCCAGTTCAAATTGCTCCATAAGATCGGCCTCCGTAATTCCTTTAAGATTAGGATCCATTAAGATGGAAAAGGGGTAGGTCTTTTCGTAATCTTTTGTTTTCATTTTGACTTTGTAGCTTCCTATGGGGGCTTTGGGACCCCTCTGTGGTCGGGCACTCCAAATAATCATTCCTTCAAATTCTGTTGCTCCGGGATATCTTAAATCCCAGCTAAAAGTATTGATTCCTTTGGCGGTGGTGGGTTTTGAGGAGCCCCCTTTTAGCCAATAGGGTAAATCCGGATCTTCCTCATATTTCGGTTTGCTCCCGGTAAATGTGTTAATCAATTTGTCATTGGCATCAAAAATCTCGAAGGTGATGGTATCCATTTGATCTTTTAGGTAGTATTGGATAGAACCCTTTCCAATACCTCTAATTACATCCGAAGGCTCGAAAAGAATAGCCTCCTGATCCTTCATGTTTACCTGATACTGTCTCAAAGGCTGAATGTCATCCAAAATCCAAAACCCGCGTCCATGAGAACCTATAACCACGTCATTGTCTTTAATAACCAAGTCTCTAATAGGGGTGTCTGGTAGTTTTAATTGTAAACTTTGCCATAGCCCTCCATCATTCATGGAGAAATAGACCCCATGTTCCGTAGCTAAAAACAATAGGCCTTGGCGAACAGGATCTTCTCTTACAGCTCTTGCAAAATGCCCATCTTCAATTCCGTTAATAATTTTAGTCCATGTTTTTCCGTAGTCATTTGTTTTAAAAACATAGGGTTGTCTGTCGTCTACCTGATAGCGATTAGCTGCAAGGTATAAGGTCCCGGGACGGTGTTTTGATTCGTCTATAATACTTACTCTTGAAAATTTGGGAAGATCTTTGGGGGTGATATCTTCCCAGTTAGCACCTCCATCTCTGGTAATGTGAACTTTTCCGTCATCCGATCCGGCCCATATCGTATTAATGTCGTGAAAGGAAGGCGCTAAGGCAAAAACCGTAGCATAGATTTCAGGGCCATTCATATCCATAGTAATGACTCCTCCCGTTTTACCTAAAGTACTAGGATCTGCATACGTAAGATCAGGACTTATTTTTTCCCAGGATTGTCCGTCATCGGTGGTTTTCCAAACATGCTGTGAACAAGTGTACATTACTTTTGAATCCTGTGGCGCAAACATAATGGGGAAGGTCCATTGCCATCTCTCTGGAAGCGCATCCGCTGGTTCCCCTGAGAAAAAACGCGGATAGACCTGAATATCTCTTGTTTGTCCATTGCTTCTGTCGTACCTAGTCAAGAGAGCGCCCTGACTACCGGCATAAAAAATATCCAGATTTTCAGGATGTTGGGTTATCCATCCACTTTCACCACCTCCAACAGCATAAAACCATCCATGATTAGGTCCGCGAGCCTGCATATGCTCCCAACCATCACTAGGCATGGCCAAGGTACTATTGTCTTGTTGGGCCCCTGCGACATGATAAGGTACATCATTTGTGGTCATCACGTGATAAAATTGAGTGGTAATATAATCTTGTTCTGTCCAGCTTTCTCCCCCGTTGATACTGACATTACCGCCTCCATCATTAGAATTGATCATCCGTTTTGGGTTGTTAGGATCAATCCACAAATCA
>NODE-823-length-10759-cov-5.00299_pt1 | contig 10759 bp, 9 predicted proteins | sample MGYA00139097_ERZ477577 | MGnify/ENA metagenome assembly ERZ477577 | reverse complement strand
CGATTACTCTACAATATGTTGTGCTTTTAAAGATGTGGCGAGAAAAGGTTATTCTCCTGAATTTACGCATCTTTTTCCTTGACTTACCGTATTTATTCGGGATAAAAAGACTGGTAGTGGTGTATAGTGGATACAAAGCGGCAATAAATGGAGCAGGGTGGAGTTTCTGTGGCCAAGTCAGACATCATAGCCAGCAGGTTCCGATCCAGATCTGAGCATTCCCTCGATCCCAAGGGGCGGCTGAACGTTCCGTCCAGGTTCCGGGAAGTGCTGAAGCGGTATGGCTCGCCGGTACTGATGGTTGCCCCATGGGGGAAACATCTGCGGGCCTGGCCTGCGTCAGAATGGCAGATCGTGGAAGACAAACTGCTTACCCAGGGCCGCGAAGAGAAGAATCTTTCGAGTTTTATCAGATACGTTGTCTCTGGAATCACCGAGTGTTCGCTCGACAAGCAGGGCCGGCTCCTGATTCCCGTCAGCCTCAGATCGGAGGTGAACATCGACAAAGAGGTCGTGCTCAACGGCATGCTCGAGTTTGTCGAGATCTGGGACAAGGAAGTCTGGTTGGCCGAGTACTGCAAGACCCGGGAGAACCTTGAGCAGTACAGCGACAGCCTGGCCAAACTCGGAATTCTTTGATGACCGACTCTTCCCTGAGGAAGGTACATCAACCGGTCCTCCTGGAAGAAGCGGTGGGGATGCTTCAGGTAATTCCCGGAGGTATTTACATGGACGGTACCTTCGGTCTTGGCGGGCACACGAAAGAAATTTTAAAGAGGTCGGCACCCGACGGAAAAGTTGTCGCCTTTGACTGGGACGAAGAGGCCATCAAGCTGGGGCTTGAGAATGTCGGGAGTTGCAGGGATCGGCTCCATGTAGTTCAACGGAATTTCAAGGAAATCGATCATGGCCTCAAGGAGGCGGGAGTGCAGGCGGTGGATGGCATTCTGATCGATATCGGCCTCTCATCCCTGCAGCTCGAAGCCGAGGGGCGCGGTTTCAGTTTCAACAGAAACGAGCCGCTGGATATGAGAATGGACCGTCGGCGGTCGGTTACCGCAGCGCAAATCGTGGCTGATTCGACGGAGGAAGAGTTGGCCGACATTTTCTACTACTACGGTGATGAAAAGCAGGCTAGAAGGATTGCCGCCAAAATTGTCAAGGAGAGGAAAAAGAGAAAAATCGAGATGACAGGCCAGCTGGCTCAAATTGTCGGGGCGTCAATCCCGCGGAAGTTTCATCCAGCGAAGATTCATGTGGCTACCAAAGTGTTCCAGGCCCTTCGAATTGCCGTTAATGAAGAGCTGGCCAACCTGGGAGAAATTCTGGAAAAGGTGCCGGATCATTTAAAGCCGAAGGGCAGAATCTGTATCATCTCGTTTCATTCGCTGGAAGACAGAATTGTCAAGCGGACATTGGCTCGGACCCAGGAGCTAAAAGTAATAACCAGAAAGCCAATCACTCGAACGACAGTGAAATAAGAAAGAATCCGCGAGCCAGAAGCAGCCGGCTCAGGGTAGCTGAGAGAGCGGCCTAACAGGGGGGGACCAGATGAATTACCAGAACTCGATCAGAATCGTGTCACAGTCAACGCTCGACACGAAGTTCAGACAACAGTTCCGCAGGAAAAAAGCATTTGGTTTGCCGGGTGGTAGCGCTCTGTGGCTGGCCGCGTCAAAGATTGCGCTGGCAGTGGTCTTTGTCGTTTTTTGCATCAATCTCTGGCTCAATTTTTCGATCACCCGCGGAGAACAGAAAATTCAAGCAATCGAGGCGGCTCGGCATCAACTCAGGGAAGATCAGATAATATTGCTGGCCCAGCGCGCAAATATGATGTCTGAAAAGCAGGTACTCAAACGGGCAGGTGAAGAGCTGGCGCTTTTTGTCCCCGAGGAAAAACAGGTATTCAAGCTCAGGTAATGTGGAGACATGGGCAAGCGGTCTCGTCTGCGTACTCAAGGCGTCGGACGACGGCGGCTGGTTTTTCTGATTGTTCTTTTAGTTGGCGTAGCTGCAATCTGGGCCTGGTTAGAAGATGAGCGGACACTGCTTCTCTGGGAGCAGGCCGGTAAAGCATTAAATATTGGGAAGAAACAGACAGCAACCGACCAAGAGATAACCAGGGGAACGATATACGACAGAAACTATAAAGAATTTGCCATCTCCTACGAACGGGTGTCCGTGTATGCCAATATCCGAGAAATCGAGGACGTCAATCAAGTGATAGGCCCAATATCGGCCATACTTGAAACTTCCGAGAGCGATCTATACGATCGAATTGGGAAAGGACGTCTGAGGGTTTGGTTAGCCAAGGACATCAGCCAGGATCAGGAAGACGAGATCAAAAAGCTCGATTTCCAGGGCGTTCATCTGCACAGAGAGTATATCCGCTATTATCCACAGCGTGAATCGGCAGCTCATCTCATTGGTTTTGTCGAGGGAGATACCGGACTTTTCGGTATCGAACAGTATCTCAACAAGCTGGAAGCCAGGTTCCGGCTGAAAAAAGATGACACCAACGAGCTTCTCAAGATGGGTGACACCCGACCCGGTGTGGACGGCAGGCATCTCATCCTTACCATTGACTCTAAAATACAGCGAATCCTAGATGACTATTTGAAACGGCTGTCGGCCGCCAATCCCGGCAACAGTTATGGTGCATTGGTGATGGAGGCGTCAACCGGAGGGCTGGTCGGCTATACGCAGACACCCTCGTTCGATCCGAACAAGTTTCACAGCTACTCGGAAACAAACTTTAGTGATTTGTTCAACGAGAAGATCACCGTTCCGGATGTGTTCAAAATTTTTCTCAGAGATCTCTCGCTCCTGGAGAGTCAGGATAGTGACATTTCTGGGCCGCTGCCCTGGAGTATTGGTGCAGAACAGTGGAAACTGGGAGTTCAACTGCAGCTCTGGAACAGACTCGGGGCCGACGGTAATCTGGAGTTTGATTTTATTACAGTACCGCCTCCTGAAACCAGCGCAGTTCCGTTTAAACGCGGGCCGCAGAAAAATGTAAATTTTGAGACCGTTCCTGAAACTCAGACGCCGCTGGAGATCCTCACTGCGGTGACCAGGGCACTCAATGGTGGTCTAAACATCACGCCCCACGGCGCTAAAAGGTTCGTGCTGCGCAAGAATCAGCAGGAATTTCTGCTCGATGACCTGGAAAAGGAGCCTGCTTCAGGGATTCTTTCAGATGGAATAGCGGGTGAGGCCGAAAGGCTGGCCGCAGGGTTGGGTGAGCGGGGTCCTCTGGGCTCTCTCATGGTGCAGGGAGAAAGCCGTTCGGTGATAGAGTCAGTTAATGAGCAGTTGTTTCATCACTATCTAGGTCTGGTACTAATCCCCCAGGATAAACCGGATCTTGTGCTGCTGGTTACCTCTACCGGGCCGGGCTACCAGGTGGCTCAACAAATGGATCGTTCTCCGGCAGGGGAGGCGGCGAAGATTATCGGATCGATCGCAGCTCTGCAGCAGGTCATGAAAAACCTGTCCGATATGATGAGCCCCAGAGAAAAGGAGGAGATGAATTATCGCCTGTCTCCGGTGCAGGGGCAGTCGCTTGAAGACGGCCCCGAAGATGACGGAATCGAGATAGAAATTGTGTCATTTACCGGAATGAGCCTCAGAAAGTCTTTACGCTTGTTGCAGGGCAGCAATGTCGAAATAGAAGTGCAGGGTACTGGACGGGTGGTTTCCCAACACCCTCCGGCCGGCACTAAATTGAAGCCGGGTGCCAGGGTAACTCTCATACTGGAGAGGGATGCAGTCGACCCTGGCTACAGGCGACCACAGATTACCGAGCCGGAATAGAGACGTTGAATTCAATTGCCCACATAAGTCGAGGGACCGAGCGGAATTATTCGATACCCCTTGCTGAGCTTTTGGTCAGTCTTTCCGGCTGGGTCTCGACTCGTTTAATCGATGACTCTGTCATCATAGCAGGACTTTGCGACGACAGCAGGGCCGCCGGTCCGTCTTCCTTGTTCGTAGCGATCAAGGGCGACAAACATGACGGCCATCGATCCATCGCTGAAGCAGTGCAGCGCGGAGCCTTGGCAGTTGTGGTTGAGAGGGGGGCTATCGAGCAGGAGGATCTGTCCACCCTGGAGATAGCCGTCATCGAGGTGGTAGACTCCCGGGCAGCCTTGGCACCACTGGCCTCGGCCTTTTATAGACATCCTGCCTCGGAAATGACGATGGTCGGCATCACCGGTACCAACGGCAAGACTACCGTCTGCTATCTCATTGAACAAACCTTGCGGCAGCTTGGGGTTCAGACCGGGGTGATCGGTACGGTCGAGTATCGCTATGACCTTGGCAATGGGAGAAGCATACGTGAACCGGCTCCGTTGACCACTCCCGATCCGCTGACCCTGCAAAACGTGTTGAGAAAGATGGCCGACAGCGGTGTCAGCCATGTGATAATGGAAGCGTCTTCACATGCCCTGCAGCAGCATCGCCTCGGCTCGACGGAATTCGACCTGGGCGTCTTCACCAATCTCAGTCAGGATCACCTCGACTACCACCAGACGATGAGCGACTATTTTGCCGCCAAACGCAGATTGTTCACTCATCATATGCGTTCCGGCGGAACGGTTGTGGTGGTTGAGCAAAGTAGCAGAGTAGATGGAGAGAATCGGTCTGCGGAACTGGCCGAGCTGTGCCGGTCACTGCCGTTGATTACCGTTGTCTGCGGCGAGGCGGAGAACTGTGATGTCAGGCTTGTCGACCATACGGCGTCACTGGCCGGTGTCAGGTGTGAGATCGCCGATAACAAAGGACAGCACTACCAGATAGAGTCCTCCTTGATCGGCAGGTTTAATATCAGCAATCTTTTGGCTGCCTTTTCAGCCCTGTCGGCACTGGGGTATGAGGCCGACCGTTGGGCAGAATTTCTCGGCCGCGCAGCCGGCGCTCCCGGTCGAATCGAACCCCTGCTGCTGGCGGACAAACCGGGCGGCCAGCCCACCGTAATCGTCGATTATGCACATACGCCTGACGCCCTGGAAAAAGTCCTTGGCGCCCTGAAATCACTGGAGCATGAGCGACTGATCTGCGTATTCGGCTGCGGCGGCAACCGGGATGAATCGAAACGGCCTCTGATGGGTGCAATAGCTGCCAGGTTGGCCGATATAGTCATCGTGACTGATGACAACCCGCGAGAAGAGGAGCCGGCCGCTATCCGCAAGGCGGTTATCGAAGGAATAACACCAACCGGTCTGGAACAGCGCTCTGCGGAGTGGCTTAACAGAAGTGAACCCGGGGAACAGGGCTACCTCGAGATTGGCGGGCGAGGCGCGGCAATACATGCGGCCCTGACCCACAGCGGAGAGGACGACATCGTGCTCATCGCTGGCAAGGGGCATGAAGATTACCAGCTTGTCGGCCGGGAAACCCGATTTTTTGACGATAAGCTTTGCGCTCAGCAAAGCAGTCTGGCCTGGGATCTGGAAACCGTGGCTGCGGCAACGGGGGGGGAGGTGGCCCGGACAGCTGCAATCAGCCATTTTCGCGACATTTCGACCGACACCAGAACAATCGTCGATAATGACATCTTCGTGGCTCTGCAGGGCGAATTGTTCGACGGTCACAAATTTCTGGATAACGCGGTTGAAAACGGAGCCCGCTGTCTGGTCGTCTCCGATGTTCAACAGAATAATCGGGATGTCAGCTGCGTTCAGGTGGCAGATACGCTGACTGCCCTGGGCAATCTTGCCCGTTACCGACTGGACCGGGTACGTGAGATCAGCCGTCCGGTGGTCGTCGGACTGACCGGAAGCTGTGGGAAGACCACAGTTAAGGACATGACCGGCGCCATCTTCAACTGCCGCTGGCCGAATCGGCCGGATAGACCAGCGGATCGTGTCCTGAAGACGGCAGGCAACTTCAATAATCTGATAGGTCTGCCGCTCTCACTGCTGCCTGTTTCTGTCCATCACCGCGCTCTGATTCTGGAGATGGGCATGAACAGCCCTGGTGAAATCGCCAGGCTGGCCAGGATCGGCGACCCCGATATCTGCTGCATCACCAACGTACACCAGGCCCATCTCGAGGGACTCGGTTCCATCGAAGGGGTTGCGGCAGCCAAAGGCGAACTGTTTGACCAGAGCAGGCCTGAAAGTATCCATGTGGTTAATTTCGATGACAAACATATCGTCAGACTGAGCGACAAGTACAGCAGTAGAAAGGTTGGTTTTGCCGTTTCTGAACAGGGAGTGGCCAGGGGAGCCGAGGTTTGGGCAGAAAAAGTTACCACCGATGACAACGGTAACCTGAGTTTCACTCTGCATATCGGTGCATTGAGCAGAGATCTCACCATTCGTGTCCCAGGACTGCATAACGTCAGCAACTGCTGTGCTGCAGCAGCAATTTCCCAGGCTGCTGGAATCGATTTCGCCACTATCGTTGCCGGCCTGGAGCAGTTTCGCTCCTCCTCGAAACGCATGGAGCGGCTTACCTCACCGTTAGGACTTAAAATTCTCAATGACAGCTACAATGCCAACCCAGCCTCGATGGCTTCGGGCCTCCGGACCCTCGGCGGAATGTCGGCCCACAGCAGAATGGCAGTATTGGGAGATATGCTCGAACTGGGCGAGGCCAGTGGCGACCTGCACCGTTCGATCGGTAATGTGGCAGCTCAATCGGATCTGTCCTTTCTGGCCCTGGTGGGAGAGTTCGCCGATCAGATCAGACAGGGTGCTCAGGCTTCGGGAATGGATCCGGACCGGATCAGGGTGTTTAGCGACAAAAACGAAATAATTGACTGGATAGATGAACTCTTCAGAGCTGCCCACCTGCAGGCCGATGATTGGCTGCTGATCAAAGCTTCACGCGGGTTGGCGCTTGACACCGTTGTCGACCAGATTATGGAACGATGTTAAAACGTTAAGGCCAAACAATGCTCTACCATCTGCTCTACCCATTACACACGATTTTTATCGGCTTCAACGTTTTCAGGTACATCACCTTTCGCTCCATCCTGGCAGCGGTGACCGCCTTTCTGATCGTTATCGTCCTTGGTAGCTGGTTTATCAGGTCGATGAAGAGAGCGCAGATCGGTCAGGTAATCCGAGATGATGGACCAGAAACCCATATCTACAAACAGGGGGTGCCGACCATGGGCGGGCTGCTTATCCTTGCAGCCATCATCGGTTCATCATTTTTATGGGCCAGACTGGACAACAGTTATGTCTGGCTGACCATGCTGGTCACTTGGTTTTTCGGTTTTATCGGGGCCCTGGATGACTTTAAGAAGATCAGTAAAAAAACGAGCGCCGGCCTCAGCGCCAGGGGCAAACTTCTGCTCCAACTTATCGGCGCCACTGCGGTAGGTATTTTCATTTTCAACGCCCCCGGCTTTGATGGGCATCTGGCTATACCCTTTCTGAAGGATATCCGGCCAGATCTGGGCTGGTTCTATGTCATTTTTGCGATCATCATCATAGTTGGCGCTTCCAATGCTGTAAATCTCACTGACGGGCTGGACGGCCTAGCCACCGGACCTACCATCGTTTCTGCGGCGGTCTACCTGGTTTTTTCCTACATTGCCGGAAATATCGTCATCTCGAACTATCTGCAGGTGCACTACGTGGCCGGTAGTGGTGAACTGGCAGTCTTCTGCGGAGCCATGGTCGGCGGCTGTCTTGGTTTCCTCTGGTACAACGCCTATCCTGCCCAGGTTTTCATGGGCGATGTGGGTTCGCTGTCGCTGGGGGCCGCTTTGGGTACGATAGCGGTGATTATCAAGCAGGAAATTCTTCTGGCAATCGTCGGCGGTATTTTCGTCATGGAGGCGCTGTCGGTGATTATGCAGGTTGGTTATTTCAAGATGACCAAGGGCAAGCGGATATTTCTAATGGCTCCATTTCATCACCACTTTGAGAAAAAAGGCTGGCATGAAACCAAGGTCGTGGTCCGATTTTGGATCGTCTCGATAATTCTTGGGTTCCTGGCCATCGCCACATTAAAACTGCGCTGATGGAAGCAAGAGAAAAACAAAAAAATATGCTGATGATCGTCTATGTCGGTCCAACAGGATTGGTAATAGCCTTAGGTAATTAAAGATAGGTGCCGATGTCGGGATTTAGTCGGCTAAACCGATATAAAGAAATGGAGGTACTATGACTTATGTAATCATTGGCTGGATAGCAGCGAGCGTTGGTTTTGTTCTGGGGGCTGCCTGGGCAGGCCTGGGCATTAAAAACCGAGAGGTTGATCGCCACTTAGCCGGAAAACAAAAGGAATATTATGCCAATGCTGAACAGGCTGGCATGAAATCTAGGTCGTGGTGAGATTGTTGATCATCCTGATAATTCATTGCTGGTCATCGCAAAGGGTAAATCTACACTGATGGTACCGCAGGCAACGATAGGGGACACAATGGCGGTCGTCGGCTTCGGCCGGGCCAGCCAGGCGCTAGTCCGCTACCTGTGCGAGAGCGGGATCAGGGTATTGGTTAGTGACATCAGAAATTATTCTGATCTGAGCTCCAAGGAGCAGGAGTTACTCGACCAGTGCGTAGCCGAGTACGAAGGAGGCGGCCACAGTACGGGATTTCTGGCCCGGGCTGACATTGTGGTTGCCAGCCCGGGAGTTAATTACCGTCACTCGGTTTTGGAAAAGGTCAGGCAGTCAGGAGCCACGATTCTTGGAGAACTCGCCCTGGCCGCCGATAAATTCAAAGCTCCGGTGATCGGGGTGACCGGTACCAACGGCAAAACAACGGTCACCGAACTGATCGGATCGATATTCAAAGCGGCGGGGAAAAATGTCTTTGTCGGTGGAAATATCGGTACACCGATCGGCGAGTATCTACTCTCGGACGAAGAATACGAGGCGGTAGTCCTCGAGCTTTCAAGTTTTCAGCTGGAGTTGTGCGGTGATTTCATGCCGGAGGTAGGAATCCTGCTCAATATCACTCCGGATCACCTCGATCGGCATGAAACAGTGGAAGGTTATGCGGCGGCGAAAATGAATATGTTTCAGGGTGGATCGGCCAAGACGTTTTCGGTGATCAACGGCGATGATCCTCAGTGCCGTCGATTCTCAGAAACCATGACCGGGGTTGAATGGGCGAGGTTTGGGCATGAAGATCATTTTGAGGCATCCATACGTGGCAGCCGGGTGGTCATGCCGGACGTCACCTATGAGCTGGCCGGCTCGAGACTGGAGAATCTCTCTGGTCTGCTCAACAGCGCTGCAGCACTATTGGCAACCAAAGATTTCGGCTTCGAGAAGGATGCGGTGCAGCAGGCACTCATCGAGTTCGAACCCGGGGAACATCGGTTGCAGAGGGTTGCCCGCTACAATAACATTACTTACATCAATGATTCGAAGGCGACCAACACCGGTGCCGTGAAAAACGCCATCCTCCAGATCGGCAGCCGGGAGAGCACCATCGTCCTCATCGCCGGCGGAAGGGACAAGGGAGATGATTATACTCTATTGAGAGACAGTGTCGCCACCCATGTCAAGAAGTTGATCCTTATCGGTGAGGCCTCCCGAGCCATCGGTGAGGTGCTTGGCGATCTTGTTGAGGTCGATTATCCGGCCACGCTTGATGAGGCGGTTCTGCGCGCATCGGCAGCCTGCGAGCCGGGAGACACAGTGCTTTTTTCCCCGGCCTGCGCCAGCTTCGACATGTTTGACAATTACAAGGAAAGAGGAGCCCGCTTCATTGAGGCGGTGCACCGGCTTCACCAGAAAAAACCCACGGGGATGCACCAGTGAGCGACACCGGCAGCAATAAATCAACATTGCGATTGCTACTCACCGGCGGCGGTACCGGCGGTCATCTGTTTCCGGCCGTAGCGACGGCCGAACAGGTGCGGGAGGCAGTGCCGGAGAGCAGCGTGCTGTTCGTCGGGACCAGGCGGAGACTGGACCGCGATTCACTTGCCCGCTCTGGTTTTTCGGTGACGGCCATTCATTCTTATGGGCTCAAGGGAAAGAATGTCTGGGAATTGCTCAAGGCCCTTGTCGTGCTGCCCCTCTCTGTTATGGAGTCATGCTACCATATCTTGAAATTTAATCCCGATGTCGTTCTGGGCGTGGGCGGCTACGTTACCGGGCCGGTAGTGGCGGCAGCCTGGCTGCTGAGTCGACCAACCATGATTCACGAACAGAACTCGGTTCCCGGACTGGCCAACCGCAAGCTGGGACGGCTGGTCGACAGGGTCTGCCTGTCGCTGCCCCAGAGCGAGAAATTTTTTCCCGCTGGAAAATCGGTGCTGACTGGAAATCCGGTCCGCAAGAAAATCATTGAAGCCGGCCGCCGCAGAGGTTCGGGCAATGGCCGACGGACACTGCTTATTCTCGGCGGCAGCCAGGGAGCTCACGCGGTCAATGAAATGATCGTCGAGGCCTTGAGAGGCGGTATGGAGGCCTTTTCCTCAGTCCGAGTAATTCACCAGACCGGCCGTGATGATGAACAGATGGTTAAGCAGGCCTATGAAGAGATGGGCATCGATCACCTGGTTTCGGCCTTTTTCACCGATATGGCCGAGCTCTACCAGCAGGCAGATCTTATCGTCTCTCGAGCCGGAGCGACCACTCTGGCGGAGATCGGTGTGGTTGGTACGCCGGCGGTGTTGATTCCCTATCCCTATGCTGCAGACAACCACCAGGAAAAAAATGGAGCTTGGTATGTGGAGAGCGGGGCTGCAGTGATGTTTGCCCAGCAGGATCTTACTCCGCAAATGCTGGCCGAGGAGATTCTCAGAATTATCAATGATCAGGCCCGTCAGTGAGATTT
>NODE-822-length-10761-cov-7.80964_pt1 | contig 10761 bp, 11 predicted proteins | sample MGYA00139097_ERZ477577 | MGnify/ENA metagenome assembly ERZ477577 | reverse complement strand
AATTGCATGTGTTCGATGAATTTGTCTTTGATTGGATTGGACATGATCTGCCTCCTTGGTTGAATGAATAGGAAAACTGCTGATCTTTCCTATCTACCAGATGGGCAGGTATGGCAAAATTGAAAATGAAGGAAGTGACGGATAGGCTGGGGGTGTTTCTGTTACCGAAAGAGCGGGTGATTGTTGTTTCCGCGGAGCAGAGCGGAGCGGTTCAGTTCTTCCTGTGTATCTTCAGCTTCGCTAAGCAAACTGTCACCGGTATGTAATCGAAAATAACCGCTATATAAGGGCTGTTATAGCTACGTTTAGGGGCAAGCCGGTAGGTAGAGTCATGTAGACTAAATTGAGGCTTAAAAGTGCCAAGCCCGCCTAACTGATTTTTGCCGTGACAAACTCTCCAAGATTATTACCATTATTACAAGGGTGAGGCAACCATGTCGAACCTCTCTCACCCCCGGCAAGCCCCCTGCCTCAATCCATTAATACACCTTCATAAGGAAGCGCAATGGGGCTTGCTTTTTTTATTTGCAACTTCTAAAATCTATGCTACATTGTGGCATATAGGTTGATAGACGTTCTGTCCAGCCTTAACCCCCCTTATGCCTACTCATAAAATCTAACGCATGCACGGGGGGTTCTTTTCTAAACTGACATTGCCTACCTTCCCAATAAAGATAGATACGTAAATTAAGGTTAATAGAATAGGGTTATCAATAATTGCAATAGATTCTGATGGAGGTGGAAGTGCCGCTGGTGTGCAACTATTGATAACCCTATTCTATGAAGGTTAAACAGAGGTCCATTCGTTGAACCGGAGGTTACCTAAGGTTATCTTCATTCCATGAATAAACTAACATATGAAACATCTTGAACGACCTTCGGTTTGATCTGGAACTTTTAGAAAATACATAATAGTATTAGGTCGTTCTTTGCCAAGAACCGGGCCGTCAAAATCGTTATTCTTCTCAAAATACTGTAGGTGCGTTGGGGCGAATTATTAATAGTCATTGGTTTCGTTGAAAACTATGCAGAGTGAACCAGGCGACAAGCATATCATTTCCACCAAATTGCACCGACCACACTTCTCTAAAAACCATCTGCATCGAGAGGATTTGCTGGCACGGTTCAACCAAAGCCGAGATAAACCGTTGATTCTGGTATCGGCACCTGCCGGTTACGGGAAGAGTACTCTGGTGAGCAGTTGGCTGGAGTCATGTCCAGCGCCGAGTTCATGGTTGTCTCTGGATAATAATGATAACGATCTCCGGTTGTTTGTTTCTTATTTTATTTCTGCAATCCATAAGATTTTTCCTGGTGCCTGCACTGGGACACAGGCAATGCTCAGGGTTTCCCACCTGCCACCTTTTTCAGTATTGGCCACTAGTTTGATCAACGAATTGGAATTGATTGGAAAGGAGTTTTTTCTTGTTCTGGACGAATATCAGGTTATCCAGAATAAGATTATCCATCAATTGGTTACCAATTTCTTGAACAATCCATCTATTGTCATGCACCTTATCCTCATTTCTCGACGGGATCCACCGTTGTCATTGACCAGGCTTCGTGGCAGAGGACACTTGGTTGAGATAGGCGCCCGGGATTTACGTTTTTCATTGGTTGAAACGAAAGAGTTGCTCAGACGAACGTTAGCGAAGCCCGTTGACGACACTGTCGCCGCTGTGCTGGAGGAAAAGACAGAAGGTTGGGTCACTGGACTGTGCCTGGCGATCCTGGCCTGGCGAAATCATGATGATTTGCAGTACAGCTTGGCCAACCTTCCGGTCGAGAACCGGTATGCCATTGATTATATCGTCAACGAGATCCTCTCACAGCAGCCGCCGATTATGCTTGAGTGCATGCTGAAAAGTTCGGTTCTGAATCGCTTTTGCGCTTCGCTGTGCGACAAGGTCTGTTGTCCCGGAAAAGGGTCTGAATCAGAGGGCCTGACCGGCAGCAAGTTTGTCGAGACGCTGGAAAAAGACAATATGTTTGTCATTTCCCTGGATGAGGAGGGAAAATGGTTTCGCTATCATCACTTGTTTCAGGCATTACTCAATCGCCAGCTTAAAAAACGACTAGAAACAGAAGCCATTTCCAAGCTCAATAAACTGGCAAGTGAGTGGTTTGACGAAAATGGTTTTGTCGATGAGGCAATTGCGTATGCACTTGAGAGTGGAGATAAAAAAGCCTCTGTACGACTGGTCAAACAGCACCGGCAGGATATCATGGATAGGACGCAATGGTTTCATCTGAACCGTTGGATACAAAAATTCCCACCCGATTTTATAAAAAATGATCCTGAACTATTATTGGCAAAGGCCTGGATATATCAGCGAGAGGCCCGCTATTCAAAGCTTTTCGATACGCTTGACGAAATTGAACAATGTCTGCTCTTGACTGAAAGCACACCTGCCGATTCTCGCTCGTTATATGGTGAGCTTTGCTCACTGAGAAGTTTCCAACATTACGCTACCGGACAAGCCGGATTATCCGAAACCAATGCTCGGGAGGCATTGGAAAGTCTCGTACCTCAATATTCCAGTACCCGTGGATTTGCTTTTTTGATTTTGTCTGCAGCCCTGCAATTACAGGGGAAGCTGGGGTATGCCAGAAATATGGTGCACGAAGAATTACAGAAAGATGAGGAGCTAACCCCGGTATATAGAAATAGTTTACTGACTGCCCTGTGTTTTACAAACTGGATCGCCACTGATTCAAATAATCTGAAACTAGCGGCAGCCCAGCTTTTGAAGCGCGGGCAGGAACATAACACGTCGGAAATAATTAATTTTGGCAGCTATTTTTCTGGAATTCTGTCCTATCAGCAAAACGACTTGAGTTTGGCAGAGCAGTATCTTTTACCCGTTGTCAGTAAACCGATGGTGGGAGAATTTACAATTCCAACTATCATAACCTATTGTCAAAGTTCTATTGCACTGTCCGCAACCTATCTGGCAATGGGACGGGAAAAGGAAGCCAGCGAGACAATTGAGGCGGCGACCGGTTACATGCTGGAGTCAGGAAATTCAGATCTTCTTGAAGTTTGCCAGGCCTTCCGGGCTGAACTGGCTCTGCGTCTAGCCAATGTCGCCGAGGCTGATGTCTGGTTTGAAAATCATACTCAGAAGCCACCTGCACCGGATTACCGATTTTATATGGCTCATCTAACCCCGTCACGAATCCTCATTGCCAGGCGAACAGAAGAAAGTCTGAGTCAAACAGATGAGATTCTTACTCGGCTATACGACTATCATGCGAAGATCCACAACACCAGAACGTTGATAGACATTCGTGCACTGCAGACCCTGCTTTATGGGGTTCAGGGTGAAGAGACAAAAGCATTCGATAGCTTGAAGCAGGGACTTGCTCTAGCCGAGCCCGGAAACTTCAAGCGTCCATTTCTGGACCAGGGATCCGAGCTGGCAGGTATTCTGGACCGTTTGCTGAACCACGATCCCGAGCTGCATTTTGCCAGACGAGTAGCCGAGGCTTTTGCGAGTGAAAAACAAGATAAATTTCCCCGGCACCGAACCTCTGATAGTAGCCATTTTCCTCCACCTTTATCCGTTGAACCTCCTGTGGATCCGCTGACTAATCGTGAGATTGAGGTATTGAAAAATCTTGCCCAAGGCATGAGTAATAATGAAATAGCAGGAGTTCTAGAAATCTCACCAGAGACAGTCAAACGACATCTCTCAAACATTTTCAGTAAGTTGGAGGCAAAAAACCGTCATCAAGCGGTATTGAGCGGAAAAGCCATCGGTATTCTATAAAGGCACCGCACTTCATAGGCCAATTTTTCAGAACTATTTTATCCGCGTCCCTGCCTAACACATTTTTTTACCCTCATTACAACTTTTCTACAACTTTCGGGTGATCTCATCTCCGATTTTTAATGCTTTAATGGATACCTAAACCATTTAAAAATAAGGGTTTCCAGCTGCTGAATTTAATGCCAGACAAGAGAGTGGCAGATTATTCAGCAGCTCCCACATCAAGGTTTTATCAGTGGCTAGTATAGTTTTCATTGCTTTGTGCTTGGTTGCCGTCACCGTGTTCATACATGCCATGGGATTAGCCATTACCTATAAGATATTTGCACGAATGACAACCAGAGGCAGTGAGTTTACGAGGATCATTTTGCAGGTAATCAGCATCACCTGGTTGCTGATAGTAATTCATGCGGTGGAGATATCAGGGTGGGCAGTGTTCTACTGGTGGCAAGATTGTTTGCCGGATCTTGAATCAGCCTTTTACTTCTCCAGTGTGACCTATACGACTATTGGCTATGGCGACCTCCTACTACCTCTTCAATGGCGTATGCTTGGGGCTGTAGAGGGGTTGACCGGTATTTTGATGTGCGGGCTGTCAACCGCATATTTTTTTGCTGTGGTGAGCCATATGTATAAAGTGAGATCGAACAATGATTAGGATTGAAATTCAGCAAAGCCAATTGTCATGAACAAAATGAGAAATTGATTAAAGCAGAGGGACTCCATGGAAGAAGGTATCAAGAGAACATATAATTTTGATTCACCTGGCGCCTACCGCATTCGTGTGGAGGGGCATCTTGACGAAGAGATGTCTGATCTGTTGGGAGGTATGGTCATAACACGAGCCTTCACCTTGGAAAAAAACCCAATAACGATCCTGGTTGGTCAACTCAGAGATCAAGCTGCTCTGGCGGGAGTACTCAATGACCTCTATGAAATGCACCTGACCCTGATAACGGTGGAATCACTGTCGCCAGAGATAAATTTTTGCCACTGTTGTCAGGAATGAGTCACTACCCCGGTCTCTGGCACTAGTGACAAGTCGTTAATGTGTTGCGTTGACCATGTGGGGAAGGAAGGGCAATCCGGAAATAGCGTTTGTGACTATTCCCTCAAATGAGCTGCATAGAACAACAAATAAACTTCTAAGGAGAAACAGAATGAAAGTAAGAGCAACTATTTTAACAGCAATAATGAGCATGACACTTCTTTTCGCAGCTTCAGCCATGGCGCAAGAGACCCTCCTGGACTCAGTTGTCGAGGGCTGCATGGCTGAACTCGAGACCTATTGCGCAGATGTCACACCTGGCCAGAAACGTATCCTGGCCTGTCTCTACTCACGCAACGATAAACTATCTGGCAAATGCGAGTACGCACTTTATGATGCAGCAGTACAATTGGAGCGGGCGATTGCCGCATTAACATACGTTGTCAACGAGTGTGCGGATGATCTAGTTGAATTGTGTGCAGACGTACCTACTGGCGAAGGACGGCTTCTTGACTGTCTGGCAGCCAATGAAGCAAAAGTGACTGCGCGCTGCAAAGACGCGTTTAAAGAGATTGTTATGGAGTAGTGGAGCTTCATCCTACAGTCAATGGCGCCTGGTACGACTGGGCTTTGAGCACTCAATAATAACGAAAAGGAGAATAATTCATGAGCATCAAAATCGACGAACTTGGAAAAAAACTACACGCAAAATTAGATAGCGGAATTGATCAGTTGAAAAAGGCACAAGACGGTCTCGAATCTCTCGAAAAAGAAACTAAATCTGCTATCGATGGCAAATTGGATTCAGCCAAGAACAAGGTGAACGATAAGAAACAGGATGCAAAAGCAACAAAAGACAAGGTCGAAAAATTTGTAGAAGAAAAGAAATCTGAAACGGCTGCAGCAGTGAACGCTTGGAAAGCTGAGAGAAACCTCAAAAAACTCGAGAAAAGGGCAGAGCATGCGGCAAAACATGCCGAATCCTGCATTGAGTTGGCGTTGTATTCTTCACAGGAAGCCGAAATTGCAATTTTGGAGGCTCTTTCGGCTCGACTGGATCTCGAGGATGCAATCAAAGAAAGTTGAGTGAAATAGCTTATTTGTTATGACCAGCCTGGAAAGAGAATTGGCCTGTTTGGCTTCATGCTCTGACAGACTGGTAGTAAGGTGATAATAAAGTGGGGACCTAAAGGGGAGAACAGATGAGAGTGATTTTTTTTGCTCTAGCTATGTATTTAGTAATTGTAATGTTTCCTGCAGCTGCATCGTGTCAGGAAGAAAGTAATTGGGATTTTGAACTCGCGCCTTTTTATCTCTGGGCCATTTCGATCGATGGAGATATGGGGATTAGGGGCAGAACTTCCACAGTGGGAGTCGAATTTTCAAATGTGTGGGACAATCTCCAGGGGGTGGTCACTGTACGTTTCAGCACTTTGTACCGAAAAAGATATGGGCTTCTGTTTGATTACAACTACCTCGATCTTGGCTCAGAACAACTGACACAAGCGGGCGATATCGATGTAAGTTTTAAATCCCAAATTGTCAATCTTGGGGGCACCTATCGGTTTCTGGACGGTCAACACGCCCTGGATGGTCTTGCCGGGATCCGATATACCAAGCTGGAAGCTGGTCTTGAACTTAAAAGCTTTGGTGTGGGCTTTGAGGGTGATCAGGACTGGGTGGACCCGATTGTTGGACTTCGTTACGCGTATCAGATTTCAGACATGTGGTCTCTAAGAATATACGGCGATATTGGAGGTTTTGGTGCAGCATCGGATTTCACTTGGCAGGGACTGGGACTGATTAGTTTGCAGCCATGGAAAAATGTTGCCTTCGTTGCCGGGTATCGGGGTATCGGTACTGACTACGAAACAGGGAGTGGTAGTAATAAATTTACCTACGATACCACCGTTCACGGCCCGATAATCGGCCTAGATATTCGCTGGTAAAACTACGGAAGCAGTATCCAAATGTGCTTCTTCCGTTTGAGTAACGAGGGGTAAGCGACTACCTGGCCTACCATGGAGTGCAGCCTTCATCTGAAAATAACATCGATACTAATAAACAGAGATGACTATGAAAAAGCTCAAATCAGACAAAATTAAGAGTGGTGCAGCGGGCAAACTGGTTTTGGTGGGTCTGATTGTGGCTGCCATGACCGGCTTCGCAGCCACTTCCATTGCTGTTGGAGGGGAGAATATGAAACCTGCTTCCGGTGCCGAAAAAAGTCAGCTTCCCGAAGGTAAACAGAGTACCCTGGGTCTCTACGTGACCGCCGCCGAGGCCTACGAAAAGTGGAAAGCCTCACCTGACAAGGTGACGGTCATCGATGTGCGGACCCCAGAGGAGTACGCCTTCACCGGTCATCCGGAGATGGTGTGGAACATTCCCTTTGCCTTTGTAACCTATCAGAGAAAGGACGGCAAAACCGAATACGGCCCGAAGATGAATCAGAATTTTGTCGCCGAGGTCAAAAAAATAGCCGGGTTGACCGACACCCTGTTGCTCATGTGCCGGTCAGGTGACCGCAGTGCCAGGGCAGTCGATAAGCTTGCGACAGCCGGCTTTACAAATGCTTACACCATTGTTGATGGATTTGAAGGCGACAAGGTGAAGGATCCCGAAAGCGTTTTTTACGGGAAGAGAATGAGAAACGGCTGGAAGAACTCGGCTCCCTGGATCTATGACATTGATCCTGAAAAAATCATCCTCGAAGAATACGCATCCAAGCAAACACAATAGTTGAACGTGTAGAGTATATTTTTTGCATTGGGTGCTCGATTGGCTGCCTGGAATGCTACTAGGCTGACGAGGGCCCCAGTGCATTACAGCAGTTTGTCCTGACTAATTTCTCTGCTATCAAAATGGCCGTAACCTAACACTTCGATTATCAGCAACTAAACAAAAGGAGTATCTGAATCATGGCTAAATCAAAGTCATCCAAAAGAAGCAAAGTGGAAGAAAGCAGTTCAGCTCCGACTGCCTTGACAGACGGACTTGCACTAATAGCTGAGTTGCTCGCCGCTAAACCACACTTGAAAGACGAGCTTGGTGAAATTGCCGAGTTGGTAGCTGGCAAGCATGCTAAGGAAAAAACATCAGCCCCAAAGACCAAGGGAAAAAAATCGACCTCTGCCCAGTCGAAAAGTAAGAAAAGAATAAGTACCACAGCACCATTAAACTGGAAAGAAGTGTGGTACACCAACTGCCCCATGATATCAGCCAATAACGTTGATCAGGAACTCGGATGGTGCCGTGAGGAGTTCAAGAAGATCGGCGTCGAGTATGACTACTTCCGCCATTCACCCTTGAACAACTGGTATCCCCACTACATCCATAACCTGGACAACCTGATCCGATTCGGCGGCCTCAACCCGGCGATCGATGTCCACGCTGATCTTCGCCGCACCAGGCTCCTGGGAGCAACGTGGGTGCACGAGGGAGGTTGCATGGCGGTGCGCGCTCGAGACCCGTTCTTCCGGATGAAGGACCTCAAAGGCAAGAAAATCGCTCTGTCGAAGAGCCTGAACACCATCAAGAACGACTGGTGGCGCGTCCAGGAGCACATGGGTATCGAGGCTATGCTGAAGCTCAACGACATGAGCATGGACGACATTGAGCTGGTTGAGTTTCCCTATCCAGATGACTGGTACGACGATCCCAAGATGCTGGTTCCACCGATAAACAACCCCTCCGAGACGTGGCTGCGCCGTGACCACAAACACGACCTGGCCTTCCGTCCGGAGGAAACGGCGCTCCTGGATGGCACGGTCGATGCGATCTACACCCAGAGCAAGGTATTTCAACACCTGCAGGAGGCGACCGGGAACATCAAGATGATCGAGGACCTGAGCAGGTACCCGGATTGGACCGTGCAGGTCGCCAACACCCCCGCCGTCATCACCTGCACCGAGGTGATGGCCGAGGAGCACCCCGAGCTCGTTCTCGCCTACATGAAGGCGATGATCAAGGTTGGTCGCTGGGCGAATGCGCACAAGCGCGCTGCAGCCGTGATCCTCAACCGGCAGACGTTCTATCTGGATGCCGAGGACACGTATCAGGGCATTAAGCACGTCGACATGGTGCCCAGCCTGGATGCACAGAACCTGCAGTGTATAGATATCGGCAAGGATTTCATGCTCAGCCACGGCTACATCAAGAACGACTTTGACGTGAACGAGTGGGCTGCACCGAAGTTCCTGGAGAAGGCAGCGACCGAGCTCCTCGTGGAGGAATGGCAAGCGAAGAGCTGGAGCAAGCTTCCCGAGGGGGGCGGTCTTGAAGCGGAAGGCACACGGCTCGGGTAGACTGTTAAGGGGCTGGGATCTCAGGTGAAATTCGCAGCAACTGATAATTATCACTTGATTAGGCGACGAGTCCAGATAGGGTATTTAGCACATGACTAGATACCCTATCATTCAACTAAAGTGACTCCAGAAAAGACTTTACTATTAGAACAGCAGGAGAGTCGAAATGAGGAGAATTATTATTGCCGTTGCAGCTTTTGGCCTTCTTTGCAGTCCTGTTCTTGCTGCAGACAAATGTGAAACAGAAATTCCAGATATGATAGAAAAATTGAAAGAATCAAATAAAATAATGGATGAAACCAAAAAGAAATACATGCAGCGATTAGATGAGGCGTTAAAGCATTGCCACGCCGGGAATGAACAAGACACTGAAAAAGAGCTGAGAAAGCTCAAAGATCAATTTTTCCATGATGCCCTTTATGAACAACAATCTTTTTTTGGTAGTTAACATAGCATCGATATCGAAAATCACTGCTATCTCTAGTTGATGCTTACCAGAAAATTTAAGCAGGGCACTATCACCATTCAAGGTAACAAATAATTGGAGGTACTATGAAAATCAGATCATTTGATAAACCGAAAGCTAATTTGTGCATTGCCATCCTGCTCACAACCGCGATACTTTTTTTGTTGAGCGGTGGTTGTGCATCTCCTCCGGCAACGACCGGCCCTGGCACACCTGACGAAATGCAGCTGCAGCATTACGAAATGGTGAAGTCGGCTATTGAGGCGAAGTCGAGGACAGAGGCGCTCGCCGCACTTGCTCTGCTGCAGGCCGATGTCTCACGATGGCGCACTAATTCGGCGGCAATCATGAAGGCGTTTGTAGATCAAGGGGAAATTACAGATGCCGTCAATAAAGAGGACTGGGGCCTGGCGAATGAATTATTCCTTGAACTTACCATGAGTTACAGGAATCCCTAGCAGCAGACTGCCAGTCTCTTGTCTACAGGTGCTGCTTAACTATAGGAAACGGAGTTTCTATGGCAGTTCAGAAAGTTCATCCCGCACGACAACATATCGATCATCGTTTGATCGTCCGGCTGAGACTTTACTGCATCACCTGCCTGGTCATGCTCGGAGTTATTGTTGTCGAAATAGTTCGCCATAAAATAGGAGCAACACTAGCTGCGGGGGGCATCGCGATCGGGTTGGTTCTCGGGATTGTAGTGAGCCGTATGTATCGCCTGAGTTGGGATGAGCAAACCACCAAAGTGGTTGCCCAGATTGATTGGATTGGCGGGGGTATCCTGGGGCTTTATATAACTTTTATATTTTTCCGCGACTGGATTTTTGGGCATTGGCTTCAAGGGTCCACCCTGGTGGAATTCGGCTTGTGTATCTCGGCTGGTTTGATGCTTGGCCGAGTCCTGGGAGCACGTCGAGGTATCTCGGTAACGCTGCAGGCACTGGGGATTCTGGTACCAACTGGCGAAACGACTGAACGTTGAACGTAGTTGAAATAATTTTCTGTTAAAACAGAGGTATCTTATGAGGATTACCAGAAAAACAAAGACGTTGACCGGGATTCTAGTGGTCTTTCAAATACTGGGCCTGATCAGTTCGGTTCATGCGATACTGCAAACGCGTACCCCGCAGGGCGCCATTGCCTGGGTGGTCAGTCTCAACGCCCTGCCCATCGTTGCCGTGCCGGCCTACTGGGTGCTCGGGCGCAGTAAATTCAACGGCTACG
>NODE-821-length-10774-cov-2.70995_pt1 | contig 10774 bp, 7 predicted proteins | sample MGYA00139097_ERZ477577 | MGnify/ENA metagenome assembly ERZ477577 | reverse complement strand
CCTTTCTGAGTTTTAAAAACTTATTAACTAAAAATATTGAATGAAAAATAAACCTTATCCTAAAATCATCCCGGCAATAGTCGCTGAAAGTAAAGATGCCAGAGTGCCTCCTAATACCGCCCGCATGCCAAATTCAGAAAGCGTTTTTCGCTGCCCTGGTGCTAAAGATCCAATTCCTCCAATTTGAATGCCTATAGAAGCGAAATTAGCAAAACCACAGAGCATATAGGTTCCCATTATTACGGACTTATTATAAGCAAAATGTGGATCATTTAATACATTCTTTAATTCAGCTAATTGAAGGTATCCTACAAACTCGCTGGCAGCCAGTTTAATTCCCAGTAGTTGCCCCATGATAAGAATATCCTGAGAATTCACTCCGATAATCCACATTAAGGGGGCAAAGATAGTTCCTAAAATGGCCTCAAGAGAAAGTTTGCTATAAACAGAATGCGAGGCTATCCAGTTATTTAGGGATGTTAAATCTCCTACCCAATCTAATATCCCATTGATCATCGCTATAAATGCCAGAAATACTAACAGCATTGCGCCTACATTTACAGCTAATTTTAAACCTTCCGAAGTGCCATTAGCTATAGCATCTAAAATATTCGTCCCAATTTTATCTGCTGAGATTTCCAGTTCGCTATTTACTTCTTCGGTCTGAGGATATAATATCTTTGAGACAACGATTGCTCCGGGAGCAGCCATAACCGAGGCCGCTAATAGATGTTTGGCGAATTGAAGCTGAATAATGGGATCATCACCTCCTAGAAAACCGATATAAGCAGCTAAAACAGCACCTGCTACCGTTGCCATGCCTCCAATCATAACCAGTAGGATTTCAGAACGGGTCATTTTTTCTAAATAAGCTTTTATCAGTAAGGGCGCTTCTGTCTGTCCCAGGAAAATGTTTCCCGCAACACTTAAGCTTTCGGCCCCTGAGATGCCTAAAGTTTTAGAAAGCAACCAAGCAAAACCTTTTACCACTTTTTGAATGATACCTAGATAAAAAAGTACAGAAGTAAGGGCAGAAAAAAAGATGATGGTAGGCAGCACCTGAAAGGCGAAAATATAACCAAAGGTGTCCATGTCTACAATGAGTCCTTCAAATAAAAATTGACTTCCTGCTTTAGTATAATCTAGAATATTTACAAAAATTTTACCCACTGATTCAAAAACAATCTGGATAAAGGATATTTTGAGTACTCCGATAGCGATAACCAACTGCAAGCCAAGACCAATACCTACAGTTTTCCAGTTTATGCCCTTTCTATTGGCACTAAAAAGGAAGGACACCAAAATCAGGAACATCATTCCTAATACACCTCTAAATAAGGAGTTTATTGAGAATCCACCGTTAGGAATAATGCTATCAAGATTATCCTGTAAAACAGGATTTATTGAGTTTGGAACAAATGCCAAGGTATTCAAATCAACAGGAACAGCCGCCTGAACTAGAAGGGGTAAAGTGAATAGAAAAAAACAAAGAACCCAAATCCTACTTTTCATATTGGACGTACTTGGGATCAATTGCGTTTGGATATTTCATCCCTAAGTTTAGCTGCTTTTTCATAATCCTCATTGGTAACAGCCTTATCCAACTCTTTGTGTAATTCCTCCAGACTTAATTCTTTATAAGGAGCTGCCATTCCGGGATCTATTTCTACCGTCTCACCTTCCTGTAAAATTTCATCCACAACAATGCTATCATCATTTTCTTCTTTGTCTTTTTCCTTAGTTGAAAACTTCAGAAAGATTCCCGCTTTGTCTAAAATGGTTTTATAAGTAAAAATAGGCGCATTAAAGCGAAGTGCGAGTGCAATAGCATCACTGGTTCTGGCATCAATAATTTCTTCAATTTTATCTCTTTCACAAATAATACTGGAGTAGAACACACCATCCACGAGTTTGTGAATGATAACTTGTTTTACAACAATATCAAAACGATCAGAAAAATTCTTAAAAAGATCATGTGTTAAAGGTCTAGGAGGTTTTATCTCTTTTTCAAGAGCAATTGCTATAGATTGGGCTTCAAAAGCTCCTATTACTATAGGTAACTTTCTGTCTCCTTCAACTTCATTTAAGATGAGGGCATAGGCCCCATTTTGTGTTTGGCTATAGGAAATCCCTTTTATTTTCAAACGTACTAAACTCATAGTCAAGCTTGCCTTGTAGGCGTTATAAAGTAAATTGCTGATATTATTCAACAATCATTCAAGGGCACAAATTAACAAAAATTAAGCGTTTTGGGCCTTAAATTCCTTTAATTTTTCGATGAGTTCCGGTACTACTTCAAAGGCATCTCCAACTACGCCATAATCAGCGGCTTTAAAAAATGGTGCTTCGGGATCAGTATTTATTACGAGCTTTACCTTGGATGAGTTTACACCTGCCAAATGTTGAATAGCCCCGGAAATTCCGATGGCTATATATAAATTACTGGCTACGGGTTTCCCGGTTTGTCCAACATGTTCACTATGTGGTCTCCATCCTAAATCCGAAACTGGTTTTGAACAGGCGGTAGCTGCACCTAAAACATCGGCTAGCTCTTCTATCATTCCCCAATTTTCAGGACCTTTTAAACCTCTGCCCCCAGAAACTACAATATCGGCATCCGCTATCGTAGCTTTTCCTGTAACTTTATCTATTGCCATAGAGGCAACTCCTAAATCCGAATCTTCTATGTTAGGCACAAAATCTAAAACCTCTGCGTCTACCTTGTTCTCTATTACTCCAAAAGCATTGCTAGAGACGCCTATAAGGGCGATAGGTGTTTTTATCTCAGTATTTGCAAATCCTTTATTACTAAAAACAGCTCTTTTTAAGGTAAGAGGATTGATATTTATTGGCGCAGCCACCACATTAGGGCAATATCCAGCATCTAATTTACCGGATAGAATACCGGCCATATATTTTGTATCGGTACTAGAGCTCAATACAATTTGGCTACTATTTTCTTGTTCTAAGGCCTGCGATATTACATTGGCATAGGCCATTGCATTAAAACTGGGAAGTTTAGCTTCTTTGACATTTAACACTTTGCCAACTCCAAAATTCTCTAACTCCTTAGGGTTTTCAGCGTTAATACAAATAGCAGTGAGTTCAGTATTTAATTCTTGGGCTAACAAATAACCATAAGAAGCTACCTCAAAAGCATTCTTTTTAAACTTACCGTTTTCAGATTCTGTATATACTAGTACTGACATATATTTTATTTTAAATGGGTTCTTTTCAGAAACAATCAGACCCTATTTTTGTTATGATTAAATAGCTTTTGCTTCGTTATGTAATAGATCAATTAATTCGGATAGATTATTCGCATCAACTAATTTTACGGCACCTTTGGGGGCAGGTTTTTCAAATTTGAGATCCTCACTACCGTTTGTCATCTCCTGAACTGGGACTACATTTAACTTTTTTTGTCGAGCCATCATGATTCCTCTCATGTTCGGTATTCTAAGATCACTCTCTTCAACAAGCCCTTTTTGTCCCCCAATAATTAGAGGCAATTCAGTGCTAAGAGTTTCTTTTCCTCCATCAATTTCTCTGGTTGCGGTGACTTTCTCGCCTTCAATTTCAAGACCAATACAAGTATTTACAAAGTTATAATTAAGCTGAGCCGCTATTATTCCCGGAACCATTCCTCCATTATAGTCTATGGACTCTCTACCGGCAATAACCAGATCATAGGCTCCATCCTTAATTATCTTGGCCAATTGTGTTGCCACAGCTAATCCATTGGTTGGTTCCATGTCGACCCTAATAGCTTCATCTGCCCCTATGGCCAGAGCTTTTCTTATGGTCGACTCCGAAGAGGCTAAACCTACCGTTGCAACATGCACAGTGGCAGCCTGTTTCTCCTTAAACCACATGGCCCTGGTAAGACCAAATTCGTCGTTTGGGTTGATAACAAATTGCACCCCATTTGAATCAAACTTAGTATCTCCTTCAGCAAAGTTTATTTTTGATGTAGTATCTGGGACATTGCTGATACAAACTAATATTTTCATACGGCTTTGTTTTTTTACAAATTTGTGGGCTAAGATAGCCAATAAATCTCAAAAATACTATGCATGCATAATAAATATTGTATCTTTTTTTACTCTTTATCCCGCTTTAATTGCTAGATATTTTCCTATTTTTGTGGGCATTTTGATATATAATATTAAAAAATAAACACTAGTAAATGAAAACTCTACAGTTTAGACAAGCAATTGCTGAAGCCATGTCGGAAGAGATGCGAAATGACGACTCTGTATATTTGATGGGGGAAGAAGTAGCTGAATACAATGGCGCTTACAAAGCATCTAAAGGAATGTTAGACGAGTTTGGGCCGGAAAGAGTCATAGATACTCCTATATCGGAGTTAGGTTTTGCTGGGATAGGGGTTGGTTCTGCCATGATTGGTAACCGTCCTATAATTGAGTTTATGACATTCAATTTTGCTTTAGTAGGGATAGATCAAATTATTAATAATGCAGCCAAAATAAGACAAATGTCTGGCGGTCAGTTTAATTGTCCTATCGTATTTCGTGGCCCTACGGGTTCAGCCGGACAGTTAGCTGCCACTCATTCACAAGCCTTTGAGAGTTGGTATGCCAATTGTCCTGGTTTAAAGGTTGTGGTACCATCTAACCCTAATGACGCGAAGGGGCTTTTAAAAGCAGCTATTAGAGACGATGATCCTGTGATTTTTATGGAATCAGAACAGATGTATGGTGATAAAGGAGAAGTAGTAGAAGGAGAGTTTACCATCCCATTGGGTGTTGCGGAAATAAAAAGGGAAGGAACCGATGTTACAATAGTTTCTTTTGGTAAAATTATTAAAGAGGCATATAAAGCGGCCGACGAATTAGAGAAGGAAGGTATAAGCTGCGAAATCATAGATTTGAGAACGGTAAAACCCTTGGATCAAAAGGCTATCCTTGATTCTGTGAAGAAGACCAATAGGCTAGTAGTTTTAGAAGAGGCCTGGCCCTTTGGCAACGTCGCTACTGAAATAACTTATTTAGTTCAATCCAAAATATTTGATTATTTGGATGCTCCAATCGTCAAAATTAATACGGCCGATACACCAGCACCTTATTCTCCTGTATTATTAGCAGAATGGCTTCCAAACCACGAGGACGTGATAAAAGCTGTTAAGAAAGTATTATATAAATAAGCACACTGGTTTTGTAAAGTTATTTTAGCTTCGTCGACCCATTGTAGGCGAAGCTTTTCTATTAAAAAAATTCTATTCGAAGTCAATTTACCCTAAAGCAGACAAGTTATTTATAGTTTTACGTTTACTTATTAGGTATAAGTTATTTGGTATAATACTTATGAGAAGAATTCTTTTATCTTTTTTATTTGTGATTCCTATCCTTTTGTTTTCACAGACAAAAGCTGGAGGTATAGTGGTAGACGAAGAGGGCGAGCCGGTTGCCTTTGCCAATGTGGTCTTTAAAGGATCAACACAAGGCACAATTACAAATGAAGACGGACTGTTTTATTTAGAATCCGATGAAACTTTTGAGGCTCTACTTATTTCATTTATTGGTTATCAAAAAGAAGAATTAACATTAAATAAAGCTGTTAACTACGACCTTAAGGTGATTCTTGTTCAAGGAGAACAACTAGATGAAGTTATAGTATACGTTGGAAAACAGTCAAAAAAGAATAACCCGGCAATTGATATCTTAAAAAGGATTTGGGCAAAAAAACGAATTAACGGACTTCGTCAATTTAAGCAATATCAGTACGATAAGTATGAAAAGGTTGAGTTTGATCTAAACTCAATAGATAGCGCTATGATGAAAAGTAAACTTTTCAAAGGCATGGAGTTTGTTTTTCAAGATTTGGACACTTCGCGAATCTCGGGCAAAACATATCTCCCTATTTTTTTAAATGAAACCTTTACTAAAGTTTATGGGGATAATAATCTTAATCAAACAAGAGAAGACGTTCTAGGAAATAAGAACTCCGGCTTTAGTAATAATCAAGCTATCATTGGATTTGTTAAGGACCTTTACAATGAGTACGATGTTTATGATAATTATTTGAAATTCTTTGATAAAAGTTTTCCCAGTCCTCTGGGAAAACCTGGTATTGACGCCTATAATTATGTATTATCCGATAGTGCTTTTATAGAAGATAAATGGTGCTATCATATTATATATTATCCAAGGCGTAAAAATGAGCTTACATTTAAAGGAGACTTCTGGGTAAATGACACCACTTACGCCGTAAAAAAAATAAGCCTAGAAGTAACTAAAAGTGCCAATATAAATTGGGTAAAAGAAATCTATATTGAACAAGAATTTGAGGTACTTAATGATTCTGTATTTCTACTTGAAAGGGATTACATGCTCAGTGATTTTAGTCTTTTTAAGAAAGAAGAATCTAAAGGAGTTTATGGTAAAAGGACGACAGTTTATGGGAATTATGAGTTTGACAAGGAAAGGGCTGCAAAGTTTTATAAGACCAAAACAGATCCTTTTAATCCTGTCACTTTTCAAAGAGATAGTATTTTTTGGAAAAATAGCCGGCTGGAGTCTTTAAATAAAGATGAACAAGGTATTTATGCACTTTTGGATACTCTAAAAACAGTCCCTCGCTTTAAGACTGCTTACAATGCCGTAAGTATATTAGCCTCGGGTTATGTTGAAATAGATCGATGGAATATTGATCTTGGAAATATTTATAGTGGGGTGGGATTTAATGATGCGGAGGGTATTCGATTGCGTGGCGGGGCAAGAACTTATTTTGGTCAAAATGACCCTTGGCGAATTGAAGGATACTTGGCTTATGGCTTTAAGGATAAAAAGTTTAAGCACGGGATTTCGGGTAAGTGGTTATTAGATAAGAAAAAAAGAATCATATTATCTGGCGGAAACCGACGAGATATTGAGCAATTAGGAATTAATCTAACACAAACCACCGACGTACTAGGTAGAAGTGTGGCATCATCTGCTATCTTTACGGTGGGAAGTAATGATAGATTGACCAATATTAACCTAACTACCTTTAATGTTGACATAGAACCATTAACTAATTTTCGTATTCGTTTTGGCAGTTCTTTTCGTACTTTAAGTTCTGCTTTACCAGATGCCTTTAGCCTAGATTATATTGATCCGGAAGCTCCTGGGGGGATTTCATCAGAAACGAAACAATTTGAATTAAATACTGTTTTATTATTTACGCCCGGAAAGACTACTATCGGAAATGGAGTAGAAAGAAGAAGTGTAAATGATGATTACAGTACTTTTTTATTCAATTATACGAGGGGTTTAAAAGGTTTCTTTAATAGCGATTTTAATTTTGAAAAGATTCAATTTTCATATTCCCAACCATGGCAATTAGGTGGCTATGGAAGATTATTGAGTACCGTGGAGGTGGGAAAAACATTTGGGGTAGTTCCTCTAAGTTTACTTAGCGTTATTCCAGGTAACCAGACGTATTTTACTATTTATAATACCTTCTCTAATTTGGATTTTTACGAATTTGTAACTGATACTTATGCCACAGTGCATTTAGAACAAAACTTCAACGGACGCTTTTTTTCAAGAATCCCCCTTATTAGGGATTTAAATTTAAGAGAAATTGTCGGTTTAAGAGCTGCTTGGGGAGAACTATCCGATGAGAATAAGGCGATAAGTAGCCCTTCTAATATTCCACTTAGAGCACCAACAGATCAAATATATTGGGAATACTCTTTTGGAATAGGGAATATCTTTAAGATTTTTAGAATTGACTTTAATTTTAGAGGAAACTATCTGGAAATTCCAGGTGCAAATTCGTTTAGCGTAAAAGGGACATTTGCTTTTAGTTTTTAATGATAGCTTTGAAGAACTTCTACAGATTTTCTCTTTATCTCTTGCTGTAAGGCATGCTAAATATTGAAGACAGGGGTCTTATATCTAATCGCATTAAAGATGTTGTAAAAAGACGGATATTGACTTCTTTTGGGATGTGTGAAATTCTACTTTTTTATTCTATTTCATTTTACTACTTTTGCAGCCGTTTTAAATTGTAAATAACTAACTAATATGGAATTAATAGTAAATTTTTTGCCCGCATTTGGAGTTTTGGCTCTTGTATTTGTATTTGTAAAAAATGCATGGGTTTCTAAGCAAGATGGAGGAGATGCAAAAATGGCACGAATTGCCAAGAATATTTCCGACGGAGCTATGTCTTTTTTAAAGGCCGAGTATAAAATCTTAGCCATCTTTGTTTTAGCAGTAGCCATTTTATTGTATTTCAAAGGTTCAAATGAAGAAGGCTCACATGGCATGGTTGCTGTTTCCTTTATTGTAGGAGCCGTATGTTCTGCCTTAGCAGGATTTATCGGGATGCGTGTGGCTACCAAGGCAAATGTAAGAACTACACAGGCGGCGAAACAATCATTAGGTAAGGCCTTAGAAGTGGCTTTTGCTGGAGGATCTGTAATGGGATTAGGAGTTGTTGGTTTAGGTGTTTTAGGACTTAGTGGATTGTTCTGGGGTTATCAAATGATTTGGCCCGGGGCGGATAATATACCTCTTGTACTTAATGTACTATCAGGATTTTCTTTAGGGGCTTCCTCTATTGCCTTATTTGCGCGTGTTGGAGGTGGAATTTATACAAAGGCTGCTGATGTAGGAGCCGATTTAGTTGGAAAAGTGGAAGCAGGTATACCTGAAGATCATCCACTAAATCCAGCTACCATAGCAGATAATGTTGGAGATAACGTTGGAGATGTTGCGGGAATGGGAGCTGATTTATTTGAATCATTTGTAGGTTCCATTATTGGAACCATGGTTTTGGGAGCTTTTATTTTCACCCCGGAATTCGGAGGTCTTGGTGCAGTTTATCTTCCTTTGGTCTTAGCGGCAATAGGGATCGTTATGTCCATTATAGGAACTTTCTTTGTAAAAGTAAAAGATGGTGGGAGTCCTCATAAAGCATTAAACCTTGGAGAATTTGGATCAGGTGCTTTAATGATTATCGCCTCTTATTTTGTGATCACAGGGATGCTTCCAGAAACTATAGAAGGTTTACCTTCAGGTGCCATGGGTGTATTTTATGCAACGCTTGCCGGTTTAATTGCCGGTTTTGGTGTAGGAAAGATAACGGAATATTACACAGGAACTGGTTCAAAGCCGGTTCTTTCAATAGTAAGACAATCTAACACAGGTGCCGCCACTAATATTATTGCGGGTCTGGGCGTAGGAATGATGTCTACTGCAATTCCAATCCTTTTAATTGCTGCGGCTATTCTGGTTTCTCATCATTTTGCAGGCCTATACGGAATTGCAATTGCTGCCGTGGGAATGTTGGCTAATACGGGGATACAATTAGCTGTTGATGCTTATGGCCCTATCTCTGATAACGCTGGAGGGATTGCGGAAATGGCCGAATTGCCAAAAGAAGTTCGAGAACGTACGGATATGCTGGATGCAGTAGGAAATACAACTGCCGCCATTGGAAAAGGATTTGCAATAGCTTCTGCTGCCTTAACGGCTTTGGCTTTGTTTGCAGCATTTATGAAGGTAGCTAAAGTAGATGCTATCGACGTATCTCAGCCAGAAATTATGGCAGGTCTATTGGTAGGTGGAATGCTTCCTTTTGTGTTTTCAGCCTTATCAATGAATGCCGTTGGTAGAGCTGCCATGGCCATGATAGAGGAAGTAAGAAGACAATTTAGAGATATCCCGGAATTGAAAGCAGCTTTAAAAGTTATGCGTAAATATGATTCTGATATGTCTAAGGCTTCAGAAGAGGATAGAAAAATATTTGATGCTGCCGATGGGGTGGCAGAATACGATAAATGTGTTGATATCTCAACAAAGGCTTCCATAAAAGAAATGGTTCTTCCAGGCCTACTTGCTATTGCAGTACCTGTTGCTGTAGGTTTTATTGGTGGAGCTGAAATGTTAGGAGGTCTTCTCGCAGGAGTTACTACTTGTGGTGTTTTGATGGCTATTTTCCAATCAAATGCCGGAGGCGCCTGGGATAATGCCAAAAAGATGATTGAATCTGAAGGTGGAAAAGGGACAGATGCTCATAAAGCAGCCGTTGTAGGTGATACAGTGGGAGATCCTTTTAAAGATACGTCAGGTCCTTCTTTAAATATTCTTTTAAAGTTAATGTCTGTTGTTGCCTTGGTTATAGCACCAAGTATCGCTCTTTCATCTGATTCTTTAACGGCTTATGCTGATGAGGTAGCCAAAAAGGAAGTAAAGAAAGAAATAGTTGTTGAAATGGCTAAGACCGATAATGGTTTGGTTATGGCTACAGTTAAGACGACTACTGAAACGGATGGTGTAGTAAATACTGAAGAAGTAGTTTACGAAGGAACTGAAGCCGAGGTAAAAGAGCAAGTTGCTGCATTCTCTGAAGTAAGTGAAAAGGTAAACGAATAATACGAAGTGGTCCATTAAATGACCAAAAATTATTAAATAAAAAATCCCGCTAATCTAGCGGGATTTTTTTATGACATTCATTCTGAAATTAGAATAACCCATTTATTTCAGCATCAATTTTATTTATGACCTCTCCCAGGTGTTCCGGGTTGTCAACAAAATCTAATTGATCTACGTCAACTACCAGTAATTTGCCTTTTTCATAGCTGTGCACCCATGCTTCATAGCGCTCGTTCAACCGACTTAAATAATCTATAGAGATAGAATTTTCGTAATCTCTTCCTCTTTTGTGGATTTGATTTACCAAATTTGGGATAGAACTTCTTAGATAGATAAGCAGGTCGGGGGGTTGTACCAGAGTTTCCATAAGCTCAAATAAACTGGTA
>NODE-820-length-10784-cov-5.99208_pt1 | contig 10784 bp, 9 predicted proteins | sample MGYA00139097_ERZ477577 | MGnify/ENA metagenome assembly ERZ477577 | reverse complement strand
TGTCATAATATCTTGTGGTCATCAATCTTTTTTGCCACAGGAGGAATAATGACAGAGCTCATTTGTGTTGAGGGATTAAGTAAACAGTTTGGTCCTCATCATGCCGTCTTAGATGTTAATTTTAATGTAAAGCAAGGTGAAATTTTAGGACTCCTAGGACCTAATGGTGCGGGAAAATCCACCACCATAAAAATGCTTACTTGTTATCTTCGTCCAACATCAGGAAGCGCGACAATTTGTGGTCATTCTATTTTAGATAACACCCACCTTGTTCGCTCCTCTATGGGTTATATGCCTGAAACATCACCTCTCTATGGAGAGATGATGGTAAAAGAATTTCTTACCTTCATGGGCGAGATGCGAAATCTGAAAAAAGAAAAACTCCAAGAGGCCATTGAGCGAGTGGTGAATTTAACAAATCTGCAAGATGTTTTTTATCAAACCCTGGAGACTCTCTCTAAAGGTTATAAAAAAAGAGTCCTTCTTGCTCAGGCCCTTATTCACGATCCTAAGATTTTAATTCTCGATGAGCCTACTGATGGACTTGATCCCAATCAAAAAGGGGAAGTGAGGTCTATGATTCGAAAGCTCTCAGAAGAGAAGGCCATTTTAATATCAACTCATATCTTAGAAGAATTAGAGGCCCTTTGTACGGATGTTCTCATTATGAGTAAAGGAAAAATTCAGTTTAAAGGCACAACAAATGAATTGATGCAAAAATGCAGTGAGCGGAAGTTAAACTTACAAGATTATTTTCGTTGCTTAACTCTTACTCAATAATCATAGGGAGATAAAAATGTTTATGAACCGAGACCTTTTAATTCCCGTTTTTAAAAAAGATTTTTATTCTTTTTTTAAAACTCCAACGGGTTATATTTTCCTTTTGAGTTTTATTTTGGCCACAAACTATCTCGTTTTTTCTCCTAGTATAGGTGCTTTTTATCAAATGAGGCATGCCTCTCTCAATGCTCTTTTTAACTTTCTTCCCACAACCTTTATGGTTTTTGTGGCGGCCATTAGCATGAAAACTTGGGCCGAAGAGAGAAAGTCGGGGACCATTGAACTACTGATGACTTTGCCCGTAAAAACATTTGAATTAGTTCTGGCCAAATTTTTTTCTTCCTTGGCCTTTATTAGTGTGGCCCTTCTTTTGACGATTCCTCTTTTTCTTTCACTTATTTACTTGGGGAACCCCGATTACGGTGCGGTATTTTCAGGCTATTTAGGAAGTGTTTTACTGGCATCGCTTTTTTTATCTTTGGGAGGACTTTGTTCGGCCTTAACCAAAGGGCCTGTAATTTCTTTTATTAGCTCAATTTCTCTTTTTTATTTTCTTGTTATGCTCAGCTCTACTGCCGTTCAGGACTTTCTTTCTTCTTTCTTTCATCCTTTTGCTATGGAAATTTTAGAGGCCCTCAATCCCATCGATAAATTTGAAATGATGATGAGAGGAGTTATTCGTCTTAGTGATCTTGTCTATTTTGTGATGATGATTTCATTTTATCTTTTTTGCACCACCATTATTCTTGAAGAAAAAAGGGGAAGTTAGAATGAAGATATTAAAAAGTCGTTGGATAACACTGACACTTCTTTTTTTAAGTATGGGCCTTCTTTCTTATTTGGCAAATTATCATTTAAGAGGGGCCAGACTTGATTTAACAGAAGAGAGAATCTATACACTTAGTGAAGGGACAAAAAATATTCTTAAAAGTGTCGGAATTCCCATTACTATTAAACTCTACTACTCAAAGACTGCTGCCAGTAAAGGAGCAGAAGGTATGAGGCAGTTTAATAATTATTTTTACTACATTTCAGATTTACTTCGTGAATATGCTTCGCTTTCAGGTAATCATCTCAAACTTGAAGTAATTGATCCGCGCCCTGACACAGATGATGAAGCAGATGCAGAGCTTTATAACTTAAAGCGCTTTCAACTAACAGATCAAGAGAGTTATTTTTTTGGGATGGTGGCCAAAACGGCCACAGGTGGAGAAAGCATTATTCCCTTTTTTAATCCTGGTGATCAATCAAATTTGGAATATCAGCTGACAAAAAGTATCTACACCCTTCTTCATCCCATTAAAAAGAAAATAGGCATTATTAGCGATACAGGTTTTAACAGCGATGGTCTCTCTCCTTTTATTATGCAGATAACAGGAGGAAAGATGCGCTCTCCCACGCAATCGTGGATCATGAATGAAATGCTTAAAGATTTTTATGAAGTAAAAAATATTCCTCTCGAAAGTGAAATAATTGACCCCGTTGATTTATTGCTTGTCATCAACCCTAATGAGGCCGTAAGCGATAAGCTAAAAAAAGCAGTGGATAAGTACCTCTATCAAGGAGGGAAAATGGCCCTTTTTGTGGATCCGCAATTTGTGGCCGATGCACAAAAAAGAGAACAGCGTTCTTTTTCTACTTGGGATAAATTTTTTTCTAGCTGGGGAGTTGATTTCAATAAAGATCGCGCCGCAGCTGATTTAAATTATGTGGGAGTGGCCAAAGTAGACCAATATTCTCCGCCAACAAGACTTTTGCCTTTACTAAACTGTCAGGAAGGATGTTTTAATTTTTCTCAAGAGTCTCTTACCAGTAATCTCAAAAACATGCTTTTCGTCTATCCTGGTTTTTTTAAATTAAAAGAGAGAAATGAGAATAATAAAAATCTTGTCTTCACTCCTCTTATTCAAACATCTAATCGTGCTGGAACATACCCTATTAGTGAAAAACATTTTAAAGATCCCAGCGTTTTAACAAGAGATTTTACGAAAGAAGAAAATCCTCTTGTTTTAAGTTATCGCGTAGAAGGAAAATTTCCAGCTAGCTTTTTAAGTGCAGAAGAGACTTCTAAGCTTCAGCACAAAAATTCATTCGTAACAATGGTTAGTGATACAGATGTTTTATTTGATCAATTTTCTTTTCAGAAAAATGCCATGGGAATTATTCCCACCAATCAGAACAGCGTCTTTTTTCTTAATTTAGTTGAAGAGATGGTAGGGAGCAAAGAACTTACTTCTATCCGATCGAAAAAAAGTATTATCCGTACTTTTGAAAGAGTAGATGTTATTGAAAAGAGATCACTAGAAAAGACAGCAGAAAAACTCAAAGAAATTGAAATGAGTATTGAGAAAACACAAAAAGAACTCAATGAACTTGCACAAAAGAGTGGAGATTTTAATATTGCTCTTATTGCCAAAGAGAGTTTAGTGAAAAAGAAAGGCCTTGCACTAAAACTCAAAAATGACAAAAGAGAACTTCGGGAAGTAAAAAGAAAAGGACGTGAAGAAGTCGAGCAATTAGGACTTAAAATTCAACTCATCAATATTTTAGTGGCCCCTTTTCTTCTTTTTTTCTTGGCCTCGTTTATTTTTTGGCGCCGCCGTCGTCTAAGTGACAAAAAAGAAGTTCTTTTTCACAAGGAGGTGATGTGTGATTAATGCGATGGAATTGAGAGTTGTTCAGTTAAATAAATATCTTCTTGTCGCTCTTGCGTTGCTTACAGGATTTTCTCTTTTTACTTTTATCGAGAAACATAAAAGGGCCGATGCAGAAGTTGTGGGTCATGAGTTTTTAATGGCCTTTAATCCTAGTGATGTTGCCACAATTGAAATTCATTCAGATAGTGGTTCAGCTAAGACGGTATTAAAAAAAGATCGTCAATTTTTTCGCCTAGAGACGGCCAGTAATTTTCCGGCCTCAAGTAAAAAAGTTAGCGAGTTTTTTTATTTGCTGAGTTCTATTAAAGTGAGCGATGTCGTGACCAAAAAGAGCTCCCTTGAAATTTTGCGTGAAAATAAACTCACTCAAGATCATTACTTTCGCCGTATTATTTTGCGCGACAAAGAAGGAAAAGAGATTACAGATTTTTATATTGGTTTGGCCTACAATAAAAAAGGACATAGTTTGCGCTTTGCTCAAGATGAGAATATTTATCTCAGTGAAGAGTCTCTTTACCCGTTTTATCGAAGCACTCAGTTCTATGATTTGAATTTGACAGAAAATGTAACCTTTAAGAAATTTTTTCAGCGAAATGAGGCAGAAGTTAAAGATTTGATCTTTAATGAAGAGAAAATCATTAAAATACAAGATGAACTTGAACTAACTCTCTCTTATGTAAAAAAAGGGGATTTTTATTATTATCGCCCCTTTATGAAAACAACAGATCTTCCTGAGAAAATTGTGTTGAGTAAGAAGATGAATCAGGCGGAACTCTTAAAAGTTGATTCCATGGTAAAAAAGAAAGAAAAAGCGATAAGTTTTAATAAGGCCTACGCTGGTTTTGTTTTTTCTTTAGATGCTGCATCATTTGAAAAACTTCTTTAAAAAGCAAAGGAAGCAGGGTAGCTCAAAGAGTTGATTCAATTTTTTTGGAGCAATTAATGAGATTACTTTTTTTATCACTATGTCTTTGTTCTTTTCTCAGTCCCTCTCTCTCTGCTGCTACGGGTTGGGATGTGATGCGTCAGCTCAATTTCCGCCCCCTTCAACTAGATCTTGAAGGTCATGATCTTAGCTTTATTAAACCCAGTGGAGAAAAAGAGACTCTTCAGGAAGTGGCCAATAATCGCTGGACCCTTCTTGTCTTTTGGGCCACATGGTGTGGTCCCTGCCAGACCGAATTGCCTCTGCTAGAAAAACTTCAACAAGAACTTAAAACAGAAATTCTGCAGGAGCGCTTTCAATTATTGGCCATTTCCACAGATTCTCTCCCCCTTAACAAAATTAATTCTTTTGTGGCGAGGAAAAAACTTACTTTCCCGACAGGTCTTGATGATAATTACAGTCTGGCCAAATTCTTTCAAGTCTCTGGTATCCCCGTTGCCTTTCTTCTCTCCCCCGATAAAAAAGTGATGGGGACATTTCAAGGGGCCCGAGATTACAGTGCTTCTTCTTTTGTGGGAAAACTCAAAGAACTCATTAAGCTCACAGGAGAAGATTTTGAAAAACTCCAAGAGGCAAACTTAAAGGAAGAATTGCCAGAAGTATCTCTTGAGGCCATGCAGCTTTCTTACAACGTTGTCGCGGCCGCCAAAGAAAGTGAAAAAAGAGGATTTACTCACGAACTTCATCTTCTCCTCACGTGGCCAGGAGACTCTTCTGAGTATTTGGTAAAAACACCGCAAGTGGCCTTTCCTTTAGAGATCGTCTCTTCAACAGATATTTCATCCTATAGCGAAACATTATTAGAAGAGGGGCAAAAGAAAACACAGACAGTCTTTGTCTATCCTTTTAGAAAGAAGAGTAGGCTAACTTCCAGTGGCCCCTATAAAATAGACCCCATTGAAGTGAACTATGCCCATCGGCAATTTAAATCCTCCACTCAAACGGCCCGTCTCCCCGGTTTTGACCTGAACTTTTCTGGTTTCGAGTTTAAACTCTTTGGTATCCCCCTTGTCTTGTTTTTGGCCTTTTTCTTCTTTATCTATGAAAGAAAAAAACGAAGAGGTCGTGTTGCTATTTCAAGTGAAGAGATAGATTATGAAAAGCTGCAAGAAGAGTTTGACCTTCTTTTAACTCAAAGTGGAAAGTTGAGAGAAAGAGAATATGAAATTTACTTGCTTGAATTTTATTGCCGCTTGCAGAGACTTCTTTGGCCAGAAGATTATCTCAGTGAGGTAGGTAAAGAGCTTCAATTAATTGAAAAAATACGGTATGCCAATGAGCGGCCTGACTGGAGCATGGTAAGCTCTTATGAGAGGCAGGTAAAGAATCTTTTGGCGCAAATAAAAACAAAATATAAAAAATAACCATTGAATAGAGAAAATTGAGGAGGATTATCTATGTCTTCAGTTCAAGAATTAACATCCAGAGTAGAAAGAGAAGCACCTCTTGTAAAAAGTGTTGTAGACGAAATCAGCAAAGTTATGGTGGGGCAAAAAATTTTAGTAGAACGTCTTCTTATGGCCCTTTTGGCCGATGGCCATATTTTAGTAGAAGGAGTCCCTGGCCTTGCAAAAACCACAGCGGCCTTGGCCCTTGCCGAAGTGATGACGGCCACTTTTGGGCGTATTCAATTTACCCCCGATCTTCTTCCTTCTGATCTTGTGGGAACAGAGATCTATTCTCCTAGAGAAGAGAGTTTTTCTGTAAAACAAGGACCTGTTTTTGCCCATATTATTTTGGCCGATGAAATTAACCGTGCCCCAGCAAAAGTCCAAAGTGCGCTTCTTGAGGCCATGCAGGAAAAGCAAGTTACGATTGGTGAAAAAAGCTACGCGCTCCCTGCTCCTTTTTTAGTGATGGCCACGCAAAACCCTATCGAGCAGGAAGGAACTTATCCTTTGCCAGAAGCACAGCTGGATCGCTTTATGATGAAAGTGAAAATTACTTATCCAACGCGCGATGAAGAAATGCTGGTGATGAAGAGACTCACAGAAAAAAAGAGTAAGAAGGTGAGTTTAACAAAACTTCTGACACCTGAAAAAATCTTAGAGCTGCGTTCTTTGATTGAAGATATTTTTGTGGATGAAAAACTCTTTGGCTATGTGGCCGATTTGATTTTTGCCACGCGCTCACCAGAAAAATTTGGGATAAAAGAATTAAAATCTTATATTGAAATAGGAGCAGGGCCTCGTGCTTCTATTAATCTCATCAAAACGGCCAAAGCTCATGCTTTTTTACAAGGGCGTGGTTTTGTTACGCCTCAAGATATTAAGATTATGGCCCTGGACGTTTTGCGCCACCGCGTAGGCATTACTTATGAAGCAGAGGCCGAGGGAATGGAGAGCGACGATATTCTCATAAAAATTTTAGATAAAATTGATGTGCCTTAAGACGTGCCTTAGAAAGTGAAGTGAAAGGAGGCCCGCTGTGTTTAAAGCTGATGAAGAACTCTTAAAAAAAATTAAGCAAATTCAATTTAAGGCCAAGCACTTAGTGAGTGAGACTTTTTCGGGAGAATACGAGAGTGCTTTTCGCGGAAGAGGGATGGAATTTGATGAAATTCGCCCCTACCTTGCCGGTGACGATGTTCGCTCTATTGATTGGAATGTAACGGCGCGAATGGGCCGTCCTCATGTGAAAATTTACCGCGATGAGCGAGAACTCACTGTTCTCTTTGTGGTGGATGTTTCAGGTTCGATGCGTTTTGGTAGTAACGAAAAATTAAAAATGGAACTGGCCGCTGAAATTTCCGCCCTTCTTGCCTATGCTGCTTTGAAAGGAGGAGACAAGGTGGGGCTCTTGATTTTTGCAGGAGGCATTGAACATTATATTCCACCGCGAAAAGGAAGAGGTCATATTTACGGGATTATCAAAGATATTTTAAGTTTTCGTCCAGAAGAAAGACAGACGCATGAATCAACAGATATTGAAGGAGCAACGCGCTTTATGAGGCAGGTTCTTAAGCATCGCTCCATTGTTTTTTTTATTTCTGATTTTTTGATGAGTGATTACCAGCTTCCTTTATCCTATCTCGGTCGTGCTCATGATTTAGTTTGTATCAATTTGATGGATAGAAGAGAGCAGCGAATTCCTAAAATGGGTTATGTGGAGTTTGTGGATGCGGAGACAAAAGAGGTTTTTCTCGTCAATACCAGTGACACAAAATGGCGCTCTTCTTTTGAGGAATCTATGAAAGAGAGGTTAAATCAATTGACGCGTTTTTTTCAATCAAGAAAAATTGATTCTATCTTTCTCGAGAATCATCAGCACTATGTCGATGAGATTGTGCGCTTTTTTCGCCGCCGTGAAAAGAGGAGGGGAAGATGAAAAAGATTGTTTCCCTGATTCCTTTTTTTCTTTTTTTTCATTTCTCCTCGTTTGCCGCTAGTATTATCTCGCGTGTTGATAAGGCCAAAATTTTTCCAGGAGAAGCTGTTCGCTTTAGTGTTGTCCTCAAGGTGGAAAAAGAAAAACATCAGTCAAGCTCCATTGAGCAAATAGGCCCTAAAGTTCAGCTTCTTCGCGTTACCAATGAAGGCGAAGAAAAAGATCAGTTTGAAGATGAGATGGTGGAGATGGAAAAGTTTGTCACTGTTGAGGCCGATCTAGTGGGAAGTTATGTTTTGCCCGTTATAAACGCAAAAGTGGGAAATGAAGAATTGAGTACGGGAGAGATTTTTCTTGAAGTAGTGAGTAAAGAAAGTGATGGCTCAAAAGATCTCAGTGATATTTTAGATATTAAACAGATAAAGAGAACTTCTTGGGTCAATCGCTATTTTTTTTGGATTGTAGTTGCAGCGTTCTTATTGCTATCAGCTCTTTTTGGGGGCGGGGTTTATTGCTGGAGAAAATATCGAAAAGGCAAAAAAGAGATGATTCTTCTCACTGCCGAAGAAAAGTTTCACCAAAATCTTCACAAATTAAAAGAGGAGACTTCTTTTCTTGAAGAAATTAGTGGGGAGTTTTGTTTTCGTTGCTCTTTTATTTTAAGAGAATTTATTGAAGAAGAATATCATCTTTCTGCGACTGATCAGACTTATGAAGAATTAAAAGTTTCTTTAAAGAGTATAGATCTTGAAGAAAAAGATAAGGTGCTCGGTATGCTCAAAATATTAGATTGGGCCAAATATACAGATGAAAAAATAAGTTTAGAGCGCTGGAATCAATTACTAAAAGATCTTTTTGCTCTTAAAGCTAGGCCGTCACCTTCAATTGAAGAGTTAAATTAAAAAGAGAGGAGAGAGTTATATGGCCCATTTTCGCTTTGCCGATCCTTTTTTCTTTTTGCTTTTTATCCCTCTTCTTTTTTTCTTTTTAAAAAAAAAGAAAGACGAAGCGGGGATTACTTATTCAAGCGTTGCGCTTTTAAAAACAGGAGTGCATCACCGCTATGAAAATCGTTCTTTTTATTTAAAACTTATGCGCTTTTTGGCCTTGAGTTTTATTCTCATTGCTTTAGCGCGCCCGCAGTCGGGCAAAAAATTCTCTAGCACTCTCTCTGACGGAGTTGATATTTTCTTGGCCATTGATACATCGGGGAGTATGAGGGCCGAAGACTTTAAGATTGGTCTGAATGCTGTCAATCGTCTTGATGCAATTAAACATGTGGCCGAAGAATTTGTAAAAAAAAGAGATATGGATCGCATTGGTCTTATTGTTTTTGGTGATGAGGCCTATACACAATGTCCGCTAACTCTTGATCATGGCATTTTACTTGATTTTTTTAAGCGCACAGAAATTGGGATGGTGGGAGATGCCACCGCCATCGGTCAGGCCATTGCGACCTCTGTTGCACGAATGAAAAACCTCAAGAGTAAATCAAAAGTTTTGATTTTATTGACTGATGGAGAGAATACATCTGGAGAGATTGCTCCGCAAAAGGCCGCTGAGATTGCTAAAACTTACGGGATTAAAATTTATACTATTGGGGTGGGAAGTGATGGGATGGTTCCTATCATGCAAAACACTGTTTTTGGCAAACGCTATGTCTATGCTCAAATTCCCATTGACGAGAAAACACTTCAGGAAGTGGCCAGTATAACAGAAGGGCGCTATTTTCGGGCCAAGGATCAAAATCAATTAGAAGAGATTTATGAAGAAATTGATCAGTTGGAAAAAAGTAAAGTAGAGGTAAGAGAATATACTCAATACCGTGAATTTTTTTATTACTTTGTTTTGATGGCCTTTTGCTTAGTTTTTCTAGAAATCTTGCTAGGGGAAACTATTTGGCGAAAACTCCCGTAACAGATAAGGAGAAGGTAAGAGATCATGAAATGGGGACAATTTAATTTTATTTTTTTATCGCTGCTAGTTTTTCTTTTGCTGGTTTTTCTTTTCTTCAGTGAAAAAAAGAAAAAGCGTTTATTAAGTGTTTTTGCTACGAGAAATTTATGGCCTCATCTTTTTTTGACGGCCAATCCCTCTCGCTTGTTGCTCAAAAAGATTTTTCTTGTTTTGGCCCTTCTTTCGGCCGTTGTTGCTTTAATGAGGCCGCGCTATGGGACTAAGGTGGAAGAGTTTAAGCGACGAGGAGTTGATCTTGTCATTGCGCTAGATATTTCGCGGAGCATGTTGGCCGAAGATGTCTCTCCTAGCAGGCTTATTCGCGCCAAAAGAGAGATTGGTGATTTTTTTGCCATTTTGGAAGGGGATCGAGTAGGAATTGTGGCCTTCTCAGGAGTGAGCTTTTTGGAAGTTCCCCTCACGCTTGATTATGGGGCCTTGCGGCTTTTTTTACACGAGCTTGATCCTTCGTATATTCCCGTCCCCGGTACCGCCATTGGCGAGGCCATCGAAAATTCGTTGAAGGCCTTTGATGATAAGCAGATAAATTCCCAGGCCATCATTCTTATTACAGATGGGGAAGATCACAGTAAGACGGCCTTGAGTGCGGCCCAAAAAGCAGCAGAGAAAGGAGTGAAGATTTTCACTATTGGGATTGGAAGTGTTGAGGGAGCACCTATTCCCGATGAGAGAGGAGGATTTAAAAAAGACAGCGCGGGAAATCTTATTTTAAGCCGAGTTGATGGTGAGACACTTAAAGAAATAGCAAAAACAACCAAAGGAAGTTTTGTTCAATCGGCCACAGGAGATCTTGATCTCGATAAAATTTACGCGGAAATTCAGGCCAATACAGAAGATAAAGAGCTAGAGAGTGGAAAAAAGATGCACTACGAAGAGCGTTTTCAATGGCCTCTTTTTTTCTTTTTTCTTTTTTTAGTTTTGGAATTTCTCCTTCCCATTACTCGCTCTCGTAAAACAGTAATTTTGCTTTTAATGTTAGGGATTAATTTTTTTCCTCATAAGAAAGCTTTCTCCCTTCCTTTTGAAAGTGAGCGTGCACGGGCCGAAGAGAGTTTTTTGGAAGGAAATTTTATCACGGCGGAAAATGAATTTTTAAA
>NODE-819-length-10794-cov-17.4174_pt1 | contig 10794 bp, 9 predicted proteins | sample MGYA00139097_ERZ477577 | MGnify/ENA metagenome assembly ERZ477577 | reverse complement strand
CTACGCTGATCTTTTCGGTGCGGAGGTGCTGGTGGTAACCTCTCTGGCAGGAGGATTAGGCGAAAAGCCCGAAGACATAGGTAAAGCTTCCAAGGACCTTGATTACGCAAAGAAATTCTTCCAGGAAAAAAATATACCTTGCAAAGCATTTCAGCTGGTACGAGGAATGTCGCCGGGTGAGGATCTGGTTGTTTTCGCAAAAGAGAACAATGTGGACCAGATATTTGTCGGGATAGAAAAAAAATCGAAAACTCAGAAGATAATATTAGGGTCGAACGCACAATACATCATTCTTAAAGCACCATGTCCGGTTGTCAGCGTGAACAGCCCTTAGCGTAGTACAAGTGTATCTGTGTCCAGTCCCATGAAACAAGATTGGAGAGCAACCATTCGCTTTGCTGAGTGGGGAGTAGAGTTCTTGCCGGAGAGCTTTTATCCGAGCCTGACAGGTCGGTGTTCCTACACCCCAAAAAGACATTTTAACATACCACAGTAGTCTGGAGCGCTAATTTGAAGATTTCGGAGGAGGACTGTTTACATGGGACTTTATGATCTTTCTTTCTATGATGTGATCAATCGCAACGTCCAGACTTTTGGCAGCAGGCTCTGCTGGCATGAGTTTGACGATGGCCGGAAGCTGACATTTGCCGAATATAAAGCGGAGGTCGATCGGTTGGCAGCCGGGATGTCTCAGGCCGGAATTCTCAAGGGGGATCGAATCGGTGTCGTAGGCAAGAACAGCCTGGAATTTTTTCTCATTTACGGTGCCGCAGCATTTCTGGGTGCTATTGTTCTGCCGATCAACTGGCGCCTCTCTGCTGATGAGATCAGTTTCAATTTAAGCGACTGTGAGCCAAAGATGGTTTTCGCGGATGCCGAATTCCAGCCAGCTATTGATTCAAAGCGAGAAGAATTGTCATTTATACAATCCTATTACAATTTAAAAGATGACAGCGGATCTTTTTCTCCATTCAAATCATTGATGACTGAACTCGGTCAGCTGATGCCTGCCGCAGTGGAGAGCGCAGATGGTTTTGTCATCATTCATACCGCTGCTGTTGCCGGTCGGCCGCGGGGGGCGCTTCTCAGCCATGGCAACGTGCTCTTTGCCGATCTTCATTTTGGTTACCATATGGAGCTGACCCCTGAGGATGTCCATCTGAATTTACTGCCGCTGTTTCACGTGGGTGGACTCTTCCTCGCCACAAGTACGTTTCATGCCGGCGGTGTAAACCTCAATATCAGTAAGTTTGACGGCTCGGTGGCGGTAAACCTGATCCAGGAAAGTGGCGTAAGTCTGTTCTTTGATTTTCCTCCGATTCTGGACACCATTCTCAAGGCTGCCAAGAAAGGGAACTGTGATATCAGTTCCCTACGCGCGGTGATCGGACTGGGAACCCCTGATACGATTCAGCAGTTTCAGGCTGAAACTGCTGGTCACTATTACGTCATGTACGGTCAGACCGAGACCTCCTGTCTGGCCAGCATTGGCAAATACGATGATTGTCCTGGTTCGGCCGGCAAGATAATAATGCTGGGGGATGTAAAGCTTGTGGATGACTCTGACCAACCCGTCGCCTCAGGGGAGGTGGGAGAAATCACCCTGAAAGGTCCGATGGTCTTCCAGGGTTACTGGGGACTTGAGGAGGATAACCGCTACACTTTTCGAGACGGCTGGCACCACACTGGCGACCTGGGACGTTTCGACCTTGAAGGCTTCCTGTTTTATGCCGGTCGCAAAGCTGAAAAGGAACTCATAAAACCTGGCGGTGAAAACGTCTACCCGTCTGAGGTCGAAAAAGTGATTCTCCAGCATCCCGCGGTGGCAGAAACGGTGGTGATCGGTGTCCCGGATCCGAAATGGAAGGAGGGCATAAAGGCGGTTTGTCTGCTGGGGGATGATGAGACTCTGGAAGCGAATCAGCTGATTGAGTTTGTTGGGGAGCGAATTGCCAGGTTTAAGAAACCTCAATATGTAGAGTTTGTAGACGAAATGCCTCGTAAAGAAGATGGTTCCATAGATCGGGAAGCAGTTAAATATCTCTATGGAAAAGCTTGAATTCTTTTCAGGAGAACTGCACAGGTCTCTTGCAATGGCTGTTTTTGTCTCGAGTGGTCTGAAACGGAACAACTTGTTCAGGGAGTCGAGATACAGCAGTGAGGTTTTCCTCAACTTGTTTTGTCATCTTTTGTTTAAATGGCTGAGGTAGAGTCGAAAACTGGTGGTAAATTTTTTTATTTTTGTCCAATAGTTGCGTCGTTTTGTAGGTGAAATTACCTACTGGGCCATACGTCTTTGACGGATTGTTCAAAGATCCACAATATAATATAAGTGTACTTATCAAGGGTATTAGGACAATAAGGTGTTCTGAGTATCTTCTTGTGCTTTTTCGTAAGTGAGTGGCTGATGGATCCCTTGAATACTTGCTCTGCGATAAACGCAGATACTGATACACCCACTAAAGCGAGCGATTTATTTTTGGAGAGACGTGTCCTTGTTCCTGCAAAAAACTTCGGCACTCTCCCATAGCGAAGTCCGGTCGAGTCTGGGTACCTCGGCCGGACTTTGCCCTTCGTGCTTTGCCGATCCCTTCCTGAGAGCGGGAAAATTGCTGCTCATTGGTTCATTTCGAATTCCACTCTGAATGTAAACCAAGTTTACATTTTTCTCGCGTCAACTATCCACCTGGTAGACAATTGTGCCCGTTCTGTCCATAACAGATAGATCGGGAATTATCTTATATTTTAATTACATATTTATTATCAACATTTTATGTCTGTTGTTTGGTGGCTCTCCCGGACGGCCAAAGGTCTGGCACGTTCCTGGCATTCACAAGATCAGATGAGGTTGAACGTGTAAGGGGTTGCACGATCATCTTCGATATCTTTGGTGATAAGCGACATTTGGCCACATTGGGTCGCTGATTTAAAAGGGGAGAGGACGATGGACAGACGATCTCGTAGCAGTAATCGTAGTAAAGGGGCAATTCTTTTTCACCACCCCTCGAACGCGGTTCAACAAAAACACCAACTATTTTTCCCTCGCGGAAAGGCTCAGAATTATCAGGCGCCCGGTCAGCCGCACCAGTTTTTTATCGTAAGTGACGCTTATCAGGAACCGGGGGGCTGCGATTATATTGAAGATATCTTGATGCAAAGAGACTACATCATTGATTGACCAGGCTCAGATTGTTTAGACGTCACCAATCTTTGTCGATTTTCAATCGGGGTCACAGCCAATTTCGAAAATGGTGAGATCATCATTCACCACAGCCTGACCACGCCACTCTCTGACACTCTCGAGTAATCCTTCTCCGTGGGGAAAAGACTTGCTGGTCGACAGCTGATCGATCAACCGCTGGTAGCCAAATTGCTCGACACTCGCATTTTCCGCTTCGCTAACTCCGTCAGAAAATAACAACAGAGATTCGCCTGGCTCCAACACCAGTTCAGCGAGTTCGTAATCCACTTCTTCCATAACTCCTAAAGAGACGCCTTTGAGTCCAGAGATTTCCCTGACCCCAGTTGGGGAAACCAGGACCGGATTAATATGGCCCGCCCTGATCATCTCTATTTTCCTCATCCGCGGCCAGTATTTGAGCAGCAGCATGGTGGCAAAATAGCCTTCAGTCGAGGCTAACTCATACATGCTGCCGTTGACAGCCCGGAGGATGAGGTTGAGATTCTGTTGAAGCGATGCCTCCGCCCTTATCTTTGTCGAAACGGCTGCCATTATAAGCGCTGCCGGTACCCCTTTGCCGGAGACGTCTGCCACATAGGCAAGCACGCTCTTGTCGGGAAGAATGATGGCATCATAGAAATCGCCACCCACATAGGACGCAGGTTGCGAGACCGCCCAGGTACGGATGCCGCCTTCCGGTGCTGGCAGCTCGGGCCAGAACAGCGTCTGTATTTTTGAGGCGGTTTTCAGTTGATTTTCCAGCTGGGTCGATTGGGCGATAACGGTATCGTGAAGCTCTTTGATCCTCAGCATTGATTTGACCCGGGCGACGAGAGAACCATGATCCACCGGTTTGGTCAGATACTCATCCCCTCCGGCTTCAAGTCCGGCTATCACGTCTTTGGTGTCGGTTTTGGCGGTGACCATTATGATTGGCATAAAGGGCAGGCTGTCATTGTTTTTAAGCCGCCGGCAGACCTCCAGTCCATCCATCTTCGGCATCATCACATCGAGCAGAATGAGATCTGGCAACGAAGATTGCGCCTTGGCCAGCCCCTCTTCCCCGTCAGTGGCTGTAATCACCCGATAATCGCTTGCTTCAAGGCGTACCTGCATGATCTCCAGACTTGCCGGGTTGTCTTCAACTATCAGAATTAACGGCTGCTCTCTCACCGGGCACGCTCCATAGTTTTTCAGGCCAGATGCTGTTCTATCTCAGCCAAAAGTTGTCGGGGACTGAAGGGTTTGGCGACATACCCATCGCAGCCGGCTTCGAGGGCCTTCTGCTTATCACCGCCCAAGGCATAGGATGTCACTGCGATTATCGTTATCCCGGCCAGGTCCGGTTCGGCTTTTATTCTTCTGGTCGCCTCGTAACCGTCTATGCCGGGCAGTTGTATGTCCATCAATATCAGATCTGGCTTTTCCCTTTTTGCCGCTTCCACCCCGGCCAGACCATCGGTCACCTCGATTATCTCATAGCCTTTGCTTGACAATAAATCTCTTAGAATACGTCTGTTATCTTCCTGGTCTTCCACCACCAATATTGATTTGGTCATAGGTCCTCCCTAGGAGTTCTCAACGCGCATCGGAATGGAGAAATTAAATATCGACCCTCTGCCGATGGCAGATGTCACCCAGATTCTCCCCCCGTGCATCTCGATAATCTTTTTGGCAATTGACAGGCCAAGACCGGTTCCACCCTTCTGCTTGGTGCTGGAACCGTCGATCTGGTGAAATTCCCTGAAAACGGTGCTGAGATCGTCCTCTGAGATGCCCGGCCCGGTATCTGCCACTGAAACCAAAAAGCGATCGTCCTCCACCTGGGCTTCGATACATACCTCTCCCTGGTCGGTAAACTTTATCGCGTTGCCGACGAGGTTCAGCAGTACCTGGGTCAGTCTCTGGTCATCGCCTCTGCCTATGGGCAACTTTTCGGGCAGGTTCATTTTCATAGATAAGTTTTTTTCCGCCGCCAGCGAGTCCACCGAAGCGTAAACCGTCTGAATCAGTTCGATCAGCGAGTATTCACCCAGCGTCAGGGTGAAGCGGCCAGCCTCGATTTTTGACAGATCGAGCACATCGTTGATCAGGCTCAGCAGGTGCCGGCCATTTTTCTCCAGCCGTTTGAGTACTTCTTCGATCTTTTCTGGCACCTCCCCATAAATTTCATCGAGGATCAGCTCGGTGTAGCCGAGAATAGCATTAAGTGGGGTTCGCAGCTCATGGCTCATATTGGCTAGAAACTCTGACTTGTGCTTGTCGGCCTGGGCAAGTTGTCGCCCCTTTTCCTCTATTTCTTCGAACAATCTGGCGTTGCGAATGGCGAGAATCGATTGGGCGGCGAAGGTGTGCAGCAGATTTACTGCGCGTTCCGGGTAGGTGCCGGCGTGTTTTCTCATCACCACCAGACCGCCGACGAGCTCATCTTCGTGTATCAGAGGTACTGCCAGCAGGGCTCGATAACCTTCTTGGTGGACACAGGCCAGGGGGTATTCCGCCAGAGTGCTCAGGTCCGCTATCTGAACCGGCTCACCTTTTATCGAGGCCTGGCCCAGAGCACTGTTGTCTCCTTTGGTGATCCGCGAGCGGCGAAGTTCCTCCTCAAAGTTCTGGCTTACGCCATAGCTTGTTTTGAGAGCAAAAATCTGTCTGCCCTGGTCAAAGGTGAAGACGATCCCTCCATCGGCTTCAGAAAAGAGGACCGCGTGTCTGACGATACTACCCAGGACCTTGCCCAGATCAAGGGATGAGCCGACGACCTGGCTGACCTCACCCAGTGCTTCCAACTCTTCAACGGATTGGGCCAGCTCCCTGGTCCGGACATCCACCTGTTGTTCGAGCGTTCTGCTGTACTCTTCAATCTGTTCTTTGCTGGCATGCACCTCGGAGAAGAGATCCTTGATTGATCTGCGCATTTGATCAAGGTGCACGGCAAGCTGTCCTATTTCATCGTTGCTCCCCTTATCCACCGGTGTTTCCAGATTTCCCAGGGCGATGGATGAGGCTGATTCGCTGAGTTTCGAGAGCGGCTGGGCGATGTACTTTCTGGTGATGAGCAGCGAAGTGAGGAAAATCGCAGCGATGATAAAAACAGTCAACGAGGTTATCTTTATTATCGTCAGAACGAACTCGCGTTTGACACTCTCGCGCGACATGACCAGTCTGATTGTCCCGACCTTGTTGCCCTCGAAGAGTATATCTCTGCTTTGGTCTATGAACTTATCCGGGTCGCTGAACTCCGAAGAGTCTTCGTAGTTGTAGTTCTCTCCACTTTTTTTGGAAATCAGTTGCTCGCCCCAGACCACTTCCGCGTAAACAATGGCGCTGTCTAGAAACAGCGCCGCGATAAAATCGTCAACCACGTTGTTGTCGAGATTCCAGAGCGGGGTTGGCAGACTGACGGTTGATAGTTCCAGAGCAGTGTCGAGTCTTTTTTCGAGTTCCGAACTGACCTTTGCACTGTCGATTATGATTGCCAGCCCGGCAAAAATGAGCAGCACCAGGGTGACCACTCCGACAAAGGCGGAACTCAGTCTCCTGCTGACACTTGTGAAGGATTCAGGAGCTGTCATTGATTATTCAACCAGTTCAACATTGTCGGACGATGAAGTGTCGAGGCTAAGTCCCAGAAGATCGGCGGTTGCCTGATTGATGAGTAGTTTAAAGTTTGAAAATCGCTCAACGGGGATATTCTCAAGAGGCGTACCTTTTTGATGACGGTCAACGATTGTTGCCACACTTTTTCCAAGATCGTAATAATCTCCTGCCACTCCCATGAGCACACCATGCTCTATCAAAGAGCGAATTTGACTGATACTTATTATTCTTGCTTGGCGCAGCTGTGCGCCTACGAGCGGTGCCTCTGAGCTCAGGTAGCTGTCGGGCGCGAGGTAGACGGCATCTACGATACCGGGATTTTTGTTGAGGGCCTCGAGGTGTTTTGAGAGCATTTGGTCGACCGGTGGAGAACGGAAGTCGATCACCTCAAATCCACGTTCCCTGCCATGGCGGTGCAGTTCGTCCCTGATGATCAGCGAGTTTTTTTCCCGTGGATTAAAGAAAAGGCCAAGTTTTTTAAAGGTCAGCCAGCGGTTCACTTCGTCCAGCTGCTGGCCAAGGCCAATTTTGTCGGTTCCGCCGCTGATCGATGAGCCCGGTGAATCGAGACGCTCAACGATGCCTGCAGCGACCGGATCGGTCACGATGTTGAAAATCTGCGGTATCTGACCGCCGATCACCACCTGGGCCCGCCTCGATACAGTGGTGCCAAAGGTGTAGATATAGTCGTAGGCTTCTAGATTGCTGTTAATCGAGCGGAGAATGGCTCCAAGCTTGGAGAGGTCCTGGGCCGAGTCGAAGATTTCAAAGCTTGTCTGATAGCCCAGTTCCTGTAATCCTTCCTTAAAGCCTGCCTCGGCGGCGGTTTCCCCCCGCCACAACAACATGGCTACGCTCAGTTCCTGCCCAGCTGCCGACCCGGAACCGGCATGTATCAAAACGAGGATAAGCAGCCACCATCTTGTCTTCATGATCTCGCCCTGCTATATCAATAGAGAATTCTGGACCTCCAAACGCTCTTCAGTTGCCTGTTTACTCAATATTCCATTTGTCCTTTATCTTCTGGATGGTTCCGTCTTTGGCCATCTCGTCAAAGGCCTGTTGCCACCTGGCGACGATTGTATCGGAAGTTTTTTTAGAAAAGGCGATTTTCAGTTCGCTCTTTTTCAAGTGAGCTACTTCGACGAACTGTTCAGGGTCTACTTCAGCAAGTTCACATACGGTTCTGAACCCTGGTTTTTTATAAGCCCAGAGATCGATACGGCCCAGTGCCAGCTTTTGCGCATTTTTCTGCTCATCTGAAACCGGCTCAAGATTTGTAAAGCCCATTTTTTCCAATAATTTGCCCCGCACATCATCTCTCAAGGTCCCAATTCGCTCGACCTTCTTGGCATCTTCCAGGCTTGTGATTGAAAACGAAGCGTCTTTGCGGGCCAGTAGAATATCTCTTTTGGTGGCCAGCGGGCCCACCCATTTGAACAGATTGCTTCGATCCTCGGTGTAGGTCATGCCGAAGAGAATGACATTTTCCTCTTCCAGGGCCATTTTATAGGCTCTGGCCCATGGGTACACCTCGATGGGTTCAGTGGACCCGATCCTCTGTTGAATCTCCTTTACAATCTCGACAGAAGAGCCAACCAGTGTGCCGTTTTCAACGTAATTGAGCGGAGGTAAGTTTTCAGTCAGGATAGTGAGTTTTTCAGCAGCCAGAGACTGGCTCGAGAGGAAACATATCGAGACGATGAACAATAGAATTTTATTCATGCCAGAGCCTCCTTAGAGTTGGCAACTGCTCGGTGTGAATCTGTCATACCTCACACAGTAGCGGATTTACTGAGTCATGCTCGTCGTTTCCGGGCGCTCTATCAAAGGTGGAATACATCAATAAAATAATATAATCATCAAATGAGGCAGGAAAAATTATTCTCACAACCACTTTCGGTCTATCATCTCAATTGGCATCGTAAAATGATCCGCCAACGACTATTGAAAGAGATCGTGGCGACTGGCGGGTTGGCAACAGAAAGAATAAGGTAAAAACAGTAACCTGATTGTCCGGAACGAACTATTGGAATACCCAGGCCAAATACTATTGCAGGGAAGACATGTTTATGGACAGCAAAAAAACGTAATGGGAACGAATCAGTCTGAAATCAATTCCGCAGGGCGGGCCATTCTTGATTCACAAAACTCGTTTGCCAGATAGTCCGCCCATTCCGCTGCTATTCCGCTATCTAACTGAGCCAAATACTTGCTAATCAAGGTCATTTGTACATCAGCAGTACAATTGACCCATAGATCTGAGATTTTAAGAATGGTTTCGGGTCGCATATCGGTGTACCTGATTTAGTTGAAAAAAACTTGTTGCCCAATGGTGTGCTGCAGGGCATTGCTCCTTTCCAGGTTCTGCTCAAGCAGGAACAGTTTCTTCTCTGTCGATGGGGACCTCACGCGGAGGTAGTCGGCTAAGGCTTTGGCGGTATCGTTTGTTAAGGTGAAGTATCTACGATGTGATTCACCGTTTTGTTTAATGGCAAGCATCTTTGTCGTCAAATCAATGTCACCTAATGTCAACCCCACAACCTGACCCATGTCGAGCTCATGCTGCACCATGAGCAGACGAATAGCTTGGTTACGGATTCTGATAATTTCCAGAAAAAGATCATCTCTAGAAGTTTTTGTTGCCCATCTCATTGATCTGCCTCCTCACCGTCAGAAAGGATGTAAATGGTTTTGAAAATCGGGCTCTCCGTCCTGCTTCATATCTGATGACACTGGATCTTGTTAAGCAGACGACTGGATAGATATGTTTGAAGACTCTAATAGCGAAAAGTGTGCCTGAAGCACACCGCAGAAGATCTTTTTTTTGTTAGGCTGTAAGGTTTTGATTCAACTTAACTATGATATCCCTCGGCTTAATCTGAATAGCTGGTTTCACATCTTCTGGGGAGAGAGGTGTCAATTATGTAGACATGTTTGAAGATAGTTATGAGTCTTATCCGGGCAGAGGGCAGCTGGGATATCTGTAAGATTATCCATAGTCGGAGGGGCGAGGGGAGTCAGCCCACCCGCAGGCCCGGAAAAAAGGTGCAGGGACTACCAGTGTTTCACTTTTCAAGCTTGAAAGAGCGGCTTCAGGCTCCAGGTCGACGAGTTGTCTGCCAAGTAGCAGAACAGCTAGTTTGATACCAACCTCTAGGGTGTATACCAGATTGGTGATCCCCAGGCCCGTTCCTGGATCGTCGCGGGCACATCCTCCAATAAAGGCAGGTCGTTGCGCACCGCGTCATAGGTGGTCCAGCGGGGGGTTGGTATTTCCAGCACCCGGGCATAGTAAAAAGCGCCTTCCCCGGCATCGAAGTCCTCGTCAGTCCAACTGCCAATCAGCGTCTCGGAACCAATATTGTTTTTATACAAAGCAGTATCCAGATCCACCGTGTTTCCAACACTGGGCAATTTCCCGTTTGCCATGATTTCCCGATTACCTGACCAGACAACTTCGACTACTTTCTCATTGAGGTCGCCGAATCTGTCGACCCAGCCCTTGATGATCTGAATACGGTCAAGGTTAGCTCCCATCGGGTCTTTCTGGGCATACACGGTGAAGGTGGGTTTTACCGCCACTGCTCCTAGATCACCTCCCATCGGAACTCCCAGCCGATAGCCTTCCTTGATCATCTGTCTGGGGTCGGTTGGTTTGGCGGTGAGACCTATGCCCCCAAACATTCGCAGCTGGATGCGTGGGCCCGAGGTGGCAAAGGTTTCGCGACGCTTCATGGCGTCCCAGATGGCTTCGCGGGTGTTGGCAACTGCCCAGACACCGCTGAGCGAGCCGATGGATAAATCTTTGCCGTCGATCCAGCCGGAGACGTCGCCGGTGCGGCGGCGTTCGACGCTGCCGTCCTCCGGGCCGTGCCCGCCGATAAAGTCATCTTCGGCAACATCCGACATCAAGCCGTTATGATTGTCAGTACCACCGGCGAACCCGTATTTAAAAGGGTTGACGCCAACCTGCTGCTCCTTTTGCAAACCGATTTTGAGTCCGCCGCGGA
>NODE-818-length-10801-cov-7.89531_pt1 | contig 10801 bp, 6 predicted proteins | sample MGYA00139097_ERZ477577 | MGnify/ENA metagenome assembly ERZ477577 | reverse complement strand
AGAGTCGGCAGCGTGTAGGCGCCTTCGCAGACAAAAGGCTGATAGGACGCACTCATCTCCAGCGGTGACACATCAGCGGCACCGAGCGCCAATGAGAGATCAGGTGGCAGCTCAGTGCTGATGCCGGCGGCACGGGCTATCTGGTGGACTGGTTTGACCCCAACTTGCTGCATGGTCTTCACCGCCGGGATATTGTAGGAGTATATCAGGGCGCGGCTTAGACTGACCGGGCCGTAATTTTTTCCGGAGAAATTTTTCGGCTGCCATAATTTTCCGTCCGCCCCTCGAATCGACAGCGGTTCATCGACGATGATGGTATCCGTTGTCCAGCCCTTCTCCAAGGCAGCACTGTAGACCAGCGGCTTGAAAACCGATCCGGCCGGCCGTTTGGCCTGTACCGCCCGGTTGAACTGAGTGGTGCTGAAATCGGTACCACCGATCAGGGCCCGAACCTTGCCGTTGCAGCCATCAAGGGCTACCAGTGCCGCTTCCGGAGCTCCGTTTCCTCCACTGTTACGAGCTGCCACCGCTGCTACCCCGGCTCGAACGGCTCGCTGCCCTTCCTTCTGCGCCCGTTGATCGAGATTCGTGTGGATTTCCAAACCAGCCGTTTGCAGCGATCCCCCGATCATCTTCTCGGCCCGCTTCCTGACCACCTGGAGATAGTAGCCGTTGGCGCCCTGCCGATGGGCAGAACCAGCCAGTTTAGGGGCAATATTATAGGCCGCATTGGCTTCGGATTCAGAGACGTAGCCGTCAGCGGCCATTCTGTTGAGGACATAGCGCTGGCGCTTATGAGCCTTCTGCCAATGATCGATCGGTGAATAGCGGCTCGGGGCCTGGGGCAGACCGGCCAGCAGGGCAATCTCGCCCAGATTGAGTTCGGCGGCGTGTTTGTCGAAATAGGTCAAGGCCGCGGCCTCGACTCCATAGGCTCCCTCACCGAGATAAATATGATTGAGATAGATATAGATAATCTCATCCTTGCTGAGCTGGCGATCTATCCGCCAGGCCAGGATCGCCTCTTTGAATTTGCGCAGGTAGGTTTTCTCCGGTGTCAGCAGCAACCCCTTGGCCACCTGCTGGGTAATGGTCGACCCCCCCTGACTCTTTCCCCCCTGTCTGATATTGTTGATCAGTGCCCTGAGCACCGAGAAGAAATCGAGCCCCGGGTGCTCGTAAAATCTGCCGTCTTCGGCAGCAACGAATGCTTTGGGCACCAACGGCGGCATCTTGTCCAGACCGATTACGATCCGCCTCTCTTTAGCCACCAGGTCGACCAGCTTGCCGTGACGATCGAGAATCAGGGTGGCCTGGGGTGGATTGTACTGGGAGACATCTCTAATTCCCGGAATGTTCAACTGCTCAAGAACGAACAGTAAGACTCCCAGAAACATGGTCAGAACAAGACCGACTCCGAACATGAAGCCGATGATATGCCGTTCATTGTAAGGCTTTCTGCGCTTGCTCGGTGACGCCGGTTTTTTATTTTTAGAAACAGCCACTTAGATTTTTTTTGGGTATGCTTTTATACCTGCCGCTGCAATCATTTAGAGACGATACCACTGCTATTGTTTTAGTAATGTGGAGGAATAAAAACCACAATGGCAGGAAATGCTAGAAAATAAAGAGAGGTACGTCGACGAGAAAGAAATTCAGGGATGTACTGCTTGAGCTGCCGATGCAGAGCTCTAGCACAGTTACGGCAGCAGCGCAGGGCCACTGCCGCAATGAAGTTTCGCTCGATAAGCGGAGGATGGTTAAGGAGGCGGCAGCAAACACTGATAAGCTGCCGTCTGCCTAGTTATACCCAGCGATCAGCCGCCCCAGGGGGTAATACCACTCTTCAACTGCTTATACCCCTCGATAAAGCCTGGTCGCTCACCAGAGTAGATCTGGTCAAAGGTGGCAATGACCTCGTCGAACCAACGGCGCAGATCGTCATTGTCAGGATTGGCGTCGAGATAGGCCTGCCTGATCAGCACGAAATGGATGCGGGGATCATATGGTTTCTTGGTGCCCCCGACGCTCTCGTCACCATCCAGCAGGCGCAGCAGCATGGCATCCGCCGAGCCCAGGGTCTGCTCGTATATCGGTGGGCCCGACATGCGATACATGACCGAGGTCATATCACGTCCGTTGCCGGTGGTATAGCCCATCTGCTCCCAGAGCTCAGCGGTATCCACCTCCTGACCCAGATGTTTGGCGACCAACCCGCCGAAGGCCCGCAGCGGATCCGAGACATCAGCCAGTAGATCGGTCAGCCGATCGCCATCGAGATCAGTGGCCAGTACGATGCTGTCTCGGTTCTCAATGAGATCCCAGAGCAGCAGGCCGTAATTGGTGTCGGAAATGTGCTGTTCTATCTGCCCCTGCCAGCTATCCATCCCCGCTTTGAAATCGTCCGGCAGTAGGGCAATGATTCTGTCGACGGCCTCTTTGTGCTCCACGTAGCCGTCTATCACGTACTTACGTCCCACCGTAAATTTGGTCCCCTGCAGCAGCCAGGAATGCAGCCCGGCGTTGATCCCGTCCTCCATGGCCTGGGTAGGTTTCATCGCCACTCGTCCAAGACTGCCGCTATCATTGACCATTTTCAAGAACAACCGGTTGGCATAGGCCATCTGCAACCCCGGCGTATTCATCTCTGAATGAATGATGCCGGTATCCGCCGAGACGTTGAAGACCGCTCGGTTCTGGGAATAAGGCAGACAGGGCATAGAGCGAACGACGGTGATGGGGCCGTAGGGACGGACGTTGCAGTAGACGCCGGCCTGAGTCCGCAGGGCCGCATTGCCCGATTTGCCCATGACCACAACCTTACCGCCGTTGCCGTCATTCACATAGGCATCCCCGGCAGTGGACCATTTGATCGAGGTGCAGTTCATGTTGCCGAACCAGGCCAGCGATGCGAGTTCTGAATCGTGACGGTACTGGGCCCACATGGGTACTGCATAAAATGGCAGACCCAGCACATCGAGGGCGGCGATGGTGCCGAGCAGTGCATAGGCATCGGTCAAACTGTGGGCCACCGGCTTGACGACGGTGTCATGGTTTCCGCCCTGCCAGATCACCGCCTCCGGATAACCGGTGGGTCTCTCGTCGGTGGGCTCGAAAAGATTGGACAACAGGCCGAACAGGTCACCACCGTCATGCTCGGTTCGGGCGATGGACATCAGATCTATCATGGGAAACCTCTTAATTTGAGTTGTGGATGAATTGGCGATGGTAAACCGAAATTGATGTTAGCTGACATTATTGATTATTTGCAAAAATTCAAGTTTCTATCTGTCTGACGAATGATAATTAATAGGGTTGCCGGTGGGCAGCATTGAGCCGGTAACTCCCTCGACGGTTTCCATAAACTGCAATTGGATCGGGGCTCCAGTACCAGGTACCCCGTCGATCGAAGTATCTCCTTCGCGTCTAACCACGCCTTCTTACACTTAAGGTCAGTGATAATCCAGAGCCTATCAACCTGAAGAAATTTGGGATCGAATTGAGCTTGTTGCTCCTTACTTTTGTCCGACTATCCTTCAATCATCATTTTGACATACCACGCCGTGGTATTAATGTAGTGAAATGTCAGCGGACGTCGTTTCAAAGGCATCTGCATCTATGTTTTCGTTTCATATCAGGGAGGAGTTCATCATGAGTTGATATCATATTGATTGTCGCAACTACCCAAGCAAAGATGTTCAATGTACCATAGCGCTTTCAGCCGAAACCAAAGAGGAACTTCTCGAGGCTGTTGCACAGCGCGGAAAGGCGGTTCATGGCTATGAGGATACAGCCGATTTCAGAGAGAACATGGTAAAAGAGTTCAAGGAGGGGGCTGCCCCTGCCTAACACTATGGCCTGCTTTCCGTTACAACCAATGCATATATTCTGATCTACTAAAGGCTAGCCTAAAAATTAGAGAAAGCAAATCGTTTGGTGGAGGTCTCTCACTCGTATAGTAGGCCTACCTGCCCTGCCATTTGGCTCTCGAAAAACCCGAGGTTAAATTCCAATGAGAATACTAATGAATGTAAAAATTCCCCACGAGCCATTTAATACACTTGTCCGGGAGGGTAAGGCTGGGGCAATAATTCAAGACATTATCAATGAGTTGAAGCCTGAAGTAATGTACTTCACCGAGCAAGGTGGTAGTCGAGGAGCTGTAGCAATTGTAAACATCGATGAGCCAGCCCAAATTCCTTCATTTTCAGAACCGTTTTTTTTGAAATTTAACGCGGATTGTGAGTTTAGAATTGCAATGTCTCCAGAAGATGTTGGCAAGGCTGGTCTTGACGAATTAGGCAATAAATGGAGATAGATTCCTCGATTTTGCCATCCTCAAAGCACAGTCTTTTTTGCCAATTTTCCAGCACAAGGTGCATCTTAACGGTCACAGGTCGAGACACCGGCAAGAGTTAAGATGCATCCTGTTCGTCTCTAATACTGATTCGTCAATAATAGATTAATTGACCCGGTCTGGATCAATCTGAGGTGGGCAAAATCATTCAAATCTAAAATCATCTGGGTCGTGGTAAGAAGAATTAGTATCAGCTGATCTGCCGGTCGTCCTTCAAGAATTATCGCCAGCAGAAGCACAGCCATGAAGGGTATTGTCTGCCCTCAGACGACGACTAGCAGGTTTGGACTTTCTTGGGCAAGGGCCGTGAACCCTGACCTGATAGATGAGGAGAAGCCGTTTCCCTCCACACAGATCATCCGCAATTCGGTAGCCTGTTTACTCCAGCGCAGAAGGGCCGCACCGCCCTCATCCCCGATTGCACACCCCACAAGACCCAATTCGGTAAGTGTGGAAGGAAATGCCCGGGCCAGGGCTACGACATCGCTATCTGTCAGTCCGGGATTGTAGCTCACAACTTAAGGACCGCAGGGCTGGGCCTTTATTCTGGGAAATCTCGCGGATGGCAGGCGCGATGATATCCGCGTCCGATGCTCCCTAGCAAACCATTGCGCAGAACCTGTCGTCTGGATATATGATTATTACTCTGATCCATTACCACAGACTCTGACTTCTTTGAATCGGTTTTTACTCATCGACTTCAGGCCTTACACGCATCCTAATCTTTGACTGGGTGTGCTTCGTTGCAGAAAGGAGCGGGCTTGATCCTTTGCCTCACTCCCATAAGCAAACCCCACTTCTGCATGAAAATCGCTAAACGGATAGCCTTTCATGTTATTTCTAGAACTTTTAGGTGATAACACTCAATCTAATATGTATTATTATCATTGATATACTGATTCATAACCAATGACGAGTTGTGATTGAGGATTGGCAACCGATGATACAACTGTACTATCTGAACACACTGCCTGAAATTCCAAAAACCATGGAGGATATCTCTACCCCTCAGTATCTAAAAGCATGCTTATGAAGTGCCTACGCCCCATATCCCTCAATTATTATCTATTATGTTTTTCACTCATTGTGGCCCTTTTAACAGCTGCCTGTGAGAACCAGGATACCACTCAGCCCATTTCCTCAGTGCCTGGTGGAAGAATTACTTTCACCGGCACCTGGTCGGCGACAGGAAACCGCCAGACCATGTATCTTGAATCTGGACATCGAACTGAAATTTTCAGGTTAACCGGCTCTCTACTGCTTTACGGACCCCAACGGCCATCAAGAGGATTCAAAGCTGACGTAATTGGCTTTACCGACAGCCAACGTGGCATGCAGGGGCGCAGTGTCTGGACAGACAATTTCGGCGATAAAGTGTTCAGCGAATTACACAGTGACGCAAGTGGCCCCGGTACATTGATTAAAGGCACGTTCATTGGCGGAACAGGCCGATACGAAAATTTGAGCGGTGAATACACGTTTAAATGGAAGCGTATGATCGATAACGAGAACGGTGTAGTCAGCGGGCGGGTTGTTGACCTAAAAGGATGGGCCAGATCGGGGGCGGCTGAGGCTCTTCCAATCACGATAGGGAACCAGCAATGAACGCACCTAAGAGTGGGTTACAGATTAATTTCAAGATAATCGCCACATTTGCTCTGGCTCTGGGAATCTGGTTCACCCCAGTCCCCGAGGGATTGACGATAGAGGCATGGCACCTGTTTGCAATTTTTGCCGCAGCGATTTTCTCGGTCGTCATAAATGCCCTACCGCTGCTTACTGCATCACTGTTGGCTGGATCAGCTGCAGTGCTCACCGAGACTCTGGACCCAGCCAAAGCCTTTGGCAGTTTTTCCAACCCCAGCGTACTCCTTGTCGTTATTGCCTTTTTAGTCGCACAGGCGGTGGTAAAATGCGGATTGGGTAAACGGATCAGCCTGCATGTGGTGAGTGTGTTCGGTAAATCGACGCTGGGTCTGGCATACAGTATTTTTATTACCGACGCCCTGATAGCTCCTGGTTTTCCAAGTAACACGGCGCGGGGAGGCGTACTTTACCCGATTATCTTATCGCTTGCCCAAAGTAGCGGCTCTTTGCCCAATGACGAAAGTAATCGTCGCCTTGGCGGCTATCTGATGTTTTGCGGGATGGCAAGCCTCAGTGTCTCATCGGCATTGTGGTTGACCGCCACCTCGGCTAACCCGATCGGGGTTTCGCTTGCTGCGGAACATGGTCTTAATGTCAATTTCGGTTCCTGGCTGCTTGTCGCATCGGTGCCGGCCCTTGTGACCATTTTCCTGTTACCGCTCCTTCTCTTTCGTGCGTTTCCACCGGGAATAAAGGAGACCCCCAACGCACCACAAGCTGCACGGGACACACTGTCTGAAATGGGTTCTCTGTCTCGTGATGAGTGGATAACTGCGATTGTCTTCATTCTGATGATTACAGCCTGGATCTTCGCCGGTGCGCTCAAACTTAATCTTGCGGCAGTGGCTATAGCCGGGCTCGGCACCCTGCTGGCAACCGGCGTATTAAAGCTTGAGGACATCTATCTGCAGGGTGGAACTCTGGCAACTTTTATCTGGTTGGCCTTGCTTTTTGCACTGAGTGGACAGCTCAACGAGTTGGGCTTCATGGGGTATGTCGGGGAAGGTCTGGCTTCGATGCTCAGCACTGCTTCCTGGCCAGTTGCCTATGTCGTACTGTTGCTGCTCTACGTCATCATGCATTACATGTTTGTCAGTCAGTCTGCTCAGGTCCTTGCCCTGCTAGGCGTGTTTCTTAATGTCGGGATCAAGGCTGGTGTTCCCGTACACCTGATGGGTTTTGCCCTGCTGTTCGCCAGCAGTTATTTTTCAACCTTGACACCTCAGGGCGGCAGCCAGAATGTAATCTTTGTTGCTAGTGATTATTTAACCCAGGGCGAATTATATCGCCTGGGGCTTATAACAACAATTTTCTGTACAATCATCTTCCTCTTTATAGGAACACCCTGGATCCTTTGGGTTGGCAATTGATGTCACGGGTGGAGGTTTTACTCTCATAATCAATCAAACAAAGTGTTTTTAAAACTCATTGCTACAATGCTATTGATTTGTTGACTTACCCTACTTTGCTCTTGCACTAACCCGGATATTACATGGCCATCATCTTTTTAGTACTGGTAGAATATCTTCTGGATTTCCTCCGTACTTTTTTTCTCCAGCAGAGTCAGCATCAGCAGTACACGTGATTTTTGGGCGTTCAGCTCATCCGATGCGATGGTTCCGTAGTTATCATCGTTCACCTCTGCATTCCTGAGCACGTATCCTGTGGGAACCCTGGTACTCCGAACTACCACGATGCCCTGGTCTACTGCTTTCTTGCATGCTTCCAGCATGGCAGCGTTCATGTTGCCGTTCCCTACTCCGGCAATCACAATTCCTTTGGCTCCGGCCTTGATGGAGAAGTCGATTATGTCGGTAGTGGCACTTACGTGCATATAGATGATATCCACCCTGGGAAGTTCCGTGACTCCTTCTACTGAAAAAATACTTTCAGTAGTATGAATCCCATGGGGGCCCCGGTAGAATTCATGCTGACCGTAAATGACAGCCCCCATCAGTCCCTGCATGGGCGACATGAAGGTCTGCACCGAGGTGGTATTGGTTTTGGTTACTCCCTGGGCCGAATGGATCTGATCGTTCATCACCACCATAACTCCATGTCCTTTGGCCTTGGGATTGGCGGCTACAGCTACCGAGTTATAGAGGTTCAACGGCCCTTCCGCGCTCACGGCGGTGGACGGGCGCATGCTGCCGGTGGTCACCACCGGTTTGTCGCTTTTGACCACCAGGTTCAGGAAGTAGGCTGTTTCTTCCTGGGTATCGGTTCCGTGGGTGATGACAATGCCATCCACATCATCTTTGGCCAGCAGTTCATTCACCCGCTTGGCCAGGGTGAGCCAGATTTCGATGCTCATGTCCTGTGATCCCACGTTGGCAACCTGTTCCCCGGTAATGTTGGCCAGGTCCCGGATCCCGGGTACGGCATCGATCATGGTCTCAATACCCACCTGCCCCGAGGTATAGCCGGCCTGGGTTCCAGACTCTGCAGAACCGGCAATGGTTCCACCTGTTGCCAGTATGACAATGTTGGGTTTGCCCTCATTCTGGGCGAAAATCTGGGATCCGCTGGCCAGTACAAAGATCAGTGCTGTCAGAACAGCCGTTTTAAAATAGTTGTTTTTCATGTCTTAATGAATTTGTTGTGAAACAGTTTATCTGTTGTGTGCTGATTGTATCAAACTGTTGTTAATGTATCTAGTGGCAAGGTTATTATGCAACAAGTTGCCGCCTCATTGAGATTCTTCCTGAACTTGCGATCGCCTAATGAAAAATTCAGAATATACCGTTTCCCAAATACTTATAAGTACGGTCGTCTGTTTGAAAACAGCAGGCAGCGTTCTGGATATTATTTGCTTGAACGGAACACGACCCAATACTCGTGCAGCAGCAGTGCCGACAGAACCTTAGAGCGGTCCTTACGCTCCCTGTCTGCCTCCCTGGTTGAGTGAATAGGAAAACTGCTGACTGTTACTATCTACCGGATAGGCAGGTATGGCAAAATTGATTATGACTGAAGCGCCGGATAGAGGCAATGGGCAGAAAGTTCTGCACACTGCCTAAACTAAAAATGAACAGCAATAATATCCATCATCCTGTTTTATCCCAATTTTAAAGTTGCCAAGGCAAATCTCCTTAAGGTAGTACTTGGGAAATGATATTTGGTCACCAAGCACTGAGATGCAACTCCTATATCTCAGATCTATCTATTTCCAAGCAGGGTCTGTTATGAAATTTCCCAAAGCAACTCAGATCACTCCCGAAAGAGCCCAACTCGTTGTTCAGGAAATCTCCGATGCCTCCGAACCAGGATTGAGGTTTTATATTCTGGTGATTGTATCGACTATGATTGCTGGGTTCGGCCTGACCATGAACAGTACTGCTGTAATCATCGGAGCCATGCTGGTGGCTCCTCTGATGACGCCAATTTTCGGTATAGCGCTGGCCTTGATCAGAGGAGATGCGCGCCTTTTGGGTAGGGCTAGTCAGGCGGAAATAGCGGGTGTTGCAGCAGCCATCGCGATGGGATTCATACTCGGCATGATTTATCCCTCCTTGGAACCAACCCCAGAAATGATCAGCCGCACCCAACCACAGCTATTCGACCTGATGGTTGCCATTTTTTCCGGATTCGCAGGAGCATATGCACTGGTAGATGAAAAAATCAGCCCTGCACTTCCCGGGGTTGCCATTGCTACCGCCATAGTTCCTCCTCTGGCCAATACCGGTCTCTGTTTTGCCGTGGGAGCTTACGCAGGTGGGGTCGGTTCATTTCTACTCTTCTTCAGCAACTTCCTCTCCATCCTGCTGGTAGCATCCATTGTGTTCTGGTTTTTTGGTATGGCTGGGAAATATCACGATCTTGGCAAAGAGGTAGTGATCAGAAGATTCAGTCTGCCTGTAGTTGGTTTTTTTATCGTCGCAATTGTTCTGAGTAATACGCTTCACAAAATTAATCAGGACCGCCACCTGAAGAGTACGATTACTGACGTGCTCATCACAAATTTAGCAGAATTGCCTCATAAAAATTTTGTCAGGATGGTCTATCAAAGCGGTGATGACAAGCTCCATGTTCTTGCTTATGTCGATTCGGCCGGCGTGATCTCGCCCACCCAGGTCAGTCGCATCCAGCAGAATCTGGCTGACAACTTGAACAGACCTGTAGAGTTGATCGTCCAGAGCAATGTTGCCCGAACCGTGGGAGCACTGGATTCTTTGAACCAGGTGAACACGTTGAATTTGAATGGAGAGTTTATCAATCAAGATTTACATCCTCGCGTGGTAAAATCGAAACAGGCCGATACCATCATAAGAAATTTTATTGCAGAACGCCCCGGAATCACACTTCTTCAGACACACATGCTTGAGAAAGACGGCAAGGATATTTTGTTAGCCACGATCACAGGTCTTATCTACCCTGCTGTTGGAGCGGTTCGAGAGGTTGAATCAGTATTGCGTGAAGAATTAGAAGAACCAGATTTGGAATTGATAATCAGGTTTTCAAAATATGATTTGCTTAATCGCGAAGGAGTGCGACGGGCAGAACTAACCGGTTTCTTTGAATTAACTTCCGAGCTGCGTGAGCCGATTGAGACTATTAGGTCCTTTTTGGAGAACTGGTTTGCAGACGATGTCGATTTTTCCCTTGTGAATACTGACTATACATTGATAGGTGAAGAGCTTTACTTCTACCTAGATGTTGCAGGACCCCATTTCTTTCCCATAGAAAAGGTTCAAGAATTGCAGACTTTGACAACGCAGAAAAGCGGTCAAAAAGTTAATGTATTTGTGATTTCCTCGGGTGAGACCGTAGCGACCACTGAGGGGCATGAATCTTATG